>FLNY01000014.1_pt1 | contig 64452 bp, 47 predicted proteins | sample 1140381 | NCBI WGS metagenome assembly FLNY01 (sample SAMEA3878172, study PRJEB12797) | bioreactor metagenome | biome: Moose rumen | place: Sweden | collected 2011-10
TTTTACGCTCCATTTGTATTCTAATAATTTGACTACAAATATACACAAAAATTTCCATACTCAATGTATATTAAGCAAAAAAGAGGTAATTTTAAGTTGAAAAAATGTGTTTAAATTCAATTATCCTTGCCAATTCGATGATTTACATACCTAATTGTTAGTTCTACGACTTTATGCATAATCTGCACTAACTGCATCATGTATTTCTCGTTCAGTAAACCTCCGTATGGAAGCAAAAGCAAAGAAAAAACGTCAGAAAAGTTTTGTCGTTTCGGAAAAACATTGTAACTTTGCCGTTGAATAATCAAAACGACATTCGCTATGGATAAGAAAACACGCACAGGGTTGCTGGGAATACTCGTGACAGCCGGGCTTACGCTCGTATGCGGATTGGCATATGCCCTCAATGAAAAGATTAACGGGATAGACATAAAATACGATTACGACGACGACGATAAGTACTGATGAAATACACAATTGACCAAATCACTACACTTATAGGAGCACACCGCTATGGCGCAGCCGCCGGAGCGGTGTCTTTTCTTTTGACTGACAGCCGTTCGCTGTCGTTTCCGGAGGAGACGCTCTTCTTTGCCCTGAAGTCAGAGCGTGGCGACGGACACCGCTACATACAGGAACTATACAAGCGTGGGGTGAGAAACTTCGTGGTGAAAGACCTGCCTTCCTCCTCCATCGGAGAGGGGACAGACGCCATGGCAGATGCCAACTTCCTCGTGGTGCCTGACACCCTGGCAGCACTGCAACGACTGGCAGAGCGCCACCGTGATGAGTTTGACATACCCATCGTAGGCATCACCGGCAGTAACGGCAAGACCGTAGTAAAGGAATGGCTTAGCCAACTTTTGGCAGCAGACTACCACGTGACGCGCTCTCCACGCTCGTATAACTCGCAGATAGGCGTACCGCTGTCCGTGTGGCAGATACGTGAGGATACGCAGGTGGGAGTGTTTGAAGCAGGCATAAGCGAACCAGGGGAGATGGCTCGTCTTGCCGATATCATACAACCAACGATAGGTATATTCACCACCCTCGGACAGGCACATCAGGAGAATTTCCACTCGCTTGACGAGAAATGCCGTGAGAAGATACTGCTGTTCAAAGACTGCAAGACCATCATTTATCCGATGGACAACGACATAGTGTTCCGCTCGCTGAAACAAAATGGCTACAAAGGCTATACGCTCGGGTGGTCAAAGAGCGACCCCTCGTCACCGTTCTATGTTGAGAGCATCGCAGGCAACGACAGTAATACCACGGTCAGATATACCTATCGGAATGAGGTAAGCGGTGAATACACAATACCATTTATCAGCGAGGCGTCGGTCGAAAACTCGATAACGTGTGCCGCTGCGGCTCTGCTGCTCGGACTGACACCGCAGCAGCTCGCTGAGCGTATGCCACGATTGGAACCCGTAGCCATGCGCCTTGAGGTGAAAGAGGGCAGAAACGGCTGTACGCTCATCAACGACTCCTACAACTCTGACCTTGCTTCGCTTGACATAGCACTTGACTTCATGCACCGCCGCCCAGACCATAAAGGGCGCAGTCGCACGCTCATTCTCAGTGATATGGAGCAGCAAGGTGTTAAAGTCGAAGAGATACGCTCGCGCATAGAGCAGATGACTGCTCAGCGAGGTGTCAGCAAACTGATAACCATCGGACAGCAGTGGCAGAACCGTGAGAATAACTTTGCTACGACAGAGGATTTTCTGCAGAGTGAAGCCTTTGAGCAACTGCATGACGAAGTGATACTCATAAAGGGAGCCCGTCGTTTCGGCTTCGACCGTATCACGGAGCGACTGGCAGAGAAGGTGCATGAGACAACGCTTGAAGTAAATCTCTCAGCCGTTGTTGCCAACCTCAACTGGTATCGCTCACAGATGCAGTCTGATACGCGTATGGTGTGCATGATAAAGGCTGACGGATACGGGGCTGGCGCCATAGAGATAGCCAAGACACTGCAGGACCACCGCGTGGACTATCTTGCCGTGGCCGTAGCCGACGAGGGCGTGGCACTGCGTCAGGCTGGAATTACTGCCAACATCATGGTGATGAACCCCGAGATGTCGGCCTTCAAAACTATGTTTGACTACGACTTGGAACCAGAAGTCTATTCCTTTAGACTGCTTGAGGCTCTCTGCAGCGCAGCGCGTAAGGAGGGAATAACCGACTGGCCCATCCATGTGAAACTCGATACGGGTATGCACCGCCTTGGTTTCCACCCCGTCGAGGATATGCCTCACCTCACGGAGTATCTGAAAAAACAGAATGCCCTGACACCGCGCTCAGTGTTCTCGCATTTCGTCGGCAGCGACGACGATGGCTTCGACGACTTCTCCGCAGAGCAGTTTGAGCTATACAAGAAAGGCGCTGATGCCCTGCAGGCTGTCTTCTCTCATCATATCCTGCGTCATATCTGCAACTCGGCAGGTATTGAGCATTTCCCGGAAAGACAGATGGATATGTGTCGTCTGGGACTGGGTTTGTATGGAATAAACCCTCGTACCAACGGCATCATAAACAATGTATCTACCCTGCGCACCACCATCCTGCAGCTGCGCCATGTGAAGGCCGGCGACTCCATTGGCTACTCGCGCCGCACTTTCCTTGAGAAAGACTCTGTGATAGGGGCTATTCCCATAGGCTACGCCGATGGTCTCAACCGTCATCTGGGCAATCGCCACGGCTATTGTCTTGTTAACGGACAGCGTGCGGAATATGTAGGTAACATCTGTATGGACGTATGTATGATTGACGTGACGGGCATCGACTGCCGCGAAGGCGACAGTGTGGAAATCTTCGGCGACCACCTGCCAGTAACGGAACTGTCAGACCGCCTTGACACCATACCATACGAAGTGCTTACGGGCATATCCAACAGGGTGAAGCGTGTATATTACAACGAGTGAGTAGGTAACGTTCAGATTATCAGTGGCGTACAAGACGCACTGCAAAAGCTATCTGATTACACTGCAATATGATAGCGATTACACTGTAATCAGGTAGCTTTTACCATGTAATCAGGTAGCTTTTACCATGTAATCGGATAGCTTTTACCAGGTAATAAGATGGCAATCAGCAAAACAGAGGATTTGCACAACTGGATTTTTTTTGCTAACTTTGCATTTGCTAACGAAGTAGAACGCGCAGAATGATAGAGGTACAAAGATATACAAAGGACAGAAGAACGGAATGGGACAACTTTGTCCGTGGGGCGAAAAACTCTACGTTTCTCTTTCTGCGTGGCTATATGGATTACCACAGTGATCGCTTCCGTGACTGCTCTCTGATGTTTTATGACGAACGCAACAGACTTGTAGGACTGCTGCCGGCTAATCTCGCCGAAGATACGTTATACTCGCATCGTGGACTGACCTATGGCGGACTGGTGATAAGCCATCGCCAGACCACCACGGTGGTGAAGGAAATGTTTGAGTCGATGCGCTCGTTTTTGGTAGAAGACGGCATCGTACGCGTGGTATATAAAGCCTTGCCGTGGATATACTGCGAACAACCATCTGATGAGCCGCTCTATGCCATGCACGTGGTATGTAAGGATTACAAGGTAGTGGAGCGTGAGGTGTCCTCGGTTATCGACCTGAATAACCCGCTGAAATGGCGTGAGAGCCGCAAGTCGGGGCTTCGCAACGCTGCGAAGAACGGCATAGTAGTGGAATTTAGCAGCGACTTTGCGGCCTTCTGGACCATTCTCAGAAATAACCTTGGGCAGAAATATGGCGTAAAGCCGGTGCACAGTCTGGATGAGATGCTGCTGCTCCGTGAGCGTTTCCCCGAAAACATACTGCTCGCATCAGCCACTAAGGACGGAGTGATGGTAGGTGGCATAGTGGTATATGTGACCCCACGCGTGGTGCATACACAGTATATCTCAGCCACACCCGAAGGCAAGCGCATGGGCGCTATTGACGCAGTAGTGGAAATGTTGCTGCGTAGTTTTCCTGCGCAGCGTTATCTCGACTTTGGAAAATCAACAGAGGCTCACAGCGAAATGCTCAACGCTGACCTGCTTTTCCAGAAGGAAGGCTTCGGTGCGCGTGCGCTCTGCTATGATACTTATGAATGGAGAAATGAATAATCAATATAAGAATATACTCAAGGCAACAACACTCTTCGGCGGTGTGCAGGGGCTGAACCTGGTGCTTAACATCGTCAGGACGAAGTTGGCGGCATTGCTGCTCGGTCCGGTAGGCGTTGGACTTAACAGCATATACAATGAGACGCGCGAATTGATGCATACCTCTACCAATGTGGGTATGGATAAAAGCGGCATCACTGAGATAGCTGCAGCCTATGGCAGGCGTACTGAAGAGGGTGGAGCGGAACGGCTTGCCAATGCCGTTATGCTCGTGCGTTCATGGGTAGCGCTGTTCGTCGTTGCAGGCATGGTGCTCACGTTATGTCTGGCTCCGTTGCTGTCAAGGGCTACATTCAATGACAGTGACCATACGTGGGGCTATATGCTCCTGTCACCAGCCGTAGGACTTAGTTCGCTTGTCTGTGGCGAACTGGCGGTGCTTACGGGCTTGCATAAGCTGAGGAAACTCGCCATTGTTTCTGTGTTGCATGTGGTGGCAGGTATCGTCACTACCATACCCGTTTACTATTTATTCGGTATGGATGGCGTGGTGCCGGCACTCGTGTTGCTATTCGTTGTGCAGGCACTTATTGTTGTGTCGTTCTCATATAAGGAGGTGCGTTCGCATTTCTGCTTTTCATGGGACTTTCTGAAGGGCGGCAGCAGTATGCTTAAACTCGGTTTTACGTTCGTCCTTGCTGGAGTGGTGGTTCATGCCACGCAGCTCGCTATCCAATCATATCTCAATAGCACGGGGTCGTTGGAGGTGGTGGGTCTGTTCTCCTCTGCCCATGCTTTCATGATGACATACGCCGGAGTAGTACTGGCATCCATGAGCAACGACTATTTCTCGCGACTTGCGAGTGTGTTCAGCAACTATGCAGAACGACTGCAGACCGTTCGCAGTCAGATTGACGTTGTGGTGCCGTTATGTCTGCCCTTGTCTATCGGTATGATGGTGCTGATGCCAGTGCTGGTGCCACTGCTGCTGAGTGGTAAGTTCGTGGCAATGATACCCATGGCACAGGTTATCATGGCAAGCCTTATCTACAGAGGTATGCACCAACCTCTGGCATATATGTCGCTGTCGGCAGGTGATTCCAAAATGTTCTTCGTCATAGAGACGGCTTCAAGCATTCTTCTTCTGCCCATGGTGATGGTGGGTTACAGTCAGTATGGCCTAATAGGAATAGGATGGGCTATCTTCCTGAGTAATTTGCTTGACCTCGTATTCGTAACGGTATGTATGAAGTGGCGCTATGATGTATTGCCCAGCCACAGGCAACTGCTGCAGTTGGGAATATACTCTCTGATAGTGTGTGCTGCCTATATCTCCACGCTGCTTAGCGGAGTGGAGTACTGGATATGTGGTATAGGAATACTTGTGGTCAGCAGTGTCATGGTGGCGAAGCAGGTTAGAGATTTGATAAGAAAAGGATAATAATAGAATGACATCTGTGGCATGAAGAAACGGAAACGCATAATGATACTTGGAGCTAATAGCGGACAGACTCTTGCCATACGCAAAGCGGTGGAATTGGGATATTATGTGATATCTGCCGATATTCATCATGATGCTCCAGGACATGCCATAAGCCACGAACAACTATTTATCGACATCTCCGACCGTGAGGAAGTATTGCGCTCTGCACGTAGGATAGGGATAGATGGCATAACGGCTTATTGGTCAGATATGCTCTTCCCAGTGGCAGCTTATGTAGCAGAGCAAATGCAACTGCCGCATAATCCGCGCCATACCACAGAGATAATGACGCATAAACACCTCTTTCGGCAGTTTCTCTCAGACTTTGGTTTCGCTTCACCCAGAGCGCGCGGATGCAGCGACTTGAAAGAGATGGTGGAGTTTTTTGATACGCTTCATGCTGCCGCGATTATGAAACCCACGGACTGTTCGGGCAGCAGGGGAGTGTTCAAAGTGGAGAGTGTCGAGGATATTGTACTCCATTATGAGGAGTCTATGGCTTACTCTACGGAAGGAAAACTCGTGATTGAAGAGTATTTGGAAAGCGATATCATACAGCAGGAGGCCGAGATTTTTGTGGTAGAGGGCAAGGTCGTGTCGTGGGGGATGATTGAGCAGCGCAGGGATATTGTGACTTCGGCATTCCATCCAGTCATGCACCTCATACCGTCAGATATAAGCAGCGAGATAGAAGATAAGGTGAAAGAGACCATTCAGCGGATGATTACTGCGCTTGGTTACGTCAACGGGCCGTGTAACATAGAGTATCTTATAGGACGCAGTGGCGAAATCTTTATTCTTGACGTAGGGCCTCGCAACGGAGGTAATATGATTCCGCAGATTGTTCATGCTGCAACAGGGCAGGATGTCACGGCTATGACGCTACAGGCGGCAGTGGGTGACGAGGTGACGATAAGCGCAGCCCGGCATAAGCCGTATGCCATGAGTACGGCGGTACATTCTGATAGCGATGGCATCTTCCGTGGATTAACACTGGCTGAGGGATTAGAGAAAAGACTGTGTGGCAGCCTGATGCTGAAAGAAGAGGGCACCGTGGTCAGTACTTTTCATAATAGCCGTGATACTATTGGTGTACTTGCATTTGCCTTTGACAGCAGGGAGGAAATGAATAAGGCGTGCGAGGCAGGAAAGATTAAGGTTAATATAGAATAGAGGCATACGCTATGGTAAAGGTTTCGGTAATAGTTTGCACATATAATCAAGAGGGAACGGTAGGCCGTGCGCTCGATTCTATCCTTGCACAGCAGTGTGACTGCGATTTTGAGGTTATCATAGGAGAGGATGGCTCAAAGGATGGCACGCGCTGTGTGTGTGAGGAATATGCCGCAAAGCATCCCGATAAGGTACGCCTTATGCCAAAGGCACCAAACAAGGGCATAGTTGATAACTACTACGACTGCGTAAGAGCGGCAAGAGGAGAGTACATAATGGAGTGCGGTGGAGATGACGAATGGTGCGCAGGACGCATACAACTGAGCCTTGATGCCATAGAGAAACATCCCAATGTGGTGCAGGTGTTTACGCAGGTGTATTACAGGAAAGGCGTGAACGGAGAAATATTGGAACCTGATGACCATCTGTTTCCTTTCGGATTACTGAAAGGTCAGGATGTGATAGACGGCATGATGCACCAGCGTTCGGGACAGACGGTGTTCTTCTCCATAACGCGTCGCAGTAAGATAATGGAGCTTATGGACGAGTATCCGGAGTTCTTCAACGGCAGGAAGTATCTTACGGAAGACAAACAGCTTACCATACTCCTTGGCACAAAAGGCGATTTCCTTAACATTCCAGATCGTACGTATTACTACACGATGCAGGGCGAGTCTATAACTCGTGGCGGAATAGCCAAGCACTGGTGCTACGCAAGGAACATGATGCTTATGAGTCATAATCTCGCAAAGGCGATAAACTACAAGGGCTCCCTGCTTCCGCAATACCTACATATCGTTTATGTGGGATGCAGGTTAACCCTATGGCAGTTGGTCAAAAGAATATTTCCCTTTACTTGACATACAGAGGCAAGCAAAAGGAATTATTGCATTATAGTAGGTTATGTCATACCAAGATGAAAACAAGTCGTAGTTTCCAGAATCATACATACGGTAAAGAAAAGAGACAGAGACGAAAACTGCTAGCGACCATGCCGTGTTACGATAATAATGCGTTACATTGCCTTTCCACTGCATTGCCATGTATAGGAAAAATGGTATGTAAATGAGAAACATCCATGGGTTGCCTTGTCTGGTTTGCAGTGTCCATGGATTGTATTCAGAATAGAAGAATGAATTTATATCCATCAATACTATAGGCAAGAATGCAAGTATGCAGACTATGATCACAGTGACTACAGTGTCTGTTTTCTTTCTAATGCTAAGTTTTAGCCAATAAGGCAACAGAAGTATGAATAGGGGGAGTAAAGTAATAAGACGAGTACAAGCTAATAAACCCACTGCTGTTGAGATAGAGAACCTATGCTTTTCAACCCAATCTTGACTGATGTTGTTAGTTATGTATATAACAAAGGATACACTCAGAAGAATATTGCCAATATAATCACTTCTTACAGCAGCCTCATACCATATTGCAGGTGATATGACAATAAGAGACATTATATATACCACTCTGTTAAATCCAAAAGACTTGTAGATAGTATATAGAAAGACTGTAAGGAAGAAAAAGAAACTTAGTCCTACGTTCCCTAATAGATAAAAGGGAATGTGTAACACCTGCCATATGGGAAAAGGTGAACCGTAACCTCCCAGATGAGTCTGCGCACTATAAGGATACTTACCATGCAGCAGGTTATCTATCGGGTAATGCAATGCAGACCATCTGTCCACCTGAAGGCTAAAGGGGTCAATATATGCCTGCATACCTATCATCATCAATATGGCAACTACACCAAAAACAGATAAGCCGAGGCTCATCTTTCTATTACTTGTCAGCCATGGCATAACCTTCCACAAGGCTAAGACCATTATTACGATATAAGCTAATGTTATATATATAGTTCCTTTTGGAAATATCCTTGCCGAATATTTTGCAACGAACAGTGCATTGACAATTATAAATAAAAACCTCATACAATACTCAGGTATAATTTTTTCCATTTCTGCATAATATCGTTTACTTCGAAACGCTTTACCGATTCCTTGGCTGCCTTGCCCATCTGCTCCCTTATATTGGGATGTTCCATAAGATAAATCAGTTTTTCGATGAACATATCGTCATCGTCGTAAGGAATGAGAAAGCCCGTCTTGCCATCCTCGATTATTTCACGCGGACCATAGGGACAGTCAAAGGCTACGCAGGGCAGTCCGCAACTCATTGCCTCTATCAGCACCATGCCAAAGCCCTCAAAGCGAGAGGTCATAACGAAGACAGAGCCCTCGAGGTATGCCGCTTCCATATCCTTGGTGTCGTGGTGTATCTTTAATTGCCATTCTTTGTGATTCTCCTTAATCCTGCTCCATAGCTGCTCCAGGCGTTCAAAATTCTTTTCGGGGCATTTTCTGCCAGCAGAAACCACAAGTCGAGAATTGTAGTTTGGCACAGACAGTACAACGCCTTTTGTAAAGTTTGGTATCACCTCCACACGTTTTGCCTTGGGATAATCTGCAACGTGATACTTTGTGAGCGTAACTACTGCGTCTGCAAATCGTTCGGCTACTCTCATTGCCAGAGGGTGGGGCATACATGACCTTGTGCCATGCGCTTCATATATAGTCTTTGTCTTGTGTGTACGCAACAGACATGACAATGCACCTATGGTCTGAAAGGTGACGTAGATGTCGGGTTGCAGTTCCTTTACGGTTTTATTCAGCTTCCACAGTGCTTGGGCACACATCAGAAGTCCGCTGCTTTTAATGCCCAACCTGATGATGTTTACTTTCCCTGAAAGATGGTAGTAGGTGTTTTCGTCTTCCTCCAGCAATATGATTATCGTAATATCCCACCCCCACTTTTCTACCATATAGTTAATGCGGTCTGTCAAGATGTGTTCTATGCCGCCATTAGTGGAAAGGTGTTCTATTTCGTAAACTATTTTCATAAAGAGATGTAGTATCCAAGTTTGTAGAAGGAAAACAATGTAAGGTTGGGATTGTTGCTTATTAGATTGTGCAACAACATAGAATGACAGCTACGATAGATAAGCCTTACCAATGCAGATAGATGGTACTTTCTAATCTTCAGTACAATCTTACCCAATCCAGTAGTAGGCAATATGTCGGCTTCTATTCTTTTTAGCGACCGCAACGAGGTGTCAACTTTCTTCAGATAGGTCTTGTTGTCGTCAAATCCAAGATGCATTAAGGGATTGTCTATGTGAAGTATATTCTTGTTGTGACGCTGCAGTTCTATTCCCATAAGAGTGTCTTCGTGACCATATTCTGTGCAGCGGGCATCAAAAGGAACTTCAAGCAGGATGTCGCGACGTGCCATGAAGTTAAACGTACAAAAGCGTTTGTAGGGATGATGTGTGCGATACTTTGCCGTCCTGTATTGCTCTGCGGCTTTCTCATATTTATAGCGCAAGGTGGCATCTTTGTCGGGAAGGTCGTCAGGATTTACCAGACCTCCTACAACGACATCCACATCTTCATTTGTATAATCAATATACTTCTTGATGAAACCTTCATCGACCACTTTTGCATCACTATCCATAAGGATGCACCACTCGCCCTTTGCCTCGTTGACGAGGAAGTTCTTTACGCGTGCCCTGCCAAGGTTTTGCCTGTTGACAATATGGCGACAGGCAGTGAGTTCGGTTATGCCATGGTTGGCATCTATAGTCTGTTGGTCAGTACTTCCGTCCTCTGCAACTATTATCTCAAAGTCATTGACAGACAATAGCAGTTGCCTATGCAGGTCATGTACTAATTCGCTGCATACGTAGTTATATGTAGGGATTAAAACGGAAATCATACTATTTTACCATGGCTATTTTAGTTACGCATCCTTTCTCACCCGTGTCAGTGGAAACCAACACCATATATACACCTGATGCAACACGCTCCCCCTTCTGATCGCAACCGTTCCATTGGTAAGAACCGCCGCTGCATACGCCTTTGTGTACTACGTGACCTGACGAAGTGGTGATAGTGACTTGATAATTGTTTGCAAGCCCTTTGATAGTGATGTCGTCGGTATAGTCTGGCGGCACAGGGTTAGGATAGGCATATACAGTGCTTTCACTCAGCGAGCCATAACTCTCCGTTACGTCTGATTGGTATGAGCAGATGCCGGCATCTGTGGCAAACCATACCTTGCCAGTTTCGTCATCTATCATTACGTCATAGATGACATCGGATAGTAGCGGACTGTTGCTGGTGGTGAAATGCTCCATTTCGGTATTATTGTCGCTGCTAATAAGATAGACGCCATTCTCTCTTCCGCCAAACCATTTTCTGTTGGCTGCGTCCACTCGCACGCAACGCATGGGAATGTCTTTCATCAGGTAGTCGGCAAGTCCTGTGCCATCGTTGCGGTTCACCTTATGTTGAGTAAAGGTAGCATCTCCACTCAGTATGTTGCTCTTTGACCAATAGAAAGGTCCTGATGATGAGGCTACCCAAATGTTTCCTTCGTTATCCTCTGCGAGACCGTAGAGATAAAGCGGAGATATACTTGCTCCATCAGTGTTTTCGAATGATGTTATGCCCGATAGCACATCGCTGTTCATATCGTAACAGAACAATACAGGCTTACTCCAGAAATTGTTCACCATATACATGCGGTTGTACCTCGAACTGATATATGCGCCCTGTATGTCAACAGTTGTCAAATCAGTGAAATTGTATTCGCTGTGAGAGTAGTTGGTGCTCTCATTGCTACTGTTGAAACTTGTTATGAAGTTGTCGCACCAACCATTCATTACCCACAGGTTACGACTGTTGTCATATAGCATGGAAGTGATGACGGCATTGCTGATGTTTGCATTATTGTACAGATGTGACATATTGCTGTTGTTAGCATCGTATGTTGCCACGTGTTTCATGTCCCTGTATTCATACAGTCCTGTACTCGCCCCTACATAGAAATGTGTCTTATCCTTCGGGTCAAAGGCCATACAGTTGGCTCCAATGTAATTACCGACATCAGGAGCATCTAACTCATGCCATTTGTCTCCGTCGTAATATTGTACCAGTCCTTTCCTCGACATCGCCTCGGAAGCCATGCCTGCGCTGTAGGCTCCTGCAGTGGCAAATACCTTTCCGTCGTGCTTATACAGGTGCCAGCATGCATCAGTCACAAGTCCGTCAGGCATAACGCCACTGCTTAGGGCTGTGAAACCGTCATCAGACTTCTCATATTTTGTCAGTTTACCTTCGCTGTTGCTGCCCCAGTAGCAGTTGTTGCGATCATCCTTTATTAGAATACCATAGTCGTTAGCTTCAGGTTCCTCAGACTTTTTTACATCGTTCCAAATAGTATCAGATACTATCCATACGCTTTTGTCAACGAGGTTGTCATTCGTGCGCGCCTCATATAGATTGCCATTATCAGCCGCAAGGTAAATAGTACCATTGTCGATTGACATGAGCATTACCGCAAAGCCCGTGGTATAGGTGTCGGTAATTGATGCATCGCGTGTGTTTATTTTCAGTAATCCGAAAGCAGTACATAGGTATGCGTATTGCCCGTCAATATAGATACTGTAAGTAGTCTTGTCGGTAGTCATTCGCTTTTCGCGCAGACTGACTATTGTCTCCACGCTGCCATCCTGCGAAAGTAGGTCGATGGTATAGTCGTTGTATAGTATTACGAGTTTTTTTGTCTGTGGCACCCATGCTATCAGAGTAGCATTGTTTGCTCCCATACCGTTTTCTTTGTTGTAGGTAGTGAGACTGTTGTCGCTTAGGTTGTAGGAATATAAGTTGCCTGAGGCATTGACATATATGCGGTTTCCAGCCGGAGCAATGCCCGTAATCTTTGAGTAACAGTGGAAAACCTCCCACGTGCCAACGGCTTCAGCCATTGCCTTGATGCCAACGGATAGCAGACATAGCAATAGTAATGGTATGTATAGTGCTTTTTTTTTCATCTTGTGTGTTTACTTTTCATCTTGCTCTCTTCTTATCTCGCTGCGTATTTCGTTTTTCACAGTGGTGTTATATTCATCGCGTTTTTCATCTCGAAACCATCCCCACTTGTTGAAATACATTATGATGTTGACTATATGTATGCGCAACAGTCGCAGACTTTTGCGTGAACCGCGAGTAAAAGTGTGGTATATCGTTACGCGAGGGTGATACAGGGTCTTGTATTTCTCGTGTATGCGGCGTGTCATGTCTATGTCCTCTGCATACATGAAGAAATGCTCGTCGAACATTCCTATTTCATTGATAGCCGACATTCTCAAGAACATAAAGCATCCGGAAAGATACGGTACGTTCATTGTTTTCGTAAAACCAGACTGGCAAAGCTCGTAGGCTGAGTTCCTGCGGCGTATAAATGCGTTTGGCAGACAGAAGCGTCCTATCATGTCGAGAGGTGTCGGCAGCATCTTCGCCAGTCGTTGTATCTGTCCGTTGGGGTACATAACCTTCGGCATCATCTGTCCTACGTCTTCGTGTTCGTCCATGTATTGCTGCAGTGCAGGGATAACCTCTGGTCCGAACCACACGTCAGGATTGACTACGAGATGATACTTGCAGCCTAAATTCTGCGCTTCGGCTAAGGCTATGTTGTGACCTCCACCATAACCATTGTTCTCGTGGGGGATGTATATCAACTTGAAGCCTTTCTCTGCTTTCTGCTTCAGTTCGGGCTCACCGCCGAGCACTCGCTCTGCAAACTCTTGCAGTTCCTGTTTCAGGTCGAGCATATCGTCGGAATGGTCGATGACGAACACGACGTCAACAGGTGAAGCAAACAAGCTGCGCAGCACGGGTTCAAATTCGAGCAGATGGTGGTTGTATGTTACGATAGAAGCACTTGTCATATAAAGTATTAACGCACAAGCGTGTCATTTATTGTGTATCCGGTTATGCAGAAGCACATTTTTTGCAAATTCCCTTTACTACGTACTCTGCTTCCTCCATGCGGAAGCCTTCGGGCATCGGCACTACTGGTATGGTATAGTCCTCCAGGCAATAAGTGCGTCCGCATTGTCGGCAGTTGAAGTGTATGTGGTTGATGTGGTGATTTTCTTCGCAGCGGCACACACAGTATTTCTGTATTCCCGTACCATCGTCGATGACGTGCAACAGGTGGTGCTCCGCAAACAATCTCAGTGCGCGGAAAATGCTTGAACGCTCCGTGTTTATCAACCAGCGCTCCATGTCTGCCAACGAGAAAGTCTCGCTCTGTTGGCTGGCTTCCTGCCATACGAGCAGTCGTACAGCGGTAGGCTTTATGCCGTGTGCTTCAAGATATTGCTCTGCTTCTTTCATTCCTTGTTCTTGGTATCCATGCATATAGTTACAGGTCCGTCATTGAGTAAACTTACTTTCATGTCAGCCCCAAACTCGCCAGTGCCTACGGGTTTGCCTATGGCTTCTGACAGTTTGCTGCAAAACTCCTCATACAATGGTATGGAGTGCTCATGGCTTCCGGCCCTAAGCCATGATGGACGGTTGCCTTTCTTGTAGCTGGCAAACAGCGTAAACTGACTGACAACAAGACAACTGCCTCCTATGTCGAGTACGGAGCGGTTCATTACGTGGTTCTCATCGTCAAACACGCGCAGGTTGGCTATCTTCCTTACGAGCCAATCTACGTCCTCGCTTGTGTCTTCTTCGCATACTCCAAGAAGGATTAGGAATCCCCATTCTATGCTCGACTTTACGTTGCCGTCAATAGCAACGCTTGCCTGACTTACTCTTTGTATTACTGCACGCATATCTGTGTTGTGGATTGTTTAATCTGCAAAGTTACAATATTTCTGCTTAATTGACAAATTATTCGATGATTTATTCATTTGTATTCGTCGTTCTCAGAAAGTTTCATTACCTTTGTGTCGTAATAATACTCACGACATGAAAAAACTCTTCACTATCGTAATGATGCTTGCAGCGGTGCTACGTGTTGCAGCAATGAATACAGACTCGCTTATATCTACATTCCAAAGCGTAAACATTCCGCATCGTAACCTGATGGTCACTCCGCTACAGGATACTTCTGCCGATGCCTTGCCGATGCTACAGGAGACCCTTGACAATCTTGCAGCGCAGGGCGGTGGACGGCTTACGGTCGCTTCTGGCGAATACTATCTGTGTGGTTCGTTGGTGTTGCGCTCCAATATTGAGTTGTATCTTGAGCGTGGCACACTGCTGAAGTTCAGTGGAAAACCTGATGATTTCCTGCCAGTAGTACCAACACGCTGGGAGGGTACTAATCTCATGGGGCGCTCTGCCATGATATATTCCAACGGAGCGACGAATGTTGCCATTACTGGCGAAGGCACAATAGATGCCGGAGGCGACCGCGAGATGGCACGTTGGGGTATGCCTGCTGATATGGAACAGTTCTCAGAGAATACCCACGGCACGCACGGTGAGACCGTAGAGATGCCTGACGTGCGCCGCTTGCGTGCTTTAGGCGATGAGGAAGGTTCAGAACGTGTTTTTGGAAAGGGTACGCATCTGCGGCCTTGCGCAGTGGAGTTCTATGGTTGCAGCCGTGTGTTGATGGAGGGCGTGACGCTGAAAAACAGTCCGTTCTGGTGCATACACCCCGTATATTGTGACAATGTTGTAGTTCGGCGCGTGACGATTGACAGCCATTCCCCCAATAATGACGGTTGTGACCCTGAGTCATCGCGCAACGTGCTGATAGAATACTGCACCTTCCGCACAGGCGATGATGCCGTAGCCATAAAGGCCGGGCGCGATGCTGACGGCCGCAGGGTGGGCAGAGCGTCGGAGAATATAGTGATACGTCATTGTCGCTTCTTCTCTGAGTGCAACGGACTGTGTATAGGTTCTGAGATGAGTGGCGGAGTGAGCGGTGTCTATATGCACGATGTAGAGATAGGCAACGTGAAGAATGCCCTGCTCTTCAAATCAAACCTTGACCGTGGCGGTTATATCCGCCAAGTGCGAGTGGACAGCATACGCATAGCTTCGGCAAAGGGAGCAGTATTGCGTTTCGAGACGAACTATTTCGGCTATCGAGGCGGAAACTATCCAGCGCAGTACGAAGACTTCGCTATCAGTCATGTGATGGCAGAGCGTGCCGACGGCTATGCCGTGTATTACGATGGTCCGGGCGTGCCGTTGGAGGGTGGGGCGGAGCCTGCCGTATCGCCGACGGAAAAGAATAAGGCTTTTGCAATACGCAATATAAGCGTGAGCGACTTCCATGTGATGTCTGCACCTCATGAGTATTATCTTTTCAATACGGAGGATTGCCACTTCCTGCGCTCTTCGGTCAATGGGCAACCACTGCCCGAACGTCCGCTGGAATCCTTGATGCGGCAGAACTGTGACGTGTGGTGACGTTTGCGTAATCTCAGGATATGACCGACATACACAAAGCGACGCTTTCATCATGCCGCGGTGCAAGTGAAAGCATCGCTTTGCCTTCCACTGGTAATCGCATTGCGATTGGTCGGTAATCAGTATCTTATTACACGATAAAAGCATAGCGATTACAGCGTAATCGCTATGCTTTTACCGTTGTGACTCAATATGGTTGAAAATCAGACAGTTTGCTATTGATTGCAGAATGCCTTGTAAATCTTTTCTGCTATCTCTGCCATCTCCTGCTCGGGGAGCGTGAGTTTCTCGCGACGGAAGTCCATGTCGCCCTCCGTTTGCATAGGCATCAGGTGAATATGGGCATGAGGCACCTCCAGTCCGAATGCCGACATTCCCACCTTCTTGCAGGGGAATGCCTCCTTGATGGCGCGTGCCACGCGCTTGGCGAAGCAGAAGTAGCGTGCCGTTTCATCATCGGGCATGTCGAATATGTAGTCCACCTCACGGCGTGGAATAACCAGGACGTGTCCGCGCACTACGGGGTTGATGTCGAGAAAGGCATAGAACTCCTCGTTCTCTGCACATTTGTAGCTGGGTATCTCACCAGCGGCAATCTTTGAGAAAATATCCATAAGTCTGTTGATTGTTAGTGTATGTTTAGCGAAAGTCGCATTGCAAAGTTACGATTATTTTTCTACTCTGCCAAATATTTATCCGGATTTTATGCGCCGTGCGTGAAAAAGGCTCACTGTTTGATTTCTATTTCTTGCATCATCATGGGCATGAGCAGGCTGAGCATCACGTCTGTCATGGTGCTGGTGTAAATTCACGAATGTTTCATCGAGTCTGTTGTTCGTATTCGTCAGGTCACAATATATCATTATGTCCTTCGGCATGTCCTGATAACTGTAGGCTTTTGCAAAAACGATACACAGCATTGCTGCCAGGAACTATGATAAGCCCATTTTTATAACTGTAAACTCCTGAGGTGTAGGAGAAAAAAGAAGAGTTAAGAACTAAGACCAGACCTACCCGCAAAAGCGTGTCATGCCTTGGTGTCTTAATTCTTAACCCTTGATTATTTTGATTGCTGGTTATATGTTACTTAGCCAGCTTGCCGTCAGAACCGAGCACATTCACAATCTTGTGGATGTACATCTTCTTCATGTTCTCACGTGCAGGCTTCAGATACTGACGTGGATCGAAGTCTCCAGGGTGCTCAGCCAGGTGCTTGCGGATAGCAGCAGTCATGGCAAGACGTGAATCAGAGTCGATGTTGATCTTGCAGACAGCAGACTTAGAAGCCTCGCGGAGCTGCTCCTCAGGGATACCGATGGCAGCCTCGAGCTTACCGCCGTACTTGTTGATAGTGTTAACCTCCTCCATAGGAACAGATGAAGAACCGTGGAGAACGATTGGGAAGCCAGGGAGCTTCTTCTCAATCTCGTGCAGGATGTCGAATGCCAATGGTGGTGGAACGAGCACGCCGTTAACGAGTGTGCACTGCTCTGGTGTGAACTTGTGTGCACCGTGTGACGTACCTATAGAGATAGCGAGAGAGTCGCAACCTGTGCGTGTAGCGAAGTCGATAACCTCCTCAGGCTTTGTATAGTGTGACTCAGCGGCAGCAACCTCATCCTCAACACCAGCGAGCACGCCGAGCTCAGCCTCAACGGTAACGTCGAACTGGTGAGCATACTCTACGACCTTCTTGGCAAGGGCAATGTTCTCTTCGTATGGAAGTGAAGAACCGTCGATCATTACTGATGAGAAACCGTTGTCGATACAGTCCTTACAGAGTTCGAAGGTGTCACCGTGGTCAAGGTGAAGCACGATTTCCGGATTCTCGCAACCGAGCTCCTTAGCGTACTCTACGGCACCCTTGGCAAGGTTGCGCAATATAGTGCCGTTAGCATAGTTGCGGGCACCCTTTGAAACCTGCATGATAACAGGTGATTTTGTCTCTACTGCAGCCTGTACGATAGCCTGCATCTGCTCCATCGTGTTGAAGTTGAATGCTGGGATTGCATAACCACCAGCAACGGCGCGCTTAAACATCTCACGGGTGTTTACGAGGCCGAGGTCTTTGTAATTTACCATTTTTGTTTTATTGTGTTTTGATGTTAGTTGTATTTTCCTTGTGCAAAGTTACCCTTTTATCTGCAGACAGACAAATTATTCTTTTGAAATATCATGGTTTGTTATTTCATTTCTCTGTTTTTGCAAACTGCGGTTTGCAGTAATCATACTTCCTTGTGTACCTCATGACCTTCTACATAGATAGCCGAGAATGGTCGTGCGGGACACAGATACTCACACGCACCGCAACCTATGCAGCGTGCTTCGTTGACCATGGGCACGAATGGTGAGTCGTCATCGTCGATGTCGAGTGGCATCATCTCTATGGCCTCGACGGGACAGTGGCGTGCGCAGTTGCCGCAGGGGGTGCCGTTTATCACTGGCAGACAGTTCTTCTTTATCCATACGGCATGGCCTATCTGGGTTGATACCTTGTCCTCGTGGCGTATCGGCTGTATCGCTCCTGCCGGACAAACCTCGGAGCAACGGTTGCATTCTGGTCGGCAGTAGCCGCGTTCATACGACATAGTGGGTTGCATCAGGTGCAGCAAGTCGGTGGATGGACGCAGTACTTCATTCGGACATTCGGATATGCATAACTGGCAACCGGTGCATCTCTTTGCCAGATTGTTGGCTGATAGAGAGCCAGGAGGCGCAAGAGGCGTCAGGCGGTGTGGCGCAACCTTGTCCTCAATCTCTGCCAGTCCGCCGTCAGTCTTTTTCGCTTCCTGCGCTAAGGCTGTGGTGGCTAAGGCTGTGGTGGCAACAAGGAATGTGCGGCGTGAAGCGTCAGGTTTCTTGTTTGTGTGGTTGCCAAGGGAGTTGTCTGTCTGCTTGTTAGTACGTTTGTGTGCATAACTCAGTGCTCCAAACTTACAAGCCTCAATGCAATCACCGCATACCACGCAGCGACTGGCATCTACGCTGTGTGTCTTGAAGTCGATACAGGCCGCCTTGCAGTTCTTGGTGCAAAGGGAACAGTTGCGGCATTTCTCAGTGTCAAAGCACACTTTAAACCAGGAAAAGCGGCTGAAAAACGACAATACGGTGCCTACGGGACAGACGGTGTTGCAGTAAGTGCGTCCGTTGCGCCATGATATAATGGCAAGCACAATGAGCGTTACGGCTGCAATCGCAAGCGATGACCACGAGCGCAGCCATACATCGGAATGGTAGAAGGCATAGCTGTCGTAATATTCGGCTATCGCTGCAAGCACGTTGTTGGCAGATTGCCATACGGGTTGCAGCACGTTGGTGGCTATTCGACCAAATGCGGAATAAGGGGCGAGCAACTGTACCACAGTGCCAAGACCCAGTGCCAAGGCGGCTATGAATACCACGAGCATAGGGTATCGTAGCCATTTCACCTCTCTTGAGTAGGTGTAGCGACGTTTTCTGCTGCGCTTGCCCAGCCAGCCAAACAAGTCTTGCATGATACCGAGCGGACAAATGACAGAACAGTAGATACGACCGAAGATGAGCGTCAGCACTACTAACACTGCGACTACAGCCACGTTGAGAGCCAATGCGGCTTCAAGCAACTGCATCTTAGGCATCCATCCCACGATGTGGTGCATCGTGTCGGTGAAGTCGAGGAATAGCAGCAGTAGTCCGGTAAACATCACTGATGCGAGTATAATTCTGATTTTTCTAAGCATAGGGTTCTTAATGTTTTTGAAGGGGTGCCCATGTTCCGCTTTAGTCACTTCCTGACTACAAGAATACTCAGTTCGTAGAGGATGTAAATCGGCAGTGAAACAATGAGCAGCGTGAAGGCATCGCCAGTAGGGGTGATGATGGCTGATACAATGAGTATGGCAACTATGGCGTGGCGACGGAAGCGGGTCATCATGCCGCGATTGACTAATCCCAGTTTGCCAAGCGACCAACAGACCACGGGCAGTTCAAATACTATGCCCATGGTCATGTTCATGCCGAGCAGCGTGTCAATGTATGACTGCAACGTGAGCATATTGTCAATGTCGGCACTTACCTGATATGTACCGAGAAATCGTACCGTCATGGGGAACACTACGAAATAGTTTGTCAGCGTACCAACGACAAACATGATGTAAGCTGCACCCACCACCCAATGGGCATAGCGTCTTTCATTGTCATACAGAGCAGGCGATACGAAGCGAAACAGTTCATACAATACGTATGGTGAACCCATCAATAGTCCGGCGTATGCTGCCGTGCGCATGTGAATCATAAATTGCTCCGTCAGCCCTGTGTTCATCAGGTGCAGACGGAAAGTATCCGCCCCCATAAGCCTATATGAGATAAAGTCGCTGCTCTGCGGTGCAAGCACCACGGCAAAGAGCAGGTCTTTAAGGGCAAAGGCCACGGCAGCCAATACTGATACCACCAGAATAATCCTTATGAGCGATGCGCGCAGATCATCGAGGTGGTCCCAGAAGGTCTGCTCCTTTTCATTTACCCCACTGTCCATCACGACTGCTTCGAGTCAGAATTTTCCTCGTTCTGCGGTTGGGTAGTAGTATCATTCATCCCATCCCTGAAAGTCTTTACTCCACGTCCCAGTCCTTGCATCATCTCAGGAAACTTCTTTCCCCCGAAGAACAGTAGTATGATAAGTGCTATGATAAGCACCTCTTGTGTTCCAAGTCCAAACATAGTCTATCTGTAAATTATATTACAAGTTGTTTAATCAAAATCGAAAGAAGGTGGTTTGAGGTAGAAGGGCGGACGTCATGCCTTGCGTATTATCGTCAGCCCATCGCGCAGCGGTAGTATTACGCGTGTCACACGACTGTCATTTGCTATGTGGTCGTTAAATCTGCGAATACCCTGCGTCTGTTGGTCTTTGTCGTAATCCGAGTCAATCACGTGTCCGTCCCACAGGGTGTTGTCGGCAAGTATGATGGCTCCCTGCGTCATCAGTGGCAGTATTGCCTCATAGGTCTCTACGTAGGTGCGCTTGTCGCCATCAAGGAAAGCCATGTCGAACTTTACACCAAGTTTCTCTGCTTCCACGGCTGCATCACCGATTATGAATGAAATGTAGTCAGTCCATGGCGACTGCTCTATCCAGTGACGGGTGAAGGGTTCTTGTTCGTCATTTATTTCAAACGTGTAAATCCTGCGGTTTTCGTCTTGTCGCTTGGTGCTCCCTTCTTCACAGGAAGGACTGTAGCAATCCAGCTTTTCGCGTTCGTAAATATCCTTCAGTCCCTCTGCCATGCAAAGAGCGGAATAACCAGAAAACGTGCCTACCTCAAGCACGTTGCGTGGGCGCACCATCTGCACAAGCATCTTCAGTAATCGTCCTTGCAGTCGGCCAGAAGCCATGCGGCCATGGAGCATGTGTATGTTTGTGGCACGCCATAGTCTGTATAGATAATCTGGCTCAGGGTCGCTGTGGCTCAGCACATACTCGTCGAGTAGGGCTTCTCCGCTCAGCGTGGTATGGTTAGGGTTCTGTGTCTTACTCTTTGCCATCTGTTGTTGCAGTTTGTTGCAAAATTACATTTTTTCGACGGAATATGCAAATGTTTCAAAAAGAAAAAGCGTTTCACGGCGTGAAAGTGTTGCTGTGAAACGCTTATTATTGTCTGGCGAGTGTTAGGAAATACCCACCTGTATGTAGTCTTCGTTGGTTTACTTAGGCTGCTTGCCGATGTAAGCAAGGATACCACCGTCAACGTAAAGCACGTGGCCGTTGACAGCGTCAGAAGCCTTGGAAGCAAGGAACACTGCAGGACCACCGAGCTCTGATGGGTCGAGCCAACGACCAGCTGGAGTCTTTGCGCAGATGAATGAATCGAATGGGTGACGTGAACCGTCTGGCTGACGCTCGCGCAGAGGAGCAGTCTGAGGAGTTGCGATGTAGCCAGGGCCAATGCCGTTACACTGTATGTTGTACTCACCATACTCAGAGCAGATGTTGCGTGTAAGCATCTTCAGACCACCCTTGGCAGCTGCGTATGCGCTTACAGTCTCACGGCCGAGCTCAGACATCATAGAGCAAATGTTGATAATCTTACCCTCCTTGCGCTCCATCATCTCTGGGATGACAGCAGCAGCGCAGATGTAAGGAGCAACCAAGTCAACGTCGATGACTGCCTGGAACTCAGAACGCTTCATCTCGTGCATAGGAATACGCTTGATGATGCCGGCGTTGTTGACGAGGATGTCAATCTGACCTACCTCAGCGTGTATTTTCTCTACGAGTTCCTTAACGGCAACCTCATCGCATACGTTGCAAACATAGCCCTTCACGTTAGTGATGCCAGCCTCCTTGTAGTTAGCCAGACCACGCTCCAGAGCCTCCTGGTTGATGTCGTTGAAAATGATGTTTTTTACTCCGGCTGCTACGAAAGCCTTGGCAATGTTGAAACCGATACCGTAAGATGCGCCGGTAATCCACGCATTCTTACCCTCAAGTGAGAAATCTTTTAAACTTGTCATAGTAGTAAATTTAGTTGTGAGTTATGAATTGTCAGTTTATTCTTTCACGTATTCTGCGAAGTCTGTCAGTCGCATGTCACCCTTGCGGCGTAGCGTGTCGTGCATGGCGAATGCTGCAGGCAGATTATGGTGAGTCTGACCGCCAGAAGCAATCTTCACGTACTCACGCAGCAGCGGACGATAGTCAGGATGTGCGCAGTTCTCGATAATCAGCTGTGCACGCTCTATTGGTGCTTTGCCGCGCAAGTCGGCTATTCCCTGCTCTGTTATGATTACGTTGACGTCGTGCTCTGAGTGATCCTGGTGGCTCACGAATGGCACGATGGCAGAAATCAGTCCACCCTTAGCCACTGAAGAACAGGTGAATATTGAAATATATGCATTGCGCTCGAAGTCGCCTGAACCACCGATGCCGTTCATCATCTTAGTACCAGAGATGTGGGTTGAGTTAGCGTTGCCGTAGATGTCAACCTCGATGGCGGTGTTGATGGCAATGACACCGAGACGGCGAATTACCTCTGGCGAGTTTGAAATCTCAGACTGGCGTATGGTGAGACGCTTTGAGAACAAGTCGATGTTGTCATATACGCGCTTCAGGCACTCGTTGTCCACGGTAAGCGAACATGTAGAGGCATCCTTTACACGACCTTCGAGCATCATGTCAACAATGGCATTCTGTAATACTTCTGTATATATATTGAAGTCAGGGATGCTCTTGTCTTTGCCCACAGCGCTCAGTATTGCGTTGGCTGTAGTGCCCACACCGCTCTGCATAGGCAGGAATGATGAAGGTATGATGCCGCGCTTCATGTCGCCAAGCAGGAACTGAGCCACGTTGGCTCCTATGCGGTCGGTCACTTCGTCTGTACCCTTGAAGGCGCGTGCCTCGTCAGGGATGTTACATTCCACTACTCCCACCACTTTCTTCTTTTCTATTTCGAGGTAAGGAGTACCTATACGGTCGCTTACCTTCGTAATCATTATAGGCTGACGGAAAGGAGCATCAAGAGGCTCATACACGTCGTGGAGTAATGCAACTCCCTCGCTGTGAAAACGGTTAAGCTCGATAATTATCTTCTCGGCCTTATGAGCAACTGTCGGTGATATGCCTCCGGCAGATGTGAGGTAAACGTGGTACTTGTCGCCACATTCTTCGATCTTACACACTTCGATGATACCCCAGTTTAGCGGACCGTAGAAACCATAACGCAACTCCTGCGCCATATGTGACAGGTGAAGGTCGTTGTAGCGTATTTCGTTCTTGTTTACACGAGTGCGGAACTCGCTATTCGTTGTATAAGGCGCACGGAAATCTATTGCTCCCGCAGCAGCCAAGTCACCATCGGTGCTTTGTCCGGTAGATGCTCCTGTGAAGAGGTTGATTTTGAATTCGTTACCCTTCTCGTGTTCTGCTGTCGCGAGCTTCGCCAGCTCTTTTGTTACAGCCTTTGGCGCACCAGCCGGAGTGAAACCGCTCAGGCCTATAGAGTCGCCATTCTTAATCATCGCTGCTGCCTCCAAGGCAGTAATCGTAGTATACATCTTTAGCGTGCAATTTATATGTTATGTGTTATGAGTTGCTTTCAAGCCACAAAGTTACTAAAATTGCACGAATTGACAAAATTTGTGCAATATTTTTTTATTCTCATAACTAAAAAAGTGTCGTTTTGTGATAAAAAAGTAAGAAAAAGTTGCATGATTAAAAAAAACTCTTTACCTTTGCATCCAGAAATCTTACTTACTAAAGCTTAAAAGCAAACACTACATGCTTGGGATTCCAGCCAATGCCATGTGCCGAAGCCATGGTTCAACGGTTGGGGTTCTTCTTTTTTACTATCTTCATAAGTAAATAGAAAGGCACGCAAGGTGTAACAAACTTGACTTGTTATATATAAGTATCGAATTTACAAATAATTAACGAATAAACTATTATGGCTTACATGTCAAAAGAGGGCTATGAGGATCTCGTAGCCGAACTGCATCGCTTGGAGGCTATTGAGATGCCGAAAGCCAGTGCAGCAATTGCTGAGGCACGCGACAAGGGCGACCTCTCAGAAAATTCAGAGTATGACGCAGCAAAAGAGGCTCAGGCACATCTGGCTGACAAGATACACCAACTGAAGACTACTATCGCCGATGCCAAAATTATCGATAAGAGTCGTCTGTCAACCGATGCTGTACAGTTGTTGTCGAAGGTAGAGATGACTAATTTGGCTAATAAGGCCAAGATGTCTTATACCATCGTGTCGGCTAACGAGGCTAACCTGCGCGAAGGAAAGATTTCGATTGAGACTCCTATTGCTCAGGCTTTGCTTAACCATAAGGTGGGCGATGTTGTAGAGGCTAAGATTCCTCGCGGCGTGTTGAAACTGAAGATTGAAAGTATCACATACTGATTTATGTGTGTTCAAGAAAAGTGACGTATCCTTAACGATACGTTATTTTTCTTTTTTGTGTATAGGTGCAATAATACGGTACCATGTACGTTATAATAATGTATGTACTAAAATAAACAAATACTTAAACAAGAATAGACGATGAGGAAATTTTTATTGCTTGCTATGGCATTTGCTATGACTGCCATAGGACTTCATGCGCAAATGATGCCGCAACTCCCCGTAATTGCTAATGATACCTTGACGCGTGTGGGGAAGTTGGATAATGGACTGACTTATTATATACGCCATAACGAGAAGCCTGAGCACGTGGCTGACTTCTATATCGCTCAGCGCGTAGGCTCGTTACAGGAAGATGATTCTCAGCGTGGCCTGGCACATTTCCTCGAACACATGGCCTTTAATGGTTCGGAGCATTTTAAGGCAGGCGACGTGGTAGAGTTCGGACGCAGACTTGGGGTCGCTTTTGGGCGTGATCTGAATGCCTATACATCGCTTGACAAGACTGTCTATAATATATGTAACGTGCCAACGGTGCGTCTGTCTGCTCTTGACTCCTGCTTGCTGGTGCTGCGTGATTGGTCGTGTGGACTGCAGTTGTTGCCTGATGAGATAGATAAGGAACGTGGTGTCGTACACGGCGAGTGGGCAATGCGTAGCTCTGCCATGCAGCGCCTTAACGAGAAAGCTTTGCCGCTATTGTTCCCTGGGTGTAAGTATGGCGAGAGGCTTCCGATAGGATTGATGGAGGTAGTTGATTCGTTTCAGCCACAGACCCTGCGTGCATATTATGAGAAATGGTATCATCCTGCCCATCAAGCAATCATCGTCATTGGAGACGTTGACGTAAATCGTACAGAACAGAAGATACGAGAAATGTTTGGGGATATACGTCCTCATTCAGGTGCAGCATACACTGAAGAAGTAGCTGTGCCAGATAATGAGCAGCCAATCATGGTGTGTGATCATGACAAAGAGATGCCATATACAGTGATGGAACTTATGATGAAGTCTGACCCTCTGCCACGTCAGTTGCGTGCTACGCAACTTTCGTTCGTGCAGCAGTTCGTGAGTGCAATGATGCGTTCTATGTTTAATATGCGCATGACTGAACTTGCGCAGGAACCAGACGCACCGTTCTTACAGATACAGATGAACTATGGACGTTATTGTGGTATTGCTGCAACGAAGGATGCGCTGAGCGTAAGTGCTGTGCCGAAAGAGGGAAAGGAAAAAGAAACACTGACGGCTATGGTGAAAGAATTGCGACGCTTAAATCTTTATGGTTTCACACAAGGTGAGTATCTGAGGGCAAAAGAAGAGTTCTTGTCGAATAAAGAAAAGGCCTACAGCAATCGTGACAAGCGTAAGAACAGTGAGCATTATCAGCGTTGCCTGAGCAATTATCTTGAAGGATATGCCATGCCCGATGCCGAGACCAACTGGCAGAATTGGCAACTCATCGCACAAAGTATAGGCGTGGATGCAATAAACCAATCGCTGAAGCAGTTGGTAAGCATAGATACTGATAAGAACCTCGTTGGCGTATGCTTTGCACAGGAGAAAGATGGTGCTGTATATTTGACTGCTGATGATATGAACGCAGTGATAGCTCAGGCTCGTTTGGAGAATGTGGAGGCCTGGGTGGATAATGCTAAGGATGAACCTCTGATAAAAGATATGCCTAAGGCTGGTAAGATAGTAAAGGAGAAAGAAAACAAAACGTTTGGCTATACGGAACTGACACTGCAGAATGGTGCTCGTGTATGTTTGAAGAAAACCGACTTCAAGGATGACGAGGTACTGTTACGTGGCTGGGCTCCTGGTGGAAGTTGGCTGTATGGAGAACCTGATTTCGCTACGCTGAAACTGTATAACCAGATAGTAGAGACGTTTGGACTGGGTGGATTTACTAATACCGAACTGCAGAAGGCTCTGGCAGGAAAGCAATGCGGATTGAGTATTAGTCTTGATGAGCGTTATGATAATGTAAATGGTCATAGTGTTCCGAAGGATGTAGAGACAATGTTGCAGCTGCTCTATCTCTATTTTACTGCACCGCAGTTAGACGAGAAGTCATACACTTCGTTTATGAATTCTGTAGCTACGGCACTGAAAAACCGCGACCTGCAACCCGAAACGGCCTTATCCGACAGTTTGTCGTACTATGCAGACTGTGCTAATCCACGCTTTCAGCCACTACTGCCACAGCAACTCAATCAAGTGTCTGCTACTCGTAGCCTTGAAATAACACGCGAACGCTTCGCCGGTGTAGGCGACTATGTATTCACTATCATAGGCAACTATGATGAGCAGGCTATCCGACAACTTGTCTGTCAGTATATAGGAGCATTACCGGGGAAGTCGAAGACAAAGACAAATACACGTGATGAGCGCACGTATTTCAGTGGCAATGTAGTTTGCGACTTTAAGAAACAGATGGAGACACCAAAGCCTTACGTTGTTGAGATATATAAGGGCGATGTGGAGCATACGTTGAAGAATCGTGTGCTGGCAACGTTTGCAGGTGAGGTACTGCAGATGATGCTTATGAAAAAAGTGCGTGAGGATGCCGGAGCTGCATACAGCGTAGGGGCTTCGTCATATATTAGCGTGGAGCCAGAGAAGTCGTTTTCAATGCTCCGCGTGGTAGCTCCTATATCAGCCCCAGAGAAGGTCGATACAGCACTTGTGCTGATAGAGAAGTGTATTGACGAGTTGTCAGTGAAAGCTGATGCCGACATGGTAGAGAAGGTACGTAAGAACCTGTTGAAACAAGCTGACATCAATGCACGCCAGAATGGTACATGGCAAGGCATTATAGAATCGTGGTATGTACATAACATGGATGTTTCTACAGACTATAAGAAGATAGTAGCTGAGGTAAGTGCGGACGAGGTTTCGGATTTCTTGAAGAAACGCATACTTGAATATCCCAATAAATTAAAGTTGGTGATGCGACCTGAGTGATAAAAGGAAATCGGTTGGATGCAGTATGGCTTCCAACCGATTTCCTTATGTAGAGTGTTATTTGTTTGTTCTGATTTTATTTCGCAGGCAGGAATTCCGTATGTATGGTGTTCTGCGGATGCGTAAGCAGGTCAATGAGTATGTTGTCGCGCTCGCCGTTGGCTATCATTACGCGTATGCCACTGTCGGCAACGGTGCTCGCCGTGTGATACTTTGACTCCATGCCTCCACGACCGGCACTGCTCTTTGATGTCTGTATGTATTGGTCTAAGTTATCCTCTGTGCTTACTCGGCGTATAACCTCAGACGCAGGGTCGGAAGGATTGCCCGTGTAGATGCCGTCAATATTACTGAGAAGGACAAGAGTTTCTGCCTTCATCATCTGCGCTATAAGGCCTGATAGCTCATCATTGTCGGTAAACATAAGCTCTGTCAGACATACCGTGTCATTCTCGTTTACAATAGGTATGACGCCATTGTCGAGCATTATTTCCATGCAAGCTTGCTGATTGCGGTAGTGTTCTTCTGTCTCGAAGTTGCTCTTCATGGTCAGAATCTGACCTATGTGCATGTGGTATTCGCGGAAAAGGTCGTAATATAGGTTCATCAGTTTTACCTGTCCCATAGCAGAGAATAACTGTCGTTGTTCTACGGAGTCAAGCTGATGGTCAACCTTTAGTTCCTGACGGCCGCAGGCTACGGCTCCTGACGATACTAGTATCACTTCGTAGCCATTCTCGCGCATCCATGCTATCTGGTCAACGAGAGCCGAAAGTCGTGTTATGTCGAGTTTTCCTTTCTGTGTGGTCAGCACGTTAGAACCGACCTTTACTACTATTCTGTGCATTTTTTCTTATGTAGTGTGTGGCTTCCTTGCGTTTACTGAAATTCTTCTGGCAGTTCGTGGCGCCAGTTAGGGTAGGGGTCAGAGAGTAACCCTTTATTATAGAAGTGTCGGTTGCCTGTTACTTCTGGTCCTAACCATGTGGGCTTTTCAAATGCTTCATCCTCTCTTTTAAGCTCTACTTCGCAAAAGAGCAGACCTTCGTTTTTGCCCATAAATTCGTCAATCTCATAAGTGTGGCTACCGTAGGGCGCGAGGTGACGTACTTTCTCCACCATGCCTCCACGACACAATTTCAGCATCTCATGAGCATCGTCAAGCGGTATCTCGCGTTCAAATTCATAACGTGAGATACCGTTTTTTGATGGACCTTTTATGGTAAGGTATGCCTTGCCGTCTTGTTCTTTACCGTCAACCAACTGCGAGCGCAGTCTTATCCGCACGGTGGCTCCGTTGACATCCATGTAGCCTTGCGCTATTCGTGATGATGACGTTACCATCTTGCGGAAACTACCATCTCGCTTGACGAGGAACTTGCGTTCTATTTCCATCGCTTGATGTTACTGTATTGCTATGGTATATATAGCATAAGCGGCACCAAGTGCTACGAGAATGCCGAATATCCAGTTGATTACGTTGCGTCCTTCTTGCTCTTGCTTTTCTGCATAAGCCTTGCGCTTAGCATTGTTCTTATTCTTGCTCATAATTGTTTAGTTTTTATTTGTTAGTTTCTTCCTATTTAATAGTTGCGAGATGTAAATTCTCATTCTGAACCACAAAGTTACGAATAATAAATGAGATTACAAAATTTATAACATATTTTATTGTGTTACTCCTTGTTATTCAGCTCCATGAGGTAAGCCTTGATGAATCCGTCAAGCTTACCGTCCATCACTGCGTCAACGTCAGATGTCTGATAGTTTGTGCGGTGATCCTTCACACGACGGTCATCAAACACGTATGAGCGTATCTGCGAACCCCACTCTATCTTCATCTTGCCAGCCTCAATGGCAGCCTGTGCCTCCATGCGCTTCTTCATGGCGCGGTCATAGAGCTGTGACTTCAGCAGTCGCATGGCGTTCTCACGGTTCTGCTGCTGCTTACGGCTCTCGGTGTTGGCAATGAGTATCTCCTCCTCCTCGCCGGTGTCGGGGTCCTGATACATATAGCGCAGGCGCACGCCGGTCTCCACCTTGTTCACGTTCTGACCACCGGCACCGCTTGAGCGGAAGGTGTCCCATGATATGCGTGAAGGGTCAACATACACTTCGATGGTATCGTCCACCAGTGGTGTCACGAATACTGAGGCGAAGCTGGTCATACGCTTGCCCTGTGCGTTGTACGGACTCACGCGTACCAGACGGTGCACGCCGCTCTCTGACTTCAGGTAACCGTAGGCATAGTCGGCGCTGCCGGTGTTCTCTATCTGCATCGTCACCGACTTGATGCCGGCATCGTCAGCCTCCAGCAGGTCAACGATGGTGCACTTGTAGCCGCCCTTCTCAGCCCAGCGCATATACATACGCATGAGCATCTGTGCCCAGTCCTGTGCCTCGGTGCCGCCGGCACCAGAGTTTATCTTCAGCACTGCGTCCATAGGGTCTTCCTCCTGGCGCAGCATATTCTTCAGTTCGAGGTCCTCGATGGCCTTCAGTGCACGGGCGTAAGCGTTGTCCACATCCTCCTCCGTAGCCATCTCCTCCTTGTAGAAGTCCACTGACAGCTGTACCTCCTCGGCAGCTGCACTCACCTCCTTGTATCCGTCAATCCATTTCTTCAGTTCGCCCACTACCTTCATCTGAGCGCGAGCCCTCTCGGGATCGTCCCAGAAGTCGGGAGCCTGCGTGCGCAGGTCTTCCTCTTCGTATTCTATCTTCTTGCGGTCAATGTCAAGGTAGCGCGCCAAAGCGTCTGCACGCTCCTGAATGTCTTTTAGTTGTTCTTGTGTTATCATTTATCTATTAACTAATTCTATGATACATTCCATGGGTAGATAAGGCTCGTCATCAAACCTTATTTCACCGTTCTCCAGCATCTTTTGGACGATTTCTGTTGCGGAATCCTTGTTGGCAGCTTCGATGATTATCTGTTTGACAATCGTTTGAGAGGCTTAAAAAAATACTCCATGATATTTTGTGATTTAAATCTTACTTGAAGGTTCAATTTGAAATAAAAATTTGAATCTTTTTCCCTATACAATTCTGCAAACTTATATCTGCTTTGTGAGGGTGATTCGAGTTTGGTGTTATTATAGAGATAATCCTCAAATAGATTACGATCATAAAAATGATAACACAATACCTCGCCGTCATCTTTCACTACGAGGTATCCTCCATTAGCTTCATAATGTCCGTTCCATGGTGTGTGTGGAACCATGCCAAGAGCAGAAGCTACTAGAAAGTTCTTGATTTTGTGTTCGTAATATTTTTGATTATACTCCATATTATAGTTCAATGGATTTCTTTTAACGATGATTTCTGTCAACTCTCTTATACTTTTATTTTCTCCTTGGTATGCCTCAAGTAGAATTTCCGATAAAATATTAGGCATGCTACTGTCAATCAAAACCAAGTTATTGTTACAAATAATATCGTCTATCTTTTTGAAAACAAACTTTCCTCCTACATTATGTATAACAGCAACTCTATCTATTATCTTCTTTTTTGTGTCAATGGCATTAATCTTTGCCATTTCCTCATCAGTAAACTCATGCCCTTCTACAGCATAAGTGAAATTTGTCGTTTTCCCTGCATTGAACAGGGTAGGGTCACTACCTACTTCTGACTTTATACTGAAGCCGAGTTTGGGAGTCATGCCTGTACGGAGGTCATGAATGACAATTGTAATGTCTGTTTTGTCTTTTGATTTGGCCTTAATCTTATTGCAATGTATTTCAGACATAAATTGTTCTATATCTGGTATATTAAATGCTCCCTTTGATTGCCTTATGGTTTTAATTAATATAGCAGCCTTGTCAAGAAATTCTGATACGTTCTTACGTAATAATTCATAACCATCTTCTGATACGACAACTATGTCATCTTGTAAGGAATATTCATAACTTCCTTCTTGTTCTTCTCTAAGTATTTTCAGAATAGGATAGAATAAATCCTCTATTTTGTTAAGGTTGCCATCGCCTGCGTAAACACGTTTTTCACCAAGCAACTTAAACAGAGCATAGATTTCACTCCATTCGCCTTTATTTGCAGTTTTTGCCATATCAAATATCTATATTATACCCAACATTTGAAGTTCTTTTTCTGCTGTAGCTTGAATAGCAGGAATAGCAACAGAGTTGCCAAATTGTTTATATGCTGAGGCATCTGCCACAACTATCTTAAATGAATCAGGGAAACCTTGTAATCGAGCCCATTCACGTGGTGTCATACGCCTGATGCCTTCTCTATTTACTTCACCTTTGATATTTGTTATTGGAGTAAAATCCTTCAAACGTTTATCAACAATGAGATTACGCTCTCGTCCCATTCCACCGACAACTATTGCATTTGCCACACCATTCGTATCAATGATTTCATATCCAAAACCATGTCCTGCGGCTTCATGACGTGCACGATGCCGTTTTAATGTTTCTATGTAGACAGTGGAGAGGTAATATTTTACGGATGGAACTTCTTTCTCCATTATCTCGCAGAATTTAGGACGCTTGTTTCCTGTAGAAGTCGGAGTTGGATAAACGAAATCTGCTACGTTAATGTGAAGGTCTTTACGAAATCCTATAATATATATTCGTTCGCGATGTTGTGGAACTCCGTAGTCCATTGCATTAAGTATCTGAGGAGGAACCACATCGTATCCAGCATTGTCAAGATGCTTAAGTATTGTCTTTAGGGTGCGACCTTTATCATGAATGGCTAATCCCTTGACATTTTCAAGAAAGAAAGCCTTAGGTTGGTGTTTGCGAAGAATATCTTCTATTTCAAAAAATAATGTGCCTCGTGTTTCATCCTTAAATCCAAGACGACGCCCAGCCAGGGAGAAAGCCTGACAGGGAAAGCCTCCACATAGTATGTCAAAAGATTTGGGTATATAACTTTTTGTACTTTCTTTGGTTATGTCACCAAATGGCATCTCACCATAGTTAGCAAGGTAAGACTCTTGTGCTTTTGCATCAAATTCTGAAGAATACACGCACTTACCACCGAGATTTTGCATTGCTATGCGAAATCCACCAATCCCTGCGAAAAGATCAATAAACGTAAATTTGGGATTCTTCGGTGCAGGGAATGGTACCTTAAAGAAATCATCGAATAGACCATACTGTAATGGAGATTCTGCCACATTCCATATATTTTCATCCGATAATTCTTCTTCATCAATCATTCCCTTAAATTGCTTATGAGAAAGGAATTCACGCAAACAGGAAACTATATTATTTTTCTCATTAAGACTATATTCCGCATGATTATTATGCAGGTAGTGACTGAGCACAGCGAGATGATTTTCGTATGATGTCTCGCCGAAAATCCTCACACCGTCCTTTGTCACTTCCTCTGGAAAGTCTGACAGTTTTATGTTCGCTTTTTCCTTACTCCTCATACATCTTTTCTATCACCTCGGCGTAGTTCTTTATTATTACGGGACGACGGGTCTTCAGAGTGTTGGTCAGCTCGCCGTTCTCCATGGTGAATGGCTCGGTGAGCAGGGTGAAACGCTTCACCTGCTCATAGCCTGCGAGTCCCTGCTGCAAGGTGTTGATGCGCTCGGTAAGCATCTTTATTATCTTCTCGTTGGTGCAGAGGTCCTCGCGCCCCTTGAACGGTATGCCCTGCTCACGTGCATACTCCTCAAGCAAAGCGTAGGCAGGCACAATGAGCGCACTTACGAACTTGCGCTCGTCGGCTATCACTGCTATCTGCTCAATGTATTTGTCAACGAGCAGCTTCGACTCCACAGCCTGCGGTGCAACATACTTGCCGTTGCTGGTCTTGTAGAGGTCCTTGATGCGCTCGGTGAGGTAGAGCTCGCCGTCCTTCATGTAGCCGGCATCGCCAGTGCGGAAGAAGCCGTCCTCAGTGAATGACTCCTTGTTGATGGCGTCGCGGTTATAGTAGCCACGGGTGATGGTAGGACCCTTCAGCAATATCTCAGAGTTCTCGCCTATGCGTATCTCTATGCCCTCGATAGGACGGCCTACGGAACCGATGGTGAAAGGCTCGTCGCGATGGTCACACGACACGGTGGCAAGGCTCTCTGTCAGTCCGTAGCCCACTATCATGTTGAGTCCCAGGATATGCACGAACTCCTCCACCTCTTTTGACACCACAGCACCTGCCGTAGGGAAGATGTTAGGACGTTCCAAACCAAACTGCTTTCTTACGAGCGACAGCACCGTCTTGTTTATTACCTTGTACTTCAAGCTCAGTGCCAATCCCGGCTTCTTGCCGTTGGCCTTGCAGTCTATGTTGTAACGACGGCTTATCTCCAATGCCTCAAGGAACACCTTTTTCTGTAATCCCGAGGCATTGTCTATCTTCTCCTGCACGCCGGCATACACCTTCTCCCAGAAGCGTGGCACGGCAGACATACACGTAGGGTGAGTCTCGCGCATAGACTTCTGTATCTCGTGCGGGTCAGTGTTTATGATGATAGTGGCACCCTCGGTAAGCGCGAGGAAGTCCCATCCGCGCTCGAAGATATGCGTGATGGGCAAGAAGGTAATAACACGGTCGTCCTCGCCCACTGGTACGCACTTGTCGTTAGCCTTGAATGCCGCCATGTACTGTCCGTGGGTTAGGATAACACCCTTTGAGTCGCCTGTGGTGCCCGAAGTGTAAAGTATGTTGGCTATGTCATCTTTTTGAATAGAAGCAAGGCGTTCTTCGAGTAGTCTTCCCTCATCTCCATTCAAACTCTCATCCTTCTTTCCTCTTCCCTTGTCCAAAAAATCATGGAAATACACCGACGTGGTGTCATGCTCAGCCAACGTTACCGATGGGTCATAGATGATTATACGCTCCAACGTGTGGCATAGTGCCTGCACGCGGCGCGCCTTGTCATACTGCTCCTGTTCACCTACGAAGAAGAAACGTATCTGTGCATCGTTGATGACATACTGCAACTGCTGCTCCGAACTCGTAGCATAGAACGGAATTGTCACTGCCCTCACACCGAAAGCGCCGAAGTCGGTATATATGTAAGGCAATGAGTTTTGTGAGAACACACCGATGTTCTCCTGCACCTTCACCCCGGCACGGAGCATGGCAAGCGATACACGACGGGCGTTAGCCGCGAAGTCGTGCCACGATGCTTTCTTCCACACCGTACCTCCGAAGTCCTTATACTCGAATACGGTCTTGTCGCCGTATTTCTTCGCCTGCTCGTATGGCAACTTGGAAAGATGACATAATGTTTGCATAGCAGTATGATTATTGGTTTTATCTTATGAAAAGCATCTCGCGGTACTTGGGCAGTGTCCATACCTCATCGTCAACCTTGGCTTCAAGTTTGTCGATATGGTAACGTATATGCTCCATGAGTGGAACCACGGTGTCGTGGTAGGCGATGGCGCGCTCGCGACAGTTTTCGATTACGTTGGCTACTTTGCGTGCCTCGGTCAGTTGCTCGCAGCCTTCCTCTATCTCCTTGATGCGCTTGGAAATCTCTGAGATAAGAGCCAAATTGCTTGCGGCAGAAGAATTGAACTCTTCCTCTGGCAGTATTGATTTCAGTGCGCGCACGTTCTCTGCCAGTTTCGTCTGGTAGGCAACGACCTGCGGTATGATATGGTTGATGGAGAGATCGCCGAAGATGCGTGCTTCAATCTGTACCTTCTTGATATATGTCTCCCATTTAATCTCGTTGCGTGCCTCAAGTTCTTTCTGGGTCATGATGCCCATGCTCTCAAACATCTGTACGGACTCTGGGTCGAGATAACGGTCGAAAATCAACGGACAAGAACGCTCGGTGTCAAGTCCGCGACGCTTGGCTTCTTCGATCCATTCGTCAGAGTACCCATTGCCGTCAAAGCGTATCGGCTTGCAGGTCTTGATGTCGTCGCGCAGTACGCTGATGATGGCGGCGTGCTTGTCTTTGCCTTTAGCTATCAGCGCATCTACGCGAGTCTTGAAGTTGGTAAGAGCCTCTGCCATGGCTGCGCTCAATGCTATCATGGCACTGGCACAGTTTGCCTCGGAACCAGGCGCGCGGAACTCAAATCTGTTGCCAGTGAAGGCAAACGGACTGGTGCGGTTGCGGTCGGTATTGTCTATGAGCAGTTCGGGGATTGATGGTATGTCGAGTTTCAGCCCTGCCTTACCGCTTATAGATATGCTGTCATCGTCGGTCTGCTCCAGATGGTCGAGGATTTCAGTCAGTTGCTTGCCAAGGAACGAACTGACAATAGTCGGCGGAGCCTCGTGTGCCCCCAGACGGTGAGCATTGCTTGCTGACATTATTGAAGCCTTCAGCAGACCGTTGTGTTTATATACAGCCATCAGCGATTCCACGATGAAGGTTACGAAGCGAAGGCTGCCCACCTCGTCTTTTGCAGGCGCATGGAGCAGGATGCCGGTGTCTGTTGAGATAGACCAGTTGTTGTGTTTGCCAGAGCCGTTCACTCCATCGAATGGTTTTTCGTGAAGCAGACAGCGGAAGCCATGCTTACGTGCTACCTTCTTCATGAGCGACATGATGAGCATATTGTGGTCTATGGCAAGATTCATCTCTTCGAAAATAGGAGCCAGCTCAAACTGGTTCGGTGCTACTTCGTTATGGCGTGTCTTGCATGGAATGCCTAATTCAAGTGCCTGTATCTCAAGGTCTTTCATGAAAGCAGCTACACGTTCTGGTATTGCACCGAAGTAGTGGTCGTCCATTTGCTGATCCTTGGCAGAAGAATGTCCCATCAGCGTGCGGCCTGTCAGCAACAGGTCGGGGCGTGCAGAGTACAGTCCCTCGTCAACGAGGAAATATTCCTGTTCCCATCCGAGGTTGGAACGGCATTTCTTTACCTCAGGGTTGAAGTACTGCACAACGGCTGTTGCGGCCTTGTCAACGGCATGTATGGCCTTTAGGAGGGGTGTCTTGTAGTCGAGAGCCTCGCCGGTATATGATATGAATACCGTTGGTATCATTAGCGTGTCGCCTATTACGAACACGGGGCTGGTGGGGTCCCAGGCTGAGTATCCGCGTGCTTCAAACGTAGAACGTATGCCGCCCGATGGGAATGATGAGGCGTCAGGCTCCTGCTGAATGAGACTCTTGCCCTCGAACTCCTCTATCATACCTCCCTTGCCGTCGTGATCAACGAAGGCATCATGCTTCTCGGCGGTAGTCTCGGTGAGTGGCTGGAACCAGTGCGTACAGTGGGTTACACCCAGTTCCATGGCCCATTTCTTCATACCGCGCGCTACCTCGTCAGCTGTCTCGCGGTCAAGCGGTGCACCATTGTCTATGACCTGCATCATGCGGTCATAGACCTTCTTAGGAAGATACTTGTACATCTTCTGCTTGTTGAAGACGTATTTCGCAAAAAACTCTGACGGGCGCTCTTTTGGTGCCGGCACCTCTACGGGCTGTTTCTTGAAAGCCTCGGCTACTACCTGAAATCTTAAATTGGCCATATTGTGTCTAAATGTTTCAAATTGCAAAGTTACTCATTTTTTTTCGTTGTAGCAAATCTTTGTCGAGAAAGTTTTACCCCGCTACTTCTTATCATTGATAAGATGTAGCGGGGCTATGTAGATCCGATGTGTTTTATTGAGTAGTATTAGTAGTACTGTATGTGTGTTTAATCATAGTGGCAGTGCTTATCATGTTCTCAGCACTTGAGTAGATAAAAGGAACAATGATTGGGTTTACCACCGGATTTCTGATTGCAAAGTTAATAAAAAAATATTGACAGATGTCAACAAAACTTATTTTTTTTTCTCCGTTTTTATTTCTTTAACATTGTGTACCCACACAGTACGACATTTTTTCGTTTTTTCCTCTTTTCTTTTATCGAATTTGACGTTTTTGGATACGAATTGCTATGTCATAAGATACAAATTACCCTGCAATCGCTATCTGATTACGTTGTAATCGCTATCTGATTGCAGGGTAAAAGCTATGCTTTTGCATCGTAATCGCTATCTGATTGCGGTGCGTTGGTTTTGCTTGCCTTATGTCGGCTGATTATTTGGCCTCTTTGATGGCTTTGCTGATTTCGCCGTAGATGACGTCGATGCTGCCTACACCGTCGATGCGGGCGTACTTGCCCTGCTTGATGTAGAAGTCCTTCAGCGGAAGTGTCTGTGAGTAGTAAGTGTCGAGGCGTTTCTTGGCAGTCTCTTCGTTGTCGTCAGCACGACCAGAGGTCTGACCACGGGCAATGATACGCTTGATAAGCTCTGCGTCGTCAACCTCAAGACCGATTACGATGTTTACCTTCTCGCCGCGCTCCTCAAGCATCTTGTCGAGTGCCTCAGCCTGAGCTATGGTGCGTGGGAAACCGTCGAAGATTACGCCTGGTATCTCCTTGCCCTTGCTGTCAAGTGTGGCTGCGAGCATGTCGATGATGAGCGCGTCTGGTACGAGCTTGCCTTCGTTGATGTAGCCTGATGCAGTCTTACCCAACTCAGAGCCTGCCTTGATTTCTGCGCGCAGTACGTCGCCTGTGGAGATGTGTGCTACGCCAAACTCTTCGATGATTTTGTCACTCTGGGTGCCTTTGCCTGAACCTGGGGCACCGAAAATTACGATGTTCTTCATTTTTCTTTTACCTTATTATATATATAATGTGTACCTATACAAGCGAATATATGCTGCGTAATTCGCGTCCCTCACCGTCATAGTCGAGACCGTAGCCTACGATGAAGGCTTCAGGGAGTGTCATTCCTACGTATTTTACTGTTAATCCCTCTACTTTACATTTCTCTGGCTTTTGCGACAGTGCGCATATCTCGACTGATGCCGGTTTTTGTTGGCGCAGGCGATTGATGAGAAATTGCATGCTGTAGCCCGTGTCAACAATGTCTTCTATAATTACCACGTGGCGCCCTGTTACGTCTTCCGTTACCGGTAATTGCTCTTCGATGTGCCCGGTAGTGTCCACTCCTTCGTAGCTTGATAACTTCGTGAATGCATATTTGCAGGGAAAGTGAAGCTGGCGCAGCAAGTCTGAAGCAAAGACGAATGCCCCGCTCAGTACTATGACGAAGATGGGGTTGAGCCCCTCGTAGTCTTTGCGCAGACGTAAGGCAACGCTTTCTACAGCTTGCTGTATCTCCGTTTCTGGTATCGATAAACGAAATGTCTTGTCTTTTATTTTTATGGTCTCATTCATTGCTCCATGAGGAAATTTGGTGCAAAATTACGAAAAAACTTTGATTTATTTGCTTTATTTCATATCTTTTTTGTAAATTTGCACTATAATAACGTATTTATTGATACAAATAACAGAGAAAATCAACGTAACATGAAGATATTCACCGCGGCACAGATACGTGAACTTGATAAGTACACTATCGAGCATGAACCTATTACTTCGCTTAATCTGATGGAACGCGCTGCCGTCGCTCTGGTAAAGAACATCGAGGAGTTTTGCGATGAGGATACTCCTGTGGTCGTGTTTGCCGGTCCGGGAAATAACGGTGGCGATGCTCTGGCTGTGACACGACTTTTGCGTGAGCATGGCATAGGGGCGGTGGCCTATCTGTTTAATGTCACAGGACACCTGTCAGATGACTGTACTGCCAATCGAGATAGGTTGAAGACAAAGTTTCCGGAGGCTCTGAAGGAAATTGTGCAGGAGTTTGAACCGCCGCGACTGACGGAACACACCGTTGTCATTGACGGACTGTTTGGCTCAGGAATCTCAAAACCTCTGACGGGTGGTTTCGCTGCTGTCGTACGTTATATAAATCAGTCGCCCGCGCGAGTCATAAGCATTGACCTGCCTTCAGGATTGATGACCGAGGATAATACTTATAATGTTAGGCAGAGCATAGTCGAGGCTGATGTCACTCTGACGCTCGGAACGAAAAAACTATGTATGATGCTCTCGGATAATCAGCCATATATAGGACAACTGCGAGTGCTTGATATCGGACTCAGTCGCGAGTTTATAAATAAAGAGGAAGCACAGTTCCTCGTGGTTGACGAGTCTATGATACGTGAGCGTATGATACCTCGTGATGATTTTGCTCATAAAGGAACGATGGGTCATGTCCTCCTTGTAGCCGGTAGCAGTGGTATGGCTGGGGCTGCAATGCTTGCCTCTAAGGCTTGTCTTCGCAGTGGCGCGGGAAAACTGACAGTGCATTCTCCGCGTTGTAACGGTCAGGCTCTGATGTTGGCTACTCCAGAGACGGTGGTGGATCTTGATCGTGATGATAATATTTTTACGCAGGCCGTGGATAGCAACGGCTACGATGCTATAGGCATAGGTCCGGGGCTGGGTACAGCGGAAGCTACGGCTGTGGCCATGATGACTCAGATACGTAGCGCTCGTGTGCCTGTGGTTGTAGATGCCGATGCTTTGAATCTGCTGTCGGTTCATCGCGCATGGCTGCAGCAGTTGCCGGATGGTATGATACTTACCCCGCATCCGAAAGAGATGGATCGTTTGTGTGATTCTGTGCCTTCAGATGATTATGACCGCTTGATGAAAGCGCGTGATATGGCTCAGCGGTTGAGGTGCTACATTATTTTAAAAGGACACAACAGCGCCCTTTGTATGCCTAACGGTCAGATTGTATTTAATAGTACGGGTAATGCTGGCATGGCGACAGCTGGAAGTGGTGATGTCCTTACAGGTGTAGTCACAGCGCTGCTCGCACGTGGCTATTCAAATGCCGATGCCGCTATGGTGGGTATGTATCTCCATGGACTGGCTGGCGATTATGCAGCGCGCGAACTCGGTATGGAAAGTCTTATGGCGAGTGATATAATAAAAAACCTTCCTAAAGCCTTTTCTCATATTATGCCGAGCAACAAAACGTATAAATAATAATGATATATGTTAAGAAAACTAAACAAATAACGGAAAATGTGTAAACTATTACTATAAATTTCAAAAAAAATAGTAATTTTGCATGTTGTTACGTACAAATATCAAATTGTTTCATCGGAAACTAATGAAAGAGATATACTACAAAAACTCAAAGACAACCTTGCGCCATGTAATAATGGCTTGCGTTATGTTGCTCTCATTAAATGTGAGTGCACACTCAGTGATGGATGACGGTCACCATGTTGATACACTGTCGCTCGCTGAGCGTATATCCTTGCATACCAATGCCGTCGATTGGGTTATTGGTCTGCCTAACCTCGGTGTAGAGTTCGACCTGAAAGGACGAAACTATAACCGTTGGACTGTTATGGCAAGTATGCGATATCGCCCTTCAATGAGTAAGACGTTCGTTAGTCCTATAGTATATAACATCTTTGAGGTATCCCTCGAAGGTCGTGCATACTGGCGTGAGCGTAGAGCAACACCAACGGGCATATTCCATCATCATCGTATGTGGTACGAGAAAATCCTCTCGGCTCGTGCAATGTTGCCAAGCCATCCTACATGGGTGTTCTATCGTGGTGGATATGTGGCGTACACAAAATACTCATATCTTATAAAGAATTTTTTAGATGGTCGTCAGGGTACTGCCATTCAGGGAGGTTTTACATGGGGCTTCGAAATGCCGTTGTATCAGTTCTCTGATGGAAACTCTCTTGACCTCGACTGTGGCATCAGCGGAGGTATATGTCTCAGAAAAGAGGATAAGTATAAGGTAGATGAGGAGAATAATGCCTACGGATATACTGAGAAGAACGATAAGTGGCGCTTGTGCCACTATCCAGTACTGAAGGATATTCATGTTTCTTTCGTGTATCGCTTCGGTAACTACCCAATACAAAAGAGGTATCGCTGGCGCTACGATGCTGATAACGAGTATCGTTCTGTTATGGATTCTCTGTATGCCGATGCTGAGGCACGAGCTCTGCAGCAGTATATCGCTGACTCTATATATAAGATAGTATATAACGATTTCCGACATGTCTATGACTCTGTACTTGCAGTACGCACGGCTGAGGAGAAAATGGCTCAGATAGAACAGACTAAGAAGGATATTGAAACCTTGAAGGCCGAAGCAGAACAGCAGGGTGAAGCTCTGTTTGAAGTAGAGCCAGGTAAGACAAAGAAGGATAAAAAGGCTAAGAAAGAAAAGAAGAGTAAGAAGAAAGACGAAGAAGAGCAGCAGGCTACAGAAGAAGTTAGTGATGATAATGCCACAGAACAAGAGCAGGCTATGTTAAACAATGCAAGAAAGGAGGATAACGATGAAGTGTAAGAAATTAGTACAACTCTCAGCTCTTGCTGTGTGTGCATTGCCAATGACTTTCTCATTAGGCTCTTGTACAGAGGAGGATATCTTCGATAACTATGCTTCCGTATTGTTCGATTCTACTTACTTTACGTATGACATAGATACCTTCCTCAATAATATGTGGGGACCGGATATTGTTCATATATATACGTATGAGGTGACCAATAACGGTAGTAAGAATCTGAAGCATCTCTCTATGCAGAAGCAGGAGAATACAATGAATCTCATTGGTAAGCATATTTCTCCGAACATGGTCTCAGATGTAGAGGATTGGTCAAGCATAAAAACTAACGGAGATACTATTACTTATATCAATCATAAAGAGGATCCTACGCACACATTCAAGAATACACGTTTCCACTTTGGTGCAGGATTGTTTATGAGTGTAGTTGCTTTGTCAAGAACTGATCAGGAAAAATATCCTATTAATGAGGTAGAGGTGTTAAATGCCATCTCAAATCCTACCTACGACAATATGCGCGCAGCTAACTACTCTTATTATCTGCAGGATGGAGCTAACTATCAAGCTGATAATCAACCAGCTGGTTTGCAGTTGCCTTGGTATTGGAATGATCAGACACACGATTTAAATAAATACACAAATTCTGATGGCTCTCTAGCAAAGTATGTGTTTGAGTCTCGTCAGCCTGTGGCTTCAGGTTTCTCTCGTGACACCTTGAAAGTAGGTGAACATAAAGAAATCGTATTTGATAAAGTAGATGTTACTCGCAGGTATGATTTCTCCGTTGACATCGCAAAGGCTGCTGATGCATCTGAATTCGTTATAACTCAAGTACATGCCGTGCTTGCTGGTGTTCCTACAAGTATGAATTTCTGGCGTCGCACTATGGATGTGGAGAATACTGCAAAGATTGCCTATAGGCTTGCAATTCCTGAGGCTGACGCTGCTGGAAAGACTTCTGTCAAAGCTACACGTCAGATGTGTTTTATGAATCTTTCTTATGGCACTGATACAACTGCAACTGCTCTTGCGAAAACTAATGGTCCTGGAGTTATGCAGCTTCATATTATTGGTAAATGGAAAGGAAAAGACGTGACATTGAATACTTTGACTAATATCAGCAAATCAATCATCGCTGCTGGTATGATAAGGAAAGATGTCTTTGGCTGGGTAAATGATGAGGGGACTAAGCTTAATATAAAACTTTCTACTCCTATCACGTCTGACATGCTGAACAATCCGAATAAGGTCGCTTACTTGAAAGACTGATGTCAATATTATAGTATAATAGAATAGATATATTATTAAAAGTATAATGAGGAAGATACTGCTCATACTCGCAATAGTGGCACTCTCTGCCACAAGGGGAACGGCACAGATTATATCCGTCAATACCAATGCTATGCTTGATGCTATGCAGGCACCGTCGTTTGGTTTTGAGTTGGTTTTAAATAAAAGATCAACGCTTGCCGTTGACGGTTTCTGGGGAAATAAGATAATGGGTAAGGAATGGAAAGTGCTCGCTTTCCAGCCTGAATGGCGTCTCTATTTCGGTGGACGCCCTTTGTTCCATCACTATATTGGAGCTGTTGGTATATTGGCCAAGTATGACATCAAAGCTTATGCAAAGCAATATCACGGTCATGCTATGGGCTTTGGTATGTCCTATGGCTATGTGTGGCCCGTGACAAAGCGTCTTTTGCTTGATTTCCACACCAGTCTGGGCTTCTTGGCTCGTGATGAACGTAACTATATGCGTAATACTGATTATTCAGGTTACAATATGTTTGATAATGAGGAGAATGTGGTCGATGGAGATTACCCGCTCATTCCGACTAACTCGCGTGCAACAATGCTCTGTCCTATCAAAATAGGTATCTCTGTTGCCTATATAATTAAGTAAGGTGTAAAGATAAATTAAATATCATAGGTTCTCTTTATAAACAAGAAGATACGTAAGATATAATTCAATATAGAATTTCTTTAAGACTTAGATTGCATACGATAATGAAACGTACAATTTCATACATATTCGTTTATTCTCTACTGATGACGCTCGGTTGCATTACTGCTAATGCACAGGGCGACGCTATTGACGCTAATGTACATATCAGTTTTGAAACTTCAGGACAAAAGACTTATCGTACTGTTCAGTATGCTTTGTTCAAAACTGCTAACAAAGCAAGCACTGTACAGAAATCCCTCGAAGAGGCTATTGCTCTCCAACGTGGTGATGGTGGTAATATAGTTCTCACTGCATGGGATGATGCACTGGATAAGAACAAAATGAAGTTCCGTAACTCTAAGGGTAACGGAGAATTCCGTGTTCATGCTTATCCTGATATGGCAATCCTCGTCTCTACCTATGATCCAGAGGATGAACTCACAATTGAGGATGCGAAGTTTCAGGTAATTACTCTTGTTGAAGGACAGACAGAGTATGAGTTTGCTTTCAAGAGCACCATGGATAAAGGATCGCAGCGAATAGAAAATGTGGATGTCATGGGTGTCAACCGTGATACTATTAGCATTGTTGCTGCTCCTCCTATTGATGATGGTAAGAATATGTATTTCCGTATTCATGTTGATTTGCCAAAACAGTATGGCAATAGTAAGGCTCGTATGGTAATTCAGCCGATGTCTGTAGATTGTCAGACTGAGGATACGGTAGATTATATTCCAGGTGTTGTGATGGAAGGTTATGAATATCATAAGCTTCAAGATAAGCGTATGCGTTTCAACTACATGAAGTATGATAACGTGGCTTATTGTTATAGTCCCAAGCTTATATATGATGAGGAAAAGATTTTCATCGATACGACTCTTGTATATGTAAAGCCAAATCGTAGAAAAACTTATAAGATTCCTTATGAGGTAGTACTTGCTGAGTTCAATAATGACTATTTCCATCAGTCGGCTGCTACGGGCTCTTGTAATGGTAAGAATATCTTTAAGTTCATTGACCTTGGTGTAGCTGCTGCCGATATGGACGTTGATGAGTTCCAGGTAATTGCAGAAAGTAACTACGATACGAAGAATCAGGACTTGCGCTTGCGTTTTATTGTTGGTAAGTCTGAACTTATCGAGGATTCTCTTAACCAGAAAATGCTTGATGACCTCGTAACTGAACTTCGTTCTTATGGTGAGCAGTTGATGGAGGTAAAAGTAGAGGCTTCTGCTTCACCAGAAGGTGGTCTTGAATTAAACCGTAAACTTGCGGCCGAACGTACAAAGGTTGCTGTAGGTAAGGTACGTAATTATCTTGGTAAGGTAGATGCTGCTTTCCATACAGGTGCACCGAGAGTATATACTTGGGAGGATGTTGCTAAGCAAGTAGAGGAAGATGGCTTCCCTGGTCATGCTGAACAGATACGTGCTAATATGGGACCAAATGGCTATGGTGGTGATGCCGCTATACAAGCTATTGAGGGATATGAGACTGTTATTGAACCTGTGATGCAACAGCAGCGTCGAATGCGCGTAACCTATCGTTATGAGCGTGAGCACATAATGGATGCAGAAGAGGCTCTTGCTGCTTATATGGAACGTAAGCACGATTTGTTACAAGGAAAAGGACGTGACTTCTCTGATGGTGACTACTACAACCTTTATACTGTTATTAAGGATTCTGCAGAGCAAGATACCCTCACGATGATTGCATATAATCATGTGTTGCGTACACCTGGATATGAGAATATTAAGTTCTCTATGTATGTGGCCAATCGTATGGCTATGCTTAACTCGCGTCAAGGTAAGCCTGATGCTAAGGTTCTTGCTCCATTCATCAACTCTCGTCTGCGTGCTATGTCAACACGTGAGCGTAGTGAAAAGGCTCAGAAGAATCGTCGTGAGGTGCTTATTAACCAGATTATTACTTACTTCCAAATGGAAGAACGTGACAGTGCGTTGAGTTATTGCGACTACTGGTTTAAGAATGACAATGATCCAAAAGTTGAGAGACTTAAGAAATATATTAAGTTTAAGGAAGGATTTGTGAAGTATGCTACTCATCAGCTTTCACCTGCAGAGGAACAGGAAGTACTTGATGCTATGAATTATGTCATCAGTTGTTCACCTGATAATAAAGCTGTAATTTATACGGAGGCTCGTGAAATTCTTAATGTACCTAACTCCGTATGTCAGGAGCTTGTTGCAGCAATGAATGACGAGAATCCAAAGAAATGGTATCTGCGTGGCATCTTAGAGGGTGACTTGGAAGAACAGAAACTTGGTGAACCAAAGAAACCTGATTATATTCCTAATTACCTGTGCTTCTTCAATCATAGCTTTGAACTTGAACCTTCTTACAAGTGGCTTTACTTGGCTGATGGTCAGATAAGTGATAAGTTACGTGAGAAGTTTAAGTACAGCAAGAAGAAGAAAGATCGCTATCGCAATATGTTTGATAACCTCGTTACCTTGAGTGGTGATTCCGCAGCAGCAGGTTCCGATGATATTATGGAGTTGAGTGGTGCGGATGATGAAGAAGAAGTAACGGAAGAAAACGCTTCACAGGACGGTACTGCGCAGGAAGGCAGCGAATCTACTTCTACTGAAGATGCATCTGCTGATGCTTCAAAGTAATGTGATACAGATATAGAAATCTACAGATAAAGGAGAATCGATAGATAAAAGATGAATAAAAGACTAATTCCAGTTGTACTGACAGCACTACTGCTAAGTCTGCATGCTAATTGTGACTTAAAGGCTGCACCAAGTGTGAATCCCTCGGATATAGCATCATTGAAGTTGCTTGATCCGTTGGACACTCTTGATGAGGAAGACTTGCAGGCTATGCGTGACACGATAAAAATGTCACGCAAGAACCTTGCTCGTGGTACCGGTGCGGTGAACGCATTGGATTATAGTGTGCGTGACTTCTACAAACCAAAGGGCTACCAGTATTATAAAGGTTTGCTCCAGAACATGTATTATGGTGTGTCAATGGGTTACGAGCAGGTTTTGCCACAAGCAGAAAGTGCTCCTGCATTGAATATCATACAGGTTAATGGACAGATTGGCACGCGCTTGAATAAACTCAACGGATTACGCTTAGGATTAGGTGTAGGTTGGGGCTATAACTATGAGCGTGGACTTCGTATGGCTCGATTCTCCGGTCGTTTGGACTATATGCATGACATTACAACTCATTTCGAAGGTTACAACTCTTCAAGATGGCTTGATGTGCAGGCATTGGTTGGTATCGGTGGTAACTATACTTTCTTCCGTGGTATAGGAAGAGAGAAATTTGCTCCCGAGGCACATACTGGTGTTCAGTTGAAGATATTTACTGGTCCTCATGCATATTTGAATGTAGAACCTTATATAGGTATAGGTGGTCCACAGATGGATTATGACTATCGCAGAAACTGGCGTGGTTTTGATTTGTTCTATGGTGCTAATCTTACTTATGAGTTCCAGCTCAATGATAACCTCTCCAAGGCTGCTCGTGTGAAGTTCATGCTTTCTCGTCTCGAGAAATTCCCTGAGGAGACATATCAGACAAATGAACTTTGGCGTCGTCCATGGTTTGTTGAGTTCTCTGCTGGTTTGAACTGGTCTGAAACAAGCGAATTGAAGAACTTAAGTTTTGGAAATTCCACGGGTCATACCACGACGATTAGTATTGGTAAGTGGTGGTCTCCTGTACTTGGTTTCCGCTTCTCTGGTTTTACCCAGATTGCAAGACGTGATGAAATACAATATGAAGGTCAGGGAATAAACCAGGCTCCTTATGGTGACATGACTCAGATTTTCAATACTCACTATATGGGTATTCGAGCAGAGGCTTTATTTAATCCTTTAGGCTTCTTCTATAAGTCATTCAGCTGGAATCAGCCATTTGGTGGTTATGTGGCATTCGGTCTTGGATACGGTACACTGTCAAAGTATAAGTCAACATTTATGGAGAAGTATCGTGTAGGTACAGAGTCGTACTCTTTCGCCCTGCATGCATATGGATATATCGATAAGGACTTACAGTTGTTCATCGAACCACGATATTCACATGGTGTTTACAGAGAAGATGAGCGTCTGCGTGACATGAACCATTTCTCATTGAACCTTGGTCTTACTGTGATGGTTCGCAGTCCACACTACCGTCCAATAGAGGAAATGGATCAAGTACAACACTATACATATAAGGTGAATAAAGGTGTACGTGTAGGTATTGGAGGAGGTATTCCAATGTTGTCACGTCGATATAGTGATTGGGGTCCAGGTAACTTCGAGTGGAATGCTCAAGCATGGGCTGACTATACGTTCAACTCATATATTGGTGCACGAATCAGTGTCAATATGATGAACACAAGTCGTAAAGACTACATGCCTTATAATGCGTTTTATAAGAGAGCCGATGGTATGATGTGGTCAGAAGGTCGCTACGGTATGGTTATAATAAACCGTCGTACTTTCTTTGGTTCGCTTGATTTCGTTGGTAATCTTACAAACTTATGTGGCGGTCGTATGAATCAGCGTAAGTTTGAGTTGCAGGCATACATTGGTCCTACGGTGATGTGGCTTGGAGACCAAGACAATGAGATGGCTTCATCAGAGCCTGTATTTGAAGGTGGTTACAATAAGGCCGTTAACTTTGAAGATACGAAGTATTGGTATTTTGGTGTAAACGGTGGTATAAAACTGTCTTATCCAATTGGCAAAAAAGGTTTCTCTGTATTCTTCAACCCTGAGGTGTACTTCATAGCTCAGAACAGTGAGTACGATATACGTGGTTTCAACACTGTATCTATCACCGATAAGTTGCACTTGTACGAATCACTTAACTTCGGTCTGCAGTATAAGATAGGAAAGCTGCGTCGTGCTCCTGAAACTGTCAAGAGAATACACGAGAAACATGACAATAGATATAGAAGCCGTCAGTTGCGTGCTGTAGAAAAGTATAATACAAAGTACGCAAAGAAGTTAGCCAAGCAACATAAGAAGCATTAATCCAACTGAAAAAGACGATGACATTTAAGAGAATATACATATATATAGTTGTAGCTTGCATGGTGCTTTGTACCATTCCAGCGAAAGCACAGAAGGAGGCAGATGCTGTACAGGCAGCCATGGCTGTTGTTATCAACAAATACTCTACTCAGGCGGATACTATTGCCAAGGAGTTGTCAGCACGTTTCCATAAGGATGTTGCAATACAGACAGCTCTTGCTCGTGCTTATTTCCGTAATAATGAGCGAGAGAAGACCAAGATGTATCTTGACAAGGCTTTTGCTATAAGTGATAAGTTTGTGCCATCTTACATCTTGAAAGGTGACATGTATGGAGAGTGGGATGTGGATTCTGCTTGCTATTGGTTTGAGAAAGCCATAGAGGCAGACTCTTTAAATCCTGATGGATATCTGAAGTATGCCAATGTTATGGCACGTAAGGATATAGACTTAGCAAAGGCAAAACTTGAAGAACTTCGTATAGCAGTACCTGACTATAATGTGGATATAGAGATTGCAATGCTATATAACAAGTTGGGAAAGGATGCAGAGGCTGCAGAGGCTATGTCAGCCGTGGATCCACATTCTTTGACTATGAACCAGTTGGTACAGTTTGTTCAGAACTGTTATTGGAGTCAGGATGATATCCGCTGTATGGAACTATGCTTGTTAGGTGCAGAGAAATTCCCGAAGAACAAGGGTTTCAATCGTCTGTATTTCTGGAGTGCAGCACGTTCTGGTATGTATCAGCAGGCTCTTGATCATGGAAAGATTTGGTTTGATGAAGCCAAAGACTCAGTTAACTCCATTGACTATTTCTCACTTGGATCTTGCTATCTTGGTCTTTCGCAGTTTGACGAGGCATTTGATACTTACGCAAAGATATCAAATTGTACAGACTATTTTGTCTCACAGATGGATGGTCAGATACGTCAGATGCTAAATAAGAACATTGAGACTTTGAAAGCAGAGCATCGCTTTAAGGATGCGCTTAGCCTTTACAAGTTGTTCATGGAGAAGTATCCATCATCAGACAAGGCATATATGCTGTATCAGTATTCTGCAATATATCGTGATTGGCAGGATGGATTGCAGGGTGATGAGAAACTTACAGTCATCAGCCAGATGTTCAAGGTATATGAGCAACTTGAAACAGAGTATCCAAACTGGGAGAATCTGCATTATGTGTTATATACTCACGCACGATGGACGTATTCTTACTTTGATCCAGAAAACAAGGAATGTCTTGCAGAACCGCTTTACCAAAAGTTATATGACTTCTGCGTATCAAGGGAGGAGCAGACAGACCAGTTGAAGAACATGGAAATAGAGGCTTGTCGTTATCTTGCTTCTGTAGCTTACTTTACCCGACATGATTTGAAGACGGCTCGAGTATGGTGGAACAGAATTCTCAATATAGACCCAGAGGATGAGAATGCACAGAAGGCATTGAAGACGATAAAGAAGTAAACTAAAAGTTGATATAGATGAAATAACAGAAAGAAATCTGGCTAAGCGCTTTTCGTAAGATGCGTTTAGCTGGATTTTTGTTTATTAACAACAGCCTTGATTATAAAAGAACACCTAAAGAGATAAATTATTACAGATGAAACAACAGAATTCAGTACTTCGTTCTATTGACTGGGTGACGATATGTATATATCTCCTGTTGCTTGCATTCGGTTGGATAAGCGTATGTGGAGCGACATATTCCTATGGCGATACTGATTTGTTTTCGCTTGACACGCGTTCTGGAATGCAGATTGTGTGGATAGGAACGAGTATAGTCTTGGGTACCTGCTTGCTATTGCTTGACGAGCGTCTTTACGAGACGTTTGCCTTTGCCATATATGCAGTACTGCTTCTGCTGTTGTTTCTTACCATTTTTAACCCCCATGAAATTAAGGGTTCGCGCTCATGGATAGTTATGGGGCCGCTTCGCTTGCAGCCTGCCGAGTTTGCTAAATTCGCTACAGCCCTTGCAGTTTCAAAACTGATGTCAGGACATAAATTTGACATAAGTCGCTGGCAGGATTTAGGTAAGGCCATCGTCATGATACTTGTGCCAATGGTATTGATAGTAATGCAGAAAGAAACCGGCTCAGCCTTGGTATATTCGGCTTTTTTCCTTATGCTATATCGTGAAGGCATGACAGGCAGTTTCCTGTTTACAGGCATAGCCGTGGTAGTATATTTTGTTGTCGGAATCCGTTTTGCTCAACCTCTATTATGGGAAACGCCTACGCATATCGGTCCGTTTGTGGTCTTATTGCTGATACAGATATTTACATCGATACTCGTACGAGTATATTGCAAAGCACATAACGAGGCTAAATACATCTTCTGTGGCTCGCTTGGAGTTACACTTCTTGCCCTGCTATTCTCGCAGTTTGTTATTCCGTTCGGCATAATATGGGTGCAGATATTAGTTGCTGTAGTAACGTTGGGTTATCTTCTGTGGCTATGGGCAAGGAACAGAATACGCGAATATTTGTTTATCATGTTATTTACGCTTGGCTCAGTACTGTTCTTCTTCTCTGCATCATACGTACTCAACAATATACTTGGTGACCACCAACGTGTGCGCATCAATGTATTGCTTGGATTAGACGAAGACCTTTCCGGTGCAGGATACAACGTACATCAGAGCGAGATAGCCATAGGCTCTGGAGGACTATGGGGTAAAGGCTTCCTCAATGGAACCCAGACGAAACTGAAATTCGTGCCGGAACAAGAGACGGACTTCATCTTCTGCACCGTAGGTGAAGAAGAAGGATTTGTTGGCTCGGCAGCCGTATTGCTGTTATTCCTTGCGCTGATACTGCGACTTATCCACGTAGCAGAGCGCCAGCCCTACACCTTCGGTCGCATTTATGGGTATTGTGTAATCAGCATATTCCTGTTTCATCTTTTTATTAACATCGGCATGGTGCTCGGATTGACGCCAGTTATAGGAATACCCTTACCCTTCTTCAGCTACGGAGGCTCATCACTATGGGGATTTACCCTGCTACTGTTCATATTCCTCAGGATAGATGCCAGTCGGAAGCTGATACGATAATAACCACCAAAGAGGTATTCTGCCATTATCTGCATATCCCTCGTATTCGTAATAATAGAAACATTAAGTGAAAATACACTAAGCATGGAAAGCAACTTCGTAGATTACGTAAAGATACAATGCCGCTCGGGCAAAGGAGGCCGGGGCAGCATGCACCTGAAACACATAAAATACAACCCCAATGGAGGTCCTGATGGCGGCGATGGCGGCAATGGTGGCAGCATCATACTGCGTGGCAACCATAACTATTGGACGCTGCTCCACCTGCGCTATCAGCGTCATATCTTCGCAGAACATGGCGGCAATGGCGGTCGTGACAAGTGCCACGGCACCAACGGCAAGGATATCTACGTCGATGTACCGTGTGGCACCGTGGTCTATAATGCCGACAACGGAAAATTCGTCTGCGATGTCATGGAAGACGGACAGGAAGTCGTACTGCTAAAAGGGGGTAGGGGAGGCCTTGGAAACTTTCAGTTCCGCACAGCCACCAACCAGGCTCCTCGCTATGCTCAGCCAGGCGAACCGATGCAGGAAATGACCGTAATCATGGAATTGAAATTGCTTGCCGACGTAGGACTTGTAGGACTACCCAATGCAGGCAAATCCACTTTGCTCTCCGCCCTCTCAGCAGCAAAACCCAAGATAGCCAACTACCCCTTCACTACGCTTGAGCCATCGCTCGGCATCGTGAGTTACCGCGACCATCAGTCCTTTGTCATGGCCGACATACCTGGCATCATCGAGGGAGCCGCCGAGGGCAAAGGTCTCGGACTGCGCTTCCTGCGTCATATAGAGCGCAACTCTCTCCTGCTCTTCATGGTGCCTGGAGATACAGATGATATACGCAAAGAGTATGAGCTGCTGCTCAACGAACTGAGCCAGTTTAATCCCGAAATGCTCCATAAACACCGCGTCTTGGCAGTAACAAAATGCGACCTTCTTGATGAGGAACTCATCGAAATGCTGCGCCATGAGCTGCCCGATGACCTACAAGTGGTATTCATCTCAGCCGTGACAGGAATGGGACTTGAAGAGTTGAAAGACGTGCTATGGGAAGAACTCAACAGCGAGTCAAACAAGATAAAGGGCGTAATAGCAGAAGACACACTCGTACACCGTGACAAAGACCTCTCTGTGCTCGCTGCCGAAGTCTTTGATGAAGACCGTCAGGCTGACGAGGAAATAGGCTTGTATGATGAAGACGAAGTAGAGGAAAATGAAGAATTTGACGCAGAAGACATAGAAGACCTCGACGACTTTGAATATACATGATTTTCCGTTGGAAAGTCACTCGTGTGTAAAAGCTATCTGATAACATTGTAATCGCATACCAATTACAGTGTAATCAGATAGCTTTTACTATGTAATCAGGTAGCGATTACAACGTAATCAGATACAGATTACACAGCAAGAATTTGAGCCTTAAACTGTAGCAAGAATAACCAATAAAAACTTTATTCGCATTTTTTTTGCTGTTTCAGATAAAATTAGTAACTTTGTACACGTTAAAAACAGCGTTAATACGCATGTAAAAAGTTGACCAATACAATGGAATATTACGACTTAGGACGAAATATAACGGCATTTACCACCGACCGCACGATAGGGCGTGATGCCTCGCAACTGCTGGCAGAGTTGCCAGTGGCAGCACGTGGATTGCTCTATCCCCACCAGACGCATACTGACTGCATTGCCGTTATTGACGCAGAACTACTTTCGCTCAGTGCCACAGAGCAGAAACAGCGTCTTGAGGGCGTTGATGCCATAATCAGTAGTGAGCGTGGCATAGCGCTCGGCATAAGCACGGCCGATTGTATTCCTGTGTTGATATACGACCCCGTTCACCATGCGGCAGCAGCGATACACGCAGGCTGGAAAGGTACCGTGCGACGTATCGTGGAAAAAACGTTAGACCAGATGCGGCAGACCTATGGCACTACTGCTTCGGAATGTACCGCTGCAATAGGACCAGGAATCAGTATTGATAGCTTTGAAGTAGGGCAGGAGGTGGTCGATATCTTCTTGCAGTCAGGCTTTGAGATGCATAAATTCAGCCGTATGTACCCACCAATGAAACTTGACACCAACGGCATGACAATGCGCCCCCATATTGATTTGAAGGAAATCAACCGCATGCAGCTGCTTGCAAAGGGGGTAAAGGCAGAGAATATCACAGTCTCAGTCATAGATACATACACCGATTTGCGTTTCTTCTCTGCGCGCAGGGAGCAGCAGCCACCAGCTCCTGATGGCACGGTAGTAAAATGCGGACGCATATTAAGCGGCTTCGTGCTCCATGCCTCCTGATAACTCTAACCCACACTGACAAAATCAAACGAAAGCAAACTGATGAACAGAATATCCTCACTTCTCTCGCTCCTTGTGTTGTTTGCTGTAAGCATAGGCGCAGAGAAAACCATATACGATTTCAAACACTACGACGACCATAACGGCATGTCGCAGTGGCACGTCACGAAAATGCTGCAGGATAGGCAAGGATTTATGTGGTTCTCTACATGGAACGGACTTAACCGCTTCGATGGCTATGACTTTGCCGTGTTCAAATCAAAACCCGGCGACGGCAACAATCTTACCTCAGACCGCATACGCAATATGATTCTTGGCGACGATGGCAACATCTATTGCGTCAACGGCGATATGGTATGGCGTTTCAATCTCAATACGTATAAGTTTGAAACCGTCGATTCTGTGTTGCAGGAACGCTATCTCGCGCGCCTCAACAGCGATGCCGCCGCCTATCGCCAAACCTCAGAATACACCTTCGGTGAGCATACCTTCAGCGGCATACGCCAATATATGCAAGACTCGCAGAAGAACTACTGGCTGATGGAGAAGTTCGGAGTGTCAAAAGTCTTCCCTGTGATGCGCCCCGCTTCCTTCCTCGACTTCGTACCCCGCGCAACCGTGCGTGCGCTCTATCGCGACCAAAAGAAACGCATCTGGATAGGTCAGCGCGAGTCAAATACCGTGGTGGTGATTGACAGTCTTGCCAACCTCATCGGCTTCCTCGGTGCTGATGGACGTCTGCATCGTGAGCCTACGAAGCTTGCTCCCGTCTATTCTGTGTTCCAACAGAAAAACGGCACCATCTGGCTCGGCACGAAACCCGATGGCATATACCGCCTGCGTGAGACTGCTGACGGCGTATTCAGTATGGAACATATACTGAAGGGTACACCGGCGCAGATAAAATCCGGCACAGCTCTCAACAGTACTAATGTCTATTCCTTCCTCGAGGACAAGCAAGGCCGCCTGTGGATAGCAACCCAGGACGGTGGTCTCAATATACTTGACAACCCGTCAGCCGCGCTCGATAAATTGCATTTTCATAATCCTCAGAATTCGTTATCTGCCTATCCACGTGACAATATGTTTATGCGTCGCCTGCTGCCAGTAGGCGACTCCATCGTGCTCGCCACCACTACAGACGGACTTATCGTAATCAGCGGGGCGCAAGGCCAACCAAAGAATATGAAGTTTACGCTTCATCAGCGTGAGTCTATGCGCAGTAATAGCCTCTCGTGCAGTGCTACGATGGATATGCTCATTGACCGCAAAGGGCGACTCTTCGTGTCAACGGAGAGCGGTGGCGTAAATATGCTCCTGACAAAGGACCTTACGGCTGCCGAGTTTGAGTTCCGCCACTTCAGCACCGACAATGGCATGGGCTCTGATGCAGCACTCGCAATGACCGAGGTTGGCGATGAGATACTCATACAATGCAATAACCAGATGACGCGACTTAACGCTGACCTTAACCGCATAGAGAACTTCAACGATATGTTTTTCTCTACGGCATCTCGCTTCTCTGATGCCGAACCAATCATGCTGAGCGATGGCCGTTGGCTGCTTTCGCTTGAAGAGGGCGTCATAACGATGCCCGAACAGTCGTTCCATCAGCGTATGTTCGTGCCGCGCATCGTGTTTACGTCATTCAAACTGCCAGATGCCCCCACTGATTATTCAGCCGACCTGCATGATACGCTGCGTCTTTCATCGCGTGAGCGCGATGTGACCATAAACTATGCTGCGCTGGATTATACGGATAACTCTAACATAAAATACGTCACGCGCGTCCTTGAACAGCGTCATTGGTGGCAGAAGGCTGACAGTGCGGAGTGGTCAATGCCGCTTGAGAATCGCTCGCTTACGCTCTATAACCTGTCGCCTGGCACATATACCTTTGAGGTACGCTCCACAAATGCCGAGGGACTGTGGGTGGACAATGGTCGCAAGCTTACAATCATCGTAGAACCAATGTTCTGGGAAACGTCGTGGGCGTATCTGCTCTATCTGTTGCTTATCGTTGGAGCTGTAGCAGGAGTTACATATATATATATGCACGTCAAGCAGCTGGAACGCCAGCGCGAGGAAAACCTGCAGGCCTATCTGCGCCTGCTTGATACGCAGACAAAGGCAAAGGCACAGACAGAGAGTCATACTGCTGCCATTGCAGAAACCAGCGAACAGCCTTCAACTTCTGTGCCGACGGGTGCCTCTGTATCGCAAATTGGCGACCCTCATGTGGTCGTAGTATCACCGATTATCAATGAAGAGGATGATGCCTTCATGCGTAGGCTACTCGATTTCGTAGAAGATAACCTTGCTAATAGTGACGTTGGCGTCGATGAAATGGCCAGTGCAACTGCCACAAGCCGCTCCAGTCTCAACCGCAAGATGAAACAACTGCTCGGCGTTACCCCGGCCGACTTCCTCAAGGAAGCGCGTATGAAGCGAGCCAAGCAACTGCTTGCAACCACCATGCGTAGTGTCAACGAGATTGCCTACGGCTGTGGTTTCTCTGATCCGAAGTATTTCTCAAAATGCTTCAAGGCTGCGGAAGGAATGTCACCGAGTGAATACCGCACAAGAGTACAGAATAGAGAATAAACGCAATATTTGTAATAGGAAAATAAGGATTTAAAGGTTTTAAGCCTTTAAATCCTTATTTTTTTTTCCTTAATAAACGCGCTGAGAAGTCGCGTAAAGGCTGGGATTGAAACGAAAATCCCCCATTGGTGGAAAAATTTTTACCACTTTTTTGAAAGAAACTTAAACCATCTGAAATCTGAAATAAAAGTAATTTTGCCATCGAAACAAATCGAAATCAACAACTAAACAGTAATACATCATGAAAAAAACTTTACTATTCTTATTAATGACTATCATTACAGTGCTCGGCAGTGCCAAGAAGGTGCATACCCTTGGCGACTCAACCATGGCACCATACGATGAGTCTGCCACCGTCACACGTGGATGGGGCATGTATTTTGGCAACTTCCTTACCAACGGATGGACATCCATTAACTATGCCAAGGGCGGACGCGACTCGCGCGGAGGCTACAACGAACTCTGGCAGACGGCAAAGAACAACGTAGAGGCTGGCGACTACGTTATCATCACCTTCGGTCACAACGACGAGAAGAACCAGGGTATGGACGGTATGGAACTGCAGGCCTACTATCAGGGACTCGGACAGACATGGACAGAGACTCGTGGAACGATACCATCTACCACTTACAAAGAGTGGCTGGGCAAAATTGTTGACGAGGCAAAGGCTCTTGGAGCCATACCTATCGTGTGCTCACCCGTCTGCCGCAGTTATTTCACAGGCAGCACCATACGCCGCAACGGCCGTCATGACCTCGGCGACTCGTTCAGCATACTCACCTCTACAGGCATATTGGAGAAGCAGACCGTACCAACCACTGACCACTCTATGGACTATGCCTACCACTCACAGAAGCTGGCAGAGGAGAAAGGCGTGTATTTCATAGACCTTACTACAGCCACCAAGGAACTCTATGAGAGCTACGGCACACAGGCAAAGTGCGAGGCACAGCTGTTTGACGGACAAGGCTCAACCCACTTCAATACCACCGGCGCACTGCTCGTAGCGCGTGAGTGCGCCCGTCTGATGAAGGCGCAGGGCATACTCGCTGATGACATTGTGTTGCCTACAGACCTCTCCGTTTCTCCTGCCACCGGCGATATGGGTGAGGCATACAAGGGCCAGACGCTCACCAAGGAGTTTACCGTCAACGGCTTCGGCCTGTCTCCAGAGGAAGGAACCGTTACAATCTCTGCCGGTGAGGGAATAGAGGTGTCTTTCGATAAGACGGAATGGAACACAGAATTGACGGTTGATTACACATCTTCCACACTTATCAAGACATTCTATGCACGTGTCACGCTGACCAGTGACGGTGACTTCAGCAGCAAGGTGACCGTGTCACAGGGTGACAAGAGTATTGAGATACCCGTCACCGCCACGGCAGTGGTGCTTGAGGGAGGTGCGGAGGTTAAAGCCTACTGGCGCTTGGAGAGCAATGATGACTGTGTGCTGACCGGTCCGGCCAATATCATCCCGGAGACATATAAGGGTATGCTGTTGCAGAGATATGCCAATCCAAACAAGAATACGGTGTGGCCTGACGGTACTGGCTATGATGCCACGCGAAAGATGCAGCGCAACCTCGTGAACAATCCTGTGGAGACAGTAAAGGACGGTGCCACGGTTACCGTCTATCGCTGGCCTGCCAATGAGATTGATGATGACCCGGAGCGATATATCGAGTTCGGCGTCAAGCCTAACGAGGGCAACGACCTTAAGATTAACAACATCTCACTCTTCCTTTGTGGTGCCGGCGGCAACGGTATGTGCGCCCATGTGTATTATTCTACAGATAATTTCGTAACCCGTACCACCATATACGAGGGAAAGAAAATGGTTGCCAATAATCCCGTGTTTGTCCAGGCACAGCCAGTGTTGACGGTTAAGGACGGTGAGCAGTTGCTTGTGCGCATCTACCCTTGGTATAACGGCTCGGCTGATGACAAGACTCTCTGCCTGAGTGATGTCACCATCAGCGGCATGGCTGTGGATGCGGAGACCACGGGTATCATAGTTCCCGCAGGCAGTGAGACTCAGAAAAAAAGATACTATACGGTCAGCGGACGCCAGTTCGGCACTCCGCAGCCGGGAGTGAACATTGTCCGCATGAGTGACGGTACGGTCAAGAAGGTGATCTACTAATCTTAATTCTTAATTATTAATTAATAAATTTAACACAAAAATCATGCAAACCAAACAATCATTTCTCACAAGCCTGCTCATCATGCTTGTAGGTCTGCTGCCACTCACGGTGCAGGCCGACGATGCGGTGCAGTTGGCTAAGTGGACGTTCGAAACGGGCTACACCGTGGCTGACGGCGTCTACACGCCCAATACTGAGGATTGGGCAGAAGTTGGGTCACAGTGGTTCAAAGATGGTCAGCCGAAGATTATCGCCAATGAGGCGGTAGGCAACGAGAGCGACTACATTGTGACGGGTAAGACATCACGCTACTGGGTACTATGCTCGGGCTGGAACAACCACGTGTTCCGCATTGTGAACGACACAGAATCCAACAACATCACAGACGTTACTGACGGTTCGGTTCACGACAACTACTACGAGGTGCAGTTCCCCACCAAGGGTTATAAGAACGTAAAGCTCGCCCTTGCCTGTGCTTACGGCGGCAATGCCGAGGCAGCTATGGCGGCTGTTTACAGCACCGATGGCGGTACCACTTGGAAGAAGGCTGGCGAGTACACTACGGCTGGCACTTGGTGGACTTACACCAACGGTAGCATTGATATTCCTGCCGTAGACAAGGAGAAGGTAATCGTGCGCCTTATCTTCGGCAATGGTCTCAGCAGCAACTGGAACCTTGACTACGTTACCATCACCGGTGAGGCATTCACGGCTGATCCTAATGCCATCGAAATTCCTGCTACTACTGACGCACTAGACCTTACAAAGGCTACCATGAGCAGCGGCAAAGTGAAGGATGACATTGATGTGCCACAGTTTGACTCTGTAGGCGACAAGGGCACAGCCACCTTCACACTCAACAACACCGTGGAGGGTGCTGTATACAAGATTACTCTTGGCGCAGCCACAAACAACGCTAACAACACCCTGCGCTTTGTCATCACTGACAATGCTACGGGTGCTACCGAACTTGACAAGACCATTAACGTGACAGCCAACGGATGGCAGGCGTTCAATACATACGACGTTACCACGGGTCAGCTGGCTGAGGGCGAGAAGACATTCGTAATCAATTTCCTCAGCGGACAGGTCTATACCTCTAACGTAAACAACATAAAGTTTGAGAAACTCGACGTGGCAGACTTGCTCCTCATCAGCACAGCCGTTTCGCCTGCTGGTGCCGGTATTGTAAACTCAAGTGCAGCAGCAGTGGCAAAGGGCGAAGACGTTACCCTCACCGCTACAACTAACAAGGGCTATGCGTTTGAGGCATGGGTTGACGCTGATGGTAATGAGCTCTCAACAGAGAACCCAGCCACCATCACCGTGAACGATGCTCTAAACGTTACAGGCAAATTCAAGGAGATAGAGATACTCAACGTGATTCCTACCACTGAGGAGACACCTTGGGTGATGGAAAACGGCACGCTGAACGGCAGCCGCGCATCCTTCGGATCTGATCACCACATTGACTGGATGAACAACGGTGATAACGCCGTTTACAAACTCGACAACAAGATTGACGCACAGTACTACGATGTGCAGTTCACTGCCGGTACTCAGCAGAGCAACGTAAGCATCAACGTACAGATAGTTGACACTGAGGGCAACTCCGTATGCGACCAGACGGTAGATATTGAAAACAACGGCAACTGGGCATCTGACTCAAAGACCTATAACTTCCGTACAGGCGAGATGCTGAAGGGGCGCTACGTGATGACCGTCAACTTCATCAGCGTAGGCGGCAACGGCACAACAGCCAACATCAACAACTTCAGCTTCACCGGTAAGGAGAAGTTCGTAGCTGAGACTGTAGAAAACCAGAAGGCCACCATCACCTTCAAGTTCGATGAGGGTAAGGACGGCCAGGTGGCCACATTCAGTGAGGGCGCTGAGGGCTGGTTCAAGAGCAACTATACACAGCTGGGTAGCAACGTATATTATAAAGGCGTATCCCTGAATCAGTCAATGATTAACCCCTCTGTAAGCAACGAAAGCAGTGCTAACGATGGCAATGCCGTATCGTTCTACCTGATACCAACCAAGGGTCTCACATTCACTCCAACCAAAGTATCGTTCAATACTACACGTTACGGTACTGACGGTGGTAAGACCGACGTTACATGGGTGAATAGCGATGGCAGTACTGTAGCCATTGAAAGCGGCATACAGTCAGCAAGAAATAACGATGTTACCGAATACAGCAAGGAAATCACTGATGCCACGGCCAGCGATGCTCTCTGCGGCTTGCGCCTGAACCTGTACAGCCTGCTCGATACTAAGCAGGTGGGCTATGGTAACATAGTCATTGAGGGTACGGTTAACGGAACTACTGAGGACGTAGCACACTACACACTCAGCGTAGCAGTAAGCGACGAGGCTGCCGGCAATGTTACCATTACTCCTAATGCCGACGTGTTCGATGAGGGCGACGAGGTGAAACTCAGCGCATCAGAGAACTTCGGTTACCACTTCGAGGCATGGGTTGACGCTGAGGGCAATGAGCTGTCTACACAGAACCCCTTCACCTTCAACATAGCTGACGACACCAACCTCACCGCTCGTTACACCAAGAGCAACACCTATGAGCTGAAACTGACACTCACTGAGGGTGCACAGCCCAACCTCGTGCAGATAGTGCCTGAAGGCACCATGGTTAATGGCAAGCGCATGTATGAGGAAGGCACTGACGTGAAGCTTACCGCAGTCAACAACAAGATACTGACCTTCGTAGGTTGGGAGAACAACTCTACCGACATTGAGCGCAACGTGAAGATGGACGCTGACCAGACGCTCACCGCCAACTTCTCTGCCGTTGACTACATAGTAGGTTGGGACCTCTACTACGACCAGCCAGCCAAGGATCGCGCTGCCGACTATAAGGCCGACACCGAGAACTCAGGCATGCTCTCACTGCGCAAGGCCGACGGCACCACAATAGGATGGCTCACACGCGGTATCAGCAACGGCTTCGAAGGCTCTCGTCCAGGTGGACGTATATGGAAGCTCCGCTCTGAGGGCTACTACTTCGAAATCTCGTTCTCATCAAAGGGTTACAGCAACCTGAAACTCTCTAACGGTATGGGCGTAAGCTACAATACCTATAAGAAGTTCGATGTAGAATACTCTGTTGACGGCACCAACTTCACCAAGTTCGGTGAGTTCGCTGGCGAGACAGAATTGCAGCCAGGATGGGTAGACGGTGAGTTTGACCTGCCAGCAGAGGCCAACGACCAGAACCGCGTATACATTCGCTGGAAGGGTGTAGAGAGTTCAGGTCTCGTAGGTGCCAGCAGCGACTATGACGGTCTCTGCATAGGCAACATCTTCGTGACTGCCGATGCCGAGGGCGCAGCCGACGAGAAGGCCACACTCGTATCCTCTAACCCAGAGACTGGTGCCGAGGGCGCATCAGCCAATGGCTCTGTGATACTCAACTTCGACAAGAAGGTTAAGGCAGGCACTGGCGTTGCCACGCTCGATGGCGAGGAGATTACTCCTATCATCAGCGGCAAGAGCGCCGTGTTCAAATACTCTGGTCTGAAGTACAACACTCAGTATACATTCACCATGCCTAAGGGCGTGCTCACATCGCGCAGCGGCAACGACGTTGACGAGGTAGTGATAACCTTCACCACCATGGAGCGCACACAGCCAGAGAAGCGCGTCTATGATGCTATCGTAGCACAGGACGGCTCAGGCGACTACACCACCGTGCAGGATGCTATCGACGCTGCTCCTGAAGGTCGCAGCAAGCCTTGGCTCATCTTCATCAAGAACGGTCAGTACAAGGAGCATGTTGACATACCAGCCAAGAAGACGTGTCTGCACCTCATTGGTCAGTCGCGCGACGGCGTAGTGATAAAGGACGACCGCCTCTCAGGTGGCGACAATGCAGTGCACGTAAGCGTAGGTGCTACCGTAGTGGTAAATGCTAACAACACCTTCATAGAGAGCCTCACCATGGAGAATATCTATGGTCATGAGAAGCAGGATGGTCCGCAGGCACTGGCACTCAACACCGGTGGCGACCGCATAGCACTCAATAATGTGGCTCTGCTCTCTTATCAAGACACTTGGATCACTACATCAACATCAAACAACCGCCACTACATCAAGAACTCGCTCATTGAGGGTGCGGTGGACTTCATCTACAACTCAGGCAACGTTTATCTTGACGGCGACACACTGGAGATTAACCGTCCTTCAGGCGGCTATATCGTAGCACCAAGCCACGGTGCCGATGTGAAGTGGGGCTACGTGTTCCAGAACAATGTGCTGCGTGCACATCCGGGCGTGAATGTCACTGACATCTGGCTCGGTCGCCCATGGCACAACCAGCCTAAGACCGTGTTCATCAACCTGCAGACCTACATCAACATACCTGCAAAGGGATGGTACGAGACAATGGGCGGACTGCCAGTACTCTGGGCTGACTACAACACCGTGGATGCCAATGGCAACCCTGTTGACCTCAGCCAGCGTCAGGATACATATTACTATGAGCAGTATTACAAGATGGTTGATGGCGAGAAGGTTATTGCTACGAGCCGTCCAACTGATTTGACTGGTTGGTCAAAGGAGAAGGTATATGGCACAGCCAAGAACTACCTCACCGACGAGGAGGCTGCGCAATATACGTTGAAGAACGTGATGGGCGGTGATGACAACTGGCAGCCAGACCTCCTCTGCGAGGCTACAGAGGCTCCTGAAGTACTGATTGAAGGTTCTACCCTCACATGGGAAGAGGTGCCTTACGCTATCTGCTATGTGGTAACCAGGTGCGACGAGGTTGTGGCTATCACAACAGAGACCTCTGTTGACGTTAACGCAGTAGTCTGCGCCAAGGGTTCTGCAGCGCTCGGCGCCAACGACAGCGAGGAGCCTTACAAGGTTCAGTCTGTAAATGAGCAGGGTGGCTTGAGTAAGTATGGCATTGCTACTAATGCAACTGCCGTCAGCAACCTCAAGGCTGCAGACGCTGCAACTGCAGAAACAGTCTATGATACCACAGGACGTCGCCTCAGTACAGCCGTAAGAGGTGTCAACATAGTTTGCGGCAGTGACGGCTCTGTGAAGAAAGTGATGCGATAGGTGCATAGAATGCGTTAGTTAGTAATATTTGAAATCCGGGTTGGTGATACTCATTGCGGTTAGCCAATCCGGATTCTTTTTTTTAGGTCTGCTATGTGATGGCATCACCTCGAATGTATTCCGTCCGTGCATGCGAAATATTTCTTTCAATATTCAAGAATGGTTGACGGTTTATACTTTCAAGATAGAAGTGCAATTTCTTGGAGTAGAAAATAGACATCCCTCTCTGTAGGA
>FLNY01004545.1_pt1 | contig 64443 bp, 61 predicted proteins | sample 1140381 | NCBI WGS metagenome assembly FLNY01 (sample SAMEA3878172, study PRJEB12797) | bioreactor metagenome | biome: Moose rumen | place: Sweden | collected 2011-10
AATCTTTTGCCGCAGATTGATATTTTTATGGATAATCTTTACACCAAAGAAGAAATGAAAATGATTGACGAAACGCGCAAAATTATGGAAGACGACACAATGAAAATCACGGCAACAACTGTTAGAGTTCCGGTTTATCGCAGTCACGCCGAGTCAGTCAACGTTGAATTTGAAAATGAAGTTTCAGTTGAATCTGCGCGAGCGGCGTTGGAAAAATTTAGCGGGGTAATTGTAAGGGATAATCCTGCAGAAATGCTTTACCCGCAACCTTTGGAAACTTCCGGCAAAGATAATGTTGAAGTTGGAAGAATTCGCAAAGATTTTTCAGTTGAACATGGTTTAAATTTTTGGGTATGCGGAGACCAAATTAGAAAAGGCGCGGCGTTAAACGCGTTGCAAATTGCGGAATATTTAATTAGGCAGTAGGCAGAAGGCAAAAGGCAGTAGTTTTTTCACTCTTGCCTAATGCCTCTTGCCTAAATTTCGACTGAAAGGAGAAATTTCTATGGTTAGCGATGAAACAATGATGTTCAGTTTTGGCGTTGAGGAAAATCGCGCAGAAAAAGTTATAAAAATTGCGTATCAAGCAATGACTGAAAAAGGTTATAATCCCGTGCATCAGCTTGTAGGTTATCTTTTAAGTGGAGATCCTGCATATATAACAAGTCATTTGGATGCGCGCAGTAAAATTCGCAAGGTTGAACGTGATGAACTTTTGGAAGAACTTGTAAGAACGTACCTTGAAAAATTGGAGAAAAAATCTTGAGAAGTTTAGCACTAGATATTGGCGATAAAACTATTGGAATTGCGGCAAGCGATTTATTAAATTTAACTGCGCAGGGCGTCAAAACAATTAAACGCACTTCAAACAAGGAAGATTTACGGCAACTCGGCGAAATTATTAAAAAATACGACGCCGAAAATTTGGTTATAGGTTATCCAAAAAATATGAACGGCACGGAAGGCGAAAGATGCGAAATTGTAAAAAAATTCGCTGAAAAAATTTCAAAGTCTTTTCCAAATGTCAATCAGATTTTTTGGGACGAAAGATTAAGCACAGTTGCGGCAGAAAAAAATTTAATCGCCGCAGATGTCAGCCGCGCCAAAAGAAAACAAGTTATTGACAAAATGGCGGCAGTTTACATTTTGCAAGGTTATCTTGACAGTTTAAATCAGAAAGGAAATATTACAATGGCTAAAAATAATCAAGTAAAAGATTTTGAAAATAATCAGGAAGAATTTTTTGACGACGAAGAAGGAATTTTGGTAGAAATGACTGACGAAGAAGGCAATGTTTATTATTATGCTGAAGAAATGATAATTCCGGTCGGCGATGAACGCTTTGCAATTCTGGTTGAAGTTCACAATGACGAAGATGAAGAACACGAACACCATTGCCATTGCGGCGAATGTGAAGATGAAGACTGCGATTGCGGCGATGTTATTATTGCAAAAATTGTTTTGAATGAAGACGGCGAAGAAGAATATATTGAGCCGACAGATGAAGAATTTGAGGCAGTACAAGACGCTTATGAAAAGTTAATGTATGAAGCGGACGAATATTAATGAAAGTCGAAAAAGTTTCCGGCGGTAAAAAATCCGGCGATGAACCTAAAAAAAATCCTGCGCCCGCAAAAAAAAATTGGGGCGATAAAATTTTGTCGCCTTTCGTGGCTTTAATGGAAATGTTCGCCGAACTTTCGCCAAAATATGTTATTTCAGTGGCGGCGGCGGTATTTTTTTGCATTTTTGTAATTGGCGCGGTTTTAATTTTTGCAGACCCCAAGCCGGTAAATATTTCTTCAAATTCCAATAATGGTAAAAAAATTCATGTGAAGGTTACGCGCGGAATGACAACGGCGGAAATTGCTGAACAACTTGCAGATAAGGGCGTTATTTCCAGCAGTTTAAAATTTAGATTTATTTCGAGAATGCGCGGCTATGACGGGCAAATGAAACCTGGTACTTATATTTTTACGGCGGCAATGTCTGATGAAGATGTTTTTGAAAAAATTTTGAACGGCGCAAAACACCTTGAGAAATTTACAATCCCTGAAGGTTTTACAGTTAAAGAAATTGCGGCGCGCCTTGAAAGTGCAGATTTAGTTGACAAGGAAGATTTTTTAAAGGCGGCAGAAAAATTTCAACCTTACGATTATATGACGCCGAAAGAAAATGTTTTGTACGAGGCTGAAGGTTTTCTTTTTCCGGAAACTTATTCAATAGAAAGTGATTATAGCATTGAAGAAATTTTAAAAGTTATGGCGGGCGAATTTAACAGCCGCTTAACTGACGAAATGCGGGCGCGGGCAAAGGAAATGAATTTGTCAATTTATGACTTGATAACGCTTGCCTCCCTTGTTGAAAAAGAAGTTCGGTACGACGAAGATAGACCGGTTGTCGCGCAGATTTTTTTGAAACGTCTAAAACTTGAAATGCCGCTGCAATCTGATGCAACTTTGCAATATTTGATGAACGCGCCGAAGGAAGATGTTTCTATTGAAGATACAAAAATTGATTCTCCGTACAACACCTACCAAAATATAGGCTTGCCGCCGGGGCCTGTAGCTAATCCGGGAATTGCGGCGATTGAGGCTGTGCTTTATCCTGCAGACACGGATTATTTGTATTTTGTGGCTGATAGGGAAGGGCACAATCATTACGCCTATAGTTACGAGGAGCATTTGAATTTGGTTAATCAGTATCGTTGATTTAAGGCAAGAGGCAGTAGGCAAAAGGCAGTAGGCAAGAGGCAAGAGGCAAAAGGCAAGAGGCAAGAGGCAGTAGGGAAAATCCTATTTTGAAAAAGGAGAAATTTTTTTGATAGAATTGTTGGCACCTGCAGGGAATTTTGAAAAATTGCAAGCCGCTTTAATTTACGGCGCGGACGCTGTTTATATTGGCGGGAAAAATTTCAGTCTGCGCGCTTACGGCGATAATTTTACTGAAGAAGAAATTTTAAAAGCGGTTGAATTTACGCACAAACTCGGAAAAAAAATTTACGTGGCAACAAATATTTTCGCACATAACGCAGATATTGCGGAACTTGAAAAATATTTTAAATTTCTGGACGGCGCGGGCGTTGACGCGGTTTTAATTTCTGATTTAGGCGTTTTTACTTTGGCAAAAAGTTTAACGAAAAATTTACAGTTGCACGTAAGCACGCAAGCAAATGTTACAAATTATCGCACGGCTAATTTTTTTCACGAAATGGGCGCAAGTCGAATTGTTTTGGCGCGTGAATTGACGCTTGAGGAAATTTTGGAAATAAAAAAAAATTGCGCGGCTGAACTTGAAATTTTTATTCATGGCGCAATGTGTATTTCGTATTCCGGCAGGTGTTATCTTTCGCACTATTTGACAGGGCGCGACGGCAACAAGGGCGCGTGTACTCATTCTTGTCGCTGGAAATATTCTTTGTTGGAAGAAAAACGCCCAAATGAATTTTTTGAAGTTGACGAAGATTCACGCGGCGCGTACATTATGAATTCAAAAGATTTATGTTTGTTGCCTTACCTTGATAAAGTCATTGAAAGTGGCGTTGCGTCCTTGAAAATTGAAGGGCGAATGAAAAGCGTTAATTACGTGGCGGGCGTCGTCAAAGTTTACAGACAAGCGATTGACGCTTATTTTGACAATCCCAAAAATTTTACAATTCGCGCAGATTGGCTTGAGGAATTGGATAAAGTTGCACATCGCCCCTACACGACGGGATTTTTTATCAGCGACGGCGCGCCAACTGAAATTTATGATACTTCAAAGCCGAAACGTTCAAGTAATTTTTTGGGAATTGTAAGGGATTTTGACGCAGAAAAAATGGTTGCAACGATTGAACAGCGCGGCAAATTTGAAATTAATCAAGTTGTAGAGTTTTTTCAACCGCGCGGTAAAACTTTTCAACAAAAAATTTCTGAAATGTACAATGAAGACGGCGAAAAAATTTTATCCGCGCCGCACGCTCAACAAATTGTTAAAATTCCCGTCATTCAAAAAGTTGAAAATTTTTCTTTAATGAGGTGTTAAAAATGACGGAACTTGAGAAACTTCACGCAGGGCTTGAATATGATTTTTATGATCCTGAAGTTGACGCCTTAAAATTAAACGCGGTTAAACTTTGCCAAAAACTTAATTTAATAGACGTTACACAGTACGAAGAAAGAGAAAAAATTATTCGTGAACTTTTTGGAAGTGCAGGCGAAAATCCTGTTGTGTTGCCGGTTTTCAACTGCGATAACGGCAAAAATATTCACGTCGGAAATACTTTTTTGGCGAATTACAACGTTACAATTTTGGATATTATGGAAGTTCAAATTGGCGATTATGTGATGATTGGTCCCAATACTTTAATTACAACGGTAAATCACCCGCTGAATCCAATGGGCAGGAGAAAACATTTGGGAATTGGTAAGCCCGTAAAAATTGGAAATGACGTATGGATTGGCGGAAATGTTACAATTTTACCGGGAGTCACTATTGGAAATAACGTTGTAATTGCGGCGGGCGCGGTTGTCACAAAAGATATTCCCGATAATTCTTTGTTCGGAGGTATTCCGGCGAAATTTATAAAAACTCTGCCAAATGATGTGGAGGGATAATTTATGAGGGATTTTTTAAAACAGATTTTCGGCGGCAATGCTGAAGAAGATTTAATCACGCCGGTTGATACTGCAAATGCTATTCGTAAATCAATTACAGTTTCCGGCAAAGTGCAAGGCGTAGGATTCAGATATTTTGTACGTCAAGAGGCGCGCGCGCTCGGAATTACCGGCTGGGTTATGAATCTTAAAGATGGTACTGTTACAATGGAAGTTCAAAGTACCCCGCAAGTTATCGAAGAATTGATTGAGCGGCTGAAAAAAGGCAACGGTTTTTCAAAAGTTGTACAGCTGAAAAGTTACGATTTAGCGGTTGTTGAGGGGGAAAATAAATTTGGAATTAAATATTAATACAAAAAGAATTTTGGTATTGCACGGACCGAATTTAAATTTGTTGGGGACGCGCGAGCCGGAAATTTACGGCAACTTGACACTTAACGATATAAACGAAATTTTGGAAACACGGGCAAAAGAATTGGGCGTAGATGAAATAAATTTTCTGCAGTCGAATTTTGAGGGCGAATTAGTCGAGGCGATACAAAAAGCGCGCGGGCGTTACGATTTTATTTTATTGAATGCGGCGGCTTTAACTCATTATAGTATTGCCCTGCGCGACGCAATAGCGGCAATTCCCGTACCGGTTATAGAAATTCATTTGTCGAACGTCCACAAGCGCGAAGAATTTCGCCATAAATCGGTAATTGCGCCGGTAGTTATGGGGCAAATTTGCGGATTTGGAATTGATAGTTACATTGCGGCGTTAGAAATTGCAATTCGCAAACTTCGCAGGAGTTAATTTTAATGGAACAAAGATTAAAAAATTTGTACAAAAAAATTTCGGCTGAAGAAATTGACGCGGTAATAATTTACAAGGCGGCGAATGTTTTTTATTTCAGCGGATTTCGCGGCGACAGTACGATTTTATTAATTGGAAAAAATTTTCTTAAATTGATAACTGATTCACGTTATATTGAACAGGCAAGACTTCAAACTAAAAATTTTGAAATTGTCAAACAAGAGGACGGGCTTTTCAAAAAATTAATCGAGGAAATAAAAAGTTGTGGCGCAAAAAAATTCGGCTTTGAAGGTAGAGTGTTGACTTTTGACGAATATAACAACTTGAAAGAAAATTTGGCAGGCGTCGAATTAAAATCCGTTGAATTGGATTCATTGCGGCAGATTAAAGACGCGGCAGAAATTTTTAACATTCGCAGGGCTTGTGAAATTGCCGATAAAGCGTTTGCAGAAATTTTGAATTTTATCAAGCCGAATATTACAGAAAATGAAGTTGCCGCCGAGCTTGAATACCTTATGAAAAAATTGGGCGCAGAAAAAAATTCTTTTGATACTATTGTAGCGTCCGGCGTTCGTGGAAGTTTACCGCACGGCGTGGCAAGCGATAAAAAAATTTTGAGCGGCGAATTTGTTACAATGGATTTTGGCGCAATTTTTCACGGCTATTGTTCAGATATGACGCGCACAATTTTTGTTGGCAAGGCTACTGACAAGCAGAAAAATCTTTACAACGCCGTTTTGAACGCACAACTTCACGGCTTGAAATTTATCAGAAAGGGCGCAAGCGGTAAAGCTGTTGATGCCGCCGTTAGAGAAATTTTGGCGCACGCAGATTTAGAAAAATATTTTACGCACGGCTTAGGACACGGCGTAGGAATTGAAATTCACGAAGAACCGCGCCTTAGCCGCCTTAGCAAGTGCGAAAGTCTTCAGCCGAATATGATTGTTACAGATGAACCGGGAATTTATATTGAAAATGTTGGCGGCTTAAGAATTGAAGATACAGTTTTAGTTACAGATGGCGACGCCGAAACTTTGACAAAAAGTCCCAAAAATTTAATCGAGCTGTAAAGGCGTTTTTTATCAAATTTAAGCGGCTTTAAATTTTTTAGGTATATTTGTTAGGAAAATAATTCAAAGGCTTGTTACGTTGAAATTTTCCGCCAAAAAATCGATTTTAAATGGCTTAAAAAATTTTTTGAGGTGAAATTTTTTGTCCGACAAAATTTTTTTAATGACTGTTGAAAATTTTTCCCAAACTGTTGAACAAATTGACACCGAATTTTCAAAAACTAAGGCAACCAAAAAAGAATCATTAAACGCGCAACTTTTGCTTGAAGAAACTTTTATTCGGCTGGTAAATATCGGCAAGGCTGAAAGTGCCAAAGTTAAAATTTCTCAACGTTTCGGCGATTTGACTTTACAAATTGAAAGTGAAGGCGCAGAATACAACCCACTGATTTCTGTCACGGATTACGACGAAAATGACGAAGATTATTTTCGTACGGTAATTTTAAAATCTAACGCCCACAAAATGACTTACACCCGCAAGGGCAATAAAAACCTCGTTATAATTCAAGTTCACGAAAATACCAACAAGCAACTTCATTATACACTTATTGGAATGATTAGCGGAATTATTTTTGGCGTCATTTTGAAAATCTGCGCGACGCCGGAAACAATTTCAATTTTCAATGAAACAATCGGCGGCTCCGTCAATACAATGTTTATGAACGCGCTAAATATGACGATCGCTCCGGTAGTTTTTTTCAGTATAATAAGCGGCATTACCGGCTTAACGAATTCGGCAAGCGTCGGAAGAATCGGCGGAAAATTAATCGGCTTGTATTCTTTGACAACGATCATTGCAATTTGTTTAGGCTTAACATTGGCGCACTTTACCTTTGCAAGCGGCGTCCCACAAGTAGGAATAGTTGACGGCACGGCGTCTACTGAAAGACTTTCTCTGCTGTCTGCGATTGTCAACATAATCCCAAAAGATTTAGTAACGCCCGTAATTGAAAGAGGGCTTTTACAAATTATTTTCGTTGCCGTAGTTTTTGGCTTGTGCATTAACAAACTCGGCGATAAAGTAAAAATGATTAACGATTTTGCAAGGGAGGCAAATACTTTTTGCTTGACGCTTATTACGGCTATTGCGGCGTTTATCCCGCTGATAACATTTTTTGCAATGGCAAGACTTGTGATAAATTTGGGTATGGATTCTGTAATTTTACTGGCAAAACTTTTAGCGTGTTTTGTGTTTGGAAATTTGCTGATGATTTGTACATACAGTTCAATGTTGCTGGTATTCGGTAAAATTTCTCCAATTCCACTGTTAAAAAAATTGCCGAGTTTTGTAGCGGTTCCTTTTGCAACAAGTTCTTCAAATGTTACAATGCCGTTTACAATGAAATTTTGTACAGAAAAAATTGGAATTTCGCCAAAAATTTCTTCCTTCTCAATTCCAATAGGCGCAACGGTAAACATGGACGGCACGGGGATTTTTTATTCAACAACCTGCATAATGCTTTTAAAAATGTACGGCGTGGAAATTGACAGCGCGGCAATTTTTACTTTGTTGCTTGCAATTTTTACTGTTTCAGTTGGAACGCCCGGAATACCCGGCGGAGCTGTAGTTTTAATGGCGGCGATTTTGGGAATGTTTGGAGTTCCTGCCGAATCTGTAGCGATTATTTTTGGAATAAGTCCGATTGAAGACAGAATCAACACAACTACAAATGTTGTCGGCGATATTGGCGCAAGTACAATTCTTGCGAAAACCGAAAATTTGCTTGACACAAAAATTTATTATAAAATATAAAAAAATTTTTTGGAGGAATTTAGCAGATGATTTCAAGTACCGATTTTAGGACAGGCTTAACGATTGAAATTGACGGCAACGCTTGGCAAGTTGTCGAATTTCAGCACGTAAAACCCGGCAAAGGCGCGGCGTTCGTCCGCACAAAAATTAAAAACGTTGAAACCGGCGCAGTTGTTGAGCGCACTTTTAATCCAAATGAAAAAATGCCGCCCGCCCGTCTCGATACCCGCCATATGCAGTACCTTTATGAAACTGACGGCGCGTATACTTTTATGGACACTGAATCTTATGAACAAATGGAACTTACCAAAGATCAACTCGGCGACGCTTTAAATTATTTAATGGAAAATATGGAAGTCAATCTTCAAACTTTCAAGGGGCGTATAATTGGCGTAAATTTGCCAAATTCAGTTGAACTTAAAGTTACAGAATGTGAACCTGCCGTTAAAGGCAATACTGCTACCGGCGCAACCAAAAACGCCACGCTTGAAACTGGCTACGTTGTACGCGTGCCGCTTTTCATCAATGAAGGCGACGTTTTGAGAATCGATACACGTACCGGCAATTATATTGAGCGCGCTTGATTTTAAGGACTAAGGATTAAGGATTAAGGATTAAGGGCTAGGGAAAAAAACTAGCCCCTAAAATTAAATAGGGATTAAGGGCTGGGGAATTTTTTCTAGCTCGAAACTTAAAATAAAATCGAAATACGAAAGGGGCAAAAATTTATGGCAACATTCAACATAAGAGGAAAAAACGTCGAAGTTACACCGAATCTGCGCGAATACGTGGAAAAGCGCGTCGGCAAAATTACCCGCTACTTTGAAAATATCGAAGAAGTTTCAGTACTGCTTGCAGTCGAAAAGGGACGCCACATTGTCGAAGTTACGGCTGAACTTCCACGCGGCGGGCTTGTACTGCGCGGGCAAGAATCTACTGCTGATATGTATTCTTCAATCGATTTAGTTGTTGAAAAGTTGGAGCGTCAAATTCGCAAGCAAAAAACCAAATTGGAACGTCGTTTTCGCGGCGGCGGCTTTAAATCTGAAATTATCGCCGAAGAGCAAAAAATTCGTAATGAACAGCAAGAAGAAGAAACTGAAGAATATCCCGTTGTAAAAACTAAACGCTTTGTTGTTAAGCCAATGGACGTACAAGAGGCGATTATGCAAATGAATTTGTTGAATCATAATTTCTTTGTATTTCGTGATGCACAAAGTGAAAATTTCTGTGTAGTTTACAAGCGCAACGACGGCGCGTACGGCTTGCTTGAATCTGATAACTAGATGGCTAGATGGCTAGATGGTTAGATGGTTAGTTGGTAGCAAAAAAAGGCGGCTACTCTCAAATTTGGGAGCAACCGCTTTTTTGTATTTCTAAAAACTCTTGACTTTTGCCTACTGCCTCTTGCCTAATTATAAATCATCTTCATCTTCGGCAGGGGCATTTAAATCTTCATAAGTTGTAGGAATGACGCCTTCTTGACCTGCGGCAACAGCTTTTTCCATAAGTTCTTTAATGCTTGCCGAGCCGTCATCAGTCATTTGTTCCTGAATCATAGCAATAAGCATTGGGAAGTTGACGCCTGCAACAATGCCGTAATGTTCATCGCCAACAGCTAAAGTGCTTGCCGCGTTGTAAGGAGTGCCGCCGCGCAGATCGTTTAAAAACAAAACGCGCTCGGGACTGCCTAAATCTTTAATTGCCGCGTTGTACTTTTCAATAACATTTTCCGGACCTTCGCCGCGCTTTAAAATAACTGCGCGAACGCCGCTTTTTACCAAATCTTCGCCGAGAATCATTTGGGCAGATTCAAGAATACCATTAGCAAATTCGCCGTGAGTTCCAACAATTATTCCAAACATTAATTAAACTCTCCTTTCAAACTTAAAAACAACTTCCAAAACTATAATCATAATATCATAATTATAAAAATTTTCAACTGTCAAAAAAAATTTTCCAATCTCTAAAATTTAGAATTAGGCGGCGCGATTTTGCGAAAGATTGTAGTAAACGCCTTTCTTTTGCATTAAATTTTCGTGCGTGCCTTCCTCTGTAATTGCGCCGTGTTCCAAAACTAAAATTCTATTTGAATTACGCACTGTTGCCAATCTGTGAGCAACGGTAATTGTTGTGCGGTTTTCCGAAAGTTTCTGCATAGCGCGTTGAATTTGGCGTTCAGTTTCATTATCAAGGGCGGAAGTTGCCTCGTCAAGGATTAAAATTTTGGGGTTGCGCAAAAACATTCTTGCAATAGCCAAGCGTTGTTTTTGTCCGCCGGAAAGTTTGACGCCACGTTCACCAATGAAAGTATCGTAACCGTTGGGCAGTGCGGAAATAAATTCGTGCGCCTCTGCAAGTTTCGCCGCCTCAATAATTTCTTCGTCGGTTGCATCTGCGCGCCCGTAAGCAATATTGTCTTTTACTGACGCAGAAAACAAAAATGTATCTTGCTGAATCATTCCAACTTCTTGTCTCAAACTTTCAGTTTTTACGGTTTTAATATCTTTGCCGTCGATAGAAATTTTGCCGCCGTTTAAATCGTACATACCCAAAAGAAGTTCGCAAAGTGTAGTTTTGCCGCCGCCCGTCATTCCTACAATTCCGATATGTTCGCCCGCCGCAATACTCAAATTAAAATCGTTAAAAATCGTCAAGCCGTTTTCGTAAGCAAAATTGACGTGTGAAAATTCAATCGCTTGTTTTTCAGCATTTTCAAGTTTTAAAATTCTTTCGGTTGACAATTCGCTTGACTCCGGCAGATCCATTAATTCTTTGTATCTTTGCACGCCTGCCATTCCGCGTTGATAAACTTCAGTTAGCATCATCAGTTGAAATACGGGGCGCATGCAGAGCATCATATAAAGCAGGAACGCTACCAAATCGCTAATTTTCATTAAGTTTAAGCTGATTAAAACGCCGCCCAAAACTGTAATTGTTAAATTCATTAAGTTTGAGAAAAAATCCATACCGCCGTGAAGTCTGCCGACCGTGCGAAAAGATTTTTCTTGCACGGACAAAAGATTTTCTCCAACTTGCATCATTTTTTGAAGTTCTTTTTCTTCATTGTTAAAAATTTTTACAAGGCGTATCCCTTGCAAACTTTCTGAAATTTGCCCGCTTAAATCGCCGGTATTTTCCCGCGCCTCCATAAACATTTTTTTCATATCACGATTCATTTTCATAACTTGAAAAGTTTTAAAAATCAGCAAAACTGTTACAACCATTGCAAGTTGCCAATTCAAGTAGAAAATTAAAGCCGTGGAGCCAATCAAAGTTATTGTGCAGGTTACAAAAAGATGAGGAATTGCGAACATTAAATTTCCAACTTCAGAAATATCATTGACGAGGCGTGATAAAAGTTGCCCGCTTTTTGCGTTATCGTAAAATGAATAGCCCATTCTCAGTAAGTGGCGAAAAAGTTTTTCACGCATTGTAAATTCAATTTTCGCTCCCATACCGCGTCCGAGACATTCAACCTTGTAATTCAAAAAATAATCCGCTACGTAAACGAGGAACAAGCCGCCCGCAATTTCTGCCATTTTTATTGAAATTCCATTTGGCAAAAGTTCGTCCATAATATAACGAATAAGCATTGGCGAAATTAAACCGAGCCCTGCTCCGGCAAGCGACCCAAAAATTACAAATGCTACGGTTTTTTTGTGCCCTTCGTAACTGTCCAAGAAAAATTTTAAACTGTCTTTAAACATTCCAACTCCCTCCATTCCAAAAAAAAGCAACCTTGTAAATAATACAAAGTAACTTTTAAATCGTCAATATTTTTCGCGCAGATTTAACCGCCACTTAATTATTTTTAATTTAGCTGTAATTTTTAAGGTACGATACAATAAATCTTGACAAAGATATATTTAGAAAGGTATTATTGAAATAATTTTTAAAAAGTGTGGGGTTCCAAAAATGATAAACAATATGATTTCCATTCCGGTACATGAAAAAACTGAAGTTGTTATTGATCAAATAATTAACTACAAATTTTTTTGTCCTAATTGCGGAATAGTCTTGCACATAAGCAAGGGATTTGATTATAAAAACAGTTTCCACAATGAAAAAGAATTTATGTTTATTCTGGCTACTTTTGAAAATGTATTCGTGAATCCGGAACATTTTGACACTAACTTTGCAGATATTGTGCATACGCACATTTCTAATTTTGAATATATTTCAAAAATTGTAGATTTTGAATATTTTTCTCTCGCCTCAAGTAATGATTTATTTGTGCGAAATATGCCAGAAATAAAAAATTGCGACGTAAATTTTGACTATACAATAAAAGTTTTCAGATTACCAAATTGGGTTTATTACAATCACGCCCTTAAGGATAAATATCTTCATGATATTTTAAGTTATTTTGGCGGTACCATTTCAGATATTAAAAATTCACAAATTGAAGGCTCCTCTTACAAAAAAGAAATTTTTCAAGAAATTGCTAGAGTTATTAATAAATTTTACAGATATAAAGAAGTTGTCCATCAAGAAAGAATAATTTATCCCCGCGAAGAAGTGTATTATCAAACAGTTGCATACAATTTAAATAAAGAATTTATAAATAAAAAATCTAATTATACTTTTGTAGCGTGGAATCATCATGAGCTTTTTCCAACATTACAAGAAATTCATGATATTGCCAACGGTAGAGTGAGTGGCAAATATTCTGTAAAAAGAGTTTTGAGAAATATTAACGATCCTGTACGTTTTACCATAGGTAATTTCATTGGAAATTACAGAACCCAAACATTGGAAACTATAAAAATTCGGCTGGAAAAAGTTTATAGGAATTTCTTTAATGCAGTATCGTCAAGGCGAAGAATCTTTATTGGCTCCAAAGAAAATCTTCGCTATATCGCCGAATTATTCAAAATCAAAACTACAGAAACTTTTATAGAATACCAATTAGACGATAAAAATCAAATTCGCACTGACATAATTATTTCTAATATGAATAATAATTGTGACGCTTTATTTGTAATTTGTAGCAGATTCTACCCTGTAATTGCAGATATTTTGATACAGAATGGTTTTCGTGAGAATATCGATTTTATAGATGGATACTTGCTTATGGGCTAAAGCAAAAGGTGGCATATCGATGATTAAAATTTTAATTTTTATTGCAGGGCAAGACTGCAAAAATTTAACCCCTGCCCTAAAAAAGTTGTCTGAACTTTATCCAAAAGTTGAAGTTAAAATTATTGGTACTTCAGGAGTTTATCGTTTGGCAAGTTTACAAGGAGAAGTTTTCCCCTTTTTCGCTATTGATGATATTGCAAAAGTTAATTTCGATTTTGTATTAATTACCGGCGGCAGTGATGATATTAACGGTACAGCTCCTGATATTCATTATGGCGATATAATATCTAAATTAAAAATTTTTCATATTCCTGAAGACAAAATCCTTCTTGACAGGGTACTTTGTATCCCGCAATTTACCTTTGAAAAATATGAGCAACTGAAAAAATCTAAGCCCACTATTTTTGCAATGAATTGTTTCGGCGGAGTAATTTATCATAGATTTGGAATGCAATTTTATTCGCCAATAATCAATATGTTTTTAGATGAAAAAGATATGATAAGATTTTTGAGAGCTCCGATGGCGTATATCAATTCCGAAATTAAATTTCATAAATGGCACGGCAACCTTCCACAAATGGGAAAAGGCGGCTATCCTGAATTTTGTCTCGGGGAAGATGTGATTTTGCATATGAATCATTATGGCGAACTGGGGATAGATTTTGCCAAAAACAAATGGGAAGAACGCAAAAAAAGGATTAATTGGTACAATATAATTCCGGTTATGTATACTTCTAATCCTGAAGTACTCGAAGAATTTGATAATTTTCCTTTTGCCAAAAAGATATGTTTTGTTTCGTTTAAATCAGATAAAAATTCGGCTTATTATTTAGATTCAAAACTTGACAACAATAAGGAACTTTGGGATTTAGTCAATAGATTTGGTTTAGGATACAATCAGTACAATTACGACTTGTGGGATATGTTTTTGTATGGGAAAAAATCTTATTATTGAAAATTTTAATGGGGGTGAGTGTTTTGCAAAAAATTCATCTGATTATGCCAATGGCGGGCGGAGGCAACAGATTCAAGGAAAAAGGCTTTAATATTCCTAAACCTTTAATTGAAATTCACGGCAAGCCCTTTTTTTATTGGGCAGTTAATTCTATCTTACAAAATATCAGTTGTATTGATGTTACTTTTATTGTACTTGAAGAACATGTTAAGGAATTTAAAATTGACGCGGCAATTTCTGATTTTCATCCAAATTCAAAAATAAAAATTATCCCTGAAGTTTTACCGGGCGCAGTTTGTACTTGTCTTAAAGGAATTGAAGATATTAATGATGAAATTTCTTTGATTTTTAATGATTGCGATCATATGTTTTCTTGTAGCGCACTTGCCAAAAGACTTTCTGACAATGAGCCGCTGGATTTTGACGGAGCATTGGTTACTTTTGAATCTTCCGGCAGTCAATTTAGTTATGTGCAATATGACAATAACGGAAAAATAATTGGAACTGTTGAAAAGCAAGTTGTCAGTAACCGCGCTATATGTGGGGCTTATTTTTTTGCCAATGCCGAGTTATTTCGTAAAATGTCGGAAAAATATTTTGAAACTTGCCAATACAAAGAATATTTTATTTCCGGCGTTTACAATGAACTTTTTAAAGCCAACAAAAAAATTGTAGATTTTAATGCAGATTTTTATCTTTCATTCGGTACTCCGGCTGAATATAACAAGGCAAAAGATTCAAGATATTTTACAAAAATTTTAAATTCTATTGCAACGGGAGATTAATATGAAAGTTATTGTACCTTCTGCAAAACTTATTCCGCCGGAACTTCAAAATATTGGAAAAATCCCTGCGATCATCTATCCTATAAATCAAAATATTTCTTTTGATTTTTTTAAACTCAAGTATGATTCAGTTGTTTCTGAAATTGATATAATTTGCTTTGAAGGTGCCGATAAAATTAAGGAAAAGTTGGCAAATTATAAATTGTCAACAAAATTAAATTTCATTGAGTTGGACGGATTATCAGATTTAGGTCATTCCGTTTATTGCGGCTTGACGGAAAAAGATACGGATATTGTTATACATTTTGCAGATACTATAATTATGGACTCTTTGCCCTTTGATAAAAAAGATTTTTTTTGTTTTTCAGAAGAATATATTAATGAGATATGGACTTTTTATAATCTTCATGAAGGAAAATTGACGGAAATTAACGATAAAAAAAATCCAACTTCGCCTTCTTTTGCTAATTCTAGTAAAATTGAATTTTTCGTCGGAGTTTTTAAGATAAGCAATGGCGGTTACTTCAAACAATGTTTAGAAAAAGTTTTTAGAAATCCCACAAAAAATGTTGATAGTTTTTATTCGGCGTTGATGCTCTACAGTGAAATTTATAAATTTTATTCTTATAAAGTGAAAGATTGGTTTGATATTGGACACGTTCAACTTTATTTTAAAACTAGAATGAAGGTAAAATCGCGTTCTTTTAATCATATTGAAATTGATGAAAATCGCGGCGTCCTCAAAAAAACCAGTACGGACACTGAAAAATTTATTGGCGAGATAAAATGGTATTTAAAATTGCCCGTTGAATTAGAATATGTACGCCCACGAATTTTTGATTATTCTTTGCATTACAGTCACCCATATGTACGAATGGAATATTATTCTTATCATACATTGCACGAATTATTTTTATATGGAGATTTAACCGCTGAAAAATGGGAGAAAATTTTCAATAAAATTAAATTTGTGCTGGATGATTTTTCTAGGTACAGGCTTAAAGATGAAAATTTAAAAACTGCGTTGGTTGAAATGTATTTGGAAAAAACTTTGACACGTTTAAATAAATTAAGAGCTCAGCCGGAATTCAAAAATTTCTTTGAATATCCAATTTGCATTAATGAAATTCAGTATCCATCTTTGGAAAGTATAATAAAAATCTTTGAAAAAATTATTCCCGAGCGATTATATGAGATTGATTCTTTTTCGATAATTCACGGAGATTTTTGTTTTCCAAATATCATGATTGACGATAATTTTAATTTTATTAAGTTGATTGATCCTAGAGGCAAATTTGGAAAATATGATATTTATGGGGATCCTCGATACGAATTTGCAAAACTTTTACACAGCATCGAAGGAAAATACGATTTTATTATTAAAGATTTATTTAAGTTAGAAATTCAAGGCAACAATGAGTTTCAACTGAAAATTTTAGAGCCTGAACGTAATTTTGATTTAGTTGACATGTTCATGCGAGTATTTAGTAATGACTTGAAAAATAATATTACAGGGATAAGGTTGATTGAATCTTTGCTTTTTTTCTCTATGATTCCAATGCACAAAGAAAATATCAATCATCAATATGCTATGCTTTTCACGGCAATAAAAATTTTTAACGATTTAATGTGAGGTGGTAAAAAATATTATGGATTCAAAAAATAAATTGGCACTTTTTGATTTGGATGGAACATTATTTAATACAAATGACGTAAATTATTTCGCCTACAAAGAGGCGTTGGAAAATTTCGGCTTTAAATTTGAACGTGAATATTGGTACAAAAATTGTATTGGCAGGCACTATAAAGATTTTCTGGCTGACATTAATATAACTGACGAAAAAATTTTGAAAGAAATTCACAGATTAAAAAAGCAATGCTATAAAAATTACCTTAAGTATGCTAAAGAAAATCAGCATTTGTTTGAAATTATTGAGCTTATAAGACCCGTCTATTACGTTGCGTTGGTAACTACTGCATCAAAGAAAAATGTTGAGGATATATTGAATACCTTTGGCAAAATTCAAACTTTCGACAAAATTTTTACTCAAGAAGACGTAACCAAAATGAAACCCGCGCCGGAAGGATATTTAAAAGCAATGACTTACTTTAATATTGCGCCGAAGGATACAATAATTTTTGAAGATTCAGAGGCAGGCTTAGAGGCCGCCAAATTAAGCGGAGCATTTTATTACAAGGTTTTTAAATTTAATGATTTCATTGAATAAATTTAAAAAGCATTTGCTCTAACAGGAATTTTTAGTATATCTTTAACTGAAAAATTTTACCTGCGCTTGATATTAGTTTGGCAGATTTTTTCAGCGGCGATATTTTTGTAAAAATTGCTGACCATAAAAATCAATTTACCATTGAGTTTGCAGATTTTGGCTTGTCTTTTAATCTACTAAAAAAATTTTTTTGTGTTATTGGTCAAGTAATTGAAAGTAGCAATGTCGACGATACCCCCGCAAAAATATGGCGGGAGTTTTTTATTTGTGATATAATTTTTAAAGTTTTTACAAGGAAGCGGTCAAATGACAGAATTTCAAAAAAAGCGTTGCGAAAGTATAATTTCTACTGCGTCACATTCCGCACTTGCCGCCGGAGCAGTTTCTGAAATTGCCGTTATTGCGGTTCAAGTTACAATGGTTATGGAACTTGCCGAAGTTTTTAACGTACCAATGACAAGGACTGTTGCAAAGTCGATAGTCAATTATTCTTTGAGCGGTAGTTTTATTTTGGAGGCGGCGCGTTGGATATTTCCGCCTTCAAGAATTTTGACAGCCGTTAAAGCGTCCGAGCAAACTGAAGATTTAGGCTGGCGCACTGTAAAAGATTTTGACAACAGATAATTTTTTTGAAAGGGAAATTTTATGAAGAAGATTTTACCAATAAAAAACCTGCGCGAAGAAATTACAATACCGGGCGATAAATCCATTTCACATAGAGCAGTAATGCTTTCAAGTTTGGCAGATACGCCGGTTGAAATTGAAAACTTTTTGGCGGGCGCAGATTGTCTTTCAACAATTTCTTGTATGAAAAAAATGGGCGTCGATATTCAAATTGGCGAAAAAATTTTGGTAAAAGGCAACGGGCTTTTCGGACTGCGCGAGCCTTCAGATATTTTGGACGCGGGCAATTCCGGCACAACTTTAAGATTGTTGTTGGGTTTAACCGCGCCGCAAAATTTTTTGGTAACTTTTACCGGCGATTCATCACTTAGAAAACGTCCAATGGCAAGAGTTATCAAGCCGCTTACAGAAATGGGCGCGTCAATTTTTGGGCGCAACGATAATAAAAATTTGCCAATAACCGTTTTAAAACCTGCAAAAAAATTGCGCGGGATAACTTACAAAATGCCCATTGCAAGCGCGCAGGTTAAATCGGCAATAATTTTAGCCGCGCTTTATGCCGAAAATCCAACAACGATTATTGAGCCGTACCCTTCCAGAAACCATACAGAAAAAATGTTGCAGGCGTTCGGCGCAAAACTTGAAATTTTTAATAATGAAATTAAAATTTTCCCCGCCGAAAAATTAACCGCGCCTGAAAAAATTATCGTGCCGGGCGATATTAGCTCGGCGGCTTATTGGCTTGTACTTGCCACGATTTTAAAAAATTCCTGCGTCATAATCAAAAATGTTGGAATTAATGAAACGCGCACCGGAATTATTGACGTTTTAAAAAATATGGGCGCGCAGATTGAAATTTTAAATTCACGTGAAAGCGGCGGCGAAACTTTTGCAGATTTAAAAGTTACAAGTTCAAAATTGCGCGGCGTAGAATTTGGCGGCGAAATGATACCGCGCTTGATTGATGAAATTCCCGCGCTTGCAGTGGCGGCGGCGTTTGCTGAAGGCGATACAATTATTAATGACGTTGGAGAATTGCGCGTCAAGGAAACTGACAGGCTCGCGGCGATTGTCGAGGAATTTAACAAAATTTCGCCAAACAGTTTTGAGGCAACCGAAAAATCTTTGACAATTCACGGCGGCAACAAAAAAGTTTTTGCCGAATGTAAAACTTTTGCAGATCATAGAATGGCAATGTCACTTTCGATTTTCGGCGCGGCGGCTGACGGCGTAGCTATTGACGATTCAGATTGCGTGAAAATTTCCTATCCAAATTTTTTTGAGCTGTTGAGTTAAAATTTAAAATAAGCCAAATTTTGGGGATATTTGGGGCGTGGTAATATAAAAGTACCAAAAATCACTCAAAGGCGGCTTGTCGTTGAAATTTTCCGCCCAAAAATCGATATTTGAAAGTTCCTAGAGCGTGTTTACAAAGTTTTATTTTATAACAAGTCGGCATTTCTTTCTTTAAAAGAAAGAAACGCCTAGCAAAGAAAGAATCTTCGCCCGCCTGCGTTTTTCGCGTTTAAGTTTTCAAAAATTTAAAGTAACAGCCGCGTTTACTCACGTTACCGCAATTTAAATTCCCAAGCAAAAACGAAGTGCGGCGGGCGTTCTGTGTGCGCCAACTTCTTCCTTTGTAAACATTCTCTAAGTAAAAAAGGAGTTTGAAAGATGAAAAAAATTATTGCAGTTGACGGACCGGCAGGCGCGGGCAAAAGTACCGTGTCAAAAATCGTTGCCGCAAAACTCGGCTACACCTACATTGATACCGGCGCAATGTACCGCGCGGTTGCTTTAAAATCTTCGCGCAGTTGTGAAGATTTAATTATGCTTATCGACGATATAGAAATTGAACTTGACGATAAAGCCCGCGTTTTTCTGGACGGACAGGAAGTCACAAAAGAAATTCGCACGCCGGAAATCAGCAAGCTTGCCTCAGACGTTTCAAAATTCGGCTTTGTAAGAAAAAAATTAACCGAACTTCAGCGCAAAATGGCGGAGCGTGGCGCGGTAATTATGGACGGGCGAGATATTGGTACTCAAGTTTTGCCGAATGCAGATTTAAAAATTTTTTTGACAGCCTCACTTGATGAAAGAGCGCGGCGGCGTTTTGAAGAATTGCAAGCCAAAGGACAAACTGTAGAGTTCGACGCAATAAAAAAAGAAATAGCACTGCGCGACAAACAAGATTCACAAAGAGAAATTGCGCCGCTGAAACGTGCTGAAGACGCAATTTTAATCGACTCAACAAATTTAACGATTGACGAAGTGGCAGGGAAAATTTTAACGCTATGTTCTACAGATTAATTAGATTTATTTTTCGCGCAGTTTTCGGGATTTTGTTTCGCCCAAAAATTATCGGCAGTGAAAATCTTCCAAAAACAGGCGGTTTTATTTTGTCGGCTAATCACGTAAGTAATTGGGATCCGCCAATTTTGGCAACTTTCATTGAACGTGAAGTTTGTTATATGGCTAAAGAGGAACTTTTTAAAAATGCTGTATTTGCGGCGGCGATTAGGGCGTTGCACGTTTTTCCGGTAAAGCGCGGCGCGGCTGATAAAAATGCTATTAAAAACGCCGTAAAAGTTTTAAAGGGCGGCGGCTGTCTGGGAATTTTTCCGGAAGGAACGCGCAGTAAAACCGGCAAAATCGGAAAAGCTGAATCCGGAGTAAGTTTAATTGCCGCAATGACTAAGGCTCCAATAATTCCGGCGGCGATTATTAATACCGAAAAAATTTTTTCTGCTGAAGTGAAATTTCCGCGCTTAGCTGTGGTTTACGGCAAGCCAATTACTTTTTCCGGCAACTCAAAAGATAAAGATGAACTTTCAAATTTTGCGCAAGAAATTATGGCTGAAATTTCTAAATTAAAAACCGTCGGCGAAAATTCTTTGTAATTTAAAAAAATACCTTTCAAATTTTGCGCAAGAAATTATGGCTGAAATTTCTAAATTAAAAACCGTCGGCGAAAATTCTTTGTAACTTTAAAAAAAATACCTTTCAAATTTTGCGCAAGAAATTATGGCTGAAATTTCTAAGTTAAAAATCGTCGGCGAAAATTCCTTGTAAATTTTTCAAAAAAATAACCCGCTCAAAAGGCGGGCTTTTTTAGTATGCACCTTTTGCGGAAATGACTGCTTTAATCGTTTTGAAAAGATAAAGTAAATCAATCCAAACAGACCAATTTCTAACGTACCACGTGTCCATTTCGACGCGCTCTTCATAGGTAGTATTAGACCTGCCGGAAACTTGCCACATTCCCGTAATTCCGGGCAATACCATAAAATATTCACGAATAAATTTGCCGTAACGAGAAATTTCTTTATCAATAATTGGGCGCGGACCAACAAGCGACATATCGCCACAAAGTACGTTAAAAAGTTGTGGTAATTCGTCAAGGGAATATTTTCGCAGGAACGCGCCAATTTTTGTAACGCGGGGATCTTCCGTAAGCTTGAAAGTTTCTTCCCATTCCTTTTTAGCGACGGGATTTTCTTCAAGATATTTATTCAAGTCAAAATTTGGGCGCATAGTTTGAAATTTATAACAATTAAAATGTTTGCCGCCTTTGCCAACTCGGCGATGTGAAAAAATTACAGTACCGCGATTATCAATAGCAACGGCAACCATTATCAAAAGTATGAACGGCAAAATTAACAAGCCGCCAATAACCGTAAAAAAAATATCAAAAACGCGCTTAAAAATTCTGTTGTAAGGATTAGCAAGGTTATTTCGCAGATTCAACATCAAAATTTTTTCAGTGAACAACATTGAAAGATTGACGCTAGCCATTGGAGTACCGATTAAATCCGGAATAAAAGAAATATTTTCAACTTTAGATTGAATACCGGAAATTAAATTTTGCAAAGTAATTTTGTCTATTCCGGGCGCGGCGATTATGACTGTGTTAATATTTGTCTTGCTTACGATATTTTTCAGCGAATGAAAACCGCCCAAAATTTCAAATTGCTCCGGCAAAATTTTTGACACAGGGTGATCATCTATAAAACCTATAATTTCGTAGCGATAACCTAAATCTTCCTGCCAAAATTTCCATAATTTTTCGGCAGTCAATCCCGCGCCTACCACAATAACTTTTTCGGTAAAGAAATTTCTAATTTTAAAAAGTTTCATTACGGCGTAGCGAAACAAACAAACATTCGTCAACACGGTAAAAAGTAGCAAAAAAATAAAAAGCCGTGAAGTTTGGTTACCGGCTTTCAAAAAATAAATTAAAATAATCGACGCAATCCAGCCGTAAAACACCGACATAAAAATATCTCTCATAGTGTCAACTATTGGCTGCATTTGTCTATAGGAATGTGAATGAGACAGAAAAATTATAAACAAACAGGGTATAAAAATAAAAATGTAAGAATAGGTATAAAAATAATAGGCGTTGTTCCAAAAATCAACGCTGTTTCTTACGAAGAATGAAATATATTCTGCGCTAACAATAGCCACGTAGTCACAAACTATAAAAATTATAGTTGGGATAAAACTTTTTAGCTGTTGCATTAGTGCCTTCCTTCTTCGTTATTTAAAATTTTTAAAATCTGTTTTCTCTGCCCTTCCTGATACGAGCGATATTATCTTTGTGTTTGATAATGATGAACGCGGCGGCGATAATTCCAAAGATAACATAATATTTATCATAGTGAAAAATCATTGCAAGAATTGGAGTCATAAGCGCGGCGGTTATGGAGCCGAGCGAAACATAGCGTGTTGCAAAAACAATAGCTCCCCAAACAATGACTATAATTACAGTTACTTTTGGCATTAAAATTGAAATGACGCCCAATGCAGTTGAAACGCCTTTGCCGCCTTTCATTTGCAAGAAGATGCTGAACATATGACCGATTATTGCAAACATACCGGCAAGAATTGCGGCGCACGGTGTACCAATAAAAGTCATACCGAGTACAACTGCCAATTCGCCCTTAAAGAAATCAAGCAGAAAAACTAACGCGCCGCCTTTTGTACCGAGTACACGGTAGGCGTTTGTTGCGCCAATATTTCCACTGCCGTAATGGCGTAAATCTTTATGCCAAATCATTTTTCCGACAATTAAGCCGCAAGGAATTGCGCCAATTAAATAACTTAAAACTAAAATCAAAATTAACACAAAAAACGCCTCCATATTATTTAAATTTTAAAATTCTCTTAAATCCGTAACAGAAAAAGTAAAGTATGTATCGGGATAAGGTTCATTTGCAAGCGTGAAATGCCACCATTCAGTTTCAAGCGGTTTAAAGCCGTGTTTAATCATAACTTCGCGCAGATACATTCGATTATTAATTTGTTGTTGAGTAAGGTTGCCTCTGTAGCTTGGGTGTGAAAGTTCGCCGAAATAATCAAAAGTTCCGCCCATGTCAACTTCTTTACCGGTTGCCATATCAAACAAAGTTAAATCAACAGTGGAGCCGCGACTGTGTCCGGATTTTTCGTCAATGTAACCTTCAATAAATAATCTGGACTTATCAACTTGCGGGTAAAAATAATATTTCATACGATAATCATCAAGATTTTTTCCCCAACGTACGAAATGATCTACTGCAGATTGTGGACGATAAGCATCAAAAATTTTCAAGCGATAACCGCGCTGTTTAACTTCATCTGAAACATTTTTTAAAGCGTTAGCCGCCTCAATCGTCATTAATGCTACAGGTTGTTCGTAGCCTTCAATTCTGTCTCCAACAAAATTGTAAGTTGAAAAGTAGCGTATTTCCAAAATTGCGTCAGGTACAATTTCAGATAAAACTACAAAACCCGTTGAATCGTCCGGCGTAGTTGAACGCTGCGCGAAAACCGGCGAAATTGTAAGCATTGCCACAATTAGCAAGCCCGTCATAACCTTAAAAAATTTTCTCATCTTAAATTTTCCCCCTCAAAATAAATTTCCTTAACCCTTAGTCCTTAACCCTTAACCCTTAACCCTTAGTCCTTAATCCTTAGTCCTTAATCCTTATGACTCCTCCTCATTGCGTTTACGTATGACAAATTTTAGCGGCGTACCCTCAAAGCCGAAAGTATCCCGCAATTTATTTTCAATGAATCGCAGGTACGAAAAATGCATAAGTTCAGGGTCGTTTACAAAAATTACAAAACGCGGCGGGCAAATGTCAGCCTGCGTCATAAACAAAATTTTCAGTTGCTTGCCTTTTTTTGTAGGCGGCGGATTAACTGCCATTGCGTCACGAATTAATTCATTGAGTACGCTTGTTTGAATACGCATTGTTTGTTGTTCGACGACGAATTTTACAAGCTCTGTAACTCTATCGACACGCTGCCCGGTAAGTGCACTTAAATATAAAACCGGCGCGTATTGCAAAAATCCAATTTCGTCGCGCAAATTTTCGGTAAATCTGTTTGTGGATTTATCGTGCTTGTCGGGAAAAATATCCCACTTGTTGACAATTATAACACAACCTTTGCCGCTGTCGTGCGCGTAGCCGGCAATTTTTTTATCTTGTTCGGTAATTCCTTCCACCGCGTCAATCAGCATTAAAACAACGTCCGAACGTTCAATAGATTTTAAAGACCTCATAACGCTGTAATATTCTACAGCCTCTTCAACTTTAGATTTTCGGCGCATTCCGGCTGTATCAATCAGCGTAAATTTTGTACCGTCCTTAAAAAAATGTGTATCGATAGCATCGCGGGTTGTACCGGCAATTTCTGAAACTATAACGCGCTCTTCGCCCAAAAGTTTATTGACAAGTGAAGATTTTCCAACATTCGGACGCCCAATAACAGCAATTTTTATTTCGTCTTCGTCAACAACTTCAGAATCATTTTCCGGAAAATTTTTAACGACTTCATCAAGTAAATCGCCCAAATTCAGCGCGTTGCTTGCCGCAATAGGGATAGGGTCTCCCAGTCCCAAATTGTAAAACTCATAGGCGTCAACCTCAAGTTGTACGCTGTCAATTTTATTTACTGCAACAACAATCGGTTTTTTGGAGCCGCGTAAACTTTTTGCAATATCTTCATCTGCTGAAGTTAAACCTGCGCGACCGTCAACCACAAAAATAATTACGTCAGCCTCATCCATTGCAATATCAGCTTGAGCGCGAATAGCATTAACAATTTGGTTGCCGTTTGAATAAATTTCAATTCCGCCGGTGTCAATCAAAGTAAAATCATGTTCAAGCCAATTTGCATCCATATAAATTCTATCACGTGTAACGCCGGGCATATCGTCAACAATCGACACGCGCTTTTTTCCAATTTGATTGAAAAGCGTAGACTTGCCGACGTTCGGACGCCCGACAATCGCCACAATAGGTTTACTCATTAAATCACCTCAACTTTTTTCTTTTAGAACATTCCAGATATTGTTTAATGTAAAACTATCACTCGATAACTTGCCGAACTCTTTATAAAGATTTTCCTTTTTGAGTTTATCTGTAACAAATTCGGAATTTTTGTTGTAAAAGCTGTAAAAGTCGTAAAATAAACAAGGAGCTACATAAGAAAAATATTCACAGTTAAAAAAATTGCTGAAAATTTTTTCAAGCATTGCCAAAAATTCCTCGCGTTCGTAGTATTCCAAAAAGAAATAATCTTGGTTATCTTTTGAAATTTTAATGGGAACATACATATAACCTTTAGCTGTTTTGTAGGCAGAAATTTTTAGAAACAACGCACCTTTAGCCGCGCCGTCTGTCAAAGTTATTTCGCAAGAATCACGATTTTGGGCGGAGTTGTAAACTTGTACAAGTTGCGGCAACGGATTATTTAAATTTTTATCAAAAAAGAATATAAATTGTCTTTGGAAGGCTCTTGCAATTAATTCAATATTATTATCAAAAAATCTGATATTTTGCAACCGCAATTTATTTTCAAGAATATCCTTTGGTATATTTTCAACTTCTGCAAAGTATTGTTTCTTGTCAAAAACAAGCGGCGGTAATTTAGGTTTTTCATCGTCATCATCATATCTATCATAGCCATGAAATTGAGCAGGGCTCATAAAATCGTACCACGTCACAATTCTTTCACCGGCATCAATGCAAACGCCAAAAGGATCACAACCTTCATTGCCACAATTACAATCGTAAATAAAAATTTGATAGTCATAATCTTTGTCAATTTCTTTTAATTTTGAGTACAAATGACGGGCGGATATAGCCTCATAATCCCCCCTTGAAAATCTTTGAGCGTCGCCCCAAAAATCTTGTCCATTAACAAAAATCTCGGCAACAATGGTTAATTCGCCGTTTTCTCCGCCGTAAGTTCCATAGTGGAGTTTAAATTTAATCGTATCCATAAAAATCACCTGACAAAAAATATACCACTCACTCTAAATTTTTTACCAGTTTCCGGTTGAAATATCCTATCTTTTGGGAAACAAGATTTTTTGTTATTTTTTACATAGTTATTACAGGTTGCATTATAGAAAAGATTATAATCTTTTGCAAGGTTAAATGGAATAATCAAAATTTCCTGCGCGCCGTGAATAATTGTGAGAAATTCTTTGCTTAAAGTGACGGCTAATGACCGCCAAAAGGCTTAAATAATTTTTTTCTTGAAAAAATCCTATCAATATTTTATTATAATCACAACTTAAGAAATAAAAAATTTTAAGGGAGCGAAAGAAAATGACACGACCTACAAAAAAAGCCGCCGAAATGAACGTTAAGGAACTTGCCGCTTACATTGATCAATCAGTTTTGAAACCGGAATTTACAGAGGCGGACATTCGCAAGTACATTCAAGAAGGCGTTGATTTTGGTTGCGCCACAGTTTGCATTAACCCCGCGTCTTTACCAATCGCCGCCGAATTGACGAAAGGCACCGGTACCGGAATTTGTGTAGTTTGCGATTTTCCCTTTGGACTTTCCACCACGCATTCAAAAGTTTTGCAAGCTGAAGAATATTGCAAAAACTACAAGATTCAAGATTTAGATATTGTTGCAAATTATGGCTGGATTCGCTCCGGTAAATGGGAAGACGTTACAGCTGATATTGCGGCGGTTGTCGAAGTTTGCCACAAATACTCCACCAAAGTTAAAGTGATTTTTGAAACGGACGCCTTGACGATTGAAGAAATAAAAAAAGCTTGCGAATGTGCGATTAAGGCGAAGGCTGATTTTGTAAAAACTTCAACCGGCTTTTATACCGGCGGCGAAGTGCACGGCGCAACCCCAGAAATTATTCAAGTTATGCTTGACACTTGCGGCGATAGAATCAAAGTTAAAGGCAGCGGCTGTATTCGTACCCGTGAACATTTCCTGCAATTAATCGATATGGGAATTGACAGAATGGGAATTGGCTACCGTTCAACCCCTGTTGTTCTCGGAGTGAAATAAAATTTTATTTTGAAATTCAAAGGCGGGAAATGAAAAAATTTCCTGCCTTTTTTAGAAAAGATTTAGTAAACATAATTTACTGCAGGGCTTGTAAAAATTCGCCGCCGGTTAAAATTGCTTGAAATTTTGCGGGGAAAATTTTTCTTAAATCGTCAACAGTAACATCGTCCAAAAAAGTTTCAGTGCCGGAACGCAACGCAGTTTTTGGAATTAAAATTTTATCGCAGGGGCGATTATTTTTTTTGAGAGTGTTAAGAATATCGCCGCCGGTTAAAAGTCCTGAAACATTAATTCTTTCGCCGAAAAATTCATTGACAACCGGCAAAATTCGCACGTCAAGATTTTTATTGCGGCGCATTTCTTCTTCAGCCAAATTTTTTAAAACTACTGAAATTGAAGTGCCGCAAATTACATCAATTTTTAAATTTTTCTCTTGCCTTTTGCCTTCTGCCTCTTGCCTTTCAAGAAAAAATTCTTCGATAAAATTGCGCGTCATTCCAATACCGTTTTCAATTTGCGGGAAATCGTCATAATATTTGGCGGGCGGGATTTTCTTACCTGCCAAAAAATAAAATTCATCGCCCAAATATACAAAAGTTTTTCCTGTTTTTGTGCGCGATTGTTTTTGAAATTTTTCAACCTGCGCGATAACTTTTGCCGCGCCTTCCCTGTCAAATTGCGTTAAAGGAAATTTATCACGGCGATATTTCGTAATTCCAACAGGAACAATCGCCAAACTTTGAGCGAAAGGGCGGCGTTTCATAATTTCTGAAATTGTAAAATCCAATTCTGCGCCGTCATTCAAATTTGGGCAAAGTACAATTTGTGTATGATATTCGACGCCGCAATTTTCCAATTTGTCAAGTTGTGTTTGAACTTTTCCTGCAAGTGGCGTTCTTAACATTTTCGCCCTAACTTCAGGATTCATTGAGTGAATTGAAATGTACAGCGGCGACAAGTGAAAATTTTTTATCCTGTCAAAATCAGCGTCGGTTAAATTTGTCAACGTGATAAAATTTCCGTACAAAAAAGAAAGGCGGTAATCGTCATCTTTGATATTTAAAGTTTGGCGCATATTCGGAGCGATCATATCGACGAAACAAAAAACGCAGTGATTTTTACAGGTTTTAATTTTGTCAACGGCAGATTCAAATTCCGCGCCCAATTCCTCGTCAATATCTTTTTCAAAGGCGATAATTTCACGTTCGCCGGTGGAATGTTCAACCAACAATTCAATTTCTTCATCAGCAAATAAAAAACTCCATTCGATTAAATCACGCGGCTTTTTATTGTTGATTTTTAAAATATTATCGCCGACTTGAAGTTCCAATTCTTCAGCAAGCGAATTTTTATAGATTTTTGAAATTTTCATAGTTAAAAAATAAACGGCGCAAATTTTTTCTACGCCGTTGCAAATTCAAAATTAAAAAATATTTTATTCGGCGGCAACTTGAGCCGGTTCATCTGACGCCTCAACAACTTCGTTAAGTGCGTCAACAAGTGCATCAACGTCAATACCATGAGCAACTGCGCCTTCTTCGACAGTTTCAAATTGTGCGACGTGACAGCCAAAACAGCCCATTCCCGCGTACATAAAAACGCCGATTGTATCCGGATATTTTTGAACAACTTCAATTATATTCATATCTTTGGTAATTTTCATAAAAAAACCTCCTAAGCTGTCAAATTATATCACGTCTCAATAAATCGTCAATGAATTTTGACTGAAAAATTTTTCTTGCGTTTGAAGGAATTTTCTGGTATATTTTGGAACAGAAATTATTTAGTTAAGTGTTAGATTTTAGAAGTTACAAAATTTTTTTTACCCAAAAAGGAGTGTGAGCGTTGGAATTCAAACATAAAAGCGTAATGTTAAATGAAGTTATCGACGCACTCCACATTCAGCCGCACGGAATTTATTTAGATTGTACATTGGGCGGCGGCGGGCATTCTTTAAAAATTGGCGAAAATTTGAGTTCGGACGGAATTTTAATTGGAATTGACAGGGACGAAGACGCAATAAGTGCGGCGCGTGAAAAATTATCCGGCTTGAGTTGCAGGGTTGAAATTGTTCACGGCAATTTTTCTGAACTTGATAAAATTCTGGACGATTTACAAATTGAGAAAATTGACGGCGCAATTTTTGATTTAGGCGTTTCTTCACATCAAATTGACACAGCCGAGCGCGGCTTTTCTTATATGAATGACGCGCCGCTTGATATGAGAATGGACAGGACAAAAAATTTTACCGCGTTTGACGTTATCAACAATTACACTGAAGAAAATCTTGTAAAAATTTTCAGCGAATACGGCGAAGAAAGATTTTCAAAGCGAATTGCAAAAAATATTGTCGGGGCGCGAAAAAATTCAGCGATTGAAACTACCGGCGAACTTGTCAAGATTATTGAAAAATCCGTACCGAAAATTTCTGACGGCGGGCATCCTGCAAAAAGAGTTTTTCAAGCCGTGCGAATTGAAGTTAATCACGAATTGGAAATTTTGAGTGGCGCGGTTACGGCGGCAGTTAAACGCCTTAAAATTGGCGGGAAAATTGCGGTTATAACTTTTCATTCATTGGAAGATAGGATTGTTAAAAATACTTTTAAAACCCTCGCGCAGGGTTGCATTTGCCCAAAAAATTTTCCTGTTTGTGTTTGCGGGCATAAGCCAGAAATTAAAATTCTAGGCAAGGCTGAAACTGCCACTGCCGAAGAATTAAATAAAAATTCCCGTGCGAAATCTGCTAAACTCCGCACGGCAGAAAAAATTATTTGAAGGGGGAACATTATGAGGCGTACACCAAAAAACAATCCCGCCCAATCTAATCAAGAAATTCAATCTGCAGAAAAATCTTCACAACTGCGGCTGATAAAATATCGTCCAAAACTTAATCATCTTTTGCGGTCGCGTTGTCGGTTGGCTTTTGTTGTAATTTCAATTTTGGCAATGTTGGTTGTAATTCGCAGTGGAATTAGTGCAAGTCGCGGTTACGCACTTGTTGCAACTCAAAATCATGCACAACAACTTGAAATGGAAAACGAACGCTTGAAAATTGAAATTGCAAAGTTAAAATCGCCCAGCCGAATTAAACAAATTGCGCAAGAAAAATTGGGAATGGACGTACCGGAAAAAATGTACTTTTCTCATGAAAGATAAAAACTAAAAAAACCGTACCTAAAAAATGGTACGGTTTCTTTTTTTGACTAAAAAATATTCCTTAGCCCTTAATCCTTATTCCTTAGCCCTTATTATTGCTCTTTGAGGAATTTTTCTGCGCCGGAATTCATTTTGATAAATCCCATGCCGGCAAGGGCGGTTTTCTTTTCAATAGCCTTCGCTGCAGAATGAGCCGCTACGATTTTATCTTTTCCAGTGAAAATAGCTTTTGTTACATCATAACCGGTTTTATCGTCCATTTTGTCTGTAGCAACGAGAATCGCCATTACGCTGACAGTTGGAACTTCGCCTTCAAATCCTTGATAAATTCCACCGGGTACAACTGTTCTTGTGTAGAAAGGATAATCGATTGTAAGTGCGGTAATTTTGTCTTCGTCAAGCGGGATAATGCGAATTTTTTTGACTGCTGCAACGTCTTGAATTGAGGCTGTAGGATAACCTGCAGTTACACAAGCAACATCAACTGTACCATCTTTGAGGGCGTTTGCGCCTTCAGCAAAAGATAAAAATTGTTCGTCAATATCGTCATAACTTAAGCCGTAAGCTTGAAGAATTTGGCGAACGTTAGCCTCAACGCCGCTACCTGCCGCGCCGACTGCAACTCTTTTACCTTTTAAATCAGCAACTGACATAATTCCCGAATCAATGGTAGTTACAAATTGGCAAGTTTCCGGATAAAGTGAGGCTATACCGCGCAGATTTTCAATTTTCTTATCAAACATATTTTGCCCGTTTACAGCGTAATAGGTAATGTCATTTTGAACAATCGCCATTTCAACTTGTCCATCGGCTAACATGTTGATATTTGCTACAGATGCGCCGGTACTTTGCGCGCTTGCGTTGACGCCTTGTACGTCTTTGTTGATAATTTCAGCAATAGCTCCGCCTATTGGGTAATAAGTTCCTGAAGTGCCGCCGGTTGCGATATTTAAAAAGTTTTCGCTTTTATCGCTGCCCGTGCCGCAACCTGCCACTCCAACTGCCATTGCAACTGCAAGCCCTGCCGTCAAAATACTTTTTAGAATCTTTGGTAACTTCATCAAAAACACTCCTTAAAAATTTTTTGAAAATTCCTTCTGAAATTATATCATATTTTCTGCATTTGCAACAACAATTTTTTAATTCTTTGGGGAGTCAATTTTTTATTTTATTGACATACTCCCCATAGCTAAAGCTAGGGGATCCTGCTATCAACGACCAATGCTTCCAATGAATTGAAGTCTAACAAAGTCTCCTGCAAGGGTTGATGCCCCAACCCTTTCTATCTGTTCAAGTCTTTCTGTGATTCGACTTTTATCTACATCTTTGATTTATCAACCAAAGTGGTCTATCTGTCCTACGCTGGAGTGCCGCCATTACAGCTAAAAATTTGCCCCTCCATCTTGGCGTTGTGGTAGACCTGCGGGGAAGTGGCGACTTCTTGGTCACATCTCAATGGATGGCTGGACTGTCTTCCTGACTTCTTGTTCCCGCTATCTGATTTTTTATCTTCACCTCTCATCAAATTTTTTTTTATTATACTTAATGGCATTTAAATTGCAATGTTTTTTTTGCGCCTTATATCCCAATAGCTTGCGCGGTTTGCGTAGCAAAGCGTGCTCTCTTAGCTAGGGGCTTTACGGCGCGTTTCGGTAATTTTTTTTAATTTATAAATGTACTTTTTTTCTTTAGAAAAAAGAATCTTCCGTCCTGCAGGAAAAAACGGAGTGCGGCGGGCGGCTAATTTTTTTCAAAAATTTTTAATCTTCAAAGTCATTAATTCCGGCGTCAAAAACCGTTGTCAAATTTTCGCTTAACATTGTTTTTAAGTTTAATTTTTCTTTCAGTGAAAGTTTTTTCGGCTCTTTAGCGTAAATCGGCAAACGTTTATTAATAAATTGCGTGTCGATATTACCCGTGCGAAAATAAGTATCAGACAAAATCTTTTGATGAAGTGAAATTGTAGTTTTTAAATCTTCGCCCTCAATTATAAATTCGTTTAGGGCGCGTTGCATAATTTTAATAGCGTCACCGCGTGTCCTGCCGTGTACGATAACTTTGGCAATGAGTGAATCGTAGTAAGGCTCAATCGCAAGCCCTGCCGCCACGCCGCTGTCAAATCTTACACGCGGTCCGCTCGGCTCGTGCATAAAAGTTATTTTGCCGGGCGCGGGCATAAAATTATGATCCGGATCTTCAGCGTTAATTCTGCACTCGATAGCGTGTCCTCTGAATTTAACGTCTTTTTGCGAAAAATCTAACGGTTCACCGGCGGCAATTTTAATTTGTGTACGAACTAAATCAATTCCGGTTATCGCCTCTGTAATTCCGTGCTCAACTTGTACGCGGGGATTTATTTCCATAAAATAAAATTCGTGCGTTGCCAAATCCAGTAAAAATTCAACCGTACCAATGCTGGAATAGTGAACGCTTTTAGCCGCAGCAACCGCCAATTTTCCTACGCGCTCGCGCATTTCTTCACTTAAAGCGATTGAGGGCGATTCTTCCAAAAGTTTTTGGTTACGGCGTTGAATGGAGCATTCACGTTCGCCCAAATGAATTACTTCGCCGAAATTGTCTGCAACAATTTGAACTTCGATATGGCGGGAGCGTTCGATATAATGTTCAAAGTAGTAGCGAATTTTTGTAACGTCGATAACCTGCAAAACTTTTCTAAGTTCGTTTTCGTCGTGAACTATAAACATACCCTTACCGCCACCGCCGCTAACAGGTTTTAAAATTGCGGGATAACCAACAAAACTTGCCAATTCAAATGCTACGTTGTTATTGTAAATGGGCGGGCTGCCTTTTGCCATTGGAATACCGGAAGGCGCAACTGCATCGCGGGCGGCGTCTTTATCGCCAACAAGTGCGATCGTTTCCGGCAAGGGTCCAATCCACGTCATACCGGCTTTAACTACCATTTCGGCAAATTTTGTATCTTCAGAAAGAAAACCGTAGCCGGGGTGAACTGCATCTGCCTTAGATTCAGCGGCAGCGCGGAGCAAGGCGTCTTTGTTTAAGTAACTTTCCATTGCATCTGCGGGACCAATATGACAGCGAATATCTGCCATTTGCGTATGAAGTGCGTTTTTGTCGGCGTCTGAATATACTGCAACCGTTTCAATCCCCAATTCTTGACAGGCACGAATGACACGTACTGCAATTTCGCCGCGATTCGCTATCAAAACTCTTTTGAACATATTGAACACCTCCATTTTTTTTAGAATATTAAACTTGAAAAAAAATTTTCCTGCAAACAAAAAAAGACTAGAAAAATTTTTCCCTAGTCCTTAATCCTTAGCCCTTAATCCTTAGTCCTTAATTAGGATCAAATTTGCGCTCGACAGTTTCAAGAATTTCATCACGCCGCGCCTTTGATTTTGTAAAATAATCGTGAATAAATTGTCTGTCGTGATTGTCAACGGCGGTTATAACTTCGCCAATTATTTTTTGAAATTCGCGCAGATTTTCTGAAATGTAGTCAGCATTGGTAACGCAAATATCAGCCCACATATCGGCGTTTGAACTTGCAATGCGCGTTGTATCTTTAAAACCGCCACCAATTAATTTTAAGCAAGAATCTAAATCATCGCCTGCGCGATTAAGCAAAGTAACGAGAGCCGCCGCCGCCAAATGTGGTACGTGACTGATAATCGCCGCGCAACGGTCGTGCTTTTCAATGTCAAGTTCGGTAAAATTCGCCTCTGTCAAAGTTAAAATCTTCATTAACTTTTTGTAAGCGTCAACGGGCGCGCCTGTATTTTTAACGATAACGTAAGCTTTATTTTTGAAAAGATCTGCCTTAGCCGCGGCAACTCCGGATTTTTCACGCCCTGTCATTGGGTGTCCGGCAATGTAATAAATATTTTCCGGCAAAATTTTTTTCAGTTCCTGCCAAATATATTTTTTTGTACTGCCGGCGTCAGTTAAAATTGCGCCGCTTTTTATGTAGGGTAGAATTTTTTTAACCATTGGAACAATTTGCAAAACGGGCGGACTTAAATAAATAATATCGGCGTCGCTTACAACTTTTTCAATATCTGCAGAGGCAAAATCTACCGCGCCCAAATTTTTTGCAAGTTGCATAGATTTTTCACTTCGACAAAGTCCGGTTATAAAAATTTCGTCGCCGAGTTTTTCCTTCAAACACAAGCCCAAAGAGCCGCCAATTAATCCAACTCCAATTATCGCAAGTTTAATCATAAAATTTCAATCACCCGCCCTATACAGAAAAATTTTCCCTTGTCGAAATTTAAGGCATCAGCTTTTACTCTTGCCTACTGCCTTTTGCCTTTTGCCTTTAACCCTTAAATTGTCTTACCTACTGCCTTTGCAATTTCGCCCAAATTTGCCATTAACTTTTGAAAATCTTCCGGCGTCAAAGATTGGTTGCCGTCGGAAAGTGCAATTTCGGGGTGTGGGTGAACTTCAATCATTAAAGCGTCCGCGCCCGCCGCTATTGCTGCGCGTGCCATTGGAGCAACCATTGGGCGGCGTCCCGTGCCGTGCGAAGGGTCTACAACTATTGGCAAATGTGAAAGTTCCTTGACTGCCGCAACCGCGCTTAAATCCAGCGTATTTCTTGTGAAAGTTTCGTAAGTGCGAATCCCGCGCTCGCAGAACATAACATTTTCATTGCCGCCTGTCATAATGTATTCAGCCGCGTTAAGCCATTCTGAAATTGTTGCAGAAAGTCCGCGCTTTAACATAATCGGTTTTTTACTTTTGCCGAGTGCTTTTAACATTTGGAAATTTTGCATATTGCGTGCGCCGACTTGTAAAATATCTGCGTAATTTTCCATTAAAGCAATATCTTCCCTGTCAACAACTTCAGTAACAACCTTCATATCGAATTCATCTGCAACTTGCCGCAAAAGTTTTAAGCCTTCTTCGCCCAAGCCTTGAAAATCGTAAGGGGAAGTACGGGGCTTGTACGCGCCGCCGCGCAGGATTTTAGCTCCGGATTTTTTAACTGCACTTGCCGCCTCGCGCAGTTGTTCCAAATTTTCTACCGCGCAGGGTCCCGCCATTACGATAATTTCATTGCCGCCAATTTTTACGCCGTCAACGTCAATGATTGTATCTTGCGGATGAAAATCACGGCTGACAAGTTTATATTTTTCGGTAATGCGAACGGTTTTTTCTACGCCCGCCATCATTTCCATTTCAAGGTTAGCAATAATTTTTTTATCGCCTATAACTCCGACAATCGTGCGTTCATCGCCCGTTGAAAGGTGCGTGCGCAGATTCATTGACTCCAATTTTTTTACCACGTTTTGAAGATTTTCTTTTGTGGCGTTAGGGGACATTACAACTATCATTTAAATTTTTCTCCCTTCGATATGTTTAACAATCAATTCAAATAAATTTTCACTGATTCTGATATTGGAATTTTTTAAAATTTTTACACATTCCAAAATATCAGATTCAGATAAAAAATTTTCGTCATAAGCTTGCAATAAAATTCCAACAGTACCGACAATTTTAAGGTTTAACTTTTTGGCAACTTGCCGCCCTTTGCGTTCGTCCATTAATAAAACATCTGAATTAATTTCTTCGGCAAGTGCGATTGATTCACTTTCGCCTGCGTCCAATCCTGCAATTTCTCTCAAAATTTTAACTGCTTGCAGATTTTCAACTTTCTTGACAATTATAAATTCAGAATTTTTTACTGTTTCGGATTCATTTTGATACAATTCATTTTCTGTCAATTCTTTGAAAACTGCGCGAGGAATTAAAATTTTTCCGAATAAATTTTGAAGAATTTCGAGGCGATTTATTTTTAGCAAAGTGATAATTGGCGTTGAATCAGATACTGTCAACATTTTGCGCCCTCAAATTTTTCAGCGTCGTTAAATCTTCCTCAAGTTCAGATTCAGTTAAATCAAAATAAGAAATTCCCATTTCGCCGTAAATTTTTATTAAGTCGATTTTTTTTAAGCCGAGAATTTCTGCGGCTTTTCCGTGTGAAATTTTGCCGCTGTATATTGCAGGATAAATCAACATTGCATTTAATAAATTGCGCTCGGTTTCCATTGTCAAAGGGATTAATTCTGCCGGTACTTCGATTGTTAAACTTTTCAAAATTAAACACCTCCAAAGCTGCAATTTCCGCTGTAATTCAAAATACAATAATAAACCTGCGCGAAAATTTCTGCAAGTTAAGAAACTAAAAATTTATATATTAACAAAAAAATTCAGTTAATCAATTTTTAATCCCTAGTCCTTAGTCTTTAATCCTTAACCCTTACAATTACACCACGGCTCGCCCGCCATGAAATCGCCGCCGTTATAAATTGCAGCACGTGCCCTGCAACCGCCGCATTTATTTTTGTACCGGCAACCGCCGCAATTCCCGCTGTAATTCAAAGTACGCAATTTTTTTAGCACGGGATTATTTTTCCAAATTTCATCAAAGGGCGTTTGTCTTACGTCGCCCAATTCCATATTCAAATAAGCGCAGGGCTGAACTTTGCCGCGCGGGCTGATTATACAATAACTTAAACCGGCAAGGCAACCGCGCTTAAATCTGGAATTTATTTTTAATTCGTCAACAATCCTTAAAAATTGCGGCGCACAAGTAGGCTTGAGTTCGATTGAAACTTGTTGTTGTTTTTTCATTATCCTTGTTAAAACTTCTTCATATTCAGCTGCGCGCAGGGATTCTTCCTCGATTGTTGCCGCTCTGCCCGTCGGTACAAGAAAAAAGAAATGGTGCGCCTTTGCTCCAATTTCAACCGCAAAATCTGTTATCGCCTCAAGTTCGTTTTTATTCCAATCCATAACCGTTGTATGAATTTGAAAAGGTAAATTGACTGTGCGACAATTTTTCATACCGGCAACCGCGCCGCTCCATGCATTTTTGAACGAGCGAAATTTATCGTGCTTTTCGGCGTCCATTGAATCTAAAGAAATTCCAATACCTTTTGCGCCGGCGGCTTTTAAATCCTGCGCCATTTTTTCAGTTATCAAAGTACCGTTTGTACCGAAAACGGGAATTAATTTTAAATTTGCCGCGTGCTTGACAAGTTCCAAAATATCGGGGCGCATTAAAGGTTCACCACCACTGAAAATCATAATCTTAAAACCTGCGCGCGCAATTTGATTTAAAAGTTCTTTAGCCTCTGCAGTAGAAAGTTCTTCGTCAGCTTTACAGCCCGCGTCTCTGTAGCAATGGGCACAATACATATTACAGGCGTTGGTTGTGTTCCAAGATACAATCACTTTAAATTTTCCTCCAGCCAATTATCCAAAAATTTCATTTGTTCAGAAGTATGAAACCAATGCTCGCCGCCTTGCATTATTGTAAGCGTCGCCCCAATTTTTTCTGCAAAATTTTTCATTGTTTCAAGCGAAGTTAAAAAATCTTTATCGCCGTACAAAATGTGCGTTGGAATTTTCCAATTAATTTTATTTTCACGCACGTAACAAAGATATTTCCACGATAAAATTTCTCCAAAATCTGTAACAATTTCTTTTGCGTCGCACAAATTTTTTTCAGTAACATTCTCCCGCGTCATCATTTCCAAAATTATTTTTTCCATATCGACAATCGGCGAAATAAAAAAAGCCCTGTCGATATTTTTTTCTGAAAGGGCGTACATTGCGTAAAACGCGCCTATACTGTTTGCAATGATTGTAACTTTGTCGCGCAGGTTAAAAAAGTTTTGAAATTCTGCAACCGCGTCAAAAATATTTTCAGCTTTATAATCGAAACCTATAACTTCAGCCGCCGGGAAAAATTTTTTGTAGTGTTCAGATTCAGCCGCATTGCCGCTATTGCCGTGTATGTAAATAATTTGTTTCAAGTACAATCTTCCTCTAAAAGTTTTTTTGCCTTTGCAAGCATTTTTTGAATTTCCGGAAGTAATGACGGGGCAAACGGGTCTTTTTGCTTAATTTTTTTATAAGTGTAAATTTCCGCCTTTGAAAGATAACCAACAGCCTCGATTATGTCTTTTTCCGTGCCAATCCCATAAAGTTTACATTCGCCCAAACGTCTGCAAACATCGGAATAAGAATAATTATATTTGTTTACAAAATGTTTTGCGCGGCAATAAAATGAATATGCCATTTTTTCATCTTTCTTGACAAAACGCCCGTAACGGTACATATCGCCCAATTTGTAAAGGCAATTTGCATCATCAAATACGCCGTGCATATAGCAGTTAAAAGCCTGTTCATCATCAACAGGAATATCTCTGCCGTAATAATAACAATAGCCCAAACAACACCAAGCACTTGTCGAAATTTCATCGTCTTCAGATTCAGTGGCAAGTGCGTAATATTTGAACGCCTTTTTAAAATCACGCGGAATTATAACGCCTTCATAATACATTGAGCCTAAATTCAGCGCGGCGGTTAAATTTCCGTCTTCAATGCAAATTTCGTAATATTTAACCATTTTTGCCGCAATTTCGTCAGTAATTTCATTTTGACGGTTAAACTGATAAATTTCGGCGTAGTCAAACATTGCATCTAAATCGCCCTGCGCAATTTTATTTTCCAAATCTTGTATAAGGTTGTCAGTTTTATTTTTCATTTTAAAATTTCCTCATCAGTTAAATAACAAGCGGGATCAGACTCCCAAAAATCGCCGGTCTTAGCCTCTGCGCGAGTGCGAAAGTTGCCGTTGCAGTTGTCAAGGAATTTGCACTTTGCACAACGCCCTTTTAAAAGCGGCTTGCGATTTTTCAAGCCAGCCATAATTTCATTTGAAGTGTCAGTCCAAATATCGCCGAATTTTCTTTCACGAACATTGCCAAAAGTATAATGTTGGGTAAATTGGTCGGGATGAACGTAACCGGCGGGATCCACTTCGCCAAATGCAATTCCGGAGCGATTGCCGCCGTTCATCGAAATAAATTTTTTAACCTGCGCGGCAGTTTCAATATCGCCTTCATACAAATTTTTTAAATACATATAAACGCCGTCACAATGATTATCAACAGTCAAAATTTCTTTCTCAAGCCCGCGCCTCTCAAAATCTTTCGTGCGCTCAATAATTTTATCCATTGCCGCGCGTGATTCAGTCGGCGTTAAATCTTCGTCAATCATTTTACTGCCGCGCCCGCTGTACACCAAATGATAAAAGCAAACGCGGTTAATTTTTTCTGCCTCGATAAAATCAAAAATTTTGTCCAATTCCTCAAAATTGTGGCGATTAATCGTAAATCTTAAACCTACGCGCTGTCCGACTGCCACGCAATTTTCAATTCCCGCCATTGCCTTTTGATACGCGCCCGCCACGCCACGAAATTTATCGTTGACATCTTTTAAACCATCCAAAGAAATTCCAACATAGCCGACGCCGATATTTTTAATTTTTTCGGCAATTTTTGGCGTTATCAAAGTTCCGTTTGTCGAAAGGGTAGGGCGAATATTTTTTTTTGCGGCGTATTCTGCCAACTCAAAAAAATCTGCACGCATTAAAGGTTCACCGCCGGAAAATAAAAGCACCGGTACTTTAAATTCTGCCAAATCGTCAATAAATTTCTTCGCCTCGACAGTTGAAAGTTCGTCTGTATACCTGCGCGAATCAGAATCCATATAGCAGTGGCGGCAACGTAAATTACAAGTGCGCGTTGAATTCCAAACTACAACCGGTCCAATGCCTTCAGCCGCGCCGCTCGTCATTTTGTGCGCCGTCTTAGTGTAGCGCAGATTGTCGCCAAAATAATCCCTTGAAAATAAAAGTTTCGTAACGCTAATCATCAATTAAACCTCAATCAATTCGTGACGCTCCATTTTGCCGTCTTTAATTCGGTTTTTTAAATCTGAAATATTTTCTTCGCTCCAAAATGTATCAAATTCCAATTTTCCGCCGTATTTGACGCTGTTTATCAAAATTTTTATACAACCAGTCAAACTCATTCCGGTTTTTTCTTGAAATATCTTCAAATCTTCACTTTCAACAGGAATTTTTACAATTTCAGTCATTTTTAATACCATCCAACAAAATTTTCAATTTTAAGCGGATATTTTCTTGAAATGGAATTTGTAACTTGCTGAACGCCGCCGCTTGATAGATTGAGTGAAACATTTCGGAAATTAAATTTTTGGGAATATCGCTGCGAATTTCGCCGCGTTCCTGCCCGCGTTGAATTATTTCCTCAAAAATTTTTTTAAAGTCCGGCGATAAATTTTTTGGTAACTGTTCAGGTTTATCGGAATGTTTAACCGCGCTTGCCAACAGCGGCAAAATAAATCTGTTTTCTTCGATTAATTGCGCGGTATTCATTGCGCAAAATTCCAAAAGTTCCAGTGACGAAGAATTTTTTTGCGCCATAAGTTTTTCTTCAACTTGCATAAAAAGTTCACGCACGATTGACATCAGCACTTCTTCTTTTGAGTTGAAATAATTATAAAAAGTTCCGACGCCCAATTTTGAACTATTCATAATGTCAGCAACTGAAGTATTCGCAAAGCCGCGAGTTTTAAACTGAATTGTTGCCGCGTCTAAAATTTTTTTGCGATTTTGAATTTTTTTCAACTCTCTGATTTTGCCAGCCACAGTTAAACACCTCCTGTTTTAAGGAATAAAGACTAAAGGATAAGGACTAGGGATTAGGGTTAAAATCTTTTGCCCAATTTTTTAAATCTGAAACGAGTTTTAGTTTCAAAATAATTAAAAGCAAACGGCGCAAGGAATATTATCGCTAACATTGGCATAAAACCTTTGAAAAATTCATAAACCATTTCTAAGCCGATAAGTTTAAAAATCAGCAGAAAAATCATTGAAACGCCGCCGACCGCGCCGCCAATAAGTACGCGCCGAATTTTTACGCCTAAATCAACATTTGTACTGAAATTTACAAAATTTTTCTCAAGTGCCGCGCCTATTAAAAACCCCAATGTAACGCCTATGCTGTCGATTGAATCAAGTTTTGCGGCAGTTGCCGAAACAATTATTTTGCCTTGCGAATAATCGACGGGATAAAATTTTGTAAAAATGTAAATTGCCGACACCGTACAAAAAATTATTCCAATTCCAAAAAAAATTTTGCCTAAACTTTTATCTTCGTCCAGCGCGTCAAAAATTTTATCAGCCAAAAATATTACAGCCAAAGTTTCAATAATCGCAATTAAAACATCTTGCGGCGTATGCACTCCCAAAAAATTTCTTGAAAATGCAACCGCTAAAATTATCAGCGCGCAGGGAATTATCAAACGCGGATATTTTTTTCTGTAAAAGTACGCAAGCCCGCCGTAAATTGCCGTTGTAAATTGCGTGTGTCCACTCGGCATTGAATAACTACTGGCTTTTTGCATTTCTTCTATTGAAGGGTGTATGCTTGAATCCAAAAACCACGGGCGATAAACGCACGCCGTATCTTTTATCAAAATATTTACAAGCCGCCCAAAACTTGCCACAAATAACAAAAATAATCCTGCGCGCTTGTTGATACACCAAAATAAAATTCCTGGAATTAATGCTGACAGCGGACTTTTGGGAATTCCGGTAATTAACGTTACAAAATTTTCTGCGCTGCCTCCCAAACTTTCGCGCAAATTTTGCAGCCACAATAAATATTCTATATCCATTTTTTTGCTCCAAATTTAATCAGTTAATTTGCCGCGCTTTTTCCAATTCAAAATCTATCAATTTTTTTACAACTGATGCCGCCTCTTCCAATTTTTTGTTATCAACTTTTTCAAGCGGCGCGTTTTTCTTTTCGTTAAGTTCAAGCATCGCCAATGACAACGCCAAATGCGTTACTGTAAGCGTTGAAGGAATTCCTGTTGATTCTTGCAGGCGCAGGAAAATATTTCTAACCAATGTAACAGCTTTTAAATAATCTGTAGCAAATCCAAATTGGGAATTTTGCCCGTTGGAAGGCGCGGCTATTGCCATGCCGTTATATTTTTTTTCTTTGCATTTTTTTACAAATTCGTCAATGATTTTTTTCAATTCTTTATCTTCCATTTTTTTACCTCAAATCAAAAATAATTCACTAATAAAAACAACTGCACAACATAAAACCGACACTTGAAATAAACTTGCGCCGAAAAATGCCGCGACAATTCCAATTATTAACGCCGCCGCGCCGGAAATTTCTGATTGCGTGGCGTGAATTATCGCCGGAAACGTCATAACCGCCAAAGTTACGTACGGCACGTAGTACAGGAACGAACGCACTTTGACATTTTTTATTTCTGTGCGGATTAATGTTAGCGGTAAAATTCTTATCGCTAAAGTTACTGCGCCCATTATCAAAATATAAATGTAAATTTCACTTGTCATTTCATTAACTCCGGAAAATACGTTTCAAGAAAAAAATTGTAAAAGTAATGACAACCGCCGGAATAAGATACAAAATAGCATTGGCAATTACAAACGCCGAAAAAGGAGCAGAGCCGCCGCTTGCAATGTATTTTTCGTAATTCTGCCAATTTAATATTGTAGTAATTGTGAAGGCGATTATTCCCAATATTGGTACAAGGTACAGCAAATTTTTCATAATTTATTTTTCTCCAAATTTCAAGGGGTAAATTTCTTCCTTAAGTATATTTGTACCCTTGAGGGACAATCGACGCGCTACGTTGATATTTTCCGCCAAAAAATCGATTTTAAATTTGTGTGGCAGTTTTTTTTTTATTTTTTTTTACAAGTCGGCATTTCTTTCTTTAAAAGAAAGAAACGCCTGGCAAAGAAAGAATCTTTCGCCCGCCTGCGTTTTTCGCGTCAAACAAAAAGTAATTCGCAGGTTACAGCCGCGTTTTCTCACTTTACCGTAATTTAAAGACCCAAGCAAAAACGGAGTGCGGCGGGCGTATAACGCGCTTTCTAATCTTATTTTTTTTAACATACTCTAATATTGGTACATTCATAATTTGTTTTTCTCCAAATTTCAAGGGGTAAATTTCTCTCTTAAGTAAATTTGTACCCTTAATTGAAAATCGACGCGCTACGTTGATATTTTAGCCCTTCTCGGCGGAGTTAAAAATCTTTTCCAAAATTATTGTTTATCTTTGACGGGGAATAAAATTGCCGCCGCGCCCGCTATTAAAATTGTCAAAAAAATTGTCCGTGTACCTGCTGAAATTATTCCACTCAAAAAAGTTTCAGCTAAAAAACTTGCCGCAAAACTCACAACTACACACACTGCCACGATTTTATCTTTTCGCGCAGGCGGGATTATTATTGCAATGAACATTCCGTACAAGGCAACACTTAACGCGCTGACAGCTGAAGGCGGCAAAATATTTCCTGCGATAATTCCTAACGCCGTACCAATAGACCAGCCGGGCAGTGCCGTCAACATTGCGCCGTAATTGTAGAAAGGATTCAGCCAGCCCTTACGCGCTATTGTAATTCCAAAAATTTCATCTGTAATATCAAATCCAACCAAAATTCTATGATAAAAAGGCGTGTTTGGCGAAAATTTTTGACTGACAACTGTACTCATCAATAAATATCTGGCGTTTGCAATGAAAGTCATTATTGCAATTTCGAGGTAGGGAGCGTGCGCCGCAATTAATGTAAAGCCTACGTATTCGCCCGCCGAGGCGTTGTTTAAAAGACTTGCCAAAAATCCTTGAAACGGCGTTAAGCCAACGTATCGCGCCAAAATTCCCAATGTAAATGAAACTACAAAATATCCTAAGCCTATCGGTATTCCGTCTCTAAAACCTTCAGCTAGTGCTTGTCTATTTTCTTTTAACATTTTTTTATTTCTTAAAATTAGGCAGTGGCTTAAAATTCCTACTGCCTTTTGCCTTTTGCCTTTTGCCTTTTGCCTAATGCCTCTTGCCTAATGCCTTCTGCCTAAAATTAAATATCTAAATTCTTTACCAGTAAAGCATTTTCTTCAATGAATTGGCGGCGCGGCGCAACTTGATCTCCCATTAAAATTGTAAAAAGTTCGTCAGCCTCTGCGGCGTCTTCAATGTCAACTCTTAACATTGTGCGTGCGGCAGGATCCATTGTCGTTTCCCAAAGTTGCTCGGGATTCATTTCGCCTAAGCCTTTATAGCGTTGAACTGTTACGCCGTCGCGTCCAATTTCGTCAAGTTTTTTAGTCAAGGCGTCGTCACTGTAAGTGTACCAATGACTTTTGCCCTTGCGAACTTGATAAAGTGGCGGCTGCGCAATGTAAACGTGTCCATGTTCAATCAGCGGTTTCATATATCTGTAGAAAAATGTTAAAAGCAAAGTGCGAATATGTGCGCCGTCAACGTCAGCATCTGTCATAATAATTATTTTGCTGTAACGACGTTTTGAAAGGTCGAAGTCGTCGCTAATTCCCGTGCCAAATGCAGTTATCATTGTGCGAATTTCGGCGTTTGCAAAAATTTTATCAAGGCGCGCTTTTTCAACATTTAAAATTTTGCCGCGCAATGGAAGTATCGCTTGAAAACGTCTGTCTCTGCCTTGTTTGGCACTGCCGCCCGCGCTGTCGCCCTCAACAATATAAATTTCGGTTTTATCGGGGTCTTTAACTGAACAATCAGCCAATTTGCCCGGCAAGCTTGAAATTTCCAGAGCATTTTTTCTGCGTGTAAGTTCACGGGCTTTTCTTGCCGCCTCACGTGCTCGCGCCGCCATGACTGCCTTTTCTAAAATTTGTTTTGTAAGAATTGGATTTGCCTCAAAAAATTCATTAAGTCCTTCAACAGTAACCGCGCCTACTAAAGAGCGAATTTCGGCATTTCCGAGTTTTGTTTTAGTTTGTCCTTCAAATTGTGGATTATGCAATTTTACGCTGATAACGCAAGTTAAACCTTCTCGAATATCTTCGCCGCTTAAAGTTGAATCAGCACTTCTCAACAAATTTAATTTTTTGCCGAAATCATTTGCAACGCGGGTTAAAGCGGCTTTAAAGCCTGCTAAGTGCGTGCCGCCTTCTTCAGTGTTGATATTGTTTACATAGCTGAAAATATTTTCTTGGTAACTGTCATTGTATTGCAGGGCAATTTCAACAACTGCATCATCGCGCTTGCCGTTAAAATAAATTGGCGTAGGATTGATTTTAATTTTTTTGCGGTTAAGATATTCCACAAATTGACTGATTCCGCCTTCAAAGTGAAACGTGTGCTCTCTGCCTTCGGGGCGTTTATCTTTCAAAGTGATTGTAATTCCGCTGTTCAAAAACGCAAGCTCGCGCAGGCGATATTTCAAAGTATCGTAATTAAAACTTGTAACAGTAAAAATTTCATCGTCCGGAACAAAATGCACGGTTGTCCCTGTATCTTCAGCAGTACCAATAACTTTTAAAGGTGTTACAGTGTTTCCGCGTGAAAAAGTTATTTGATAAATTTTGCCGTCGCGTCTAACTTCAACTTCCATAGATTTTGAAAGTGCATTGACAACAGAAACGCCCACGCCATGAAGACCGCCGCTAACTTTGTAACCTTCGCCGCCGAATTTTCCGCCCGCGTGCAAAACAGTCAAAACAACTTCAACCGCCGGCTTGCCGCTTTCGTGCATATCAACGGGGATTCCGCGCCCATTATCTGAAACTGTAATTGAATTGTCACTTTCAATCGTTACGTTAATTTCAGTACAAAAACCCGCCAACGCCTCGTCAATAGAATTATCGACAACTTCATAAACCAAATGATGCAAGCCGCGTTCTGAAGTGGAGCCAATGTACATTCCCGGGCGAAGTCTTACAGCCTCAAGCCCTTCCAAAATTTGTATTTGGTTGGCGTCGTATTCGCCCTCAACCGCGCTTACTTGTGCGTTTTCTAAATCCAGATGAATTTCTATTTCTTCCGGCGTTTGTTTTTCTTCTTGAATATTTTCTGATTCATTTTCAAAATTTTTATCTTCCACTTTATTACCTCCATTAAATTAAAGCGCAAAAAGTTTATCACAAAAAAAATAGCGCGGCAAGTTTTTTAGATAACCTGCGCGACAGATTAATTTGCAATTTTGTTGAAAGTATGCAATAATTGCACATAAAAATTTTCGATTATTATAATTTTGTTTTTGAAAGGAAGTTTTAAAATGGAAAACCACGTACGGACACCATTTCTGTGGGGGAGGGTAGTTTAAAATTTGATTTGCAGATGTTCGCAACTTACGAGGTCTCTTCATTTGAAGACTTTGATGATTTAGACTTGCAGGACGGCGATACAGTCAAATTAACAGGAAATATTACACTCCCCGAACCCGAATTTGTGTTTGAATCATATTCCTATCAACACATTAGTAGTTGTTTCTACGGACATTATAATATAACACTTGATTTAAATGGCTACACTATTACAGGTCACGGTTCAGACTATGATGGTATGGTATTTGTATATGTTTCTAGCCTCACGATAACAGACACTTCGGAAAATAAAACAGGTTCTATTGTCATCAGCAATGTTGTAAAAGAGGACGACATGAACGCTGCAGTTTGTGTTCAAGAAGCTACATTAACGATTGAAAGCGGTAATATTGGCAAAATTTACCAAGTAAGCGGCACGATAACAATTAAAGGCGGCACTTTCCATCAAGATGTTACAGGTTGGGTTGATTCAGCGTCAACCATTGTAAATAACGGCGACGGCACTTGGACAGTTACTGCACCTTCTACTGACATAACTAAAACCGAGACAATCGACGGCGTAACAGTTACTTTGACTTTCGACGGTTCAACAAGCACTTTGACAAATGCAGAAGGCAACGGCGTTACTTACGATTCAGATAACAACCAATTTACAATTACTTCAAGCGGCAAAACTAAAACTTATTCTGCAAGCCTTAGCAACGATGAAGTTACTGCAACTCTAGAATCTGCAGTTTATACGGCAACAGTGAACGGCGTTGAAATTACTTTCACTTACAATGGCAATTATGAATTGCAAAGTGCCACAGGTACGGGCGTTACCTATGAAAACGACTTACTTATAGTTGGCAGTAAAAACTATACCATAGCCTTAAAAAACGATGAAATAACATACGAAGAAATTCCGACAGATGGAATTATTTTTAACGCCAAAGATAATGTAACGGTTATTGGTACTCCTCATTCAGATAAGATCGAAAATCGCGGCTCAAATGTAACTGTCAACGCCAAAAGCGACAAAGATGAAATTACAAATAGCGGTGCAATGGTTTTTTACGGGGGAGCAGGCAATGATACAATAGAAAATACCGCGTCAAATGTTACAATCGACGGTCATTTAGGCAACGATTCAATTTCAAACAGCGGCGAAACTGTTACAATTAATGGCGGTTATGGCAATGACATAATAGAAAATTCCGGCGTCAATGTCACGATTAACGGTTGTTTCGGCAACGATACAATAATAAATACAGCTGCAACGGTTACAATTTACGGCGGCGCAGGCGGCGATTATATTTACAACAGCGGCTCGTACGTTTCAATCGACGGCGGAACCGGCAACGATACAATTATAAATAGCGGCGATGCGGCTACTCTTCTTGGCGGCTCGGGAAATGATATATTAACTGGAGGCAATTCAGCAGATTCACTTTGGGGCGGAAGTGGCAACGACACATTGAACGGCGGCTGTAATGACACTTTAACCGGCGGCGCAGGAAAGGATATTTTCATTTATAGCGGCGGCAACGCTACAATCACTGACTACGCGAGTCGGGATAAAATTCAAATTTCAAGCGGCACAATTTCCAAAACTTCTGTAAGCGGCGCAGATGTTGTTTTCACAATCGACAGTGGCACTTTAACTGTAAAAGACGGCGCGGGCAAGAAAATTACTGTTACAGATTCAAGCGGCAATACTACCACTCAAATTTATTCAAATACAAATACGAATGCACAGGCATTTAATATTTTTGAGGACAATAATTTTCTGACTGACGAAATAAATTTAGATTCCATTACCGAGCAAAAAGTTTCAGTTACTGAAATTCAACCTGCTGAAGAAAAAACTTTTGCGCAAGATTCAAGCATTGTTACCGCGTCTGATTTGGAAAAGTAAAACCAAATAAAAAAAATGACTCCCTGCTTAATGTGGGGAGTTTTTTTGTTTGCAGTTGCCAAAAATAATTACGGCGTATAAAATAGCGGCGGAGGTGTTGAACTTGAAAAGAGTTTACAATTTTAATCCCGGACCGGCAACTTTGCCGCTGGAAGTTTTACAGGAGGCACAGGCAGAATTTTTAAATTTCGACAATTCGGGAATGTCAATTATCGAAATAAGCCACAGAGCAAAGCCCTATGAAAAAATTCACAATCAAACTAAGGCTGATATTTTGGAATTAATGGGGCTCGGCGAAGAGTACGAAGTTTTATTTATTCAAGGCGGCGCGTCTTTGCAATTCGCAATGATACCGTTAAATTTTGCCACGAAAGAAAATCCCGGCAGTTACATTTTAAGCGGGACTTTTTCTTCAAATGCTTACAAAGAGGCGGCAAATTTGGGCGTCGGTAAAATCGCCGCGTCAACCAAAGATGAAAATTTCTGCCGCGTTCCCACTCAAGCTGAATTGAATATTGATAAAAATTCTGCTTACTTGCACATTTGCAACAACAACACAATTTACGGTACAGAATTTCATTACATTCCGGAAACCGGCAACATTCCGCTTTTTGCAGATATGTCAAGCGATATGTTAAGCCGCCCGTGGGATTTTAAAAAATTCGATTTAATTTACGCCGGCGTTCAGAAAAATTTGGGACCGGCGGGCGTTGTGGTGGTTGTTGCCAAAAAATCTTTAATTGAAAAATCTTTGGAAACTTTGCCTACAATGTTGCGTTACGATACTTTTTACAAAAAAAATTCGCTGTACAATACGCCGCCCGCGTTTAGTATTTACATGGTTGGAAAAGTTGTTAAGTGGATTAAAAATTGTGGCGGACTTGCCGAAATGTCAAAAAGAAATTCCAAAAAAGCCGAAATTTTGTACGCCGCCATTGACGATTCAAACGGCTTTTACAAAGGACACGCCACAAAAGACAGCCGCTCCTTTATGAATGTAACTTTCAGACTTCCCAACGAAGATTTAGAAAATAAATTTGTCGCGCAGGCGTTAGAAAATAATTTAAGCGGCGTTAAAGGTCATCGCAGTGTTGGCGGAATGCGCGCCTCAATTTACAACGCTATGACGATTGAGGGCGTCGAAATTTTAGCTGATTTTATGCAAAAATTCCAGCGTCAAAATTCTTAAGGTGATTTTATGAAATTGAAAAATAAAATTGCCGCGCTGTCTACTTTAATAATTTTTGAGACTTTCGGCACGGTAAATGCGGCAGAAATTGATAATGAATTGGCGATTCTTGCCGCCGAACAGGATAAAAGCGGCGAAAAAGTTGAAACTTTTGATCCGGATTCTTTGGAAAACGATAAAAATAAAAATAAAACTCGTGACGAAATTAAAGAGGAAGAAAAACGCCTTGAAAAAGAACGGGAAGAGGCACGTAAAAAAATAAAAGACGAACGCAAAAAAAGCCGCGACGAATTGAACGGTAAAGCCCCAATTTCAAAAAATCCCGCGCCCGTCGAAAGAAATGCCAATACAGATAAAAATTCTACCAATAATTCTTCCGCAAAACCTGTTGAAGTTAAACCCGTTGAAGTTAAACCTGTCGAAGAAATTCCACAAGTTAAAGAAGTTCAGCCGGTGGAGCAACCGCCAAATGTCAGCTTGCCAAATCCCGTTATAAGTTACGCCAGCTTTAATGAAATTGTTCAAAATGTAGGTTTTACGCCGCTTTATATTCCAAAAAAATCCGGCTACAATATTACTGCAATGCTAACGATTGATAATCGACTTGCCGAAATTCGCTACAGCCGCAAATGGGAGCCGTCAGTTTCTTTGCAAGTACGAACTTATCGCCGCGCCGCCGGTGAAGAATTGAAAGATATTAGCGGCGTTTACGGCGTCAAATGGCGCGTCAACATTACAAACGGAATTACAACTTATATTGCCAAAATCGAAGAAAATAAACACGTGGCGGCGTGGGCTGTCGGAAATTATACTTTTTCAGCTTACGTGGAAAATTTATCTTTTGCCGCTTTTTACGCGCTTGTTTCTGATGAATTAGTTGATTTATCTAATCATTACTACTTGCTGAACTAATTTTTTTTGTTGACGCAATGCTTTTTCAAAGTTATAATTAAAAGCGTAATAATTTTATTTTTATTATTTTTCTATTTGGTTTACAAATTCGAGTGCTTAAGTGTAGAGGAATTTTTTTGTTATAAAATATTTTTTTCTTGAAGTTGTAAGTCGTTTCTGTGTGTTTAATTTAAGGGAAGGGGGATTCAAGCGAAAGATATTAAAATTATTAGCTCGCTTATAAAAAATTAGTATCGCTAAATCAAACTGAAGGAAAAATTTATTTGCCGTCTGATGTAGAAGTTAAAGTTTTTTTCCCTAAAAATCAAGCTATATGCTAAAAATCTAACGAGAGGTTCGCACTTTTAATTCATATTGGTAAGGTTAAATTTGGCGTCAAATTTTTTCTGTAAAGATTGACAGCGAACGCAAAATTAAAAGCGAATAATTTTTTGCTTGAGTTCGTCTCTGCTAAAATTAAAAAAGCTAATTGTTTCAGCTAATCATACAGAATTTGGCAGGATAACTTTTGAAAATCTTAACAAATTTTTCTGTACGCAATAATTTTTAATCGAAATTGTAAACCTTCATGCATTGTCTTTCTTAAAATTAAAAGGAGGGTAAAAAAATGAAGGACATCAAAATTAGTAGTCCGCTTAACGGTACTTTAATACCGTTAAACCAAATCGATGACCCCGTATTTGGTAGCGGCGCAATGGGTCGTGGCGTGGCGGTAAAAGATCCCGAAGGGAAAGTTTACGCGCCTTTTGACGGCGAAATTACAGTTTTCTTCCCGACAAAACACGCTATCGGCTTAAAATCTAATGACGGAATTGAACTTTTAATTCACGTCGGTATGGACACGGTTAAACTTGAAGGTAAAGGCTTTGATGCAAAGGCTGAAGTTGGAGACAAAGTCAAAAAAGGGCAACTTTTGCTTGAGTTTGATTCAAACGTTATCAAAAAAGCCGGTTATCCCACAACAACTCCGGTTGTCGTAACTAACCACACAGAATTTGGCGATATTACTTTTGAACTCAACAAACAGTCAATCACAGTCAAAGCAGAGTCTGACGATGCAGGTGCAGGCGGCGGAGCTCCGGTTGAAAAAGATGCTGACGATGCACAATATGACGGCTTGCCGGATGAAGAGCGCGTTGCAAAATTAATCATGAAATATGTTGGCGGTCCCGATAACGTTCGTACTGCTGAACACTGCGCGACTCGTCTTCGTCTTATCGTCAATGATAAATCCAAAATCCAGGAAAAGAAAGTTGAAAATATTGACGGCGTTAAGGGACAATTCTTCGCCGCTCAACAATATCAGATTATCTGCGGTACAGGTTTTGTTGATAAAGTTACAGAAGAATTTATCAAATTAAAACCTTCGCTTGCAGGCGGTGGCGGAAAAGAAGCGGCTTACGCCGAAATGAGTTTGTTACAGAAAATTTCACGTACACTCGGTGACGTTTTCGTACCAATTATCCCTGTCTTGGTTGCAACCGGTCTTTTCATGGGCGCACGTGGCGCGTTACTTTCACTCGGTAGCGAATGGGATCCTACTTTCTTGCTTATGACGCAAGTTTTGACAGATACTGCATTTGCATTTTTACCCGCGCTTGTTTGTTGGTCTACAATGAATAAATTCGGCGGTACTGCTGTTATCGGTATTGTTTTAGGTCTTATGTTAGTTTTTCCGGGCTTGCCTAATGCTTACGTAGTTGGTGGCGCGGCGCAAGAATTGGCTGATAAAGGCTTAACTTGGATTGAAGCATATTCTATGCCGGAATTTGCGGGTAAAGTTCCGATTCCGTTGGATTTAGGAATTTTCACTGTTCCGCTTGTTGGTTATCAAGGCTCCGTTCTTCCTGCTCTTGTACTTGGTATTTTCGCTGCTAAATTGCAACATTGGCTCAAAACTTTTATCCCCGATATGATCGACTTAATCGTAACTCCTTTCTTGACATTAACAATTTCAATGGCTCTCGGTTTCCTCGTAGTTGGTCCTATCATGCACGGTCTTGAACAAGTTGTTTTCGGCGCAGTTCAAAACTTCTTAGGCATTCCTGTTCTTGGTGGTCTCATCATTGGCGGTTTGCAACAAGTTATCGTTATTTTCGGTGTTCACCACGTTTTCAGCGCGTTGGAAATTTATCTTTTGTCAACTCAAGGTTCCGACCCGTTCAATGCTATTATCACTTGCGCAACTATCGCACAAGGTGGCGCAGCATTGGCAGTTTCTCTTAAAACTCGTGACGGCAAAAAACGCGCCCTTTACATTTCCTCAACCGTTCCTGCATTCTTGGGAATTACTGAACCGGCGATTTTCGGTATTAACCTCCGCCTTATGAAACCGTTTATTTATGGTTGCTGCGGCGGTGCAGCCGGCGGCGCACTCTCAAGCTTTATGGGACTTGCCGGTACCGGTATGGGTATTACCGTTCTTCCCGGTATGCTCCTTTACATGAACGGACAAATTGTTCAATATATCATTGTAAACTTAGTGGCGTTAGCAGTTGGTTTCGGCTTAACTTACACGCTTTACACTTCTGAAGAATAATTTTTAATCGAATAAAATTAATTTGCCTCAAGTGGGAAATTCAATCCTGCTTGAGGTTTTTTTTATCAATTTTAATTTTTTTAATACGGCTTTTATTTTTTTGCAATAAAAAAGCCCGCCTCTTACAGCGGGGAAATTTTTTTTAGAATCATTAATTAATACAAATTCATATCGGTTGCAACTTCCTTGAGGCATTTTTCAAAGGCTCCGCGGCGCGCTCTCAAATTGCTGGCCTTTGAAGTAAATTCTTGACTTGTTGTACTAAAATCAATATTTCCGGAACGATTGACTAAATAGGCGTCAAGCTGAATTGTACTGCGATTTTTTTGACTGTGCTTGCCGTGAGTTTGAGTATCAATATTTTCATCAAGTATTAAAAATAAAACTTTGTTATAAGAATTACTGTCTACAAAGTCTATGAAATCTTGCTTGCGCGGTTTATTTTCGCCAATGTCATATCTGTTCATCATAAAAACTTGATATTGACGTTGAATTTTATCGCCGCATTCATACGCAGTTTGAGTTTTGGAGCCGAGATTTTTTTCAACGATTTTATAAAAATCTTTAGTTTTAAATTCTGCGCCGCCAATTATTACAACTTTTGTACTGTTGTAGGAATTTTGCGCGGCAAACGCTGTACAAGTTACAAAGGTTAAAATCATTGCCGCCAACATAAAAATTTTTTTCAAAATTATCATCTCCCAAAAAAAATTTACGATTTATTCTGCTACAAAATGGCTAAACTGTCAACTGTACTTTATAACCTAATCATCTAGTCAAGCAGCTAATTTTTTTACAAAATTATTTTTTTGGAACTGTAACAGATTCTTGCTTTACAACTTTGAAATAAAAATGGCGTTCGTCGTCCGGAGCCGTCAAAAGTTTTACTATTGCGCCCGGCAAAACTTCATTCCAAATTTCATCCGGCAAAGAAATTTCTATGTGCCCGTTAGGAAAACCATTTTTATATTCGGGAACTTCAGTCAAAATCCGCGTCAAAGAGTCTTTCAAATTTATATTTGACAAGCCGTCTTTTCTGCACGCCAAATATAATTTCGGCAAAGATTCTGCTTTACTTTCAATAATCAATTTGCAATTTTTCGCCTGTGCCTTTGTGCTGAAAAGCCCAAAACTTTTTCCCCATTCAAGATAATATGAAATTTCGGAGCGCGGGCGATTGTCTAAAGTCAAAGTGCTGGGTTCAGAATAAACCGTTGAGCCGCCCTTCAATTTATATTCGGCAATAACCGTAATAAAAAGTTCCCTGTGCGGCAAATGCGTTTGAGTTATCAAATTATCCTGCATATATTTTGAGGCGTAAATTCTATTCATATGGCGTTCTTTTGCGTCCTCAATGGTTGCGTAAACTTCGTCATCTTCATCAGTTTTGACTTTGTAATGAATCATATAAACATTTGTCGGCAATTTTTGCAAAACTAATTTTAAATCGTTGGAAATAATTTGCGTTTTATCTTTATCAATTTCGCAAGGTTCGGCGTTTGTAATTGTTAAAATTTCGCTGACAACTCCAAATTCTCGCGTTGCACTTATAACCGCAATTTTCATTAAATCAGCGTTCAATTCAAATTCACAAATTAAATCTGAACTTTCGGCGCGTTTCATTACAACGCCATTTCCCAAAAGTTCATCAATTTTATTTAAGTCAAAAATTTCTCCGGCGGCGATTGTAACTTTTTTATCGTCCACAATTTCTTTAAACCAAATTTCAAAATCGCCGGTTGACTGCCAATTAAATCTAACTCGTTCATCAAAAACCCTGTGCTCCAGTTTTTTTATAGGGCGCGGCGGAAGTTCCGGCAACAAATTTACCGTGACACCGTCGCTATATTTTAATGAACGTTCAGACTTCCAAACTTTGTTAAAATTATCTTTGTTGACTTCATCAATAAATTGCTGAATGCTTGAAATTGTATCTTCCGCCGAATAGTAAACACATTGCAGGCGATATTGATATTGCTTGCGATTTTTCACAAGTCTGTCAACAAAAGGCGATTCAACACAATCTGCCACGATAACATTATTTCCATCGTTGTCCGTTCGCAAAATTCGCACGCCCAAACAATTATCTGAAGGCAACTGCCACATAAATTTACAATGCCCGTCTTCAGTTTTGGCGATTAATTTATTGGCGGCAATATCGCTGTAGTGAACGACTTTGCAAGTTGCTGATTCAGAAACGGAACCAAGTCGCGTTGCAAAAACCGCGTAGCCGTACAAAACGCCGGAATGTATATCATTATCTTCAAATTCTATTTGCTCGGTTTTTTCAATGATAATTTCGCCGTCGTGATAATTTTTCGGTATTCCTTCAGTTTTGCGAACAAGTGTATAAAGTACGCCCAAATCGCTGTCCGGTTGCCAATGTAATTTACAAACTAAATTTGAACTTGTGGACGCAACGCTTGTTGATTTTGATTTTACAGCAATTTTTTGAACAATCGAATTTGCGGGCAAAGTATTTTTCGGTTCTGTTTCAGTGATAACTGCGCTAAGGCTTAAAGGTTTTTTCGGCTTAATAAGTCTCAATCTGTCCAGCGCAGGTTTATAATCTTTAATACGGCGCAAAATTTCCATACAATCGCTAACGGCTGTATCAGGGTGCGTGCTAAGTGAAGGAAGTTTTGCCTCTGCCCAACGTACAAGCTCGCGTTTTTTAAATTCGGCGGCGATTTTATTCATTCGCCATTCAATTTTTGTAAGGTCGGGCGATTCCGGCTTAACAATTTTTGCCTTTGATAAAGTATCAATGACTGCGGCTAAAATTTTATCGCTGTTGCCGTCGAAAGATTTTGCATTGCGTTCGATTAAGTCAAGCATAGCGTTTGCACGGTCTAAATAATAACCATAGCGGCGAAGTTCACTGAAAGAAAAATCACAATTTGTACAATGATCTGAATAGGAAGGCATACGCTTGCCACATTTTGGACACTCCACATAAAAATTTTCGCCGCAAACTCTGCAAGTTGAACGTTCAGCCTCTTCCCGCGTGCGAAAACTTTCAAACGCGCCGCAATTTGTGCAAGTCAAGCTGAAAAAATTTTCGTAAACGTCATTAACTGATTCATAAGGATCTTTTATAAGTCCAACGGCTTTATTGTAAAGTGCCGCGCTCAATTCGTAATTCAGCAAATTTGGAAATTGGCGGCGGATACGATTTATGCAGTTATCGGCAAAAAATTTATCACGCTTGAAAATTTCCGGCGCGGCTTTTAACTTGTTGAAAAAATCATGGAGACTTTCAATTTTCAGCGAATGATCGTATTTGAAACGGTTATCATCAGAATTAAAAATTTGAGTCTGCGCTAAATTCAACAAAGTTTTAATCGACTGCCACGCGGGGATAGGCGCAGAAACTTTTTTTGCCTCCATTTGAAAAATTTCGCGCAGTTCATCAGTATCACGGCGTTTATAAAAATCTGCCGACGGTTCAATTTGTTTTTCAAGATAATAAGCCAATTCGTAAAAATCGTGAACTTGCGAAGACCACGGGTAATTTTTTTCGTCAGGGACAGTTTGAAAGGCGGCAAAATTTTTTCTTAAATCAGCCATAACAGAATCAGAAATAAAATAGCCGTTCAAAATGCTTGTGACAGATTTTTCAGTTTTAACCGGCTTGACTTCAAATCCTTGCTCGCGGTAGGTTGCCTCAATCGTAGCAACGCTTAATTTTAATTTCTCTTTAATTTGCCGAATTTGTGAAGTGTTTACCTGTAGAGTTCCTGAAGTATCGCCGCGTTGAATGTCAATATAAAGGCGCAATTCTTCAACGCGTTTTTGTTTCAAAGATTCAGCCTCGCGTTGACGTAGCCGCGCATTTTCGATTGTCTGCAAAATGTAATTATCCATTGCCAATTCAGCTTTAATTTCTTCGGCGCGGTTAGGGTCAACTGTGGTATTTAATTCGGCGTTTAGGCGTTTTTCCCAATTTTCATAAGCTGCACGAATTTTTTTCAGATTGTCCGGCGGGTCAAATTCCAAGCCGAGCATTTCAAAAATATTTTTATTAGCCAAAAAAATCCTCTCCTAAGTTTTTGCATTATAACATTTTTTTTCAGCTTAGGGAATAGGAAAGAATTTTTAGTTTTGAATTAATAAATTAACCGTATTTCTCGTTTAATAATTTTGAACTGTTATTAAAAAAAATTTACAACTCCCAAATATTTTTGAGGTAAGAAAATTTGACAAAACAAAAATTTTTCGTTATCTTGTACTTAGTTTTTTAGCAACGAGTACTTTCTTTTTGGTTTACAAAAAATTTATATCTTAGTTGCAGAAATTTTTTTGCCTTGTTATAATAGCACTTAAATTTTCACGATGTTATAGAGGGGGGAATTTTATGACGAAAAATATACAGATTTTTTTTGGAGCAATGTTGTTAGTAAGTGGATTATTTTTGGGAAATTTAGAGGGAGCACCGGTAACGGATAATGCAATTCGTGAATCAACCGTAAATGAAGAAAATAAAATTCAAACTGAAAATGAAGTTTCAAAATTTATTGGAATAGTAAAAGTCGGATACGTGAAAGATACAGGTTTTGTTACAGAAGATCGCCCCGGTCATAAAGTTGGTTATGGTTATGAATATATGGAATTTTTATCAAATTACGCCCACTGTAAATTTGAATACGTCGAATTTAATCATTGGGAAGATTTAGTAGAGGCGATAGGACGCGGCGAAGTAGACGTTGCCCCGGGAATGCCCGGCGATTATCATCAACTGCCAAATACCACACGTACAGAGCACGTTATTGGGCGTTTTCCAATGGAACTTATATTAAGTAAAAATGGCGTTAAACCAAATATGAAAATTGGCAATTTGAATTCAAATTATCCTACGCCCGCTTTTCCCGGAATTGCGCAATCTGAAGGCTTTGCTTATGAAATGATAAATTTCAACAGATTTACTGATATGATGGACGCCTTCACACGTGGCGAAATTGATGGTTATATTGCGCCAATGGTTACGCCGCACGGTAACGAAAATGTTATTGCGCTTTTTGACAGACAAAGTTACCGCCTTTCAGTTACAAACTATAAGCCGGAATTGTTGCAGACAATGAATCTTGCAATGGAACAATTACTTTTAAATCAGTCAAATATTCGTGACAGATTAAATCAAAGATACACCTACGTTAACGGTTTCCCGCTGATTCTTAGCAAGAGTGAAAAAGATTATCTTGCAGAGCGAAAAAAACTTCGTACGGCAATTTTCCTTCATCGTCAACCATACGCCTACATTAATGCACAGGGCGAATTGGTCGGCGTTTTTCCTGACATTTTAAATCAGATCGCACAAGATTTAAATATTGAAATTGAACTCGTACCAACAAATTCTATTTCTGAAACTACCGAATTAATTAAAAACGGCGAAGTTGATTTTATAGCAGATTCAGTTTGTGATTACAGCTGGGCAGAAAATTTTGATATGATTCCTACGCAGTCATATTTACATATGGATTACGTTCCTGTAACACGTGACGGCGATTTGGAAAAAGATACTTCAGATTTTATTGTTGCCTGTATAGATGAAATGTTTCACACTGAGGCTTTTATCAATGAACTTTATCCAAAAGAAAGGCGATTAAATGTTTCTTCGCCGGAGGCTGCACTTGTTGCAGTTGCTGAAGGGCGCGCAGATATTGCTTACATTCGCCGCAATTCTTTAAATTCTGTAATTGAAAATTCCGGTACGTATTTTTTGACGCCTGCAACTGAATCTGTTTATTCAGAGCCGGTAAGTTTTGGCGTTCATGCCAATGAAGACCCGCGCCTTTGGCAAATTCTCAATAAATCTATCAGCCACATTGACAGCGATTTTCTCCGTGATTCAATCAACAAACATCAGCAAATTGAAATTAGACTTACGCCGCAATGGATTTTATATCATCACCCGTTCAGAGTTTTGGCGTCAATTTTTGTTGTACTTGCGGCAATAGCAGGATTTTTCATGTATCGCAACCGTATGAAGAAAAGACACATTGAACTTGTTGAACATATGGCTTACACTGATTTAAGATACAATTTGCCAAATGTTCCGTGGCTTGAACATAACGTCCCTATTGAATATGAAAATCTTGAAAGTGATAATCCCAGCGTTCAAACTTTCTTTGTAGTTTTTTCAATGGCTAGTACTGCAACCGTTGCCAAAGAATACGGGCGCAAAATTATAGACAAGCAATTTATGTCAATGTCAAAAAATCTTGAAAAAGATGAGCCGGTTATTTTTGTGGCGGCGGGTATTGACGTTGAACATTTAATTTGCTTTTGTAAAGCTGAAAATCTTGACGCTATTAAGGCGTGGGCTGAAGAGGCTATTCAAAAGTACAATTACATGGAAACTGCCGACGTTAATTCTAAAATAGTTTTGCAGATTCACGCCGGTATCAGTGCCTATACAAGAATGCTTTATGTTCAACAGGCGATTGATCGCGCAGTTATTGCTTGTCATCAAAATTCCGGCAGTAATGTTGTTGTCTTCGATGAAAAACTTGAAGAAAAACTGACAATGCAACATACGATTGAAAGTAGAATGGAACAAGCCCTGCGCGACGGCGAATTTCAACCGTGGTATCAACCGAAATATGATATTCGCACGCGCCGAATTGTTGGCGCAGAGGCTCTCGTGCGTTGGATTAGTCCGGAATTGGGATTTATGCCGCCGGGCAAATTTATTCCGCTTTTTGAACAAAACGGCTTTGTAATTCCGGTTGACCATTACCTTTTGGAAAAAACCTGCCAACTTCAAAAGGATCGCCTTGACGCCGGAAAAGAAGTTGTGCCAATTTCTGTTAATCAGTCACGCTTGCATTTTACTGAAGAAGGCTATCTTGATAAAATGAAAGCCATTGTTGAAAAATATAACCTTCCAAAAGGTTTAATTGAACTTGAAGTTACAGAAACTGTTTTTGGCGATTTTGACTCGAAAGGCGAAAAAGCTGCTGAAGATATTATCAGACAACTTCACGATTTGGGCTTTACAATTTCGATTGACGATTTCGGCTCCGGTTATTCAAGCTATACAATGTTAGGCAATTTGCCAATGGACGTTTTGAAAATCGACAGATCAATTTTGGTAGGCGCGGATACTTCCTCAAGAATGCGCCAAATTCTCGGCAATGTTATTAAACTTGGCAAGGCTTTAAAAATGAAAGTTATCTGCGAAGGTATAGAAACTGTCGAACAAGAAAATTTATTGTTGGAACTCGGCTGTTACTTAGGGCAAGGATTTTTGAACGCAAAACCAATGCCGGTTGCTGACTTTGTAAATTTCTTTGAAAAACGCAACGCTGAAGTTGATAATATTTCCAGTCATTAAAATTTAAAATTTATACAAAATAAAAAGCCGCTCTTTGGAGCGGTTTATTTTTTTGCAATGAAAAAACGGGCTTTACTGCCCGCCGAAAAAATTTTTTATTCGTGGATTATGAAACTGTATCCTGCGTCGAAAGATTCACCAACAGGAATTTTGTTAATACCTTCCTTTTCCGAAAAATCGCCGTTAAAATCTTCGTAGTCAGCATGTCCAAGCCACGGCTCGATACAAAGTAAAGGCGCGCCGCCTTTCGCCGGAGTCCAAATTCCCATATAGGGGAAATGCATTGCACGAATTGTAATTGACTTTGAACTTTTGCGGGAACAAATTGAAATTTCTTCAGATTTTAAATCGTCAAAAACAAGTGCATCGCCCTTAAAAAGTTCATAATTCAAATTTAATTCTTTACCGTCCAGCGTAGGTACTCTGTCATGAGAAAGGTTGCCGTTAGCCGCCAATAAAATCCTTGAAGATTTTTCTTCTGCGTCAAATTTCAAATAACAATCGTCAAAATTTTCGCCGTCAACAATCGGACATTTCAGCGCGGGGTGTGCGCCAATAGAAAAATACATTGTCTTATTATCAAGATTTTCAACCGTCCACATAACCTCAACTTTATTTTCGCGCAGAATGTAGGCAATATCCAACTGGAATTTGTAAGGGTAAACTTTCAAAGTTTCTTCGCTCCAACTCAAGCGAAAAGCAACTTCATCTTTCGCCTCACGAATGCATTTAAATTCGGAAGTTCTTGCAAAGCCGTGCTGAGGAAGTTCATATTCTTTACCTTCGACGCGGTATTTGTTATTTACAACTTTACCGACAAAGGGGAAAAGCACCGGTGAAGTATACTTCCAATATTGCGGGTTGCCGTCGTGAAGATATTCTGCGCCATCTTTTACGCCGGTAATTGATTTTAATTCCGCGCCGTGATCTGCAACAGTAATTTTCAAAACGTCATTTTGTAAAGTATGCAACATAAAATTAATCACTCCTTCAAATATTGTTGCGTCAAATATTCTGCAATTCGCCAAAAGTTCCTGCAAAAAAAATAGCAAGCCTAAGCTTGCCAAAAGTTTAAAAAATTTAATTTATCAAATAGCAGAAAAGCCTAAATCTAAATCTGCAATAATGTCATCAATGTGTTCAGTGCCGATTGAAAGGCGAATAGTGGCGGGCGTAATTCCGGAGCCCAGCAATTCTTCTTCAGTCATTTGTGAATGAGTGGTTGACGCGGGGTGAATTACCAGCGATTTAACGTCAGCAACATTTGCTAACAACGAGAAAATTTTCAAGTTGTCGATAAATTTTTTAGCTGCGTCCGCGCCGCCTTTAATTTCAAATGTGAAAATTGAAATGCCGCCTTTTGGGAAATATTTTTTGTAAAGTTTATGGTCGGGGTGATTTTTCAACGCGGGGTGATTGACTTTGTCAACTTTAGGATTTTTTGAAAGGTATTCAACAACTTTCAAGGCGTTCTCAATGTGACGTTCGACACGCAGTGATAAAGTTTCTGCGCCCTGCAAAAGTAAAAATGCATTGAAGGGCGAAATTGCCGCGCCGGTGTCTCTCAACAAAATTGCACGAATATAAGTTACAAACGCCGCCGCGCCCAATGCTTTATAAAAGCTTACGCCGTGATAACTGGGATTAGGTTCAACGAGCCAAGAAAATTTGCCGGATTTTTCCCAGTCAAATTTGCCGCTCTCAACAATAATACCGCCGAGCGTTGTACCGTGCCCGCCGATAAATTTTGTCGCCGAATGAATAACAATATCTGCGCCGTATTCAAACGGGCGAACTTGATAAGGCGTGGCAAAAGTATTATCGATAACAAGCGGGATTTTGTGTTTGTGCGCAATGTCAGCAACGGCTTGAATGTCAATCAAAGTTGCGTTGGGGTTGCCGACTGATTCAATAAAAATTAATTGCGTGTTAGGTTGAATTGCATCTTCAAAAACTTTTGCGCCGTCAGCAGGATTTACAAAAGTTGTTTCAATTCCATAATCCGGCAAAGTGTGTTCAAAAAGATTGAAAGTGCCGCCGTAAATTGTGGTAGCTGCAACTATATGCTGTCCTTTGTGCGCCAGAGCTTGCACAGCGTAGGTAACAGCCGCCGCGCCGCTTGCCAATGCAAGAGCCGCAGAGCCGCCTTCAAGTGCCGCGATTCTACGTTCCAAAACATCTTGAGTTGGATTTGTCAAACGCCCGTAAATATTGCCGGCGTCACGAAGTCCAAAACGGTCTGCTGCGTGGTCGAAATTGTGGAAAACATAGGAAGTTGTTTGATAAATTGGAACTGCGCGCGCGTCAGTCACGGGGTCGGGATTTTCCTGCCCGGCGTGCAACTGCAATGTTTCAAATTTGTACTTGCGATTTTCACTCATTATAAAAACCTCTTTCTTTGAAAATTACAAGCGCATCTGCAAAAAATTCCCTCGTCTAAATTACGTCAAAAATATTTTACGTACGCTAATTTTAAAAATTACAAGCGTAATTATATTATTAGTTTGCAGATTTGTCAAAAATCTTTGAAGTGTCGATTCAGCATTAAAATTTTCAAGGCGAATTTTTAAATTTACAACGAAATTTTCACACCGCTTTTAATTTTCAAAAATCTTTGAAGTGTCGATTCAGAATTAAAATTTTCAGGGCGAACTTTAAAATTTACAACGAAATTTTCACGCCGCTTTTAATTTTCAAAAATCTTTGAAGTGTCGATTCAGTATTAAAATTTTCAGGGCGAACTTTAAAATTTACAACGAAATTTTCACGCCGCTTTTAATTTTCAAAAATCTTTGAAGTGTCTATTCAGCATTAAAATTTTCAGGGCGATTTTTTAAATTTACAACGAAATTTTCACACCGCTTTTAGAGAATGTTTGCAAAAAGTAGACGTTAATTGGCGCGCAAGGACGCGCGCACTGTCCGCGCTTTTCGCGTGATGCGAAAACAGCGGACTCAGTTTTATTTCGGTTAAGGTAAAAGCGTTTTTCTTTTGATACTTTTCTTTGACGCAACAAAGAAAAGTATATTTCAAAATAAAAAATTTAATTTGTAAACAACATCTAGTTTTAAAAAATCTTTGAAGTATCAATTTCTTTTTTGAAGGCGTAAAAATAGCCGACTTTAAAACATTCAGCCAAAAATTTTTTATCTTCGTCATTTTCGACGGCAGAAATTTTATCACGTTTCCGCAAGGAATTATAAAATTCGTCATTTTGCAGAGAAAATTTTTGTTGAGTATAACTTGAATTTGTTGGAGAAATTCCCTTCCCTATTGGGAAAATATGTTGTTCCCAACTTTTCCTTTCGGGATTATTTTTTGAAATTTTAATAGAATACCTATCGAGAAAGTAAGCATTGCCCTTGTAAAAGGCAATAAAAATTAAATTTTTATCTTTGTTAATTCGTTCCTTAGAAGAGGCGGGCAAATTTTCATTTTCGGCAAGCAAGGATTTTATTTTTTGTTCAAAAATTTCTGCGCTGCTCCAATCGCTGGCACCAACGGGCGTTGTTTCAGATTTTTTTTTATCCGGCAGAATTTTTGGCAAGTCATAAGCCTCAGCATTTGTGGAAAAAAAAATAAAGCCGATAAGGGCAGTACAGATTAGAGTTTTAGAAAAAAACATCTATTCGCTCCTTTCGTACGCCATCGACTTAAAAATAGGAATTGTCGAAGGATCATCAAGTTTTGATTTAGGAATATTTTGTCCAACCAGCAATTCCGGATTTTCAAAACGATTCCCCAAAATTTCGACGCTCCAATTATGAATTTCATAAAGTGAACGCGTTACATTATCCTTACCATATTTTACCACAAAGCAACCGTGAGAAAATTCAACGATGCCAATATTTCCATTATCAAAAGATATAATATCATCTTCATAAATTTCACGTCCGGCTTTATCTAAAAGCCCTGTGAATTGTCCAATGGTTTCGGCCTCAACGCGATAACCTTCATAGCCGTTTTCATAAACGAAAATATGCGCTTGAGGTCCGGGATCTCCATATGTTCCGCGCTTTAAATAAAAGCCGTAAATCCAAACACTGTTTGTTTCGCCGTTGAATATTTGAAAAGTTTTCAAGCCGCGGTATTTAATTTCACGTTCAGCCACCATGAACACCCCCTTTCAAATTTTGCAAGCAAATTCTACACTATCGAATAAATATTTTCAAGATTAAAGTTTAGATAAATCGCCATTTTTT
>FLNY01004655.1_pt1 | contig 63872 bp, 57 predicted proteins | sample 1140381 | NCBI WGS metagenome assembly FLNY01 (sample SAMEA3878172, study PRJEB12797) | bioreactor metagenome | biome: Moose rumen | place: Sweden | collected 2011-10
GGCTCCTCCATAATGCAAATGCCCGGCTGCCGCTGCGACAGCCGGGCATTTGTTACAGGGTGCGCAGCCAGCTGAGGATGAAGGCCCGGCGCCGCTCGAGGACGTCGTAGTCGAGGGTGTCGGACGTGTCGGAGGGCTTGTTGGTGTTCATGGTGATTCCGGAGGTGAACATGACCGCAGGGATGTTCCTGCGGATGAAGGGGGCCTGGTCGGAGGCGCGGTTGTAGAAATAATCGGTGAAGGCCTTGCTCCGGTAGTAGTCGTAATACAGACGCAGCTGCGGCCCGGCGTTGAGGGCGTCCATCTCCTTGGAATGCTGCTTCTCGAACTTGTCGCCGCCGAGGATGATGAGAAAATCGGGACGGTACTTGTTGGGAGGTGCCAGAGTACTGCCGAGAATGTCGAGGTTGACCGCCATGGATATTTTATACCCCTGCAAGGCAAGCATCTCCGCACCCTGCAGGGATGCTTCGTGGGCGTCGACCGCAGCGAAAATGTAGTTTGCGGAGGCTCCCGCAAGTGAATCGGCCAGGGAAAGCAGCACGGCTACGCCGGAGGCGTTGGAATCGGCCCCGGGGTACACATCGCCCTCATAGCTGCCGATACCGTCGAAGTGGGCCATCACAAGTACGAAGGACTTGGATGAGGGGTTGCCGCAGTGTATGCCCACCACGTTGCGCCCCACTCCGTGCCCTGCGTCGAAACTCTGCACCGAAGTCTCGAGCCCCGCGGCAGCGAAACGGCGCATCACGTACCAGGTGGTCTCGACGGCGCCCGTGGAACCGGTGGCGCGTCCTTTTAGCAGAGGGCTCGACAGGTACTCCACGTCTTCCCTGATGCCGGCGGCGGCAGGAGAGGCGCTCAGCAGCAGAAGGCCAAGGGCAAGGCAATATATTTTTTGCAGGCTTGTCAATTCGGCACGGAAAATGATTAACTTTGCAAATGTAGTGAAAAAGTTCCTGCTTTCCATAGCTGTCCTCCTCGCGGCCGTTCCCGCTGCCCATGCCCAGTACGACAAGGATGTCTTCAGCATGCGCGGCCGGCTCGCCCTGCAGGACGGCAAGTACACGCAGGCCATAGAACATTTCAACATCCTCGCGAGGCTCGACAGCACAGACTACTGGTGCTTCTTCTTCCGCGGCATAGCCAAGTTCAACCTCGGTGACGTGCGGGGCGCCAAGCAGGACTTCAACACTTCCGTCCGTCTCAATCCCGTCTTTACCAACGGCTACCACTACCGCGCCATTACCGAGAGCCGCACCGGCGACTACGACAGCGCCTTCGAAGACTTCGACAAGGCGATAGAACTCCGTCCCGGTTTCACCGGCATCTATTTCAGCCGGGGCGTGGCATATTTCCTCGCCCGCCGCTTCCAGGAGGCCGTGGGCGACTTCGACTATTACATCAAGCGCGAGCCCAAAGACCCGTCGGCCTACCTCAACAGGGGCGCCTCATACCTCTTCCTGGGCGATACCCTCAAGGCTCTCGACGACTACAACCGCGCCATCCGGCTCGACCGCTTCGAGCCTGAGTGCTACGTGCGCCGCGGCCGCGTCTATGCCGCCCAGGGCAAGTACGTCGAAGCCGTGCAGGACATGACCCGCGCCATCGACCTCGACAGCACCAGCACCTTCGCCTACTTCAACCGGGCGCTGATGTACTACGAGCTCCACGATTACAACTCCTCGATGCGCGACCTCAACCGCGTCCTCAAGGACGAGCCCGGCAACTCCCTAACCCTCTACAACCGTTCGCTCCTGTATGCCCAGGTGGGCGACTGGCACAACGCCCTCGAGGACATGGACCGCGTCATCAACATCAACCCCCGGAACGTGCTCGCCTACTTCAACAGGGCGGCGTTCTTCATGGAGATGGGCCGCTACAGGGACGCCCTGAGCGACTACAGCCGCGCCATCGAGCTATATCCTGACTTCGCCAAGGCCTACCTCAACCGTTCGTACGTCGAAAACCTTCTCGGCATGACAAAGCAGAGCAAGGCCGATTACTTCACCGCCCAGCAGAAGGTGGGCGAATACCGCGCCCGCAGTGCCGGCGGCCAGGCCTCGTTCGCCGACACCACCCGCAAATACAGCGCCCTCCTTGCCCTGGACGCCGATTTCGCCCGCAAGGACTTCGACGACGAGCTGCTCCAGCACCGCGACGTCGACATCCGCCTGCGCCCGCTCTACAAGTTCAGCCTCACCGCCGGAGAGGAGCAGAAGAACCTTGCCCTGAGCACCCGTTACGAGAACCCTCTCGCCGACAGGTTCACCTCTTCGGTCCCAGTGCCCGTCGTGGTTTCCAACGACCCCTCGCTCGAGGGCATCAGGCTGGCAAGGTCGCTCGGCTCCGTCCTTGCAGGGGACGGCAGCGCCGGCGCCGGGCAGTCGTCGCTCACCGAGTCGCAGAAATGCTTCATCCGCGGCATCTACGACGTCCAGCAAAAGAAATACACCAGCGCCCTCGGCTGGTTCGACAAAGCCGTCGATGCGGCAGACTCCGACGCCGGGGCCGACCGCTACTCCCGCTATTACAAGGCCTTCTACCTCATGAACAGGGGGGTCCTGCGGGCAGAGATGATAGACTTCATCGCCTCCCTCGAGGGCAATGTCCAGACCCTTTCGATGGACGAGAGCGGCTCCACCAGGGCCAGGGTGTCAGACCGCGTGGCCCGCACCTACGACTATTCCGAGGCCATCGACGACATGCGCGAGGCCGTCTCGCTCGTGCCCGACATGCCGCAGCTCTGGTTCGACCTCGGCAACCTGCTGTGCCTGAGCGGTGAAATGGTCTCCGCCATGGACAGCTACACCGAGGCGATCCGGCTCTACCCGGCCATGGGCGACGCCTTCTTCAACCGGGCCCTCATCCTCATATACATAAAGGACAAGGAAAAGGGCTGCATCGACCTGTCGCGCGCCGGGGAGCTCGGGGTGGCAGACGCCTACAGCGTCATAGACAAGTATTGCAAGAACGATGACCAGCAGTAGCGTAAGATTCAAGTCATTCTCATCGGGCAGTTGCGGCAACTGCTATTTCCTGGGCTTGTTCGGAGAGGAGAGCCGCCGGAGCGAAGCCGGAATCCTCATAGACGCCGGAGTGAGCCCCCGCAGGCTCAAGAAGGAGCTGCAGACCGACGGCCTCTGCTTCGACGACTTCGGCGCCGTGCTCATAACCCACGACCACATGGACCACGTCCGTTCCCTGGGATCCGTATGCAAGCACATCGGCAAGCCGGTCTGGGCCACGGCCCGCCTGCACAGGGCGCTCAGATTCAACCCCATGACCCGCGACTGGATAGGCCAGTGGAAAACACCCCTCTGCGAGGACGGCTGGAGCGAAATAATCCCCGGACGCATCAGGGCCCGCCACTTCGAAGTGCCCCACGACGCCACCCAGACCGTGGGCTACGCCATCCTGCTCGATGATTTCAAGTTCGTGATAATGACCGATATAGGCCGCATGACAGAAGAGGGGCTCACCTGGGCCCGGCAGGCCGATGCCGTCGTCATCGAAAGCAATTATGACCCGGAGATGCTGCGTCTCGGACCCTATCCCCCCGACCTGCAGGCCCGTATCCGCGGCGGCCACGGCCACCTCTCCAATCCCGAATGCGCCGAGGCCATCAAGGCCTTCAACCATCAGGGCCTGCGGCACATTTTCCTCTGCCACCTCAGCGAGCACAACAACACTCCCGAACTCGCCTACCGCGAGAGCCTTGAGGCCGCGGCCGGCATTCCCCTCACGCCTCTCCCCCGCCAGAGCGCCTCTCCCCTTTTCGTCCTGCGCTAATCCTACACCAGGACGCGGGGCGGGCAGTAGAGGAATCCGAACTGGAAGCGCGCCATCGCAAGGGGCACATCCTCATAAAGACCGAAGAAGCGGAAAGCCTCGCGCAGCACGCGGGTGCGGTCGTCGCTGCGCTTGAGGCACTCGATGGGCACGCCGAGCGAAGCGGCCTTGTGGTCCGGAGCCTCATAGAGCACGCCTGCAGGGGTGCCGGAGTCGTCGTAGCGCATCCATACGCTGGACGAAGCGCCCGCAGGGGCCAGCCCGTCTGGGTGCAGGCAGGCGTAGCACTCCTCGTTAAACGCATGGTAGAACGGCATCCCGCCGCCGAGCATCCCTGAAGCGGAGGCGCTGGAACCGGCATACCTGTATCCGAGCACATCCTGTACGAAGGCTCCGGCCGCCGCCCTGTAGAGCGAATCGGGATGGGCGTCATAGACACTGCTCCAGACGTCGGTGGCGATGCACGAGCCGCTCAGGAGCACGCTGCCGCCACGGGCCGTCCAGTGCGAAAGAGCCTCCCTGAGCTGAGGCGTGAAGACCTGGAAGCGGTCGGGATAGGCTCCCCTGCCCGAACGGGTGGTGACCTGCGCGCCGCAGATGAGGTCGAGGACCCTGTAGCTGCCGGCAAGGGAGGTGTCGGCACAGAAAGCCTCTGCCGACATCGAGCAGAACGGGAAACCAAGGCCCAGTATGGAGCGGCCGTGCACGGCCGGATAGTCGAAGGTGTTGCCCGCCACCACCAGGCCGGCCTGGTCCGTATAGGTGGAGCCGAATCCGGCGGCATCGTCGCTCTCCCACGGCAGGTCGCGGCGGAATTCGTAGTTCTCGCCCACGTAGGTGATGTCGCGCATGTAGGGCATGCCGCCGTCGAGCCGCGACTCGAATCCGGCGTACTGGGGAGTATCGACCCAGGCAGGCGCCGCAACACGGTCGAAATTATTGACTATCAACACCGTACCACCCTCTTTGCGTACGGGCATGCCAACCGACAGAACCTCCGACGGAAAGCTCGAACCGCCGTCGTTCCAGGCCGTCACCTTGAACGAATAGAGGTGTCCCCTCTCGAGGGGCAGGGTGGCGGAATTGCCGTCGACCGGGACTCCCTCGTCGAAGGCGCCGTCGTCGATGCGCGTGTAGAGCGTATATCCCTTGGGGCGTGCCGTACGTTCGAGCGGATCGTCGGTAGGCTCCCAGCTGAGGCGGACGTCACCCTCGGGGGTCAGCAGCGCCGAGAAGGCATGCGGAGGCAGGGGCTGCACCACGTAGGACGTGCCGTATCGGCAGGAGAGGTACTTGAGCATGCCCTTGTAAACGGCGCGCGAAGCGAGGAAACGGAAGGACGGGTCGAGCCCGTAGCGCATGTCGGCGAAGTTCTGGTGCGACAGCAGTTCGAGCAGCAGCGCCGGAACGTCGGTCGTTCGGGACTCGCTGTAGGAGCGGTCCCAGGTCTGGCGGCGGGACCAGGCGGGCTCGAAACCGGTGCGGATGTCCTCCACCACCTGCGTCTGCACGAAATCGGCAAGGGTACGGCTGGTCATGCGGTCGCCGCCGTCGGAGAAGGTGCGGGAGCCGTCGCACTTGAGCGTATATATTGCAAGCGTGCCGATGATGCTGTCGCCGGGAGTGACGCCGGCGTCGGAATGGAAGGCAAGCGAGCAGTCGAAGGGGATGCCCTTGCGGCCCTTGAGCATCTTGACCCAGGCGCCGCGGATGGCGTAATCGTTGATGTAATCGGTGTCCCAGGCACGCAGGGTGCTGTCCGTGCCGGCCCAGGGCAGGGCGTATGAAGCCCCCTCCATGTAGCTCGGAGCGCCCGACAGGACGCCGCCGCGCAGGACCTTGCCCATGCCTCCGCCGAATCGGACAGCATCGGCGCTCACGCACTCGCCGGAGTTGCCGCGGTTGTCGAGCTCTACGTGCCCGGAGGTGCCTGGACCGAAGGTGAAGGTGCCAAGGTAGACCCAGGTTCCGCCGCCCTTGCGCTGGTCGACCTCGAACTCGGTGTCGCCGCCCATGTGCCGTACGGTGTAATGGGCCGAGCGGCAGCTGTTGCGGCTGCTTGCATAGCTCACGTAGACCGCATACTCGCCCCTTTCGGGGATGACGGGGGTCCAGACGGCGCGTGCGGCAGGAGTCACGCTGCACCAGGCGGTACGGGTGGTGCCGAGGGTGAAGGGATTGTCTGTGACTTCATACTCCTGCTTGAGGTCGGCAAAGCCGGTGACGCCCTTCTCCCAGGGGCCCGTTTCGGTATAGGAACCCGCGACGCGCAGCGGTGCGCCCTTGGGCTCCCTCTCGAAGGTGGAATCGTTGTCGCAGACTACCTCCTGGCGCTGGATGTCACGCTCGCGGGGCGTCATCACGCAGGCGCCGGCGTTCTCGAGCATGGGGATCAGGTAGTCGAGCACGTAACTCTGGGTGTACATGTCCTCGACGGTGCGGTGGAGGGTGGCCCGCTGCCATTTCCAGAGCTGCTGCTCTTCGTTGTAATAGAGACCGTGGCTTTGCCAGAGGGCGATATGGCGCCCGCTCAGCCCCCGGGGGATGCGGCGATCGAGCGGACGCCGCACGATCGGAATGCGCTGCTGGTTGGGAACGGAATATGCGAACGCGGGTGACTTGCCGTCGCGGGTAAGACGGGGGGTGGCGAGCTCCTCGAGCTTGGTGCCGGAGGTCATGAAGCGGGCGGTCTCATGGCCCTGCAGGGGCTCCTGGGCCTCGTTGTTGAACTCTCCGATGAACCAGCTCACATCCTCCTCATGCCAGGGGTAGTCGGAAAGGCCGCGGGCGAAGAACAGGTCGAGCTGGTTCTCGCGGGCGAGGAGCTTTTCGAGCCTCACCTGGGACTTGACGCCGAAACGCTTGTTGCAGCGGGCGGTGAGGGTGTCGCACACTACCGCGAAGTCGGCGGCGCGGGGAACGCCCTGCGCACCCGAAACCGCTCCTGCAAGGAGCGCCGACAGCGCCAGCAGCGCCTTCCTAAGACTTCTTGCGCGCATTGGGGATGATGCTTATCAGGTATACAAGCACGGAGGAAATAATGAGGGCAAGCATGTCGGCCTTGAAGTCGAAGACATCCTTTGTCCTGTACGGGAGGAGGCCCTGCACGTATTCGGTGGCGCCGGCGAGAAGGCAGCCGACGGCAAAGATGGCAACGACCAGGCCGAGCTTGGCGCCTGCGCCCATCCTTCCGGTACGGAATGACAGGAAGGCAAGCACCGGGAAGGGCAGGAACATCGCGAAATGGACGACCTTGTCGGACTCGAAGCCGAACATGGTGCGGGGCGCGTCCGAAATGGACTTGAGGTTGGCGAAACACAGCAGCGCAACAAGTGCGACATATATTACCGTCAGAATCGTGAATACAGTTGTCCTTTTCATAGCGACTGCATTTCGTAAAGTTTTCTGTAATAGCCGCCCCGGGCGAGGAGTTCGGAGTGGGTGCCTTTCTCGACTATGCGGCCGTCTTCTATCACCACGATGAGGTCTGCGTCTCGGACGGTGCTCAGGCGATGGGCGATGGCAATGGTGGTGCGGTCCTTCATGAGGCGCTCCAGGGCGTCCTGGACTGTCTTCTCGGACTCGGAATCGAGCGACGAAGTGGCCTCGTCGAGGATGAGGATGGGAGGGTTCTTGAGCACGGCGCGCGCTATGCTGATGCGCTGGCGCTGGCCGCCGCTCAGCAGCGAACCGCCCTCACCGGCGGGAGCGTCGTATCCGCCCTCCTTCTCCATGATGAATTCGTGGGCTCCGGCCGTCATGGCGGCCTGTCGCAGCTGCTCCGGGGTGGCATCCCGGGAGCCGAAGGCGATGTTGCCGGCGATGGTGTCGTTGAAGAGGACGGGATCCTGGCTCACTATGCCGAGAAGGGAGCGGAGGTCGGAGAGGGAGATGTCGCGGATGTCGACGCCGTCGATGGTGATGCTGCCCGAGGAGATGTCGTAGAAGCGTGGAATGAGGTCGGCGAGTGTGGACTTCCCTGCCCCGGAGGCTCCCACTATGGCTACGGTGGAACCGCGCGGGATGTCGAGGTCGATGCCCGTCAGCACATCGGGGCCGCCGTCGTAGGAGAAACTCACGTTCCTCAGGCTTATCCTGTCGCTGAACCCGCTCAGCCTGACTGCGCCGGGCGCTTCGGACTCGGCACCGGGGGCGTCGAGCACGGCGTCTATCCTCTCCATGCTCGCGAGGCCCTTGGGAATGCCGTAGGCTGCCTTGGAGAAGTCCTTGATGGGCTGGATCACGCTGTACAGGATGACCATGTAGAATATGAAGGTGGGGGCGTCGATGACGGAATGGGCGCCGAGGATGAGGGTGCCGCCGAACCAGAGCACCACGGCTATCATCACCGTCCCGAGGAACTCGCTCACGGGGTGGGCCAGCGACTGGCGCACAGCAACCCGGGAATTCATTTCCTTCATGCGTGTGGTGACGTCCTCGAAACGGGAGCGCATCCTGTCCTCGGCGAGGAAGGCCTTGATGACGCGCAGGCCCCCCAGGGTCTCCTCGACCTGGCTCATGGTGTCGCTCCACAGGCCCTGGGCCTCGGCCGACTGGCGGCGGAGCTTCCTTCCCACCATGGACATGAGCCACAGCATCAGCGGGGCCGACACCAGCACGAAGAGCGTGAGCTGCCACGATACGAAGAACAGCACGCCGACATAGAAGATGATGAGGATGGGATTCTTGATGAGCATGTCGAGCGAAGCGGTGAGGGAGGTTTCGACCTCCTGGACGTCGCCGCTCATGCGGGCGATGATGTCGCCTTTGCGCTCGCGGGTGAAGAAGCCCAGCGGGAGGGAGAGTATCTTGTCGTAGAGGCGCCCCCGGATGTCCTTGACTACGCCGGTGCGTATGGGCACCATCACGGCCGATGAGCCGAAGTAGCAGGCTGTCTTGAGCAGGGTGAAGACGCACAGCACAAGGCAGAGGGCCAGCAGCACGACTGCTGGCCCGCGGCTCGTTATGGCATCGCCCACATACCAGTAGAGGTTGTTGACCGCCGTGTCCTTGAACGAGGCGCCGGGAGTGTCCCAGGGGATGAACTCGTAGTGCAGGTCATTGATGTTGAAGAGCATCTTCAGGATGGGTATGAGCAGCGCGAACGAGAAGATGTTGAACACGGCGGAAAGGATGTTCAGGAACACGCCGCCCCAGAGCCAGCCCCTGTAGGGACTGACAAAGCGGCGCAGCATGCTTCTGAACTCTTTCATGGCGGGGGCGCTACAGGGTGCGGCCGGGATACTGTTCGAGGGCGAGCCTGAGGCACTCGACGGCGGCTGCAAGGTCGTCCCTGTTGAGGACGTAGGCGATGCGGACCTCGTCGCGCCCGGCGCCCGGCGTGGCGTAGAAGCCGGAAGCGGGCGCCATCATGACGGTGGCGCCATTGTGGCGGAAGCTTTCGAGGCACCAGCGGCAGAAGGTCTCGGAATCGTCGACAGGAAGCCGGGCTACGGTGTAGAAGGCGCCCATAGGCATGGGGCTGTAGACTCCGGGGATGCTGTTGAGGGCCTCGATGAGGAAGCCCCGGCGGCCTATGTACTCGTCATACACGCCCTGCAGGTAGGACTTCTGCACGCCGATGCTGGCCTCGGCCACGATCTGGCCCAGCAGTGGCGGGCTCAGGCGGGCCTGGCAGAATTTCATGACGGCGTCCCTGACCGCTTTGTTGCGGGTGCAGATGCAGCCTACGCGTATGCCGCATTCGGAATAGCGCTTGGAGACCGAATCGAGGAGAATCACATTGTCTTCTATGCCCTCGAGATGCATGGCGCTCACGTAGGGGGCCCCGGTATATACGAACTCGCGGTAGACCTCGTCGCTCAGGAGGAACAGGCCGTGACGGCGGACCATGTCGCGCAGGCGCTCCATCTCCTCCCTGGTGTAGAGGTAGCCGGTGGGGTTGTTGGGATTGCAGATGAGGATGGCCTTTGTGCGGGGAGTGATCTGCTCCTCGAACGCCTCGACAGAGGGGAGACAGAAGCCGTCCTCTATGACGGTGCGCACGGGTTTGATGACTGCGCCGGCCTCCACGGCGAAGGAGTTGTAGTTGGCATAGAAGGGCTCGGTGACTATCACCTCGTCGCCGGGATTAAGGCAGGTCATGAAAGCGAGCATGAGGGCCTCGGAGCCTCCGGTGGTCACGATTATCTGGTCCGGGGAGAGTTGTATGCCGTATTGGGCATAATACTCCGCCAGCCTGAGCCTGAGGGAGAGACAGCCGTCGGAGGGGCTGTACTCCAGGACCTTGCGGTCGACGGCGCGGAGTGCCTCGAGGCCGCATTCGGGGGTCTTGATGTCGGGCTGGCCGATGTTGAGGTGATAGACTTTTACGCCTTCGCGCTTTGCGGCGTCGGCAAAGGGGATGAGCTTGCGTATGGGCGAGCTCGGGAGGGTAATTGCTCTTTGGCTTAGTTCCATGGTTTTATCTTATCGTACAGCGCACTCCAATAGTTGCGCCAAAATTCTTTTCAAGCAAGCTTCCGGCGTCGGCATAAAGGCCGTACAGCACGTCGAGCGTGCTACGGCAGCCAAGACGCAGGGGTACGTAACCGGTGAACGCGGCACTCAGTTGCCGCAGGCCCCGGTCGATGGTGTCGGGCTCCCACCAGTTCCAGCCGCTGTTCCAGGAAGAGGGGCTGATGTAGGGCTTGCGGTAGGTGCCGTAATTCTCGCTCAGGGTGAACATGAGCTTGTAGGGGGCAATCCTGAAAAGCTTGCCCGAGACGCCCATGTGGACGGCCTTGAAGCGGTTGTTGACTATCTGGGCGACATCGTTCACGGTGCCGGTGGTGAACAGCGGGGAGCAGATGCTGCGGCCGTAATATGTCCAGCCCGACTTGTACTCGCCGTTGGTGAAGTAATTGTCGCCGCCGAAGATGTTGAGGGTCTTGTTGGTGTGCCAGTCGATCTGCTTGCCGTTCGCGTCGACCTCCGGCTCGTGGATGGTTCCGGACTGCCACATGGTGTAGTGGTACTCCAGAAGGACGTCGCTTATCCAGCGGTCCTTGTCACTGAGGCTCCAGTGGAGGGTGTAGACGCCGTCGGGAATGTTGTTGAGGCGCATGCCCGACTTGTCGGAGTAGGGCTTTTCGTACTGGAAGACCATGCTCCAGGCGCTTTCCCGCCAGCCCATGCGCAGCTGCTCTGCGCCGCCGTGGTCGCCTATGACGTTCATTTGGTCGTTCCTGGAGCCGGAGGAAGAAGCCCTGCGGCCGGTGCACACCCGGAGATAATTGTCGAGAGTAACGGGCATTTCTCCGTTCTTGGGACTCGTTCCGCCCCAGAGGGCGTAATGGTCGAGGCCGGCCTGGATGTAGAAGTGCTTGCGGCTGTCCCATGTCACGTATGCCCGCAGGCGGTGGACCAGGGCGCCGTCGACATAGCGGTCGTCGAGGGTCTTGTAGTCGCCCCAGTGGCCGCTGATGAGCAGGTGCCTGCCGGTGAAGGGTACGACAAGAGGCTCGAGAGCCAGATCGAGTCCGGGCATGGTGCGGGCGTTGTTGCTCTCGATGATGTGGCCTTCGGTGACCGAGAGCGAGCCAAGCAGAGGATCGGAGCCGAGGAACTCGCGTTCCCTGTGCCTGAGGCCGAAATCGGCGCGCAGGACGTTCCATCTGGCGCCGGCGTAGAGTTCGTCGACCATGGGGTGAAACTGCGAGCCCACTGCATACGAAGCCGCGAGCGAAGCCCCGGCCTCCCATTGGAAGGTCTTGCCGGCGTCGAAGGGCTTGTATGCCTGCACGAGGCCCAGGGCGCCGCCGCCTTCGGGCATGAGACCGTACTGGTTCGACACGGCCCAGAAAGGCAGCGATCCGCCCGAGGACAGGGCGCCGAGCAGCATCATGGAGACGAAGAAGTCGTTCATCATTCGGGCTTGTAGGAGTCCTTGAGCGTAGCGGTGCGGTTGAAGACGGGCTTTTCGGGGGTGCTGTCGGGATCCTTGATGTAGTAGCCGGTGCGCTCGAACTGGACGGCTATGCCGGAAGCGTCGTCGAGCAGGGCGGGCTCGGCCCAGCCGCAGACCAGGACGAGGGAATCGGGATTAAGGAAGTCCTTGTAGTCCTTGTCCTCGGGGACCTGGCTCATGTCGGCGAGGGTGAAGAGGCGGTCGTAGTTGCGTATTTCGAGTTCCCGGGCGTGGGCTGTGCTCACCCAGTGGACTGTACCCTTGACGGAGCGCCACTCCCCTGCTCCGGGGCGGGTGGAGGGGTCATAAGTGCACTTGAGTTCGACTATGTTGCCATCGGAGTCCTTCACCACTTCTTCGCATTTGATGATGTAGGTGTACTTGAGACGCACCTCGCCGCCGGGTTTGAGGCGGAAGAACTTCCTGGGGGCGTCCTCCATGAAGTCGGAGCGCTCGATGAAGAGTTCGCGGGTGAAGGGAACCTTGCGGCTCGCTCCCTCGGGCTCCGCCGGGTTCAGGGGGCAGTCGAACCATTCCACCTTGTCTTCCGGATAGTTGACTATCGTGACCTTCAGGGGATCCTGGACCACCATGTAACGGTTGGAACGGGCGTTCAGGTCCTGGCGGACGCACCATTCGAGGAGCTGGATGTCCATGAGCTGGTCGCGCTTGCTCACGCCTATCTTGTCGCAGAACAGCTTGAGGCCCTCGGGCGTGTAACCGCGACGCCGCACGCCGCAGAGCGTAGGCATGCGGGGGTCGTCCCATCCGCTCACGAGGCCCTTCTGGACGAGCTCAAGGAGCTTGCGCTTGCTCATGAGGGTGTAAGTGAGGTTGAGGCGGGCGAACTCGTACTGGTGGCTGGGATAGATGCCGAGGGTCTGGATGAACCAGTCGTACAGGGGCCTGTGGACGTCGAACTCCAGGGTGCAGATGGAGTGGGTGATGTGCTCTATGGAGTCGCACTGGCCGTGGGTGAAGTCGTACATCGGGTAGATGCACCACTTGTCGCCGGTGCGGTGGTGGGAGGCGTGCTTGATACGGTAGAGTATGGGATCGCGGAAGAACATGTTGGGATGGGACATGTCTATCCTGGCGCGCAGCACTTTCTCGCCGTCGGCGTACTTGCCGTCGCGCATTTCACGGAACAGGCGCATGTTTTCTTCTACGCTGCGGCCTCGCCAGGGACTCTCGGTGCCGGGGGTCTCGACGGTGCCGCGGCCCCTGGAAATCTCTTCCTGGGACTGGTCGTCGACGTAGGCAAGGCCATCTCTGATGAGCTGCTCCGCCCACTCGTAGAGCTGGTCGAAGTAGTCGGAGGCATAGAGCTCCTTGTCCCACTGGAAGCCCAGCCAGCGTATGTCTTCCTTGATGGAATCGACATACTCGGTGTCTTCCTTGGTGGGGTTGGTGTCGTCGTAGCGGAGGTTGGTCTTGCCTCCGTACTTGGCGGCAAGGCCGAAGTTGATGCAGAGGCTTTTGGCGTGGCCGAGGTGGAGGTAGCCGTTGGGTTCCGGAGGAAAGCGGGTGAGGATGCTGTCGACTTTGCCGGATTTGAGGTCGTTCTCGATTATTTCTTCGAGAAAATTGAGTTTGCGTTCTTCTTCCACGATCTAAAGTATGTTAAGGGATTGCTCCCGGATTTTTTCGAGTTCGTCTTTCATGCGCACCACGGCTTTCTGCATGGCGGCGTGGTTGGCCTTGGAGCCGGTGGTGTTGATTTCGCGGCCCATTTCCTGGATGATGAAACCGAGCTTGCGGCCCGGACAGGGCTCGGAGTCTATGGTGTCGAGGAAATACTTGCAGTGCTGGCGCAGGCGCACTTTCTCTTCGTTGATGTCGAGTTTCTCGAGGTAGTATATCATTTCCTGCTCGAGGCGCTCGGGATTGAGCTCCAGGGAAAGGTCGCGGGCGGCCTTGAGGATACGCTCACGGGCTCCGGCTATGCGTTCGGCCTCATAGGATTCCACTTCGTCCTCGAGGGCGAGGATGGTCCTTACGCGGGAGGTGACGTCTTCACGCAGGGCCTTGCCCTCCTGCTCGCGGTAGGCCACGAGGGCGTCGAGGGCGGAGTCGATCGCAGCCTCGACCAGGGGCCAGTTGCCGTCGGTTATCACGTCGGGGCGGGCGGAGTCGACGACGTCGGGCATGCGGAGGAGCGTGGCGATGAGGCAGTTGGTGTCGGAGTGCGAGGGGTCGGGCAGACCGGCCTCGCGGGCGAGGGCCGCTATCTGGGAGTAGTACTCCCTGGCAAGGGCGGAGTTGATGGGCTTCGCCGCAAGGGCGGCATTGGGCTCCCAGGTGAGGAACAGGTCGATGCTGCCACGCTGCAGGCGCGAAGCCATCTTCTTGCGGACGTCCATCTCGCGGGACTTGGGAAGGAGGGACGTCTTGATGCCGATGTCGGCGTTCTTGCCGTTGACGGAACGGATTTCGACCGTGAGGAGGCCGCCCTCGAGCAGGGCCCGGGCCCTGCCGTAGCCTGTCATTGACTGCAGCATCCTACCAGAGCTTGACTATGCCCATTTCGAGGCCCCAGCAGCCGTCGGTGATGATGGGGGTGCTGCTGCCCGCGGCGTCGTCGACATAGCTGAGGCCGTCGACGAAGGTGTGGGAGTGGCCGCCGACCACGAGGTCGACGCCCTTGATGCGGGAGGCGTTTTCGTGGTCCTCCTGGTAGCCCTGATGGGAGAGGAGGATGACCATGTCGCAGTTCTCGGTGCCGCGCAGGTATTCAGCCCATTTGTTGGTGACTTCGACGGCGTCGAGCTGGGGTATGCGGGACGATATGGTCTTGGCGACGCAGGTGCTGATGTCGGCCTCGAGTCCTATGATGCCTATCTTCTTGCCGGCCTTGCGCACTATGCAGTAAGGCTTGACGTACTCGCCGAGCCCGAAGGAGGAGAGGTCGAGGTTGGCGCATATCACGGGGCACTTGATGTCCTTGACACGGGATGCGAGGTCCTCGATGCCGTCGTCGAATTCATGGTTGCCGAGGGTGATGGCGTCGTAGCCCATGGCGTTGATCATTTCGACCTCGAGCCTGCCGTGGAGCTGGGTGTAGTAGGAGGTGCCCTGGTTGAAGTCGCCGGCGTGGAGGAGGAGGACCTTGTCGGCGCCCTCGGCAGCCCGGACGGAGTCTACGAAAGCGGCCCTTTCGATGATGCCGCCGCGCCCGTCGCGCAGGGGGTCGAAGTGGGAGTGGGTGTCGTTGGTGTGGACGATGACAAGTTTGGGCCCGCAGGCACAAAGGGCGGCTGCCGCCGCGAGTATGGCGAATATGCGTTTCATGCTATTTGACAATGACCCTCCCGTCGGTCTGATATTCGATTGCCTTGCCCTCGGCAGTGAGCTTGCGGATATACTGCTCGATGGCGGTTCCGATGATTACGTCTGAGGTGACTATCCTGGTGGCGCCCTGGCCGACGTGGATGTTGTCGCCGCCGTCAAGCAGGAAGTCTACCGTGGCTACGCCGTATTTCTTCTTGGGGTCGATGGGCTGTCCGCCAACCTCGACGCTCTCGAGCTTGTGGTCGGAGATGACCATCCTGACGCCGCTCACGCACTGGGGACCGTACTGGGCTATCTCCTCCATGAGGCGCTGGAGCGCGGTGCCGGGGAGCTCGACCCAGACGAGCTTGTTGTTGAAGGGAAACATGGAGCGTATGTCGTCCAGGAGGACGTCGCCCTCGGGCATGTCGGTGCGTATGCCGCCGAAGTTGGTGACGGCCACGTCGGTGCGGCGGCCGCAGATGCGCCCGGTCTCTTCGCGCACGAGGTCGACCACGAAGTTGCTCAGTTCCGACTCCGGGGCCGACTTGGTCATGAAGCGGGTGGAGAAGGCGATGACCTCCTTGACCTCGGCCATGGAGGGCTGGGCGTCGATGAGGGCCTTGGCGACGAGAGGGGTGGATCCGCCTTCGAAGACCTTGCCGTTGGGGGCGGTGTAGGCGCCGTCGGGGGCGATGGTGCCGAGCGCCTGGGAGATGTTGTCGGAGCTCGGGGCAAAGACGCCGGTGCGGTGGCTGTCGATGCTGTGCTTTTCCCATGTGCAGCCGCTCTTGCAGCCCGGGAGCAGCGTCAGCACCAGAAGGATGGGGAGTAACTTTTTCATATGTGGGCTATTTCTGTTTGAACCAGTTCCAGAGGTCTTTCCAGGTGCTCTTCTTGCCGAACATAAGGATGCCGACCTTGTAAATCTTGGCCGACGCCCAGGCGCAGAGGACGACGGTCACTATGAGGAGGGCCACCGACAGGGCGATTTCCCAGAACGGGACGCCGAAGGGCAGGCGCGCCAGCATCACTATGGGCGAAGTGAAGGGAATCATGGATCCCCAGAACACGAGGGCGCTGTCGGGAGCCTTGAAGGCGTAGATGGCGATGAAGAATCCCAGCAGGAGAGGTACGGTGAGCGGAATCTGAAGCTGGTTGGAGTCGCCTTCGTTCTCGACCGCGGAGCCTATTGCGGCGAACAGCGACGCGTAGAGCATGTATCCGAAGATGAAGAAGATGACAAAGCAGATGATGATCTTGCCTATGGGCATGTTTCCGAGGGTGGAGAGGACCACACCGAGGCCGCCGCTGTCGGAGACCGCTTCGGTGACGGCCTCGGCCTGGTCGGCACCGACGCCCATGGTCTGGACCAGCCCGGCGGGGCTGGCGTCGCCGAGGAGGCTGTCGCCGGCCACGGCGCCCACGATGCCGATTATGGCGCCCGTGAGCACTATCCACAGCAAGAACTGGGTGAGGGCGACCAGCGCGACGCCGATTATCTTGCCGAACATGAGCTCCGTGGCCTTGACGGAACTGACGAGGACCTCGACCACGCGGCTGGATTTCTCTTCTATTACGGAGGACATCACCATGCCGCCGAAAAGGGTGATGAACATGTAGATGACCATGCCGAGTATCATGGATACGACCATGTAGACGCCGGATTCGGATATCTTTTCCTTGCCCTCCTCGTCGACGGTGTAGGCCTTGAGCTTGACGTTGGACTTGACGTCCTTCATGAGCTGCTTGAGGTTGTCGACGCCGGAGTGCTCGATGCGGTAGGACTCGACGGCTTCGTTGACGCGGGAGGCCATGTTCTCGCTGAGGTCGACGCCGAGGGGCTTGGTGGAATAGACGTCGGCGGTGACGGTGAGGGCCTCGGGGTCGAGTGCGCCTACAAGGAGCATGGCATCGTAGCCCTCGGCCTTGAGGGAGGTCTTGAGGGTTTCGGGATCGGCGTCTTCGAGAACGGTGTAGGTGGCGGTTTCGCCGCTCTCCAGGAACGGGGCGACTATGCCCGAACGGTCGACGACGGCAATGTTCTTGGACTCCTCCTTGGTGCCCATCATGATGAGGGTGGGCAGCAGGCACAGGGCGGCAAAGAGTATGGGGACGAGGAAAGTGGTGAGCAGGAAGCTCTTCTTCTTGACCTTGTTGAGGTATTCCCTGCTGATGATTATTCCGGTGGTGTTCAGGTTCATTGCTGCTCGGTGACTAATTTGATGAAAATGTCGTTCATGCGGGGCATGAGTTCCTTGTAGGAATTGATTGCGACGCCTCTGTCGATGTAGGACTGGAGGGTGGAGGTGCCGTCGACCTCGCGGGGAAGGACCTCGGTGTGGCGGCCGTCGGCGTCGGTATAGACGAGCTCGACGTTGTTGTTGCCGTAGGTGCGGCGGATGTCGTCGACGCCGCCGGTGATGACCAGGCGGGCCTTGTTGATGAGGGCGATGTCGTCGCAGAGCTCCTCGACGCTTTCCATGTTGTGGGTGGAGAGGATGATGGTGGCGCCTTCGTCCTTGAGGCGGAGGATTTCCTTGCGGATGACCTCGGCGTTGACGGGATCGAAGCCCGAGAAGGGCTCGTCGAGTATCATGAGGGAGGGGTTGTGGACCACGGTGGTGATGAACTGGAGCTTCTGGGCCATGCCCTTGGAGAGCTCCTCGACTTTCTTGTCCCACCAGTCCTGGATGCCGAAGCGGACGAACCAGTCGCGAAGGGACTTGCGGGCGTCGGCCGCGCTCATGCCCTTGAGACGGGCGAGGTACATGGCCTGGTCGCCGACTTTCATCTTGCGGTAGAGGCCGCGCTCTTCGGGCATGTAGCCTATGCGTTCGACGTCTTTCTGGGTTATGGGAGAGCCGCGGAAAAGCACCTCCCCGGAGCCGGGGATGGTGATGCGGTTGATTATCCTGATGAGGGTGGTCTTGCCGGCTCCGTTGGGGCCGAGGAGACCGAAAATCCTGCCTTCGGGGATATCGAGGCTGACCCTGTCGAGCGCCACTTTTTCGCCGAAGCTCTTGCAGATTTCCTTACATTCGATTATTGCCATTGCACTTGTCTTGGATTAATCTTCAAATATACGCATTTTTTGTTATTTTTGCGATGATGAAACGCATTGCTATCCTCTTTTTGCTCCTCGCCGGAGCGGCGCTCCGCGCACAGGACGTCAACGTCACGCCCTCCCCCGATTCCACCATGGTCGCCTTCACCCGCGCCAACGACCTGTGGGTAAGAGATTTGGCCACAGGCTCTGAAAGGCGCCTCACTTCCGACGGCTCCGACCTCATCCTCAACGGCTACGCCTCGTGGGTCTATTACGAGGAAATCCTCGGCCGCCCCTCCCGATACCGCGCCTTCTGGTGGAGCCCCGATTCCAGGAAGGTCGCCTTCTACCGCTTCGACAACAGCTCCGTTCCGATGTTCCCCATATACTCCCCCTTCGGCCAGGACGGGTCCCTGTCGCTCACGCGCTACCCCAAGGCGGGCGAGCCCAATCCCCCTGTATGCATAGGCATAGCGGGCGCAGACGGTTCGGGCACGGTCTGGGCCGACTTCCCCTCCGATGGCGAGCAGTACTTCGGCACCCCTTTCTGGGGCAGCGATTCGCGCGAGCTGTACGTCAGCCGCGAGCCGCGCCGCCAGAGCCTGCTGGAGCTCTTTGCGGTAAGCGCCTCCGACGGCACCAAACGTCCCGTCTACAGGGAGGAATACCCCACCTGGGTCACCTGGATCGAGGGCATGATATTCACCTCGAAGGGCCTCTACATGGCCCGCAATTTCGAGAGCGGCTGGGAGCAGATCTACTTCCTGGGTTACGACGGCAGCCTCAAGCGCCTCTCCGACGGCCCCAACTGGGACATACGGCTGATAAAGGCCGATGAAAAGAAAGGCGACGTCTGGTTCCTCGCCAAGCGTGATTCCCGCGTCCACACCACGCTCTACCGCCTCGACAGGAAGGGCCGCATCCACACCCTCACGGACCCCGCCCTCAACGTGGCCGCAGCCAGCGTCTCCGACGACTTCAAGACCTTCACCGCCCGCGCGTCGACCGCCCGCGCCCCCTGGACAGAGCTCAGCGGCAGCGCCCTCAAGGCCTGTTCCTTCCCCGAAATCAAAGAGAGCGACGAAGAAGGCCCCCGTCCCGAACTCGTAGTCATACAGAACGACGGCTTCGACCTCTACGGCCTGCTCTCCACCCCCCGCGACTTCTCCCCCTCCCTGCAATATCCCGTCGTGATGCAGCTTTACGGAGGTCCCGGCACTCCGTACGTACAGGACTTCTGGCGCAGCCGCGACGCACAGGACCGCTGGTGCTGGGAGAACGGCATAGTCTACATCGTAGTCGATCCCCGATCCAGCGGAGAGAACGGCCGCGCCGGCATGGACCAGGCCTTCAGGCGCATGACGGTCCCAGAGCTGGGCGACTACATCGCCTGGGCCCGCTGGCTCCAGGATCAGCCCTGGGTCGACGGCACGAGGATAGGCGTCGAGGGCTTCTCGTTCGGCGGCACCACCACTTCGATGCTCGTCCTGCGCTATCCCGAATACTTCTGCTGCGGAGTCGCCGGCGGCGGCGTGTACGACTGGCGCCTCTACGATTCGCACTACACCGAACGCTTCATGGACACCCCCCAGGCCAATCCCGAGGGCTACCACGAGAGCAGCGTCATCCCTTACGTGGCCACTTCACCTCTGCGCGACAGCCGGGGCCTGCACCGCGGCTATCCCGCGCTCAAGCTCACCCACGGCACCGGCGACGACAACGTCCACTTCCAGAACACCCTGCAGCTCATAGACGCTCTCCAGAAGGCAGGCATCCAGTTCGACCTGATGATCTACCCCGACGGCATGCACGGCTACCGCGGCCACCAGCACGAGCACGACCAGGCCTCCGACCACCTCTTCTGGGCCCGGCATCTGCTGTAGCGTACTCAAGTTTCGCAAGCATGAACTGTTTATATTTCAAAGGATTTACTGGCCCCCCGAAACTTAAGTAGCGTATCATTCGAAAGCGCTGTCCCTGAAATTGACAAGACAGACCTTGCCGACGGCGCGCGTGAGGGCGGTGTAGAGCCACTTGAGGTCGTCGAGGGTCTGGAAGTCCTGCCAGAAGGGGTTGTCGATGAATACGCAGTCCCACTGGCCGCCCTGGGCCTTGTGGCAGGTGATGGCGTCGGCGTACTTGAGCTGGAGGGCGTTGAAGAACGGGTCTTCGCGGACGGCCTCCCAGATGCGCTTCCTGCTGCCGCGGTCGGCGTAGTCGGCGCTCACGCCTGCGTAGAGGGCATTCTGCTGCTCGTATGTAAGAGCCGCCGACTCGCTCTGCAAGGTATCGAGACAGACTTTTGCCCTGACCTCACAGTCATCGTAGTCGGGAAAACGGAGCAGGGCGTCGGCGAACCTGAGGCCGTAGCGGTCTTCGAAGTGCCATATCTTCTGTAGGATGGCTACGTCGCCGTTGGCTATATAGTCGAGTTCCTCGACCTCGTCGACAAACTGGTAGCAGTTCTTGACTATCATGAACTTGTCGCCGCGCGAGAGCTCCTCCTCCTTGAAAAGCACCTTGGAGCGGATGCCGAGGTTGTAGCGTATGGCCCTCTTGTTGGAACGGGTGAGCACGATGGTGGAATCGTATCCATAGCGGCCGTAGGCGTCGGAGATGGCTTCGATGAGATCTCCCCCGCCGATGCGCTCCACGTCCTTGCAGCCCCTGATGTCGAAATATGGGCCCTCGAAGGTATCGTCGGGGCTTGCAGCTTCTATCATGCGGCGCAGGCGGGTGGCGTTGCCGAGGATGCCGGAGCCCTCGGCCTGGCGCACCACGGTCGACAGGGTTGCGTACTGCACCCCGCCGAAATTGTCCATCCACGAGGGAGTGAGGGCCGGGGAGGCTTCCAGGCCCACTGGGGGTAGTTGGGCGGCGTCGCCCGTGAGGACGAGGCGGCAGTCGATGCCGGAACGCACGAAGCTTATGAGGTCCTGGAGCAGGTTGCCGCTCCCGAAGGCCGCAGTCGTCTGCTGGGCGGTCTCGACCCCTATCAGCGACACTTCATCGACCACGAAGAGCGTGTGCCTGGCCTTGTTGGGTGCTAGCGAAAACTGGCCCCAGCCGTCCTTGCCTACGGATTTCTGGCGGTAGATGTGCTTGTGGACGGTGGAGGCGGGGTACCCCGACATGCCCGACAGCACCTTGGCGGCACGGCCGGTGGGAGCCAGCAGCACCGATTTGATTCCCAGACGCTTGAGGTAATTGATGACGGCAGAGAGGGCGGTAGTCTTGCCTGTGCCGGCATAGCCGTTCACGACGAAGATGTCGCCGTCGTCGGTGGTGAGGAAGCGGGCAAGGCCTTCGAAGAGACGGTCCTGGCAGGGCGTGGGTTCCGCCCCCAGGAGCTTGAGGAAGCCGCTGTGAAGGGAGGCCGCGTCCATCAGCGGTTGCGGCGGTCGAATATCATGGCCACTACCGCCAGTACGGGATAGATTTCGATACGCCCGAGGAACATGTCCATCGTGAAGACGAACTTGGCGGCGTCGGGCGCCATGTTGAAGTTGCCCATGGATCCCATCTCGCCCAGGGCGGGGCCTACGTTGCTAAGGCTCGTAATGGACGCTCCGAGCGAATTCTGCCAGCCGACGCCGGCCCACAGGCACAGAAGTATGGATACAGCCAGCAGCACGACGTACAGCACGATGTACAGGAGCTGCGAGGATACGGCCTCATCCTTGACCACGCGGCCTGCGAGGCGCACCTCGTTGACCGACGAAGGATGGAGAGTCTTGTTGATCTGGCGGCCGATAGCCTTGAACATCAGGAGGATGCGGTCTATCTTGAGACCGCCGGAGGTGGAGCCTGCGCAGGCGCAGACAGCCGCCGGAATGAGTATCAGGGCGCACATGATGCCCGGCCAGGTGCTGTTGTCGGTGATGGCGAAACCCGAGGTGGTGGAAATGCACATTATCTCGAAGAGGCCGTTCCACAGGGATTCGCCCCAGGAGGCGTAATAGCCGTTGAGCTTGAGGCCCAGGCCCAGAAGGGCCGAGAAGAGCACAAGGGAGCCGGTGTAATACTTGACGACGGGATTGAGGAGGGGCTTGAGGGACCGGGAGACCACGGCCAGGAACAGCACGCCGAAGTGGATGGACGAAAGGTACATGCACAGCATGGTCACAGCCTCTATCCAGCGGGATCCGAAGGCGCCGATGGAGGCGTTGCGGGTGCTGAATCCGCCGGTCGCCGCGACGCTCATGGCATGGCACAGGGAGTCGAAGAACGGCATTCCGGCAATCATGTACAGTATGAAGGCCAGGACGAATATTCCTACGTAGACGTAGGCGAAAATGTTGACCGTGCGGTTGATGCGGCCGCCGTAGGAGTTGCGCGACAGGGATCCGACCTCCATGCTGACGAGCCTCAGGCGAACGGGGCTGGAATCGGGGATGATGAGCAGCAAGAAGACGACTACTCCCAGACCGCCGATGAAGTGGGTGGCGCTCCTCCAGAAAAGGAGGCTCCGGGGAAGGGCCTCGACGTCCTCGAGAATGGTGGCGCCGGTGGTGGTGAAGCCCGACACGCTCTCGAACCAGGCGTTCTGCAGGGTGAACGGACCGCCCCAGAGGGCATAGGGCAGCATGCCGAATATGAAGGACAGCAGCCACGAAAGGGTGATGGTGACGTAGCCTTCCTTGAGGGTGATGACCTGGGCGCGGCGGACGAAGATGAAGGGGAAGATGCCCACCAGGAAAGTGATAATGAAACTGATGGACAGGGCAGTACGTGCGCTGTCCCCGCCGCTGAGCAGGGAGACTACGACTCCCAGGAACATGAACAGGGAGCTGACCAGCAGTGCCGAGCCTACGTTACGGCTTATTGCCTTCCAGTTCATTGCGTTCCCTGGCTTTTAAGTCACGCAGGCGGGCCCGGAGCTTGAGATTCTCGGAGGTGACTTCCGTTATGCCTTCGTTGAGGCGGACCAGCTGGTCGTCGCCGTCGAAGGTGTAGTTGTATTTCTTGTCGAAGGAGCGGAAAGCGTCCAGCGAATCGAGCATCTTGTACAGAGGGTTCACATAGTACGTGAGCATGAAAAAGAGCAGCATGAGCACGAGGAGCAGGCCCACGCCTACCGCCACGATGCCGGGAATGATGCTGCGGTAGAAACCGCGCTCGAAGGTCTGGGAGTTCTTTTCGAGGTCGTTGTAGATGGCGGTCTCGAGGGCGTCGATGTCGGAGGAGAGGAGCTCGAATCCGGGCTGGAGCCTGTTGAAATACCAGCTGCGCGAGTCGATGAAGTAGGAGTCGAGGACGTTCTCGAGCTCAAGGGAGGTGAGCACGTAGGCCGAACAGGAATAGACCACGGAGTCGGTGAGGGGCTGGATGACGTTGGTCTTGAGGGAGGTGCGGAGGGAGTCGCAGTGGGAGAGGAAATATTCCTGGTCGAACTCGGGGAGCTCGCCGTAGAAGTCGTCGCCTATGACGGTGAGGATGTCGAGGTTGTATTTGTTGCAGATGTCGGAGAGCTTGTGGGCGGTGTTGAGGCTGCGGACGTCGTCGGCTATGAGGTCGGAGACGTAGCTGCTCATCCTGGCATACTCCAGGACCGATATGGTGGCCGAAACGAGGAGTATGGCGGCGATGGCGCTGAGGCTCAGTGTAAGTTTTGCCTTAATTGACAAGGTCATTTTAAAATTTTTTACAAAATTCTTACAAATATAGGAAATAATTGATATTTTTGCATAAAACACTCAGGCTATGACCAATAGTTTTTTGGATGATTCCACCGGCAAGAACGCCTTCATCAAGCGTGAAATCCTCCGCCTGTGCATAGAACACGACGAGTCGAGCATCTCATACTTCAGCAAGACGCTCGGCATCAGCGTCCCCACCATAACCAAGCTCATCGGCGAGCTCATCGACGAAGGCTACCTCCTCGACGAGGGCAAGATAGGCACCTCCGGCGGCCGCAGGCCGAGCATCTTCGGCCTCAATCCCGACGCCGGCTACTTCGTGGGCATCGACGTCGCCCGCCACCATTTCCACGTCGCCATCTCCGACTTCAAGGGCAACATGCTCAAATACATAGAGGACATCGAATTCGTCCTCGAATCGTCCGGCGCCTCCTTCAGGCAGATGTGCCGCATGGTCAAGGACGCCGTCATAGCCGAGGGCGTCCCCTGGATCAAGGTCCTGGCCGCAGGCGTGAGCCTGTCGGGCCGCGTCAACCCCGAACAGGGCTACTCCCTCACCTACTTCGTCTCCGACGACCTCCCCCTGCGGGAACTCTTCCAGCGCGAGCTCAACGTCCCCGTAAGCATCGAGAACGACTCCAGGGCCCTCACCTACGGCGAATATATGCACCTGGGCAAGGACGCCGACCGCAACATGATAGCCTTCAACCTGAGCTGGGGCCTGGGCATGGGCATGATCATGGACGGGCGCCTGTACTACGGCAAGTCTGGTTATTCCGGCGAAATAGGCCACTTCCCCCTCCTCGACAACGACATCATGTGCCGCTGCGGCAAGGTCGGCTGCCTCGAGACCGGCGCCTCCGGCTCCGCCCTTCATCGCCTCATCATAGAAAAGCTCAAGGCCGGCAGGCGATCTTCCCTCTCCCGCACCTACAGGGAAAAAGGCGAAATCGACCTCTCCGAAATACTCGACGCCGTCGAGAACGGCGACGTCCTTGCAATCGAATGCATTGGTGAGGTCGGCGCAATGCTCGGGCGCGGAATAGCCGGCGTCATCAATATCTTCAACCCCGGGCTCGTAATCGTCGGCGGCCGCCTCATCGTAGGCAAGGACCACCTCCTGCTCCCCGTGCGCACCGCCGTCAACCGCCTCTCGATGGCCCGCGTCACCGCAGACACAAAAATTCGCCTCTCTACGCTCGGCAGAAAGGCGATTGTGTTTGGCGACTGTCTCCTTGCCCGCAAGAAACTGCTAGGAATCTAGGACGCCTTGTTGATAAGGTACTGACCGTACTGGTTTTTTGCCATGGGTGCGGCAATACGGCGCAGGCTGTCGGCGTCTATCCATCCCTTGTCGTAGGCGATGGCCTCGAGGCACGCAATCTTGAGGCCGGTGCGCTTCTCTATCACTTCAACGAAGGTGCTGGCGTCGCTCAGGGAATCGAAGGTGCCGGTGTCGAGCCATGCGAAGCCGCGGCCGAGGGTCTGGACCTTGAGGGAACCGGCGGCGAGGAATTCCTGGTTGACGGTGGTGATTTCAAGTTCCCCGCGGGCGGAGGGCTTGATGCGGGCGGCCACGTCGACTACGCTGTTGGGGTAGAAATACAGGCCTACGACGGCGTAGTTGGACTTGGGATTGGCGGGCTTCTCTTCGATGCTAAGGCAGTTGCCGGCGGCATCGAACTCAGCCACTCCGTAGCGCTGGGGGTCGCTTACCCAGTAGCCGAATACGGTGGCCATGGAGTCCTCCTCGGCGGCGCGGACGGCCTCGCGGAGCTTGGCGGTAAAGGAGTCGCCGTAGAAAATGTTGTCGCCGAGGACGAGGCATGCGCAGTCGTCGCCGATGAATTCACGGCCTATGATGAAGGCCTGGGCCAGACCGTCGGGCGAGGGCTGCTCCGCATACTCGAGACGGATGCCGAAATCGGAGCCGTCGCCGAGCAGGCGCTTGAAACCGGGCAGGTCGTGGGGAGTGGAGATGACAAGGATTTCCCTTATCCCGGCAAGCATGAGCACGCTCAAGGGATAGTAAATCATGGGCTTGTCGTAGATGGGAAGCAATTGCTTGCTCACGCCCTTGGTAATCGGATACAGGCGCGTGCCGGAACCTCCGGCGAGAACTATTCCTTTCATAATATTGACATTCTGTGCAGGCATTCTCGGAGGCTCTGCGTCCAGTGGGGGATGCTGAGGCCGAATGTCTGCTTGATTTTGGTCTTGTCGAGTACTGAGTAAGGGGGACGGTGCACTCTGGAGGGGAATTCCGAAGAGTGGCACGGCAGCACTTCGCAGGCGGTGTGGCCCGACAGGATGGCGATTTCGCGGGCGAAATCGTACCAGCTGCACACGCCCTCGTTGGAGTAATGGTAGATGCCGCAGGCGGGATCGGGCACTTCGAGGATGCGGAGTATGGCCCCGGCAAGGTCGCGGGCGTAGGTGGGAGTGCCTACCTGGTCGAATACCACGCTTACAGCGGGCCGGGTGGCGGTAAGGTTAAGCATGGTCTTGAGGAAATTGCGCCCGAACTCGCTGTAAAGCCATGACGTGCGGATGATGATGCTGCGGCAGCCCGAGCCGAGCACCGCCTGCTCGCCCTGCAGCTTTGTGAGGCCGTATACGCCTGTAGGCGAGCCTGCCATGGACTCGGTGCATGGCGTGTTGTAGGTCTCCCCTCCGAATACATAGTCGGTGCTGATGTGGACGAGGAGTCCGCCGCGGCGCGCCATGGCCCCTGCCAGATAGCCCACGGCCGTGGCGTTGAGGAGCGCGGCAAGCTCGGGCTTGTCCTCGGCGGCGTCGACGTTGGTATAGGCCGCACAGTTGACTATGACGTCGATATTGCCGCTGTCGACATATGCGTCGACGGCGGCGCGGTCGGTGATGTCGAGTTCGTCTATATCGGTAAAGACAAAGCTGCCGGAGGCGCCCTCAGAGAGGATGCGGATTTCGGAACCCAGCTGTCCGTTTGCGCCCGTCACCAAAATATTCATATCTTTTCTACCGTTTGTATGTCCAAATCCATCGTGGCGGCGCCGAGCAGGCCGAGGCGTACTGCGAGGCAGCGGCCGCCCGCCACGCTCACCAGCTCACACTCCACACCCGTGAGAGGGCCGCTTACCACCCTGACCCTGTCGCCGGGTGCGGGCTGTTCCTGCACCACGCTCACTCTGCCGCCCGACTCCACCATGCGGCGGAAGGCTTCCATTTCGGAGTCCCTGACAACTGCCGGCCTGCCCTCCGAAGACAGGAATGCGGTTATCCGAGGCTCGCTCCTGAGGGCTTCGAGGCGCTGGCGGCCGGTGCACCTCACGAAAACGTAACGCGGAACAAGGAGCACCTCGACCAGCTTGCGCCTGTCACTCCAGCGGTGAATCTCCCTTGCCGTGGGGAGAAAGACCTCAAGGCCCGACGAGGAGAGGGATGCGGCGACATTCCTCTCCTGGCAGCTGCGCACGCGCGCGACATACCAGCAGGGAGTGTCAGCGCTTGGCGTCATACTCCGAGAAGCGGGAATTCTTGGAAATGAATTCCGGGACTATCTGCTTCATGAGCTTCACCATCTCGGGGATATTGACGTCTCGCGACAGCTGCTCCAGCTGCTCGACGTCGGCGAGTGCGTCGGAATACTTGTATGTGCGCACACGGGCAATCCGGATGCGGCCGTGGGAGGTGGGGTCGGTATTTTCGGCGTTGGAGAGGACCTCCTCGTAGAGCTTTTCGCCAGGGCGGAGGCCGGTGTATTCTATCTTGATATCCCTGCCGACCACCTTGCCGGAAAGCTGTATCATGCGGCGGGCAAGGGTGTCTATCTTGACAGGGTCGCCCATGTCGAAGACGCAGATCTTGTTGGCAGTGTCCATGACGGCGGCCTGCATGACGAGGCGGCAGGCCTCGGGAATGGTCATGAAGAAGCGGGTGATGTCGGGGTGGGTGACGGTGACAGGGCCGCCCTTCTCTATCTGGTCGCGGAAACGGGGAATCACGGAGCCGTTGGAGCCGAGCACGTTGCCGAAACGCGTGGTGACGAACTTGGTGGATCCCTCACGCTCGCCGGAGGCGATGGACAGGCCGAGGCTCTGGACGTAAATCTCGGCGAGGCGCTTGCTGCAACCCATTATGTTGGTGGGGTTTACGGCCTTGTCGGTAGAGACCATGACCATCTTTTCTACGCCGTACTCGATGCACTTGTCGGCCACCTGGCGGGTGCCGACGACGTTGACCATGACGGCCTCGCAGGGGTTCTCCTCCATGAGGGGAACATGCTTGTAGGCGGCAGCATGGAAAACGACCTGAGGGCGATAGTGCCGGAAGGCGAAGTCCAGGCGCGGCTTGGAGCGGACGTCACCTATCACGGGGACGAAATCGAGCTCGGGATGCTGATCTTCCAGCTCCAGGCGGAGGTTGTGCATTGGGGTTTCGGCATTGTCGAAGAGGATGAGGCGCTCGACCTTGAGGGAAGCAAGCTGGCGGCACAGCTCGGAACCTATGGAACCGGCAGCTCCGGTGACCATGACGGTGCGGCCGCTGAAGCGGGCGCTGATCTTGTCCATGGAGATGGTAATCTCTTCGCGGCCGAGAAGGTCTTCGACCTTGACGTCACGGACGATGACTGCATCGGTCTTGCCGAATTCTCCAACCTCAGGGAGGATCAGCACGCGCAGACCGAGCTTAGTGCAGTACTGGACAAGATGTTCCTTCTCGAGACGGACGTCGTCGCGGCGGGTGAAGAGGACTGCCGAGCACGAAAGCCGCAGTGCAATCTTGTCCAGGTCGGACGCGGAGGAGAAGCTGTAGACGGTCTTGTCGGCGTACTTGACGCCGTCGAGGGACTTGTCGGGGGTGATGACGCCGCATATGGCGAAGTGCGGAGAATTGCGGAAACGGGTGATGGACGAGAGGGTCTTGTCGGACGTGCCGTACACCAGGACTCGCGTGCACTTTTGAAGTTCCCTGACACGGGACTTGTACATCTCATATACCGCTATCATGATCAGGCGCACTCCAAGGATAAAGAGCATCGAGAGCATGAAGTCGGACATGAGCATCAGCCAGACGTGGTCCTTTATGGCGTGTCGGGAAGTAAAGGCCAGGACCGAGATGCATATCAAGGCACTCTTGCCGAGGAGTGCAAACACGAAACGCAGCAGATCCTTGAAGGTGGTGTGCCGGATTATGATGACATATGTCTTGGCAGCCAGGAACATGACAAGCGATCCGGCGAGTGCGCTGACGAGCCAGACGATGACAAAGCCGGCATCGACGGCCACAGGTTTGGCCATCATGTATGAGAAGGCAAGCACAAGCCCCGAGGCCAGCACGGAGAGCGCGAGGTCCATCAGCAGGACCACGTACACATTGAGGAACTTGGACGAAAGCTTGCCTATGCGCTTTTCTATTCTGCTCACTATGCCTTTTCTTCTTTCTGTGAATAATAGTCGTAGCTGTGATATCCGTATCCGTAACCGTAGCGGTAACCATAGCCGTGTCCCGAAGTGATTTCGGTGCCGTTGAGGAGAACGGAGAGATTCTTGAGGGTGCCCCTCTGGTAGAGGGCCTCTATTTCGGAGAGCATGGTCTTGTCGAACAGGCCGGCACGGGCGATGAAGATGGTGCGGTCTGCGAGGTCGGAGATTATCTGGGTATCGGCCACTATGTTGTAGGGAGGGCAGTCGATGAAGACGTAGTCGTAACGGGTCTTGAAGTACTCAATCACCTCGGCGAATTTGGCGCTGGCAACAAGTTCGCTCGGGTTGGGAGGGATGGTGCCCACGGGCAGGACTTCGAGACTGTCGTAGTCTTCCGGCTTGACGACGAGGGAGTCGAGCGCAAGGTTTTCGCCGGAAAGATAATTTGAAACTCCTTTCTTGGGAGAGCCCACCATCGCGGAAAGGGAGGCATGGCGAAGGTCGCCGTCGATGATAAGGACCCTGGAGTTCTTGATGGAGAGGGCTGCGGCAAGGTTGGCACTGACGTAGGTCTTGCCGGAACCGGGATTGAAGGAAGTGACGACTATCACCTTGGAGGAGGCGCCGCGGGTGATGAACTCGAGGTTGGTGCGGCAGACGCGGAAGGCCTCGTTGGCTGCGTCCCTCTTGTTGTGCCTGACTATGAACTGGCTCTCGGCGGCTTTCTTTTTGCCGGCGCCCCGGTGGCGCTTCCCGCTCTGGGGGACCTCGCCGATGAAGGGAGCCGAGAGGCTCTCGATGTCTTTCTTGCCGCGGACCTTGGTGTCGAGGACCATGATGAGATATTCGACTCCGAAGGGGATGAGAAGCCCCAGGAGCAGAGCGATAAGGACTATCTGCCTGGTGTTGGGGGCGGTGGGGGCGGAGGGGCCGTGTGGATTGGTGATAATGCGGGTGTTGTAGGCTGTGAAGGCCTGGGAAAGCTCATTCTCCTCGCGTTTCTGGAGGAGGAAGATATACAGCGACTCCTTGACTTTCTGCTGGCGGTCGAGGTCGAGGAGGTACTTGGACTGGCGGGGGTTGTCTGCAAGGCGTGAAGTCGCCTTCTGCTCGGCCTGCTGGAGGCTGGCCATCTGGGCCTGGAGGGTATTGATGAGGTCGTCGAGCGAGGCGAGGATGGTGGCGTGCATGGCTCGCAGGTTGGTGTCCATCTCGATGACGAGGGGGTTGCGCTCGGAGGAGTTGGCGACGAGGTTGTTGCGCTGGAGAACCATGTCGTTGTACTTGGTGATCTGTGAGGAGAGGCCAGCGCTGCTCAGGCTTGCGGGCGAAGGGAGCATGCGCGAGACGTCCTGCGAGGCGCTCATGTTGTTGCGGATGTAGCGGGCGGTGTAGAGCTGGTTGTCGAGTTCCTGCTGCTTGCGGGAAGCTTCCTGCGACTGGTTGAGGTACATGCTCGACACGGCGGAGACGTCGGGGAGGACGTTGCGGGACTTGTAGTTGGAGATGTCGGTGTCGACGTTGCCGAGGTCCTTCTCGATGGCGGCGAGGCGGTCGTTGATGAAGAGGGACGTGCTGACGGCTATCTGGTTGCGGTCGTCGACCCAGTTCTCGTTGTAGACGTTGATGACCATGTTCAGGACGTCCTCAGCCCTGCGGGGGCTCTGGTCGGTGATGCTGAGTTCGAGGACGTCGGAGTAGTTCTTGGCGTTGAGGGCCGAGGCCGAGAAGCGCTTGTTGTAGGAGTTGGTCGCCGCCTGGAGGGAACGGTGGGTCACGTAGACGGTCTGGTTGAAAGGGACGGTCACGTTGGGGGCGAGGTCGATGACAAGGGGGCCGGCTACCGTGGCGAGGGTGTCGCCGAAATGGCCGGCATACATCTGCTCGTCGTGACGGGTGTCCGGAATGTCCATGGTGACGCGGAAGGTGCTGTCAGTCAGCGGGTCGACCTTGAAGGTGACGGCGGACGCCCTGTCGAGGAAACGTGCCCGGACGGGGAGCGAGGCCCCGTAGATGACGTGCCTGCGGGCCCTGCCTGCAACTTCATACTCGAAGTCGAGGCCCATGCGGCTCACGACTTCGTACATCAGGTCGGGTGACTGTATGGCGATGATTTCGTTAGAGAGCTTGGAGCTCTGCTGGGTCATGCCGCCGGCGGAGAGGACGCTTTCGAGTTCGCTGGCACGGCGGGAACCGGACTCCTTGATGAGGACGGTGGCGGAACGGGTGTAGATCTTGGGGGTCTTGACTATGTACCAGGCAGCGAGGCCTCCGCACACGAGGACCGATATGAGGAACCAGTACCATTTGCTGAGGCACCGGCTCAGGAATTCACGGAAGTTGAAGGATTCGGTGCTGTTTGCGTTTTCTGCCATGATGCTACATGTTTTGGAGCCGGAGGGCGACTACGGTGACGGTGGAGGTGAGGGTAGCTGCGAGCGAAGCTATGGAAATCCAGAAGGACGTGCTCATTACGGTGTTGCCGTTGACGGTGGACTGGCGGGTGCGCATCGCGTTGGGTTCCACGTAGATGATGTCGTTCTGGCAAAGGTAGTAGGCGGGAGACTTGGTGATGTCCTCGGCGGAGCGGAGATCGAGCAGGTAGGTGTGCTGGATGCCGTTCTCCTCGCGGATGACGCGGACGTTGTCGCGGCGGCCGGTGATGGTGAGGTCGCCTGCTGCGGCGATGGCGTCGAGGACGGTGATGTGGTCGCGGGTGATGGAGTAGCGGCCGGGCCTGGAGACCTCGCCCATGAGGGAGACGGTGAGGTTCATGAAGTCGACGGTGACTACGGGGTCCTTGACGAGGTCGCGGGTCTGGAGCTCGTTCTTGATGAGGGCGGACACCTCACTGCGGGTGAGGCCGCCGACGTGTATCCTGCCGATGACGGGAAAATCGATGTCGCCGTTGCGGTCGAGGGTGTAGCCGCACACGCCGACGCCGCCGCTTGTGCCGCTTGAGGAGCTTAAGGAAGTTGATCCGCCGGTACCGAAACGCCTGGTGACGTAGGGCAGGTTGAACTGGTTCATGAGCTCGGGGCTGGGGCAGTTGACTATGATGCTGATCTCGTCCTCGGGACGGAAGCGGATCTGGGCCGGGTCGACGCTGGTGGAGATTTCCTTGTCGGTGGTGTCCTGGAAATAGATGATATTCTTGGGTGCGGAGCAGCCGGCAAGAAGTCCGGCGGCAAGGGCAAGCGCGACAATCAGGGTCTTTTTCATAATTTGCTAATTACTGTAAAGTTTGCAAAAATAACCAAAATCCTTTTAAATTTCAAACAATTGTAGCTAAAACACAACTGCAACCCTTGCAAGCGGAGTCCCGCTCATGGGGTCGGAAGCGGGGGCGAGGGCGACTTGAACGCCGCTTTGCGGGGTGCCGGAAATGCCTAGGGCAGACTTGACCGGCCCGAGGAGCCACTTGCCGGCGTGGGCGCACAGTATGCCAAGGCCGGCTCCGGTGAAGAGGTCGCCAAGCCAGTGCCTGCCGGCGCAGAGACGGCTTGCGGCGGTAGCCGTCGACACCGCATAAGCCCCTGCTCCCCAGAGATTTCCATAATCGAGGCGGGTGAGTTCCGCACCCGTAAAAGCCAGGAGCGTATGACCCGATGGCATGGATCGGCTGTCGCTGCCGTCGGGCCTTGGCACCTGCAGCAGAAGCTTTGCGGCATATCCCAGGCCTATGCTCAGTGAATGCCCGATAACCGACTCAATAAGCCTGTCGGTGAAGGGCACGCGCGAGTCAGCCCCCGCAAAGGCGAGGGTGAGGTGCATGGCAGAAGGAAGAAAGCGGCCGACTTCGCCCGCTCCGGTGACGAAAGGGGTTGCGGAGCCGAGCAGGCCGTCCATTCCGGAAAAGACGGGGACTTCTATCTCGTTGTGGGCGAGGAAGTGGAGCGCAAGGCCGGTGCCGCCCAGAACCGAGGGGGCCACAAGCTGCGAGGCGCGGAAGGCCGACGAATCCGGGGGGGCACTCACCTGCTGCGCCTTTGCGGGAAGGCACATCAGGAGCGGCAGCAGCAGCAAGGGCAGCCTTCGCATGGGCGTCAGGCTATCTGCGGGCGGCCCGGACGCTCACGGCGTTCGGAGCCCTCGAGGTGCCGTTCCTCCATTTTGCCGTCCTGAAGGGCATGGTAGCCGAGACGGGTGTTCCAGATGTCGATGGCAGTAAAGATGGCTGAGCGCATGGACTGGGGGTCGGCCAGGTCACGGCCCGACAGCTCGTATGCGGTGCCGTGATCGGGCGAGGTGCGGACTATGGGCAGGCCGGCGGTGAAATTGACTCCGTCCTCGAAAGAAAGGGCCTTGAAAGGCGCGAGGCCCTGGTCGTGGTACATGGCGAGGGTGGCGTCGAAGCGCTCGTAGTGGCTGAGGCCGAAATAGCCGTCGGGCGAGAAGGGTCCGAAGGCCTGGATGCCCTCTGCCACGGCCTGAGCCACCGCAGGGATAATGACGTCCTGCTCTTCCCTGCCGAGGAGACCGCCGTCGCCGCTGTGGGGATTGAGGCTTAGGACTCCGATGCGGGGGCTGTCGATGCAGAAATCCTCCTTGAGGGACTGGTCGAGGAGCCTGAGCTTGGCGAGAATCTTTTCGGTGGTGACGGCAGCCGGCACCTGCTTGAGGGGAATGTGCCCTGTGACAACGCACAGGCGCAGGCGGTGACTGGTCATGATCATCGCGACCTCGGGAGCCCCGAAGTGGTTCTGGAGGTATTCGGTATGGCCGGGGAATCCGAAGCCCTGGCCGGTCATGGCCTTCTTGTTGATGGGGCCGGTGACAAGCACGTCGATGGCTCCGGCCTGTATGTCGCCCACCGCCCTGTCGAGGCAGGCGATGGCGTCGCGGGCCGACTCGGGAGTGGCCTGGCCGGGCTCGGCGAACACGTTGTCGGGGAGGCAGTTCAAGATGTTTATCTTCTTTGGTTTGGCCTCCCTGGCATCGGTGATGACGTTGGTGTCGAGCTGGTCCAGCTCGTGGATGGTCTTGCGGTAGAAGCCCCACAGCTTGGAGGAGCCGTACACTACCGGGGTGAAGAATTCGAGGGCCCGGGGATCGGAGAGGGCCTTGATTATGACTTCGTAGCCTATGCCGTTGGAATCGCCCTGGGTGATGCCGACGACGGGTTTTGTCTTTTGCATATCAAATGAGTTTAGCTTCTTGTTCTGTGTATCCCGAGTCCGCGGGCAGGCCGGGTTGTGAATATGCAGCCACGGCCAGGCGGTCGCAGCGTTCGTTCTCGGGGTGGCCGGCATGGCCGCGCAGCCAGTGCATCTGCACGCGGAAGCCCCTTGCGAGCTCGTCGTAGCGGGCCCAGAGGTCGTGGTTCTTCTTGCGTTTCCAGCCCTTGGTGACCGTGCCCACGACATACTGGGAATCGCTCCACACCTCGACCTCGGCGCCCTCCCAGCGTATGGCCTCGAGGCCCTTGATGACCGCGAGCAGTTCCATGCGGTTGTTGGTGGTGAGGGCGAATCCGCCGCTGAGTTCCTTGCGCAAGGAACCGCAGACCAGCACGGCGCCCCAGCCTCCGGGGCCGGGATTGCCGCTGGACGCGCCGTCGGTATAGAGGTATATGACAGGCCTGGAGGTCATACGAGATTCTGGATTTGGGCGTATTCGTAGCCCCTGGAAAGGGCGAACTTGATGAGCTTCAGGCGGGCCTGGGGGTCGCCCTCAAGGGTGCGGGCCTTGGCCGCGAGAAGGCGATCCAGACGGGCCGAGGCGGCCTGGGGGTCGACCTCGGAGAGGGCTGCGTCCGCCGTGGCGGAGGGTATGCCCCTGGCGGCAAGGGCATAGCGTATCTTTATGGGACCCCAGCCGTCCAGCTGGGCCTTTTCGCGGGCGAAGGCCGATGCGTAGCGCAGGTCGTCGACATACTTGTCCCGGATGAGGGAGTCAAGCACTTCCTGTGCTGCAGCCGCATCGCCGTCGAGGGCCTTGAGAGCCTTTGCGAGTGCGTCGGCGGAACACAGCTCACGCCGGGAGCACTGGTTCTGCAGTTGGTTTAAGACTCGTAGGGTGTTTTCTTGCATGGCGTCAGAAATCAAATCCCAGGGAAACGTACAGGCCGGCATCGCGGGAAAAGTCGTGCATGCGGTCGGACCATATACCCGCTATCTTGACGGGGCCGGCCGGTGTGGAGTATCCCAGTTCCAGGCCGGCGCCCCACTGGGTAGGCAGGGGCGACTGGAGGAAACCCTCGACCGTCCCGGACTCGCGGAAGCATCCTCCGGTGGCGGTAAAGAAGAGCTTCTCCCCCATCCTGAGCCGCAGCCCGAGATTGGCGACCGCCACATAAGGGCCCGCCTGATAGACGTTGCCGAAGCCGATGAAAGGCATCTGCCCTTCAATGTATCTGCCCGGAATCATGCCTCCGATGTAGCTGCAGTGGGCAAACGAGTATGCAGGGTCGTAAGCGGCCGTGACCGCATTGGGCGAATCTGCGCTGCCGACCAGGGCTCGGGCGTGGATGTCGGGAATGAGGGCGAGCCTGCCGCCAATGGGCACGGCGGCGTTGAAGTTGAGGTAGGCGGTATGGAGAGGCTCGAAGCTGTCGACGCCGCTCTTGGAGAAGTCGAAATCGTAGCCGAAGGTGAGCTTGACGCCCCGCGAAGGATAGTACAGGCGGTCCTGGGTGTAGAGGGTGCCTGTACCGAAGAATCCCAGATAGCCGCCGTCGAGCAGGCCGGCGTAGCGGCGGTAGACGTCGTACCCGTATTCGCTCCTGGGCGAAAGGCGCCAGTAGCGGTACTGCGCTCCGAGGGCGAAGTCGACCCTGGTCCACTTGATGTTGGAGAGGTATACCCTCTCGCGGTGGCCCCACCAGCGGCAGTCGGTGCCGGTGCCGTAGAGGTTCGTAATCAGGGTCGAGGAGACGTTGTCGAAGCGGGCCTCGAGGTTGACTGTGGGAAGCCAGCTGACGTTGAGGGCGGCGCGGGCTCCGAGCATCTGGCTGCGGCCGACCTTGGCGTCGAGGTCAAGCTTGACGCCGCTGAGCTTGTGGGCGTTGAGGCCTATGTTGAAAAGGAAGGCCGCCCATTCTTCGGAGTCGAAGCGCACGCCGGCGCCGAACTGGTGGCGGGGCCCCTTTTCGCAGTCGAAGACGAGCCGGTAAGGTTCCTTGCTGCCGAGGAGGCTGTAGGTTACGGAGGAGAAGCAGCCCGTAGCCTCGATTATGGACATCATGTCCTCCATCCTGGCCCTGTCGACACTGGTGCCGGCCTTGAAGTGCACCTTGCGGTGGAGGATGCGGGATTCGGCGTTGGTGACGCCGTGGAATTCGACCGCATAGACCCGGACGGGCGTGTGGTTGATGTCGATGGCCCTCGGACCCTGGAAGGTGGTGACGGCGTCGCCGGTGAGGGCCTTGACCTCGGAGAGCCGGTCGGAGCAGAGGCGGGCGGCAGCATAGCCGCGCGAAATCATGGTGTCGATGGCTACAGGGTTGAAGCTGAGCATGTTGTAGCCGTCGAGGCGGGGCTTGATGAAGACGTCGGCCTCGCCTTTGTTGCGGTTGAAGGTGTTGCGGCCGAGCATCGTGACGAACTGCATCACGATGTCGCCTATGTTGTTGACCTGGGAGTAGCTGGGGTCGGTGTCGGAGAGGTCGACACCGATGATGATGTCGCAGCCCATGGCCTTGGCGAGGTCGACGGGAAAGTTGTTGCGGGTGCCGCCGTCGACCAGGATCATGCCCTCCTTGCGGACGGGCTTGAAGAGCACGGGGATGCTCATCGTGGAGCGCATGGCGTCCTTGATGGAGCCGGAGGCCCAGTTCTTGGCCTTGAGGCTCACCATGTCGGTGGCGACGCAGAAAAAGGGTATGGGGAGGTCTTCGAAGGACATTTCGTCCTCATATCCTACCGCAACGCTGGAGAACAGGTTGCCTACGTTGAAGCCGTAGGCATAGCCCGAAGGGAGGGAGTTGGAGAGCTTGTTCTCGGCTATGCCCTGCTGGGCGCCGTTGTCGAAGAAGCGGAGCTGCTCGTCGACGCGGGCCTGGAAGTCCTGGCTGGAATACATGAACGGGACCGACAGCAGGTAGGTTTCGCGGTACATCTTGCGGGCGTAGGAAAAGTAGCCCGGGTCTATGCGGTCGGAGAGCATGAGGCCCCAGTTCTGGGCACGGAGGAGCGAATCCATGTAGTGGGAGTCGTAGCCCATGGCCGTGAAGCCGCCCACGAGGCCGCCCATGCTGGTGCCGCATATCATGTCGATGGGAATCTGCAGCTCCTCCAGATAACGGATGACGCCCACATGGGCCGAGCCCTTGGCGCCGCCGCCGCTCAGGACGAGTCCTACGGTGGGACGGTGCTGCGCGAGGTGGATGGAGTCCATGCGGGCACGCATGCGTGCGATGACGGCCGCGTCGCCCTGCGGGTCGACGCTGTCGATGGAGAGGCCGTTGTCGTATTCCTGGGCCAGGCCAGGGAATGCGAGCAAGACGGCCGCTATCGCTGCGTATGCTCTCCGGCAAGCATTCCGCAGGCGGCAAGGATATCCTCGCCTCTGGAGGCTCTTATCGTGCATATGGGTCCGTGGGTGTTGAGTCGGTTCTTGAATTCTTCCATACGCGGGAGCGGGGAGCAGCGGTACGGAAAGTCGGGGATGGCGTGGAAGCGGATGAGGTTGACCCTGCATTCCAGGCCCCTGAGGAGACGGGCGAGGGCGTCGGCGTGGCGTTTGGAATCGTTCCAGCCGTCGAACATGGTGTATTCGAAGCTTACGCGCCGCTGTCCCGAGAAGTCATACTGCCGTATGAGGTCTATAACGTCGCCCAGGGGCCAGGCCTTCTGGACGGGCATGAACTCGAGGCGCTCGTCGGGGAAAGGGTTGTGGAGGCTCACCGCCAGGTGGCAACGGCCGGAGTCGAGGAAGCGGCGGAGCACAGGCAGGACGCCTATGGTACTGAGGGTTATGCGCTTGGGGCTCCAGCCGAACTCGCCGGTGAGGATGTCGATGGCGGAGGAGACGGCGTCGTAATTGTCGAGGGGCTCCCCCATGCCCATGAAGACGGCGTTGGTGAGGCTGCGGGCCTCGGGGATGCTGACGAACTGGTTGAGAATCTGGGAGACGGTGAGGTTGCCGTGCCACCCCTGGCGGCCGGTCATGCAGAAGCGGCAGCCCATGCGGCAGCCCGCCTGGGAGCTGACGCAGAGGGTCATGCGGTCGGCGTCGGGGATCATGACGGCCTCGACGGCATCGGAGGGGCCGGTGCGGAAGAGGTACTTGACCGTGCCGTCCGACGAGACGGCGCTCTGGGCGGGAGGGGCGGTGCCGAGGTCGTAACGCTCCTGGAGGACGGCCTTGGACTGGCGGGAGATGTTGGTCATGGCGTCCCAGGATGTGGCTCTCTTGACATAGAGCCACTCCGCCAGCTGGCGGCCCACGAAAGGCTTGAGGCCGCATGCCGACGCGAGTTCCTGCAACTGGGCAGAATTTTTTCCGAGCAAGTTCTCTTTCACCTTACAAAAGTAACGATTTTTCTTGTATATTTGTAAGCTAACTTTTAAAACCACACGTTATGGCTAAAGAAATTGAAACGCAGGCCACCGACGTAAGCGCCGCCAAGCTCAAGGCGCTTCAGGCCACGATCGACAAGATCGAGAAAGATTTCGGGAAAGGAACGATCATGAAGCTGGGAGATCAGCCACAATGGGATGTCCAGGTGATACCGAGCGGCTCCGTAGCCCTCGACCATGCACTCGGCATCGGTGGTTATCCCCGCGGCCGCATCATCGAAATCTACGGTCCCGAGTCCAGCGGCAAGACTACCCTTGCCATCCACGCCATCGCCCAGGCCCAGAAAATGGGCGGCATAGCCGCGATGATAGACGCCGAGCACGCCTTCGACCGCAGTTATGCCCAGGCCCTCGGCGTCAATCTCGAAACCCTCCTCATCAGCCAGCCCGACAACGGCGAGCAGGCCCTCGAGATTGCCGACAACCTCATCCGCAGCGGAGCCATCGACATCGTAGTCATAGACTCCGTCGCAGCCCTCACCCCCAAGGCCGAAATCGAAGGCGAAATGGGCGACAACAAAGTCGGCCTCCAGGCCCGCCTCATGAGCCAGGCCCTCCGCAAGCTCACCGCCAACATCTCCAAGACCAACACCTGCTGCATCTTCATCAACCAGCTCCGCGAGAAGATCGGCATCATGTTCGGCAACCCCGAGACCACCACCGGCGGCAACGCCCTCAAGTTCTACGCCTCCGTCCGCATCGACGTCCGCCGCATCACGCAGCTCAAGGACGGCGACGAGGCCACCGGCAACCGCACCCGCGTCAAGGTCGTCAAGAACAAGATGGCGCCTCCCTTCAAGAAGGCCGAATTCGACATCGTCTACGGTGAAGGCATCTCCCACGTCGCCGAGATTGCAGACCTTGCAATCGAAATGGACATCATCCACAAGAGCGGCTCCTGGTTCTCCTACAACGGCGAAAAACTCGCCCAGGGCCTCGCCAGCGTCAAGCAGCTCCTCAAGGACAACCCCGAACTCTGCGACGAAATCGAGGCCCTCGTCCGCGAAGGCCTCGCCACCGTCAAGGACTGAGAAGCTGTTTTGAAATAATTCCTATTGTTTCTTATACGGCCTTTCCGGCCATTTTCACCTTTGTTATCAGTCACGTAGCCCCCGCTACGCTCCTTCTTCCAAAGTCGAAACTGTCTCGAAAATTCCATATAATTAACTTCTGGAACCATTTCAAAACAGCTTCTGAGCTGTCCCCTCCCCACGAACGCTCCCGGCGATGCCATGGACTGCACCGCCGGGAGTATTGTTTTCGCTTATATCAGCTGCGGACCAAACGGATAACGGCTCGGGAAATCCAGCCGAAGAGAAGGCCGAGGGCGAGGCCCGCGAGCCAGCCGACCAGGACGTCGCCGAGGAAGTGCTTGCCGACGAAGACCCGGCTCAGGCCGACCAGCAGCGACCAAGCGACCATGCAGATGCCGTAGCCGCGATAGCTGCGCGACTTGTCGGCCTTGAAGCCGATGAGCGTGCAGACCGCGATTCCCATGGTGTTGGCAGCGTGCGCCGAGAAGAAGCCGTAGAGCTTGCCGGGCTCCTCGAGTACGTGCAGGCCGTGCTCAAGCATCCACGGGTCGTGCACGGGGCGCAGGCGGCAGACCGAGGCCTTGACCAGGTTGCAGATCTGGTCGCAGGCGCCTACGCACAGCAGCGTGCAGACAAACACCACCAGCGCCCTTTTCCAGCCCAGGCGGATAAACAGGAAGACCGTAATGAACAGGCCGATGACGAAGGTGAGCGGGCGGAAGGAGAAGACCTGCCACACGAAATCGCTGACGGGTGAATTGAGGCCGTTGATGGCGAGCGTGAGCTGGCGGTCGATTATTTCTGCAGAGCCTGCCATAGGGCGTTCTTGAGTGCGTCGAGGCCCTCTCCGGATACTGACGAAATGAAGACGTGCGGAACGCGTTTGGGGAGCCTGCGCGCGATCTCTTTCTCTATGTCGGAGTCGATGATGTCACACTTGGTGACTGCAAGCACGCGCTGCTTGGCGAGCAGTTCGGGGTTGTAGAGCTTGAGCTCGGAAAGGAGCGTCTTGTAGCAGGCTGCGATGTCGTCCTCCTCGCAGGATACCATGAAGAGCAGCACGGAGTTGCGTTCGATGTGCCGGAGGAAGCGGGTTCCGATGCCCTTGCCTTCATGGGCTCCTTCGATTATGCCGGGAATGTCGGCCATGACGAACGAACGGTCGTCGTGGTACCGGACTATCCCCAGGTTGGGCTCGAGCGTCGTGAAGGCGTAGGATGCTATCTTGGGCTTGGCGGAGGTGATGGATGCAAGGAGGGTGGATTTGCCGGCGTTGGGGAAGCCCACGAGGCCCACGTCGGCAAGAAGCTTGAGTTCAAGGATGAAGACTCCTTCCTCTCCTTCTTCTCCCGGCTGGGCATAGCGGGGCGTCTGGTTGGTGGCGCTCTTGAAGTTGTTGTTGCCGAGGCCTCCGCGGCCGCCGCGGCAGAGAATCTGCTCCTGTCCGTCCTCGCTTAGGTCGAAGAGGATTTCATCTGTTTCTGCGTTCTTTACTGTGGTGCCTACGGGAACGTCGAGGATGATGTCTTCTCCATTCTTGCCCTTGCACAGTGCGGCGCCGCCTTTCTCGCCGTCGTCGGCCTTGATGTGTTTGCGGTACTTGAGGTGTATGAGCGTCCAGAACTGGGAATTGGCCCTGAGGATGACGTGCCCTCCGCGGCCGCCGTCGCCGCCGTCAGGGCCTCCCTTGGGAATGTATTTTGCCCTGTGCAGGTGCATCGAGCCCGCGCCCCCGTGCCCGGAAGCGCAGTATATCTTGACGTAGTCTATGAAGTTCGATTCGGCCATAACCTTGCAAAGTTAAGGATTTCTTTTGATTTCCCTAAGCGCCGAAGGCCTGGAAACAGGGCTCAGCGGCCGCCTTTGATGGTGGTTATCTTGATGACTCCGTTGGCTGCGCGGAAGCCGTAGGCGGAAGCGGATGCGTCCTTGATGACCTCAACGCTCTCGACTTCCTGGGGACTGATATGGGCGATGCTCTGGACATTCACGCCATCGACTATGAACATCGGGGCGGTCGAGGAATTAAAGGTGCCGATGCCGCGGATATAGACATTGGTGCCCTCGACAACCAGCCCGGGCACCTTGCCGCGCAGGTATTCATAGATGTCGGTGTAGGCTACAACCGACTTCTCGTTTGTCCTGAGTGTCGCTTTGCTGTAGACCTCGGAAGGGTCTTTGGTGTTGTTGGGCATGCGCTGCGCCGCGCATGCGGAGAGCATCGCCGCCAGGGCCAGAAAGAAAACTGTCTTTTTCATGGATTCGATTCAATACTTGCAAGTTATCAATACCCGGCCCTACAGCTCGGGGAGGACTTTTTCCATCATGATGCCGCGGGAGCCTTTGACGAGGATGGCCTGGCCGGAGGGCGGAGCTGCCCTGAGGGCGTCGGCAAGGAGGTCGGACGAGGGGTAGCAGTCGAAGAGGGAGCCGCAGGAGGCCGCGGCAGCTGTGAATTCTTCGCCGACGAGCCGGGCGGGAATGCCAAGGGCGGCAAGCATGCGCACCACCTTGACGTGCTCGGCGGCGGACTCGGCGCCCAGCTCGCGCATGTCGCCCAGGAGGGCCAGCTTGGAGGACGCCTGCATGGAGGCGAAATTCTCGAGCGCTGCGCGCATCGAGGAGGGATTGGCGTTGTAGGCGTCGACTATCAGGACATTGCGGGAGGTGCGCACCAGCTGCGAACGCTGGTTCGTGGGGCAGAAAGCTTCGATGGCGGCGACCGCATCCGCCATAGGCACCCCGAAGTACGAACCGACGGCAAGCGCCGCCAGCACATTGGGCGCATTGTAGGCTCCCACGAGTTGCGTGCGTACCAGGGTATCCCCTATCCGGAGCCGCAGGAAGGGTTCATCCGGGGTAGCTTCGAGCAGCTTGACTCCCTGATACTCAAGCCCGTATCCGAAGATGTGGCAGGGCTCGGACGCGGCCATTTCGCGGAGGTCGGGGTCGTCTTCGTTGAGGAAGATGAGGCTGCCCTCGTGCGAACCGAGCCAGCGGTAGAGTGCCCCCTTGGCCTGTTTGACGCCCTCGAAGGAGCCGAAGCCAAGCAGGTGTGCGCGGCCGACGTTGGTGATGAGGCCGTAGTCGGGGCGGCAGACCCTGACGAGCTTCTCGATGTCGTCCGGGTGGTTGGCACCCATTTCTATCACCGCGATGCGGGTGTCGGGAGTGATGGACAGGAGGCTGAGGGGGACGCCGATGTCGTTGTTGAGGTTGCCCTGGGTGGCGGTGACCCGGAAACGGCGGGAGAGCACGGCGGCGATGAGGTTCTTGGTCGTTGTCTTGCCGTTGGTGCCGGTGAGGCCGATGACGGGGAGCCTGCCGCCGCAGACGTGGGTGCGGTGCCAGACGGCGAGGTCCCTGAGGGCGGCATAGGTATCGGGCACGCGGATGAGGCGGCCGTCGTCGGGGAGAGCGGCGTCGAGGTTCACGACCGCCCATGCAGCTCCGGCCTCGAGGGCCTTGAGGGCGAAGGCGTTGCCGTCGAAATTCTCGCCCCTGAGGGCGAAGAACATCTCTCCGCCCCTGACCTGGCGGCTGTCCGTCGTCACGCGACAAGAGCAGTCGCAATATTTCTTGTAGAGGTCTTCCATCAATGTGTCGGTTCTAAGCGACTCCGGTGCTGCCGAAGCCTCCGGCTCCGCGCTCCGAGGATGCGAGTTCGGAACTCTCCTCCCACTCCACCACCTCGTGCCGTGCCAGGACAAGCTGGGCGATGCGCTCGCCGCGCTCGACCGTAAAAGGCTGCGACGACAGGTTGACGAGGATGACGCAGACCTCGCCGCGGTAGTCGGCGTCTACGGTGCCGGGGGCGTTGAGCACGGTGATGCCCTTTTTGGCGGCGAGACCGCTGCGGGGACGCACCTGGACCTCAAATCCCGGAGGAATCTCGAGGTACAGGCCCGTGGGCACCATGGCGCGCCCGAGGGGCTCGAGGACTATGGGCTCGGGGTTGTCGGCGCGGACGTCAAGCCCTGCGGCAAACTCGCTCGCATATGCGGGCAGAGGATTTGCGCTGCGGTTTATTACTTTGACCTTCATGCGGCTTTGTTCTGTTTCTTGGGGTCCTTGAAGAGGATCATGAAGAGGACGCCGACCACGAATGCATATCCCGCGAAAATATACCAGGCCTTGGGCCAGGCGGCGGGATTCTCAAATACGCCGCATGCATCGACCACGGCACCGGCTGCAAGGGTGCCGATGGTGGCGCCGAGGCCGTTGGTCATGAGCATGAACACGCCCTGCGCGCTGGAACGGATGTCGGTGGTGGTGTTCTGCTCGACGTACAGCGATCCGGAGATGTTGAAGAAGTCGAACGCTACGCCGTAGACGATGCAGCTCAGCACGAACAGGAGCACGCCGGGCCATGCGGGGTTGCCGAGGCCGAAGAGGCCGAAGCGGAACACCCACGCGAACATGGAGATGAGCATGACCTTCTTGATGCCGAATTTCTTCATGCAGATGGGGATAAGCAGGATGCAGAGGGTTTCCGAGGCCTGGCTTATCGCTATGAGGGCGTTGGAGTTCTTGACGGCGAAGGCGTCGGCGTAGGCGGGATTGGAGGCGAAGGAGCCGAGGAAGGTGTTGGCGTAGCCGTTGGTGATCTGGAGGGACGCGCCCAGCAGCATGGAGAAAATGAAGAATATGGCGAACTGCGGATCCTTGAAGAGGGAGAAGGCCTTGAGGCCGAAGGCGTCGGCCAGGGAGCCCTTGGCGTCGCTCTTGTTGACGGGGCAGGCGGGCATGGTGAGCGCATAGGCGCAGAGGACCAGCGACAGGATGCCGGACGAGAAGAGCTGGGTGTAGCTGTCCTGCATCGCAACGCCCTTGATGTGGAGGAAGTTGGTGAGCAGCATGCTGCATATGAAGCCGATGGTGCCGAACACGCGGATGGGAGGGAAAGCCTGCACGGGGTCGAGGCCTTCCTTGCCGAGGGCGTTGTAGGCCACGGAGTTGGCGATGGCGATGGTAGGCATGAAGAAGGCCACGCTGACGCTGTAGAGGATGAACAGCGGCGCGAAGGCAACCGCGTCGCCTGCATTCATGCAGTAGAGGCCGGCGCCTATCATGGCGATGCCGGCGATGCCGTGGCACAGGGAGAGGACCTGCTGGGCCTGGATCTTGCGGTCGGCGACTATGCCCATGAGGGTGGGCATGAAGATGGAGACTATGCCCTGCATGGCAAAGAACCACTTGATCTGGGAACCGAGGCCGATGTTGCCGAGATAGCGGCCGAGGGAAGTAAGATAGGCGCCCCACACTGCGAACTCGAGGAAGTTCATCAGGATGAGCTTGATGGTTACGGGTCTGATTTTCATATACGGTTAGTGTTAGATGTCGCGAATTTCCAAATATACGAATTTTTTCAGTAAATTTGCGCGTCAAAGCCGTCAAAACAGGAAATGGCCCAATTCGTCCTCACAGCAAAAGACCCCGGCAGCTCGGCGCGGGCCGGCGTGCTCTCCACCGCACACGGAGAGATACCCACCCCCGTATTCATGCCCGTGGGCACCGTGGGCTCGGTGAAGGGCGTATGGCACAGGGACCTCAAGGAAGACATCGGCGCCCGGATAATCCTCGGCAACACCTACCACCTTTACCTCCGTCCCGGGCTCGACATCCTAAGGCAGGCCGGCGGCCTCCACCGCTTCGAGAACTGGGACCGTCCCATCCTCACCGACAGCGGCGGCTTCCAGGTATTCAGCCTGAGCAAGATACGCAAGATCACCCCCGAGGGCTGCAAGTTCGCCTCCCACATAGACGGCTCGCGCCACATGTTCACCCCCGAGAACAACGTCGACACCCAGCGCATCATAGGCGCCGACATCATGATGGCCCTCGACGAATGCTGCCCCGGCGACGCCGACCGCAGCTACGCCGCCTCCTCCCTCCGCCTCACCCAGGGCTGGCTGGAGCGCTACGCGAGGCGTTTCCGCGAAACCGAGCCCCTCTACGGATACGACCAGACCTTCTTCCCCATCATCCAGGGCTGCACCTACCCCGACCTCCGCGTCCGGGCGGCCGAGCACGCCCTCGAATACGCCGACTCCGGCATAGCCATTGGCGGCCTCGCAGTCGGCGAGCCCACGCCGGTCATGTACGAGATGCTCGAGGTCCTCGATCCCGTCATCCCCGCCGACAAGGCCCGCTACCTCATGGGCGTCGGCACCCCTGCCAACATCCTCGAAGGCATAGCCCGCGGAGTCGACATGTTCGACTGCGTAATGCCCACCCGCAACGCCCGCAACGGCATGATTTTCACCCGCGAAGGCATACTCAACATGAGAAACGCCAAATGGGCGTCGGATTTCACTCCCATCGACCCTCACGGCACGTCATTTGTGGACAGACAATACACCCGAGCCTACCTGCACCACCTTTTCGTGGCAGGCGAAATGTTCGCCGCGATGCTTGCGAGCGAACACAACCTGGCCTTCTACTGCTCCCTCGTCCGCGAGGCCCGCAGCCACATAGAGGCCGGCGACTTCGCCTCCTGGAAGGATGCGACGGTACCCTCCCTCACACGCAGAATCTGAAATGACGCTCAAGCCCAAGATACTGGACCGCTACATAATGAAGAAGTTCCTCACGACCTTCCTCATCGCCCTGCTCGTAGCCATCCTCCTCATCATAATCTTCGACGTAGCCGAAAAGATCGAGAACTTCGTCCAGCACGAAGTGCCGCTCAAGAGCATAATCTTCGACTACTACGTCAACTTCGTCCCCTACTTCATCAACATGTTCTCGCCGCTGTTCGTGTTCATCACGGTGATATTCTTCACCTCCCGCATGGCCGCGAACTCCGAGATAATCGCAATCCTGTCGGGCGGCGTGAGCTACCACCGCATGATGGTCCCGTACATGGCCTCGGCCTTCATCATCGCCCTCCTCTCCCTCGGGCTCAACCTCTACGTCATCCCCCGTTCCAACGCTTCCCGCGTCGAGTTCGAGACCAAATACACCGACCAGGGCTACACCAAATACAGCCGCAACAACATCCACTACCAGATAGCTCCCGGACAGTTCGTCTACGTCCAGACCTTCAGCGCCTACAACAACACCGCCTACAAGCTCACCCTCGAGAGCATAGAGGACGGAAAGCTCGTCTCCAAGCTCTCAGCAGAATCCGCCACCTGGGACTCCACCATGGACGGCTGGCACCTCCGCCGCTATTTCATCAGGGACTACACCACCGGCATGGAGGACAAGGTGCGCTGCGGCGAGGTCCTCGACACCGTCATCGCCCTCAAGCTCAGCGACTTCTACCGCAACCAAAAAACCGTCGAGACCCTCACCCGCGACGAGCTCAACGCCCTCATCGACACCCAGAACATGCGCGGCGACGCCAACGTCATGTACGCCCAGATAGAGAAGAACCGCCGCCTCACGCTCCCCTTCTCGACATTCATCCTCACCATCATGGCAGTCGCCCTCACCTCACGCAAGAAACGGGGCGGCATAGGGTTCAACCTCGCCCTCGGAATAGGCCTCGCCTTCCTGTACATCCTGTTCCTGAAGTTCAGCGAAATGTTCGTCTACACCGGCACCATGTCAGCCGCCCTGGCCATGTGGCTGCCCAATTTCGTCTACATCATAATCGCCGCAATACTTTACAGGCTGGCCCCCAAGTAGGAGCCAGCCTGCAAAAAGCGCATGCAAAGCTGCCGCGGTGTCCTACTTGCGGTGGCTCTTCCTGCGCCCCTTGCGGAACTTGCCCAGCACGGCCGCCAGTACGAGGGCAGCGACGGCGACCGCCACCACGACTACCGTGAGGATGTTGGCGTTGTCGCCCTTGACGCGGTTCCACATCTCTATGAGAGCGGCGGTCCTTTCGCCCCAGTCATGTTCGATGGTCCCCTTCTGTATGTAGGAATACTCGGGATACCTCATGGGGTTCACGCATACCGAATCGGCACCGGGGCCGAAGAAGTAGGTCACGTCGATGGGAGGATATTCGGGTTCGATGAAGGCCTCGAGCACCTCGGGAGCTCCGCAGGTGGCGACGTACCCTGTGCGCTTGATGTTGCGTATTGCCACGTCGGGCTTGCTCATGTAGTTGATCCAGTAGCTTGCGGCCCTGACGTTGCGGGCATATTTGGGAATGACCCAGCCGTCGAACCAAACGGTGAAGCCCTCGCGGGGAGTGACGTAGCGGAGGTCGACGCCAAGGGGCTCGGCCTGCTCGCGTGTCCAGATGCCGTCACCGCTCCAGTTGAGGCTTATCCAGCCGCGGCCGAGAATGAGCTGGTCCTTGCCGAAATCGGCCTCCCATCCGGCCACGAGGGGCTTGACGTCCATCAGGAAAGCTTCGACGTCGGCGATGGCCTCGTCGGAGGAGTCGAGCATGAGCTCGTCGAGGGTCACGGTGCCGGCGGCCAGCTGGTCCTGACGCAGGTAGATGATTATCTGGGAGAAGACGTCGCGGGCGGAGTCTTTCATGAAGATGTTGCCGGCGAACTTGGGATTGCGCAGGACGTTCCAGGTGGAGGCCTCCTCGTCGGTGACATAGGCCGCGTTGTACAGGATGCCGGTGGTACCCCACATGTAGCCGACCGAGTAGTCGTTTGCGTTCCTGCCGCCGCCCTCTATCTTGTCGAAGCACTCCCGGATGTAGGGAGACAGGTACAGGTCTATGTAGTCGGGGGTGTCGCCGAAATCGCGGTCGATGGGAAGCAGCATGTCGTTCCGGAGCATCCTCTCGATTATGTAGTCGGAGGGGCAGACCACGTCGAAGTCCTCGTGCCCCTTCTCTATCTTGGAGAGCATTGTTTCGTTGACGTCGAAGGTCTGGTAGATGACCTTGACCTTTTCGCCGGTCTGTTCTTCGTACCAGTTTTCGAACTCGGAGATGACGTCTTCGTCGATGTATTCGGACCAGTTGTAGACTTTGAGGAGATGGTCCCTGTCCCCGGCGCAGGCGCAGAGGAGTGCAGCGGATGCCAGAAAGGCAAGAATTCTTTTTGTCATTGGGCGGTGGATTTGGATTTCTGCTGCCTGAGGTTGAAAACCACGAGCAGCACAAGGACAAGAAGGAAAATGAGGGTCATCAACGGACGCAGCTCGGGGGTGAGGCCGCCTTTGCGGGCGTCGGCGTAGATGTACGTGGAGAGGGTCTCGAGGCCTATCGTGCCCCGGGTGAAGAAGGTCACGGCGAAATCGTCGAGCGACATGGTGAAGGCCAGCAGGAACCCGCTGACCATTCCGGGGCGGAGTTCGGGCACGAGAACCTTCCAGAGGGCCTGGGAGGGCCGTGCGCCGAGGTCGAGCGCCGCCTCGTAGATGTTGGGATTCATCTGCGACAGTCTGGGAAGCACGCTGAGCACCACGTAAGGCGTGCAGAAGGTGATGTGGGCCAGGATTACGGTAAGGTAGCCCTGGCTGAAGCGGAGGAAGACGAACAGCAGGAACAGCGACACGCCGGTGATCACGTCGGGGTTGATCATGGGGATGTTGTTGAGGAACTGCATAGCCGCCTTCCTGCGGCCCTTGAGGTTATGGATGCCTATCGCCGCCACGGTGCCGAGCAGCACGGAGAAGGCGGCCGAGACAAGGGCGATGAGAAGTGTGTTCTCGACCGCTCCGAGGAGGGCGCCGGCGCTTCCCATCCTGCCGGTGAGCAGATTGCCGTACAGGCGGGTGGAAAAGCCGGTCCAGTTGCCCAGGACCTTGGATTCGGTGAAGGAGAATACCGCGATGAGCACTATCGGAGCATACAGGATGGCAAGCAGCAGCCAGAGGTAGACCTGTGCGAGGACTTTCTTCATATCCTATACGAGCCCTCCTTCGGCCGCGGTGTCTTCCCTGCCCCCTGTGAGGGTGGTGATACCGATGATTATCAGCATGATGAACGAAAGGGCTGCGCCGTAGTTCCACATGCTGGAGTTGATGTTCTCCTGGATGATGGATCCGAAGAGCTTGATCTTGTTGTTGGTGAGGAATTCGGAGATGGCGAAGGTGCTCACGGTGGGCATGAACACCATGAGCACGCCGCTCATGATACCCGGCTTGGAGAGAGGGACGGTGACCTTCCAGAAGACGCGCCAGGGAGTGGCTCCGAGGTCTTCGGCGGCCTCGGCATAGGAGGCGTCCATCTTCATGAGCACGTTGTAGATGGGGTAAATCATGAACGGCAGGTAATCGTATACCATACCGAAAAGGAGCGTCCCCTTGCCCAGGGAGAAGCCCAGAAGGTGGAAGAGCTCGGCCGTGGCGAGCGTGCGGATGAGGGCGTTTATCCACATGGGCATGAGGAAAAGCATCACAGTCACGGCGCTGCGGTTGAACTTGCGGTTGGACAGTATCCATGCCGCGGGATAGCCCAGGAGCAGGCAGATGAGGGTGTTTTCGATTGCGACCTCTATCGAGACCGCAAAGGTGGAGAGGGCGTCCCTGTCGGAGAAGAAGCGCGTGATGTTCGAGAGCGTGAAACGGCCCGAGCCGTCCTGGAAGGCGTAGACCATGACCAGCACCAGCGGCAGCACCACGAACACCAGCATGAAGACGAGGTACGGTATGCTCCAGTTACTCCGCTTTGTCATCTGCAGCCTTGAGTTTGATGCCTCCCGGGAGTATGTCTATGCCCACGAGGTCGCCTTTGTCCCAGATGTCGTCGGTGTCAACCCACAGGAAGTCGCCGTCTTCGGTCTTGACCGTGAGGTGGTAATGGTCGCCCTTGTACAGGAGGAAATGGACCTCGCCTGCAAGCTTGCCCTCGTCCTGGTGGTCGTACAGGTCGACGGCCGAGAATGGCACCTCGGCTTTGAGGAGCTCGCCCGGGGAAGCGCCTGCGGGGACCTCGCACTCCCACTCTTCGCCGAGCATGAGCACGTGGCCGGAATCCACGACCTTGGCTTCGAGGGTGTTGCAGGTGCGTTCCTTGCGCATGACCTGGATGTCGGACGGGTTGATGGAGAGGCCCACCGTGGAACCGGGCTCGAAGGAATCATAGTCCTGGACCATGAGCTCATAGCCCTTGTCGGTGTCGACGAGCATTTCGTAATGGACGCCCTTGAAGATGCAGGAGCTGACGGTACCGGTGAGCTGGGCGCCCTCGGTACGGGAGGAGATGAGCACGTCCTCGGGGCGCACGACGACGTCGACAGGGACGTCCTCGCCGAAGCCCTCGTCGACGCAGTCGAACTCGTGGCCCATGAACTCCACCCTGCGGTCGCGTATCATGCGGCCGTTGAGGATGGTGGATTCGCCGATGAAATCGGCCACGAAGGAATTGCAGGGCTCGTTGTAGATGTCGGTGGGCGTGCCTATCTGCTGGATGCGGCCTTCGTTGATGACGACTATCGTGTCGGACAGCGTGAGGGCCTCCTCCTGGTCGTGGGTGACGTAGATGAAGGTGATGCCCATCTTGCGGTGTATCTCCTTGAGCTCGAGCTGCATGTCCTTGCGCATCTTGAGGTCGAGCGCGGCAAGGGGCTCGTCGAGCAGCAGCACCTTGGGGTAGTTGACGAGGGCTCGGGCGATGGCGACGCGCTGCTGCTGGCCGCCGGAAAGGGAGTCGACGGAGCGGTCCTCGTAGTCGGTCATGCTCACCATCTTGAGCATCTTCTTGACGCGGGTCTCTATCTCGGAGGACGGAACCTTGCCGAGCTTGAGGCCGAAGGCTATGTTGTCGTAGACGTCGAGATGGGGGAAGAGGGCGTAGCGCTGGAATACGGTGTTGAGGGGGCGCTTGTAGGGAGGGATGGCGGATATGTCGCTGCCCTCGAGGAGTATGCGGCCCTCGTCGGGAGCCAGGAAGCCCGCGATGTGGCGCAGGATGGTGGTCTTGCCGCAGCCGGAGGGGCCGAGGAGCGTGACAAACTCCCCTTTGCGGACGTAGAAGTTGATGTCATCCAGCACCTTGACCCCTCCGAATGACTTGCTCAGGTGCTGTATGTCTATTATGTGCTCGCTCATCGGCTACAAGGTCAGGAAGGTGAGGTTGACCTTGATGCCGGCCATGGCCGAGAAGGCATTGCTGTAGAGGTCCCAGCCGGCGGCCGCATGGAGCTGAATCCCCTCCATGGGGAGGAAGTGCACGGCCGCTCCGGCATTGAGGTCGTACAGCTCGCCCATGCGGGTGTAGACATTGCCCGCAAGGGAGCACTCCCACTTGTCGGAGGGCGCCCAGGAAAGGGTGGGCCTGAAGGTGTTGCCCTTGACAAGTTCGCAGGGGGCCTCTTCTTCTGGGCCCAAGTCGACGTCGGCCATGTTGTACCAGTCGAAACCGACGGTGAAGTCGCCGGCCTCGACCCTCTGGGAAAGGGCCACGAGCCACTCGAAGCCTCCGTCGGGGCGCTGGAGAGCCGATACGGACCACATGTTGGAAAGGGGACCGTAGCTGCCGTCCCACTTGCCGCTGTAGGCATACAGGCCGCTGGCGAACGGACGCTCGCCGAAGGGGGACGTGGTCATCTGGAGGGTGAAGGTGGTGTGATCCTCAATGCCGTAAGCCACCTTGCCGCCCCACTGGTAGGCGGGAAGGGCGTACCAGAGATTGGAGGCGAGGAGGACCTTGCCGTCGGGGGCGGCGAGGTAATCGATATCGACATCCCAGGCCTCATACTCGAAGCCGCCCGTTGCCAGGTAGTCCTTGCCGAGGGTGAAGGTCCAGTTGCCGAAGCTGAAGTCGAAGGTAAGGATGTCGAGCCAGTTGTTGGCGTTGGAGTGCAGGGTGGAGGTGTAGAGCCCCGAGAGGGACTCCGCAGAGAGCCAGTGGTTGCAGAGAGTGAAGGAAACGCGCTCCGAAAAAGCGCCCTCCACAAGGGTGTATATTGAAGAATTGCCGAATGTGTATCCGCTCGAACCGTCACCGGTCTGCCCGGGCGTGAAGTAAGGATTGAACTCAAACCGGGGGATTACCTGGAACTCGGCGTATGCTCCGGGCTCCTCAGCCTCTTGCGAATGCGCAAGGAAGCATGGCAGCAAAGCTGCGAAGAGTAAAAGCAATTTCTTCATTTCTGCCCATAAAAAGAAAATTAGTTGAACTTAACGGTCAAAGATACAAAAAAAACGGCTATTTCAAAGCGATTTGGATTTTTCCCTCATCAACAGTAACTTCCGCCGTAATGCCGCCGGAGAGTTCGAGCTCGGTCTTCTGTGGCAGGGGGGCTCCCTGCGCGAGGGCCTCGTCCATTTCGCCGTAGAGGGCGAGGATGCGGCGGGCATAGCGGGCGAACACCTCGCCGAGAGGGGTGAGGGACACTCCTCCCCTGCCGCGGACCAGCAGTGGCCCGCCGGCCTCGGACTCCAGATCCCTGATGCACTGGCTCACGGCCGGCTGGCTCACGCCCAGCCGGAGCGCCGCCCCGGTGAAGCTGCCGCTCTCGAGGACCGCCACAAAAGTAGACAATCTGCTGTCGGAATTCATACTCAATGGCAAAAATACAAAAAAAATGGTTACTTTTGTGAAATATAAGGTGGAACGGTCTGCCGCGGCAGCAATGCCGAGGAAAGTCCGGACAGAACAGGGCGCCTTGCTGCGGAAATCGCAGGTGGGGGTAACCTTACGTCAGCCGTAACAGAAAAGAACCGCCTCCGGCGGCCTCGGCGCCGCCTGGGGCAAGGGTGAAAACGCGAGGCAAGAGCTCACGACGCGCCGCAGCGATGCGGCGCGGGTACGGCACCAGGGTCTGCAAGACCAAATATACCGGCAGTCGAGGGCGGCCCGCCTGATGCCGGGGGGTAGGTTGCGAAGATAAATGGCAGGCTAAAACAGAAACCGGCTTACGGTTCCACCTTTTTTTGCAAGCAAATTCGACCACATGAACGATAACTTCGACGTAATCATCATCGGCGGCGGCGCCACAGGCACGGGAACGGCCCGCGACTGCGCCCTGAGGGGCCTGCGGGTACTGCTCGTCGAGCGCTCCGACATCGCCACCGGAGCCTCCGGACGCAACCACGGCCTCCTGCACTCAGGCGCCCGCTACGCCGTAAAGGACCCGGAATCGGCCCGCGAATGCATCAGCGAGAACAAGATCCTCCGCAGCATCGCGGCCAACTGCGTAGAGGACACCTCGGGCCTCTTCATCACCCTTCCCGAAGACGAGCAGTCCGGTTACGGGCTCGATTACCAGCAGACCTTCATCGAAGCCTGCACCGACGCCGGCATCCCCGCCCGCACCGTCAATCCCCAGGAGGCCCTCCGCCTGGAGCCTTCCGTCAACCCGGCGCTCATCGGAGCCGTCATCGTGCCCGACGGCGCCGTCGACCCCTTCCGCCTCTGCAGCGCCAACGTCACCGACGCGGCCCTCCACGGAGCCGTCATCCGCACCTACACCGAAGTCACGGGCCTTGTCGTCGAAGGCGACAGCGTCTGCGGCATCCGCACCACCGACACCCGCACCGGCGTGCAGGCCGAATACCGCGCCCCCGTAACCGTCAACGCCGGCGGCATCTGGGGCCAGGGCATACTCGCCACCGCAGGCATTTCCCTCAATATGTACCCCGCCAAGGGCGCGCTGCTGGTCTTCGGCCACAGGGTCAACAACATGGTCATCAACCGCTGCCGCAAGGCCGCCGACGGCGACATTCTCGTCCCCGGCGACACCGTATCCGTCATCGGCACCACCTCGACCCGCGTCCCTTACTCCGAATGCGACCACATGTCCGTCACGCCCGAAGAAGTCAGCCTACTTCTGCGCGAAGGCAGCGCCCTGTGCCCTTCGCTCACGAGCACCAGGATACTGCGGGCCTATGCCGGCGTGCGTCCCCTCGTGGCAAGCGACGACGACCCCACCGGCCGCAGCATCAGCCGCGGCATAGTCTGTCTCGACCACCAGACCCGCGACGGCATCAAGGGTCTCGTGACCATCACCGGAGGCAAGCTCATGACCTACCGTCTCATGGCCGAAAAGGCCACCGACGCCGTCTGCCGCAAGCTGGGCGTCACCGCGGAGTGCACCACCGCCCAGACTCCCCTTCCCGGTTCGGTCGACGGCCGTATCGAGACAGCCAGCAAGCACTTCGGCGGCAAGCCCACCCCCGGACAGAAAGGCGCCGCCGGCCGTCAGGGCGACCTCGTCTCCCACATCCGCTTCGACTCCCCCGGCGACAAGGCTCTCGTGTGCGAATGCGAGAATGTCACCCTCGCCGAAATCAAATATGCCGTCCGCGAACTGGGCGCCCGCAACCTTGAGGACATACGTCGCCGCACCCGCACCGGCATGGGCACATGCCAGGGCACCTTCTGCATACGCAAGGCGGCGAAGGCCCTCGCCGAAGCCCTTTCCGACCCGTCCAAGGCCCCTGTGCTCGAGGCGGAATACCTCGACGAACGCTGGAAGGGCATGTGCTCCGTCGGCTGGGGCGACACCATACGCGAAATGGAATTCATGCAGAGGGTATACAAAACCGGCAAACCTTATCCGTACGATGAAATTTGACGCAGTAATCATAGGAGGCGGGCCCGCAGGAGCCACCGCTGCAACCGCCCTCCAGCAGGCAGGCCTGCATTGCGCGCTCGTGAGCGGGGGCCTCTCCCTGAGCGAAGTGTCCCTCGGCGCCTTCCGTGCCGCAGGAGGCACCCTGCTCGCCGGCACCCGCGTATGCAGCGGCACATTCGACAGCGGCCTTCTCATCGAAGTCTTCACCGACAAGCTCGGCGGGGAGCCCCTTCAGGCCGCCCACTTCATCCTTGCTACCGGCAAATACTTCTCGCGGGGCATCGCCGCCGACATGGACCGCATATACGAGCCCGTCTTCGGCCTCGACGTCGACTTCGACTCCGACCGCGGCACCTGGTTCTCCCCCGCCTTCGGCGCCCGCCAGCGTTTCCTCGAATTCGGAGTGGCACGCAGCGGCGTATGTGCGCTCAAGGACGGCCGCAGGATTGCCAACCTCTACCCCGTCGGCGAGGTGCTCGCCGGCATCAGCAACGCCCAGGGCGACGCCATCCCCGCCATACGGCAGAGCGCCATGGAAGCCGTAGAAGAAATCTTGAAAGGGAGGAACGCATAATGCAGGAACACAACATCAGCCGCGGCAACTTCGAACAGTGCCAGAAATGCTCCCTCTGCGAGACCGTATGTCCCGTAATGGCCCACAACCCCGATTACGCCGGCCCCAAGCGCTCCGGCCCCGACTCCGAGCGCTACCGCCTCAAGAACGGCATCTTCTTCGAGGATTCGCTCAAATACTGCCTCAACTGCAAGCGCTGCGAGCTCGCCTGCCCCTCGGGGGTACAGATTGCAGACCTCATACAGCAGGCCCGCATTGAGTTCTCGCACAAGGGCCCCAAGCTCCGTGACATGATGCTCGCCAGCACCGACCAGGTGGGCCCTCTCGCCTCAGCAGTGGCGCCTGTGGCCAATTTCGCCCTCGGTCTCAAGCCCGTCAAGAGCGTGCTCGACTGGACTTTCGGCATCGACAAGCACCGCACCATGCCCAAGTACTCGTCCCGCACCTTCACCTCCTGGTTCCGTTCGCATGCGGCCGGTGAGGCGCAGGAGTCGCTCCCCCGCCAGATAAGCTACTTCCACGGGTGCTACGCCAACTACAACTTCCCCCAGCTCGGCAAGGATTTCGTGGCGGTGATGAACGCTTTCGGCTACGGGGTGAGCCTTCTGGACGAACGCTGCTGCGGCGTGGCCAAGATTGCCAACGGCATGATCGAGTCAGCCACCCGCGACGCCCGCCGCAACATCGACGCCTTCCGGGGCGCCGTGGCCGGGGGCAAGCCCATCGTCACAGTCTCCACCACCTGCACCATGACGCTGCTGGAGGAATACCCCAATCTCCTGGGCGTCGACAATTCAGACGTGCGCGACAGCATCAGCCTCGTGGAGCCCTTCCTCTACAGGGCCATCAGCTCGGGCCAGGTAAAACCCGTATGGAAAGAGGGCTGGAAAGCATGCGCCGCATATCACAGCCCCTGCCATCAGGAGCGTCTGGGATGGGGAATCTTCACCGTCGCGCTGCTCCGCATGATTCCGGGGCTGGAGCTCACCGAACTCGACAGCAACTGCTGCGGCATTGCCGGCACCTACGGCTTCAAGAAGGAGAATTACCCCGTATCGCAGAAGATCGGGCAGCCTCTGTTCGATTCGATTGCCGCCGCATCCCCCGACTTCGTGGCCTGCGAATGCGAGACCTGCAAATGGCAGATCGAAATGTCCACCGGCGTTCCGGTCAAAAACCCCGTCTCCATCCTCGCCGAAGCCCTCGACCTAGAAAGGACCGCTGCAGCCAACCGCTGATAAATTTCGAATAGTTCGTGCTTGCGAAACTTGAGGCCGGGCCTACACCTCTTCGGCAAGGAGGTCGTAGTCTTCGGCGGAGGTGATGCGGACGGTAAGGTAGGAGCCGACGGGGATTGCGTCGGGATTCTTGGCCCGCACGAAGATTTCGCCGTCCACCTCGGGGCTTTCGAATTCGCTGCGGCAGACAAGAAGGTCGCCGGAGCGGTCGTCGACGATGACTTCCGTGACGGTGCCTACCCGCGACCGGTTGAATTCCATCGAAATATCACGCTGGACGAGCATGAGGAGCTCATAGCGGCGTTCTTTCTCTTCGGCAGGCACGTCGTCGGGAAGGTTGGAGGCGCCCCAGGTGCCTTCCTCCTCGCTGTAGGTGAAAGCGCCAAGGCGCTCGAAGCGGGCCTCGCGTGCGAAGGCGAGCAGCTCGTCGAATTCTTCCGGGCCCTCGCCCGGGTGGCCGACTATCATGGTGGTGCGGAGCACTACGCCGGGAACCCGGCTGCGGAGCGCGGCGACGAGGGCCCTGGTGCCTGCGGCGTCAATGTGGCGGTGCATGTTGCCGAGGACCTTGTCGCTGATGTGCTGGAGCGGAATGTCGAGGTAGCGGCAGACCTTGGGATTGAGGGCCATCTGGTCGAGTACGTCGTCGGGAAAGTCGGCCGGATAGGAATAATGGATGCGGAGCCTGCGTATCCCCGGCACCTCCGAAAGCTTCTGGAGCAGAAGGGCAAGGGAACGGCGGCCGTACAGGTCGAGCCCGTACCAGGTAGTGTCCTGGGCGATGATTATCAGTTCGCTCACGCCCTCCGCCGCAAGCTGCCCGGCCTCCTGGACGAGGTCCTCGATGGGGACGGACCTGTGGGCTCCGCGGATAAAGGGAATGGCACAGTATGAGCAGCGGCGGTCGCAGCCCTCGGAAATCTTGAGGTAGGCGTAGCCGCGCCGCCGCTCCTGGCGGCGGGAGACGAAGCGGCTGCGGGGCGCCCCCAGCCAGTCCAGGAGCGGATTGAGGTCGCGGGCGCCGAACCAGGCGTCGACCTCGGGGATGGCGGCGGGCAGTTCGGCCGCATAGCGCTGCGACAGGCAGCCGAACACTACGATGCGGGCCGCCTCGCCGCGCTTTTTGGCCTCGACGCCTTCGAGTATGGCATCTATGGACTCCTGCTTGGAGTCGCCTATGAAGCCGCAGGTGTTGTAGAGCAGAAGGTCTGCGGGCAGGGTGTCGACCACCTCGAACATCTCCAGTGGAAGGGCCGCGAGGAGATGCTCGGTGTCGACGGTGTTCTTGGAACAGCCGAGGGTGACGACTTTAAGCCTCCGGGGCGTCATCTCCGCTCTCTTCGTCGCTTGCGAAATCCAGGGATGCGTACTTGCTCAGCTCGTCGTACCAGCCGAGGACCTTGCGCATGTGGGAAAGGTAGAAGCGGTCGGAGTCGTAGTCGGGAACGGCCTGAGCGAAGAAGGCGAGCACCTGGGACTCGGGGGCCTTTGAGCCGGGCACTGCGGCGCCCTTGTCGGCCGCATTCTTCATGGCTGTGAAGACGTCGGCGAGCTTCATTTCACCCTCGGAGGTGTAGATTGCGATGTCGGAGAGGGTGGATATGCGGCTGTGGGCGTCGAACGCGGTACGCCTGTGGTCGGAAAGGGATTCTGCGATGGCGTTTCCCCTGCCCTGTGCGACAAAGCGGAAAAGGCCTCGCTGTCCGGATACGGACAATATTTTGGATAGGTCAGTCTTGCTCATAGGAGAGTTTTTAAATATGTGTCAATTTTGCGGTACAGTTCCCCGGGGGTGCCGTTGTTGCGGATGGTGCGGTCGACGAGCGCGGCGGGAAAACGCTGGAGGGCGCTGCGGCGGGCCGACTCGGGCTTGCGGGCCGAACGCAGCGAGGCAGGTGCGCTTATCTTGAGCACCCTGTCCCACAGGCCTTCGAACTCGGGGCGTCCGAGAGCGGTGGCGGATTCGATGAATGCGACCGCCGAACTCTGGGAGTCCTTCCAGGCGCGTATGTCGCCGGCGAGAATCGGGTAGACTATGGCCTCGAGCCGGGAGCGGAGGGAGTCGGAGGTGAAGATGCGCCCCAGTTCGCCCATCGGGATGCCGAGCTCCGACTCGATTCGGGCGCGCAGGCCGGGGACGCTGTCGTAGAGGGCCTTGCAGCGGGAATCGCAGTCGTAGACCGGGAAGCCTTCCGACTCCAGGTACGCGCAGGCAAGGGACTTGCCGCTGCCCATCGGGCCTGTGACGAGCACCGTGGTCATTCGCTGTCCTCCATTTCCATGCACTCTACGACTTCGGGGCGGATGTCCCAGTCGATGACGTACGGGGGGATGTTGTCGCAGCGGACCATGCAGCTGCCGGAGATGGAACTTGAGAATTCCTGGTAATCGACGTAGAAGTCGCAGTCATCGGACGGGTCGCCCTTGGCGGGGAAGCGGCAGCGGAACACAGCCTCGACCGTAGACGGAAACGCCGAAAAGGATATTCCGGGCGGGACGTTGCGGGCCGAGAGGCTCACTTCGCTGCGGAGTTCGACATAACGCACGACATCGAGCGACCAGGTGACTTCCTTCTCCGACATCCTCACGCCCTGTATGGGCACAAGGCGCACCACCCCGCCCACGCTCTTGGAGAGGTCGGAATAGTTGAGGGGACGGGTGAGCACGGCATCGACGGTCCCGAGCAGGCTGCCCTCGCCGTAGATGGTGACGGAGTCGGGCTGGAAGGCTATGGGGCCGAGGGCCATGTACTGCGGCTTGAAGGAGCCGTTCCAGACGGCGCTCACGGGGACGGTGCGGTTGTTCTCGCGGCGGAACTGGAAAGAATAGGACGACTTGAGGAAGGTGACGAGCGAGGCGCCGTCGCCCAGGATGTCGGCCGAGTACTTGGCAAGGTCGGAGCCGGAGATGAGGTAGCGGTCGTCGGAGGGGGAATAGACGAAGTCCTCGGGCTGTATGGTGATGGAAACGTCGCGGGAGTTGTGACGCAGGCGCAGGAGCCTGAAGCCGGTCGCCTGGCAGCGGGCGTCGACCGAGACGCTTTCCGAGGCCGTGGCAGCCCTGCCCTTGATGGCGCTCGAGGCAAGGACGCTGACGTTCACAACCCCCGTGTAATCACGGGACAGGTTGTAAATCAGCCAGATGCTCGCAGACAGGAGCAGGCAGAGGAGGAACTGGGTCCAGCGTCTCAATTCTTGGAGGGATTCTGGGGGGCTTCCGACTCGCTGAAGTCTTTCTGGAGGGAGGACTTGTCGACGCGGAGCTTGACGTCGCCGTCGACCTTGATGAGGACGGTGCGCTCATTTTCGGAGACCTCGGCGATGGTGCCGTAGATGCCGCCGGCGGTGACGACCTTGTCGCCCTTCTTGAGGGCTTTGCGGAATTCTTCGAGTTTCTTCTGCTGCTGGCGCTGGGGACGGATCATGAAGAGCCACATGACTACGAAGATGAGGATGAGCATGATCCACATGGTCCAGCCGCCGCCCTGGCCCTGGCCGGCCTGGGGTGCGGCTGCACCGCCGGCCTGGAGGATGAAAGTAAGGATGTTCATTTTATTGTTTGTTTATGAGTTTGTCGAGGACGCCGTTGACGAAGGCGCGGCTCTCCGGGGTGCTGTAGTACTTGGAGATTTCGACGTATTCGTTGATGGTGGTGCGGTAGTCGATGCCCGGGAAGGTGTCGGCCTCGGCGAGGCCGCAGATGATGAGGGCGAGGTCGGTGGCGCAGATGCGGCCGGAGTCCCACTTGGGGGTGGCTGCGGAGATGCGATCATGATAGGAGTCGAATCCGCGGATGGCGGCATGGACGAGGCCGTAGAGGAAGTCGCGGTCGCTGTCCCTGTCGGGGCGGCCGGCCATCTGGCTCATGAAGAGCTCGGGAAGGACCCAGGGCTTGCCCTCGCCCAGGGCCTCCATGGTGCGGCAGCACCATGTCAGGGCGTATTCGAGCTCGTCGTTCCAATAGATGGAGCCCTCTTCGAGGATGTCGTCGAGGGCGGGGACGCCGGAGAACTCCTCCTCGTAGATGCGGCACATCAGGGCGGCATCTTCCCTGAGGGAGCTGCCGGAGGCTTCGAGGTAGGCCTTGAAGTAATCCTTGCCGCGGACGGATTCGTAGAGCTTGCGCAGGAAGACGTCGTCGTTGTCCCAGGAGATTTTTTTCTTCTTGATTATCTTGGAGAAATCGGGGTCCTGCTCAAGAAGGGGGGCGATCCTGTTGTTTGTAAACTTGAGGTTGGGGTGGAGTTCCTCGGGGGTGGGGTTGAACTTCTGGGAGGCGGCCTCGATGCGGGAGCGGGCCTCGAGGGTGAGGGGTTCAACTATCGCGAGGAGAGTGAGATAGAGGTCTCTCGTCGCTTCGCAGGAACGGTGGAGTTCGCCATCTGCGTCCTGGATGGTCATGGCCGGATTCTCAGCACGGGAATATACGGTTTTGAAGGCCTTTATCCTGAGGATTCTTCGGTTGAGCATGGATTTCAAACAAATTTTCTTGCAAAGATAACACGGAATCTGAGAAAAAGTCCTATTTTTGCACAAATCAATGATATTTTTTTGGCAATGAGTATGTACAGAGACGATTACGATTCCCCCTCCTGGCAAGACCGCAATTCCGAGGACGTTTTCTCCAAGCCCGTGAGGGCCGGCAAGCGCACCTACTTCTTCGACGTCAAGGCCACCAAAGGCGCCAAGGACTATTTCCTCACTATAACAGAAAGCAAGCGCCGCAACAACCCTGACGGCACTTTCACCTACGACAAGCACAAGATTTTCCTCTACAAGGAAGACTTCGAGAAGTTCCGCGAGGGCCTCGACGAAGTCATAGGCTACATCCGTGACACCTGCTTCGGCGGCACCATCCCCCAGAGGGAGCCCGAAGAGCGCTCCACCGTCGAATTCGAAGACCTCTGACACAATGGACGAGCGAGTACAGAAAATCCAGGAGGCGGCCCGCTTCATACGTGAACGCAGCGGCTGCTCCCCCACCGTCGGCATCGTGCTCGGCAGCGGGCTCGGCTCCCTCGCCGAACAGATAGAGCACCAGACCGTAGTCCCCTACCGCGATATTCCGGGATTCCCCGTTTCCACCGCAGTGGGCCACAAGGGCAATTTCATCTGCGGCACCCTCGGCGGCAAGCAGGTCGTGGCCATGCAGGGCCGGTTCCACTACTATGAGGGCTATCCCATGGAGACCGTCACCATCGGGATCCGCGTCATGAAGCTCCTGGGCATAGAATACCTCTTTGTCTCCAACGCCGCCGGCGGCACCAGCATCGACTTCCACGTCGGCGACCTGGTCATCATCAAGGACCACATCAACATGCTGCCCAATCCCCTGATAGGCCCCAACATGGAGGAATTCGGCCCCCGCTTCCCCGACATGACCTGCGCCTACGACCTCGAGCTCCAGGCCCTCGCCGAGAAGGTCGGCATCGAGATGGGAGTCAACCTCCGCAAGGGCGTCTATTTCGGAGTCACCGGCCCCACCTACGAAACCCCCGCCGAGATACGCTTCTTCCGCGAAGTGGGCGCCGACCTGGTCGGCATGTCCACCGTCCCCGAGGTCATCGTCGCACGGCACTGCGGCATCCGCGTCTTCGGCATGTCCGTAGTCACCAACGAGTCCAACACCCGCAACATCCAGCGCAACCTCAACGACGGCGAAGACGTCGTCAAGCAGGCCGACATCGCCGCCGGCCGCATGTCCGAGCTCTTCCGCCGCATGATTGAGGAGCTATAGCCTCCGCCCCATATTTTTTCCTAAAAAAACCGGCAAAGCGTTATCAGCTGCGCCGGTTTTTTATTACCTTTGCGAGCTAACTAATAACCACCCTATATGGAAAAGAAACTCTCTGCAGCAGACTACATCGCTCTGGAAGAAAAATACGGAGCGCACAACTATCACCCGTTGCCCGTCGTGCTCGAACGGGGCCAGGGCGTCTATGTCTGGGACGTCGACGGCAAACGCTACTACGATTTCCTCTCGGCCTATTCGGCTGTCAACCAGGGACATTGCCATCCCAAGATCGTAAAGGCCGTCTGCGACCAGGCCCAGAAGCTGTGCCTGACCTCCCGCGCATTCTACAACGACTGCCTCGGTCCCTACGAAAAAATGGCCACCGAATTCTTCGGCTACGACAAGCTCCTCCCCATGAATTCCGGAGCCGAGGCCGTAGAGACCGCCCTCAAGCTCGCCCGCCGCTGGGGTTACAAGGTCAAGGGCATACCCGAGAACGAGGCTCTGATAGTGGTCTGCGAAGGCAACTTCCACGGCCGCACCATCACCATCGTCACCATGTCCTCCGACCCCGACAGCTACTCCCAGTACGGCCCCTTCACCCCCGGATTCATCCAGATTCCCTACAACGACACCGAAGCCCTCCGCAAAGTCCTCGACGAGAAAGGCGACAAGGTCTGCGCCATGCTCGTCGAGCCCATTCAGGGCGAGGCCGGCGTATACGTCCCCTCCGACGGCTACATCAAGGCCTGCTACGACCTCTGCCACGCCCACAACGTCCTCTTCGTCGCCGACGAAGTCCAGACCGGCATCGGCCGCACCGGCAAGATGTTCGCCTGCGACCACGAAGGCGTACGCCCCGACATGATAACCATCGGCAAGGCCCTTTCCGGCGGCACCCTCCCCGTCTCGGCCGTCCTCGCCGACGACGAGATCATGCTCACCATCCTCCCAGGGGAGCACGGCTCCACCTTCGGAGGCTTCCCCCTCGCAGCCAAGGCCGCCGTCGCAGCCCTCGAGGTCATACGTGACGAGCACCTTACAGAGAACGCCGCCCGCCTGGGCGTCATCTTCCGCGAAGAGGTCTCCAAGATCAAGAGCCCCTACTTCAAGTCCGTACGCGGCAAAGGCCTGCTCAACGCCGTAATCACCGAGCCCTCCGACACCATCGAGGCCTGGGACATCTGCCTCAAGCTCGCCGACAAGGGGCTCCTTGCCAAGCCCACGCACCGCCACATCATCCGTTTCGCCCCGCCGCTCGTCATCACCGAAGAACAGCTCCGCGACGCCATCGGCATCATCCGCGAAGTCTTCGAGTCCCT
>FLNY01003874.1_pt1 | contig 63748 bp, 54 predicted proteins | sample 1140381 | NCBI WGS metagenome assembly FLNY01 (sample SAMEA3878172, study PRJEB12797) | bioreactor metagenome | biome: Moose rumen | place: Sweden | collected 2011-10
AGGTGGCAAATACTCCGGTGTCTCATCTGTCGCGTACCCAAAAATAATTCCCTGGTCACCTGCGCCTGTTCCAAAATCCTTTGTCTCACCCTCCTGCTTAGACTCAAAAGCCTTGTCAACGCCAAGTGCTATGTCTACTGATTGCTCATCAATTGAGGTAAGTACTGCAATAGAATCTGCGTTGTAGCCATCAACATTGTTTACATAACCGATTTCCTTGATCGTATCCTTTGCAACCTTTGCTATATCCACATATGCCTTAGTAGTAATTTCTCCTACTACAAGTGCAAGTCCGGTTGCAACTGTTGTCTCAGCGGCAACTCTGGAATATGGATCCTGCTCAAGTAGAGCGTCAAGGATTGCATCAGATATTTGATCTGCAATTTTGTCCGGATGTCCTTCCGTTACCGATTCTGATGTGAATAACTTTCCCATATCACTGTTCTCCTTTTTAAATTATTATTAAATATAAAAGAGGCCCAAAATCGCAGCTAATGAAACCACGATTTTGAACCTCTAGTTGTCTAGTCAGTTCTTATTTCAATCTAATTATTTCAATCTGATTTTCTCACTCTTGTCAATCTGTATAATCCTGCCATCCTGGATGATAATATTAACCGAACCATAACAAATAGATTCAATGTATTCCTTAATCTTGTTTAAATCTTCTGTCGTTACAGTTCTTACATTTGCCATATTCTCTACCCCTTTACATTTATTTGATTCAAGATAAATTCATAAAATCTTCAACCGGATTGTCCGTAGGAACTTCCCTATCGGATTAGCAGGATAATAACAAATAGTTTTGCTTTCGTCAATAGTTTCCGAAAATAAAAAAATTATGGCTAGTTATAGTCTTCACCTATATCTAACCATAACCTATTTAGACCTGGTATCTATTCCGAAAATAAGAACATCTTTTAATAAAAATTTTCGGAAAATCACTGCCCTAAAATCATCTCTAAAATCCCTTGATACGACGATATTTCCGCCTCTCGTACTTTCTCAAATCCAAGTGATTTTATCGCCTTGGAACAAGCCGGACCAATAGAATAAATAGTTTCAGGCAGCCTTCCTCCGGTTGCCTTCAATGCCATTTTAGCATTGCTTCCACTAGTAAAAATTGCACCATCACAATCTAAAATTTCTTTCAAAGTTTCCGGTGAAATTGTATTGTTTGAAGAAATATTTTCATAGCATACTATTTTATTCAAATGGAGATTATCAGAAAGCCCTTCCTCAAATCCCTGCGATGAATCCGTTGTACTGAGCCAATATACATTCGCCTCACCGGTAGCATCATTTGATAGCAATGCAGCAAGCTCTGCTCCATTTTGTTTCAGAGGAACTAAATCAGCTGTAACGCCAAATCTGAGCAATCCATCAGCTGTGCCGGCACCGATAGCTGCTATTTTGACATTGCAGAGACTACGCAAATCAAGCCCCTCTTCTCTCAGATTCCAGAAAAATGATTTGACACCATTTTTGCTTGTAAAAACAAGATAGTCGCCACTTTTCATATCATGTAAGAAATCCAAATTGATTTTTCTATGCATAATTCTTCCGGTCTCGAATCTAATCACCTCTGCACCATAATCTGTAAGAGTTTTTTCCAATGCATTTTCGTTGCTTTCTACTATGCCCGTATCATATGAATAATTGAAATTCCTGATGGTAGGAAGAAAATATTTCTTTCCAAAAAGAGGTCGCTCCTCGAACATAGATAATCTGTCTGCCAGCGTAACCACCTTGCCAACAATTATAATTGCAGGTGACTCGAGATGATTCTCCTCAACCAGCTCGGCAATATTTGCAAGTGTACCAATAACCTTTTTCTGATGATTTGTTGTACCGCTTGAAACCACCGCCACAGGACTATGCGCATCCCTGCCTGCACTAATAAGTCCACGTGCTATTTCGCTCACATGAGAAAGCCCCATCAAAAACAGCAAGGTAATATCCTCATCAACCAGTAAACTATAATTAATATCTGCCGGCTCATCCTTTCTGCTATGTGCAGTGATGACCTGAAACCCCCTTGAAAGTCCACGATGGGTAATTGGAATACCTGCAGCTGCAAGCGCCGCTATAGCGGAGCTTATTCCAGGGACTAATTCAACATCCACTTGACGCTCTCTGAGAAATAATGCCTCCTCTCCTCCACGTCCAAAAACATAGGGGTCTCCACCCTTTAATCTAACTACAAGCTTGCCTTCTGATGCCTTGTCATATAGCAACTGATTAATATCGTCCTGCACCATTGTGTGATGATGATTGGCCTTGCCAACAAATATTTTCTCACATTGATCCTTTGTGAAATCGAGCATCGCAGGATTTAGCAATCTGTCGTATACAACACAATCCGCCTGTTTTAAATACTCCAAGCCTCGCAGTGTGATAAGTTCCAGCTCTCCAGGACCTGCACCTACAAGTACTACCTTTCCTTTTTCCATCTTAAAATAACCTGATCCTTTATTACTATCTTTTAAGAGTCCTATGTCTAAATGAGATTTTACCAAGCTAAAACTCATTTTTGACTCTTTAATCATTTAATTTTTTATTAATAGCCTCAACAGCTCTATAAATCAAATCCTGATTAGCATCGGGCCCCTCTACTACGGCAGTAGCCAAGCTACTTCCATCCTCCGAGCCAAACAAGACTCGTAGTCTGTATCCGTCCGCTATTCTATCGGCATATGCAGCAATAGGCATATGACAATCGCCCCCTATCGCCTCCATGAAACCTCTTTCAAGAAGAGTAATAGCCTGACTGTCATCATCAGACAATGAATTAATCATATCCATTAGCTCTGCATTATCTTCTCGAAGCTCAATCGCCAGATAGCCCTGTGCCGGAGCAGGTATCATCTCATCTACATCAAAAATATAGGATATATTATCCTGCAGACCAAGTCTGTTGAGTCCTGCCACTGCCAGCACTATTCCATCAAGCTCTGTACCATCTGCCAGTCCCTCTTTAAGCTTCTTAAGTCTTGTATCCACATTGCCTCTGATATTCACAATCTGCAAATCCGGGCGGAGCTTTTTCAACTGATATGCTCGTCTTTTGCTGCCTGTCCCCACAACTGCACCGAGTGCTAAATCATCTAGCGATGACCCCTCTTTTAAAATCAATACATCTCTAGGGTCCTCGCGAACCCAGGATTTTGCAAATACCAGTCCATCCCCTACGGTATCGGGCATATCCTTCATAGAGTGTACCGCCATCTGAATATCACCACTTATAAGCGCTCTCTCTATCTCATCCACAAAAAGTCCCTTCGAGCCAATGGCATCCAAGGGACTGGTTAAATCCTTGTCTCCTGTGGTAGTAATAACCACAGATTGAAATTGATGTTCAGGAAAAGCCTTTGATAATCTATCAATAACATAGCCGGTCTGAGCCATAGCCAGCTTTGAACCTCTTGTTCCAATCTTTACTAACATATAATCTCCAAATAAAAATTACTCTCGTCAAATGCTATCGAAATTACTATCCAAATAACATCCAGTCTAATTTACCGCATCATTATACTCATCTTCAAGCCCTAATTTCTTGGCTTTCTTCATGAGAGTCGCCTCATGCTCCGATGCCTGCTCCTCAATAACAGATAGAGTAGTCTGAAATTCCAGAAGAAGAGTATCGTCATCATCCAAATCAGAACCTTCATCATCGTTGAGCTCCATCCCTGTGGCAAGAGTAGTAAGAGCAGATGCCATAGACTGATAATCCTCCTTTAATGCGATGCACTCCTCAGTGCTGCAATCAAACTCCTCTACAGCAGCCGTCACACTCATTGCATAGGCACTTATATCGGTTTTGTCAGCCTCTTCCATAGTATCCAAAAATACGCCATATGCCTCAAGATCAGCTGCCATCTCATCCTTTTCACTGGTGCTTTTGCAACCACAAAATAGCATAGATGAAACCACAGTCAAAGCAAACAGCCTTATCATATTATTCCTACAAAAAATATTTGGCATAAAAATATTCTCCCCTCTGAATATTTCGCTTAATAAAAAACTCAAATTTATTGTAACCTTTAACGAACACAAAAAAAAGAGCCAATGGATAATCTCCATCAGCTCCTCTATTATTAATTAAACAGCTGCTCTGCTGTTTATATTTGTAATATTACTAATATTACTGATTTGATTTGAAATCTTCACAACTCGCATAGTATTACGTGCAATAAACTCTGTCTGAATCCCCTTTTGAAGCAAATCCTCTGCTCTTCTGTAAAGATCTTCCGGACCTGTGCATAAAATAATTTCGCCTACTGCCATGTCAAAATCCTCCCCTAGTTATTATTCGTATTGTAATTAATACGGCGAACAGTTTTATAATACTCTCAAAGTTCGGATTTGTCTCTATATTTTTTGTGAAATATTTGTGAATTCTAACAATTTGGCAAAAAAAATGACTATTTAGGCAACATTAGCAGCAAAATGCACTAGTTTCAATAATCTATGACTTTTTGCGGGAGAAATATGAAATTTCCCGCAAGAATCCTGCTTTGCAGGACAAGAAAATAGATAAATCTATTTTCTTGGTATTTACGATTCCTGTTTTTCTGATGAAAAACAAGAATCTATTAATTCTTGAAACTATGAATTGGCGCAGGTATACGGCCCTTTCTGTTTATAAAATCGGCACATGAATACTTATTCACAGGCATGATTGGTGCATATCCGAATAATCCACCGAATTCAACTTTTTCACCAACACCCTTTCCGATTACAGGAATAAGACGTGCTGCGGTAGTCTTTTGATTGACCATACCAAGCGCCATCTCATCTGCTATCATTCCGGAAATTGTTGTAGCCGGTGTATCACCCGGAATAGCAATCATATCAAGTCCAACTGAACATACACAAGTCATAGCCTCGAGCTTTTCAAGAGTGATTGCTCCTGCCTCTACTGCATTAATCATTCCCTGATCCTCAGATACGGGGATGAATGCGCCTGACAATCCACCTACATATGAGCTGGCCATGACGCCACCCTTTTTAACCTGATCATTGAGCATCGCAAGTGCGGCTGTAGTGCCCGGCGCCCCTGCATACTCCAATCCGATTTCACATAGTATATCTGCCACAGAATCACCTACAGCAGGTGTAGGTGCAAGCGAAAGATCTATTATTCCAAAAGGAATATTAAGCCTCTTTGACGCCTCCTGGGCAACCAGTTGTCCAACGCGGGTAACCTTAAATGCTGTCTTTTTGATTGTCTCGCAAAGAACCTCAAAACTCTCTCCACGAACCTGCTCAAGCGCAGTCTTTACAACGCCCGGACCGGATACTCCAACATTGATAATAGCATCTGCCTCGGTAACTCCATGGAATGCACCTGCCATGAACGGATTATCATCCGGAGCATTACAAAAGACAACCAGTTTCATACAATCGACCGAATCTCTGTCCTTTGAATTCTCGGCTACCTCCAGCAAAATCTCTCCCATGAGACGAACCGCATCCATATTGATACCTGTCTTGGTAGATGCCAGATTAACAGAAGAACAAACTCTGGATGTAGAACAAAGAGCCTGTGGAATTGACCTGATTAACATCTCATCTGCAGTAGTCATTCCCTTTGATACCAGGGCGGAATATCCACCAATCAAATTAGCACCTACTGCCTCTGCTGCACGGTCAAGTGTATGAGCCAATGTAACAAAATCCTCAGGCTTCTTGCATGCGCTTCCACCGATAAGCGCAATCGGTGTAACAGAAATACGACGATTGACAATAGGTATACCGTAATCTCTTTCGATTTCGCGTGCCACCTTATCCAAATCCTTTGCAACAGTGGTAATACGATCATATACCTTTTGATTGAGTCTATCCAAATCCGAATCAATACATTCCAAAAGACTAATGCCTATGGTGATTGTACGGACATCAAGCGTCTGTTCCTCCACCATCTTGTTAGTCTCTATAACTTCACGTAAACTAACCATCAGTTCCTCCTACAATCTGTGCATAGCATTAAAAATATCTTCCTTTTGAGCCTTGATCTGGACTCCGATTTCATCGCCCAGTTTTTCAAGATCCTTTTGGAGGTCGCCAAACGGCTTGCTGCCTGATGTGATATCAACCACCATCATCATGTTAAAAAAGCCCTGCACAATTGTCTGGGTAATGTCTAGTACATTCACTCCATTGTCTGCAAGGTAGGTGCAAATCCTGGCAATAATACCTACAGTATCCTTGCCCACTACAGTAATAATTACTTTGTTCTGATCCATTATGTTACTCCTTTATTTTTTGAATCTAGACGATAACCCTCTCAGACACCTCACCGCGGGAAGCAACAGTAATATCAAAATCCCTTCCCTGATATGGTGTGCTCTGATCCATAGTCACCTCCAGATTAACTGTCTCATACGCCAGATCCGGATAATTATTCTCATGGCTGAGATGTCCCAAAAAGACATGCTTAACATTATCATGGAGAATACTGCTGAGTAATTTGCCACTGGCCTCATTTGAAAGATGCCCATGGTCCCCTAGGATACGCTGCTTGAGCTGGTAAGGATATGCGCCTACCTCAAGCATATGTATGTCATGATTTGCCTCTATAAGCATTGCATCCAAATCTGTAAGATTGTCGATAATATAGCCATCATAATAGCCTAAGTCTGTACAGACTGCAACCTTTGCATGCTGATTTTCTATGCGATAAGCAACAGGGTCTGCTGCATCGTGACTAATGTGAAATGGGTGAACCGTAAGAGTACCCAATTGAAAATCTTCATCCGGTCTAATAACGTGAAAAAGAGCATCGTCAATATTGCCGAGGCTCTTCATAGAACGTATTGCATTGATAGTGCCGGCTGTTGCATAAATCGGAAGGTGATATTTCCTGGAAATTACTCCCAATCCGGACACATGATCGGAGTGCTCATGTGTAACCAAAAGTCCGGCCATATCAGCAGTAGTGTAATCATATTTATTCATGCCTGCCTCGATACGCTTGCCGGAAATACCGGCATCGATTAGGACATGCGTGCTATCATCTCCAACGCAAATACAATTTCCACTACTACCACTTGCTATGCTAAAAAAATCCATTTTAAATCCTTTGTTAACTTTCTTTCCAATATATATCAACCGCATCATTTGGATGAAGCATATCGGCATATCCACACTGCTTGCCATTTATTTGTGTGACAACCATGCGACCATTGCCGGCATTCGTATCAAAATCAATCAGATTGAATATATCTGCAAAAATATAATCCTTCTTTCCTGAAAGAACCATATTCTTGCCATTTATTTTTACAGGGACATCCACTGTCTCCACCTTCATCCTGGTATGTACATCTGTGATTGACTGTGGTTCCTGTTCATTATCCGTCTCCTGTGGCTCGTAGTCATCAGGATATCCCTCCTCGTCATCAGCAAGATAATCGCCTGAATAGGTAACGGGAGTTGTAGTCGTCCACTCTATAACAAAATTCTCATATACGAGAGTATCATAGCTAGATGGTCGACTATTGACCAAAATCTCATATCTATCATCGATTTTCACATCCATGAACTCAGCCAACTGGCCTACTGTATAATATGCCCTTGTCTCGATATCATCACCATTTTTGATGGTATATGTAGGCGGCTCCATAGAACCATTTACCTCGACGAATTTCGGACACTTTACTCTGTGACCACAAACTGTGAAATACAGATAATCCGTGGTAAACTCTGCCAAATCTGCAATAGTACCGCTGCCTCGCGCCCCCTCTGTAGACGGAGTAAATACAATATCGCAATTAAATTCCAGTGGAGTATTGATCCCGACATGCTTGCCATTCATAGTGATAACTGCCGACTCACCCTCAGAGCCTCGAATCATTCTTGATGTACCATTGACAACAAAGCTAATCTCACGACCGCGTCTCGGGAACAATTCATCAGCAGAAAATCCTGCCTGCATCGCAGCATCGACAATTGTAAGCTGACCATTATCATAGAGCTTCATCATATCTCCGTTGAAATGAATCATGATGAAATTATTCTTGGTCTCGTAGTAATTCAAGCATATACCGATAGGCGTAACAAGCAGTGAATCCTTTTCTATGCCATCCTGCTCGAAGATAATATTTTTCATTACCTCCTCACCTCGTAAAGCAACACGCTCATCTACAACACCAAGCTCCTTGGCTAGTGCCTCGGTAAATCCATGTATCTTGCCACCGCCACCGACAACAAAAGCTGCTGCAACGGATTTATTACCGTTGAGTTCTTTTATCTTGTCTGCAACCGCCTTGACGATTTTGTTCATGACAGGATCGGTCAGCTTATAGACATCCTCTGAATCTATAGTGTGACTAATCCCCATGATATCTTCATAGGTAATCTGTCCGCCCAGTGTAGACTGTCGCTTAATCTGCTCTGCCGTTGCAAAATCTACAAGAAACTCCTGCACGATAACCTCGGTGAGCTCATCACCTGCCATAGGTATCATGCCATAGGCCGTGATACTGCCGTCCTTGGTGACACAGATATCGGATGTGCCGGCGCCCACATCAATAAGGGCAATATTCAACATTCTAAAATTCTGAGGGATAGCAACATTGATAGCAGCAATAGGCTCCAATGTGAGATTGGCAACTGACAAATCCGCTTTGCCAACCGCAGCATATAATCCATCTACAACATCCTCAGGAAGGAATGTAACTATTATATCCTCGCCTATTTTGTCTGCCTTATGTTCTTCGATACTGGTGAATAAATCACCATTTAAATAATATTTTACGGTAGAATAACCTACACAGAAAAATTTGTACTTGGCATTCTCATCAGCCTTGAGCTCCTTGCCCGCCTGCTCAATACCCATCATATCGAGAGTATGGAGATCCTCTCCGGTAACTACTGTCTCCTCAGGATATTCCATCTCCACATGAGTAGTAACAGTACGAAGCACACGACCGGCAGCGGCTATACATACTTCAGTAAGCGTGAGTCCAGTAGATGCCTCAAGGTCCTGCTTGACATCATTACAGGTAACACCAACCCTGCCTATGTCATGAATCTGACCATCCAGCATGGCTCTGGTATCATGCTCTCTGACAGTCTGTGCAATAACATGAAACTCGTCATTATCCAGATAACCCACTGTACCAATGACATTACGGGTACCAATATCCAATCCAAATACAATATCCTTCTTTTCCATGTAACTACTCTCCTCGAATTTGAATCTCATCTATAATCCGGCGCAGCTCAGTCAATGTGGCTTCTCTGTCACCGCTATTATCTATTACTCTGTCACAGCTTGCTCTGAAAATATCATCAGATGGCTGCGATGACATGGTAGAATCAATTCTGGCATCGTCATATCCCCTGGATGCCCTTAGGCGACTGCGTCTAACCTCTTCATCCGCATAAATATACCACATCTCATCAACAAGTTTACCATAACCACATTCTATGAGCAATGCAGCTTCAAAGAAAAAGTACTCTATATTGTGCTGCTTACGCTCATATTCTACCTGATTTAGTACCTCTTGCTCTACTGCCGGATGAACAATACCATTTACTGCCGCAAGTAACGTATTGTCGGCAAAAAGGAATCGCGCCATAGTAGGCCTATCTATTTGACCATCAGCATCAATGATACTATCCGGCCATGGGAGAGCTATCACTTTGTCATAACAATCATATCCGGGCGTCATAAGCTGTGCCGCAAGCCTATCCGCCTGAACTACCTTACAATTAAAATTTTCTTTTAATAAAGAGAGCACCGTGCTTTTGCCAGCGCCGATGCCCCCTGTAATTCCGATAAATTTCATTTTATTCGTCTACAAACATGTCATTTCCCGGAGAAGTATTCTGCTGCGGCTGTTGATACTGACCTCCATTATTGTTGTAACCCTGCTGTGGCTGCTGGTACTGGCCTCCATTATTGTTGTAGCCCTGCTGTCCTCTAAGTAACTGATCACCGTAGGACATACGCACCCTCTTCAAATAGTCATAGGCACCCGCAAAAGAAAGCTTAATATAAGGACCGGTATAGAAAATATGAAGCAATCCACCTGTAAACTCTGCAAGAATCATCCAGCCAATAAATGAAAGTACCATAACAAACAAATCACCCTTGTAACCGTCTGTCATCACTCTGGACATCTTAAAACATTCTTTTATCGACAAATCCGGCCTATCAATAAGCAGATAAGGAACCATCATGTATTCATAGGTCTTAACAATACCCGGAATATAGAGCAACAAACTCCATAAGAATATTTTTATACTCATTAATAAAATACCGCCGAACACTCTTCCAAAATTGCCATTTTTAAATGAACTAAATACATCCCCTAGCTGTGGTCTATCTCCACGATATACCTTATAAGAAAAATACTGAATTCCGGCTCCAACTAAAACATAAAAGAAAATACCGATTACAGAAATCACATACATTGTGACATAAACACCATCAGGCCAAAAATTACCTGTAGTCATAATCTGAACGACTTCATCAGCATATAATCCAATAAAGCCTATCACCATAATACATGCTGCAATTATTCCTCCAAGGAACAAATAGCCAACCATTGGCCAATAATTTGCAGATAAGGCCCTCCTTGCATTCGCCTTGATTTCTCCTCTAGGTAACATTATTAATCCTCCATTTGTAAATTAATGTGCATCAGCCCAATTATCTCCGACATTCATGTCAATTTCAAGACTAACTGCCAGATTGGCTGCATTTTCCATTTCTTCTTTTATAAGCGACTCAACCTGTGACTGCTCATCAATATAGGTCTCCACCAACAGCTCATCATGAACCTGCAAAAGTAGCTTAGACCCAAGTCCCTCTTTGAGCAATCTGTCATGTACATTTACCATGGCAATTTTTATAATATCAGCGGCAGTGCCCTGAATCGGGGAATTCATAGCAATTCTCTCACCAAATTGTCTTGTCATGAAATTAGACGAGGCAAGCTCTATAACCGGTCTTCTTCGACCATACATAGTAACTGCGTATCCGGTTTCCTTGGCTGTTTGCTTAAGTCCTTCCAAAAATAAATGCATCTTAGGATAAGCAACAAAATAACTATCTATATAATCCTGTGCCTCGCCTCTGCCGACTCCAATATCCTTTGCAAGTCCAAATGCGCTTATACCATATACTATCCCAAAATTAACCGCCTTGGCTCTACGTCTCTGCAAATCGCTGACATCCTCAAAAGGTGTGTTAAACACAAGAGACGCTGTGGAGCGGTGAATATCCTGTCCTGCCTTAAATGCGTTTATGAGATTTTCATCACCGGACATATGCGCCAAAACCCTGAGCTCAATCTGAGAATAATCCGCATCGATAAATACACAATCCTTTTTTGGGTAGAATACCTTTCGAATCTCTCTTCCAAGCTCCATTCTAATAGGAATATTTTGCAGATTAGGTTCGGTTGAACTGATACGCCCCGTAGCTGTAACTGTTTGCATGAAAGTAGAATGAATCCTACCATCCTCCGCCACGCAGCCTGCAAGACCATCAGCATAGGTGCTCTTTAGCTTAGTAAGCTGTCTGTATTCCAATATATCACTGATAATAGGATTATCTGCCGCCAACTCCTCAAGCACATCAGCCGCTGTAGAATATCCGGTCTTTGTTTTTTTGCCTCCCGGTATTCCCATTGTTTCAAAAAGGACACCTCCGAGCTGCTTCGGTGAATTAATATTAAACTCCTGCCCTGCCTGATTGTATATAGATTGTTCCAGTTCATCTATACGAGTTGACAATCGCTTGCCATAATCAGACAATGCATCAGCATCTATTGCAATTCCCTCTATCTCCATGTCAAAGAGCGTATAAACAAGCGGCATCTCTATCTTGCTATATATAGAAAACATTCCCCGGCTTTGAATCTCATCCATCAGCTTGCCAAATGAAGCAAAAGCAACATACGCATTGTAGCAAGAATATGTGGTAACGGCATCAGAAAAACTTTCATCCTCAAGTACATCCTTGAGCTTTTTCTTTCCGAACAAATCAGTCTGTGCCGGTATCATTATACCTAGAATCTCATTTGCCACATCATCGGCTGTATAGTCATTTTTGGTTGGATTCAACAGATAGGCTGCAACAGCCACATCAACTGCCTCCGGAAAAATCGCCTTACGAGAGCCTAGCTTACGAACTTTTGCTTGCTCATCCGAATCCATCAGTCTGTATATCAAATGCATGGATTGCTTTAAATCCCAAAAACAAATCCCGGTACCCGCCTTGCTAATTTCCATAATATTTCCTGCAAGGTATCCTGCACTAATTGTATCTGAGCAGACAATATAAACGGTCTCATCTCCTGTTGAAATAGACACGCCCTTTATCACACTGTCATCTGCAGCCATGAAACAAACTCCAAGAGACTTTAGCTTGGATTCTTTTACCTGTGCAAAAAAACTCTTTGCATCGTAAATATCTCTAATGGCTTTGAATCTGTCAGCTGTGTTATCCTGCACAGCTGCCTTTGCATTATTTTCAAATCTGGGCAAAAGCTTTTTCAGCTCGTATTTTTTGCAGAGAATATATGCATCCTCGGTAAAGAGATTGCCTACCGCTGTAGATTCTTTATCGAATTCAATAGGGGCATTGACATTGATTGTTGCCAATTCTTTTGATAGTACGGCCACATCCCACTCAGCTTCAAGATTCTTGGATGCTCTAGGAGGCTTTAGCTCCGAAACATGCGCATAGCACTCCTCGATTGAACCGTACTTTGCAATAAGAGCCTGGGCTGTCTTTTCTCCTATGCCGGAAACACCTGGAATATTGTCCGCGGTATCGCCCTGCAAAGCCTTGACATCTATAAACTGATGAGGTGTTACACTATACGCCTCTTTCACATCTGCTGCATAATAATTCTCTATTTCGGTTCCGGTCTTTTTAGTTTTAGGAATAGAGATTTTAACCTTGTCTGTTGCAAGCTGAAGTAAATCTCTATCTCCCGAAACAACCGTCACATCAAATCCTGCTTCTTCACCAAGACGGGACAATGTGCCAAGTAAATCATCAGCCTCCCAGCCTTCAAGTGTAACAACAGTTATGCCCATTGCTCTAAGCATTTCCTGCATTCTTGGAACCTGTTCCTTTAGTTCAGGCGCCATCGGCTTCCTGGTCCCCTTGTACTCCTTGTACATTTCATGACGAAATGTTGGTGCATGCACATCAAAAGCAACCGTAATATTGTCAGGCTGTTCATCCTCTATGAATTTCAGCATCATATTTATGAAACCAAAAATTGCGCCGGTATGTTCACCGGCGCTGTTAGTTAAATCTGGCAATCCATAAAATGCCCTGTTTAATATGCTATGTCCATCTATTAAAAGTAATTTGCTCATATTATTCCCTTCGTAAGTCACTGATGAGTAAAACAAAAGTCTCGCTCAAAGAGATTAAATATCCCTTGTTTCCTTTGCCAGCCACTGATTCTCCTCATCATTAAGATATGGCTTTAGAGTCTCGCGGACAAACTTATGATATTCATTAAGTGTCTTCTTCTCTGCCTCAGTCATCATCTCCGGAATCACAGGGTCAAGATCAATCGGACAAACCGTAAGTGACTCAAAATGACGGAAATCGCCATACTCCGTAGTCTCACCTGCTACACATAAAAGCTCATTTTCGATACGGATACCAAATCCATCCTCAATATATAATCCAGGCTCATCTGTAGTAATCATACCCGGTACCAGCTCTGCTGCATTAACGCCCTTTGCCACTCTCCAACGGAAACTATTTGGTCCCTCATGTACATTGAGAATATGTCCTACACCATGACCTGTTCCACATCTGTAGTCCAATCCCATATCCCATACAGGACCACGAGAAAGCACATCAAGATTGGCTCCTGTAACCCCCTTAGGGAAATTGGCAGCCATCAAACGTAAATGACAACGAAGAACGACTGTGTAATACTCCTTCATCTGCTGTGTCAATTCACCGAGAGCGATGGTACGAGTAATATCGGTAGTACCCTCAAGGTAGTGGGCGCCTGAATCAACCAGTAAAAATCCTTCCGGCTCAAGCGTAGACTCTGCACCTTCTTTTGCTTTATAATGCATCATGGCAGCATTAGGACCATAGGCAGAGATAGTGTCAAAGGATAAATCAACAAAATTCTCCTGTTCACGTCGTCTTGCCTCATAATAATCAGAGGCTGTAATCTCTGTCATCGGTACTTTGCCGATATTCTCTTTAATGTATTTAATAGCCTTTGTACAAGCAATTCCATCCTTGATGTGAGCCCATTTTGTATTTCTTATCTCTGTCTCATTCTTGATTGAGCGCATAAGCTCTGAAGGATTTTTGCCATCAATAAGCTTTGCCGAGCCCGGAAGAGCCTTTACGAGATTGTAATTAACAACTTCCTGATCGAGAAGAATAGAGCAATCCGCCATCTCGGCACTCTGCATATAATGATAAACCATATTATATGGGTATAGCTTTACATTATTGTCATTGAGATAACTCATTACCTCCTCAGGCCAATTGGTAGTATCGGTAAACAAGATAACACTATCATCTGTGATAAGTAGAAATGAAAGGAAAACAGGTACATTTTCGATATCATCACCACGAATATTGAGAATATATGCAATATCGTAAAGACATGAAATAAGATGAGCATTAGCTTTTTTCTTTTTCATCTTTTCGCGAATGCGATAAATCTTGGACTGCATAGTCTCGCCGGCATATTCATCTGCAAGAATCCATGTAGTGGCCTTTGGGAGCTCAGGTCTATCTTTCCAGATTATATCAACAAGATCCTCTGTTGTATAAAGATCACCGCCCTTTTCATGTGCGATATCAAAATACTTTGTCGCATTTTGAGCAGAAACGCATCTTCCGTCAAACCCAAGGCATCCGCCCTGAAGGAGATTCTTTTCTATAAATTCGGTAACCTCAGGTACTCCGGGCTCACCCATGCGCTCAAGTATAACCTCCGAGCCGGCTATCTGCTTTGCCGCCTGTACAAAATAACGGCCGTCGGTCCAAAGATGTGCCTCCTTCTGGGTCACAATGGCAGTACCTGCAGAGCCGGTAAATCCTGTCATGAAACTGCGAGCCTTAAAATGCTCTCCTACATACTCAGATGAATGAAAATCATCTGTCGGAATCAAATACATATCGATTCCACGCTCATTCATTAATTCTCTCAGAGCTGCAATTTTTTCATTTGTTGTCATTACTAAATATATCTCCTATCTATTCTTCAGTATATCCCTCATAATCAGAGAGCCAGTCGAAGAAATACTGTCCTTGTTCAGATAAATCATCGTATGCCCAGTTCTTAGTCAGATCAGAATCTGAACTGATAAGTGCAGAGCCTTCATCCTTGTTGGAAAGATTCCATACAACTGTAGATAATCCATATTCCTCGATTACATCAAGCCACTTGGCCGATTCCTTGGTGTCAACATCTCCATCGCCATCATCGGATACAAATCCGCACTCAGAAATAAATACCGGCAATCCTGCCTCCAATGCATCAATCAATGTGTTTCGCGCACTTGATTTGTCTGAGCCTGCATAAAAATGATATGTATACATAACATTATCGAACTCAAGTGGATTCTCTATAACAGAATCCAAATCCTTGCCATAATCAGGTGTACCCACGAGAATAAGCGCATCGCTATCCACATTACGAATAACCGGAATCACTTCTTTTGCATACTTTACTACATCATCCCATGTTGTATCGCCATTAGGCTCATTGCAAATCTCGTATATAACATTATCATAATCTGCATATTTGCGAACGGTCTCTCCAAAGAACTGTATCGCCTGTGATTTATACTCATTAGGATCACCGTCATTTAATGTATGCCAATCAATTATTACATACATATCATTTGCGGTTGCTGCCTCAACAGCAGCATCAATTGTATCCTTTAGCGCTGCCTGGATATCATCACCGCCTACACAATAACCGTTGTAATCACTGGTATACATTGCCAGGCGAATCACATTGATACCCCAATTCTCCTTGAGGGAAGCGATAGTCTCTGCCGATGCATACTCAGGATACCAACTCAGACCATGTGTACTGACACCGATGAGTTGAACCAAGTTGCCATCTGAATCAACAAGATTAGTACCGTCTACAGACAATGCACCGTAAAAGCCATAATTATTACCTGTAGCTGCCACACCATCAGCTGTCACATCATCTGATTCATCATCTGTATCAGCGTCTGAATCATCATTCTTGCTATGCTTGGTATCAGACTTATCCTCTTTTGTTTTGGTCTCTTCTGTCACGGAATCTGATATATCCTCATCTATCTCATCATCCGATACATCCTCTTCTACCTGAGAAATCTCATCGGTATTTTCTGCTGATTGTGTATCATCACTATCTACCGATACTACCTCCCACGGAAAAGTAACACCTCCCATATAATAGCTGATACCAAATACACCTGCCACAATAGCAACAGCAAGTATAATAATTAAAACAACGGTCAAAAATTTCTGTTTTCTACTAATCATACGTCCCCCTTAATTGAATTGTGTTTTCACAAATATCTGTATATACAAATCGCAATCAATCATTAATCGAATGTAATAGTAGCCTCCCCCTTGTGAACATACTGCAAGTAATCATACAATCTGGCGCCATTTAACAAATCCATTGTATCAAGGTCAAAATCATATTCCGCGAAATCAACCTCCTCAATAAATTTATCCAATTCCTCGTTACTGAGAGAATTGACATAGTCTTTAATTTCCATAATGGTTTTACCGGTTAAATCGTACATAATTAATCCCTACCCTATGCCTTATTATCTTATCAATATTAGCGTAGGTTCCTTTCTAATAAAAATCAAATCTTTTAATATTATAGCACATATTACAGGCAAAAAAAGAGTCCACGATTGACGTGGACTCTCATGTATTTTACCTATTTGTAATTAATTACTGCATCACTACGACCTGCTCAATATTGAAGTAGTTCATCTTATTATTAAGTGAGATAGCAAGATTCTTAAGGTCTGCTGCCGCCTCATTGATTACAGCAAATGTCGCATTCAATTCTTCCATTGAAGCATTTGTCTCCTCAGAAGAAGCTGCATTCTGCTGAGATATAGCTGAAAGCTCTGTGATTATATCATTAAAGCTTGCCTTGAGATTATTAAGCATATGAACCTTATCAGCAATAGTCTTTGTGCTGGCATCAACACTATTGACATTCTCAACCACACCATCCATATCGGACTTTGTATCATTGAGCTGTACATTTTGTGCATTAAATGCATCATTGAGTTTATCTATAGTATCAACACTCTTCTGTGACTCTGCAACGAGATTATCAACTATGTTATTAATTGAAATTGCAGCATCCTTTGACTGTATTGCAAGCGTACCAATTTCTGAAGCAACAACGGCAAATCCTCTTCCGTACTCTCCGGCTCTCGCTGCCTCAATTGAAGCATTAAGTGATAAAAGATTTGTCTGCTCTGAAATAGAAGTAATTGAGCTAGATGCCTCTGCAATGCTCTTTACAGCCTCATTTGTAGCCTGAATCTGTGTATGAATCTCCTGCATTGAAGCCATAACCTGCTCATTCTGTACCATTAATTCATTGATTGCATCAACAGTACGGTTTGCATCCTCAAGCATCTCAGTTGCTGCCTTTGACAACTCTTCAACTGAGGAAGTAATATCATCAATGCTTTCTCCCATTTCATTTGTATTATTAAGAGAGTTTTCAACATTTTCTGCCTGTGCAACCGCACCCTTGCTGATATCCTCAACAGCAGATGCAACCTGATCGGCAACATGAAGTGCTGTGTTTGCTGATGAAGCCAAATCATCTCCGGACTTTGTAACCTCACCTGAAAGTGTAAGTGTCGACTGAATTACATCTTGCAACTTATCACGAAGTTCTGCAGAACTCTCAGCAATTACACCAAGCTCATCCTGTCTGTCAAAAGTATTATCCTCAATATAGAATGACAATTCACCATCTTCAAGTTTTTTGATACTATCAAGAATATCCTGCATAGCCTTATTCGACTTCTTGATAAGATAATGACCAACTGCTACTGTAAGAATACAGAAAAATACAAGGATTCCAAGTATTATCATGCTTGCACTTCCAAGTGCTGCCGCAACCTCTGCATCAGATCTGCCTGCAAATACCATACCAATGATTGTACCATCATCGTTTGTAAGTGGAAGGTAATATGCATACCACTCACCATCAATTCCATCGATTTCAAAATCAGTTGCAAGATACTCTTCACCGTTAACAAGAACCTTCTCTACGATTTCTTCATCAGCTTGAGTGCCTTCCATTCTATTGCCCTCTTCGTCTACCAAAGAGGTAATATATCTTGTATCACCGTAAAATACGGTAAAGCTGATTCCTGTGCTCTCGCTCAAAGCATCAAGCTGCTCCTGGAATTCATCATGAATATTGTAATTACCTTTTAGGATATCACCATTAAGATTGACTCTCCAATCTCCATCCCACTCATTACTAAGCTCATCCTGAATCAAAAGTGCTGCAGCATGGAGCTCCTCTTTAAATGAATCGTAATAGGCGTTTCTCAAATACCTCATGGAAACAATTGCAATTAAATTTGCCATAAGTATTGCAATAGCGGATGCAATTAACAGTACCTGTCTTACTAACTTCTTATTCTTTTTCATTTTTAACCTTTCCGATTGCCCTGCAATCAATAAATAAAACAAAAAAAGCACGGAAACACTATAAAGCAATGTCTCCATGCGTACGCTCATAACTTACTACATAAAATTAAAGTGCAACTGGCTGACATTTTACAGTCCCTATAGCTTTGCGTCACAGACTTTCGTCTGCTTTGCTAAATATTAAGTTGTTCACATTTTTTTCATATTTCCGAGAGTGATTATAATAGCCGTTTTTGACTTATGCAATAGAAATGTTATAAAAATATCAATTTTGTAAACCATGTCTAATATATAACGTTTAGATATGATTTCTTAGTATATAGTGCAATATGACTTCTTGCTGACCAAACAAGGAAATCGTCGGCAGGAATCCTGCTTCGCAGGACATGAAAATAGATAAATCTATTTTCAACTCTATCATTAAAAATGCCAATGACTACTCTTTATAAGTAACCATTGGCATTAAAAGTCATGTTATGAAATCAAACCGTCGTCTATCTGGATACGTATACAGGCAATCCATCCTTATATTCTACATCCGGAAGACCAATAACAAGCGGCTTTAGATAAGAAACCATATCGTTAGTGACACCATTATGATTAGAATTAATCCAACTGGTCGGTACCTCCTTGGCCTCATTTGCTATATCATGAATCTGTGCATAATCATACTTTACCTCATATGGAGCATTACTGATTCGCTGAAGTGTAACCATAGCTCCGGTAACACCTGATTCTGCAATATCAACTGCTTTCTTACCGATATTCTCAGATTCCTTTAGATCTGTGAGGCTGGACATATGAGCTGCTGCACGCTGAAGCACATTAACCTCAATAGAGCGTACCTTGACGCCAAGCCTCTCCTTAACCAGATACTCAAGTGTCTTGCCTGCTCCCGAAAGCTGCGCATGACCAAAATTATCAGTAGAACCGGTAGCTGCAGAGATATATTCACCATCAGCATCACGGATTCCTTCAGATACTGCTACCACAATGTTCGTCTTTTCTTCAAGTAATGAACGCAAATCATCTATAAAATGTTCCTTGTCAAATGGGACTTCAGGCAAATAAATAAGATCCGGACCATCGCAACACTCTGTTTTCGCAAGAGATGTAGCCGCTGTGAGCCATCCGGCATCACGACCCATTACCTCTATAATAGTAACGCTTGGATTGTCATATATCTGTGCGTCAAAAATTACCTCCATTGTGGAAGTGGCTATATATTTAGCCGCAGAGCCAAAACCGGGAGTATGATCTGTAACACACAAATCATTATCTACTGTTTTGGGAACTCCTACAAATCGGATATCGGAACCAATTTTCTCAGCATAAGCAGATAACTTATCAACGGTATCCATTGAATCATTTCCACCAATGTAAAAAAATGCATCGATATTGTATTTTTTAAATTGAGAAAATAAGGTATTATAGACTGGATCGTTTGAGTCAACACTAGGAAGTTTAAATCTACATGAGCCAAGATACATGGCTGGAGTTGTTTTGAGACGCTTAAGAAAACGAGGATCGTTGGCGACAATGTCAGTTAAATCAATTACATTGTCATCTCTGATACCCAAAATACCATTGATTGAACCATAAATTTTGTCGTAATTAGACCCCAATGCTCCTTCGATTACACCGGCGAGACTGGCATTAATAGCTACAGTCGGCCCACCAGATTGAGCTACTACTACATTACCCATAAAACTATCCTCTCTTTCTTAATGTTGTTCCGTTGCTTTCTCCCTCCTCACGCTTACTAAGGATAGTAGCTTAGCTTATATCACGTAATAAAGTAGAGAAAACTTTAGTCTAGGATGATTGTAACATAAAGGAGAAATTTTATGAACACACTTATATATGGAATTTTAGACATAATTGCACAGGTCCATACATACATTTTGACGTTAAATGATGCCTATGAGGCAAATTTCACAGATAAGGAGTTACATTTTTTGGTTATAGGAATTGTTGGCCTGGCATTGATTTTCATGGTACACCCCCTGTTTACTCTACTTGCAAAGACAAATCATGTCATGGTAATTAGTTGGATTTACGTATTTACCCTTATATTGCTTTTTACTTTTGCAATCGAGATTGGTCAAAAGCTGACAGGCACAGGGGTTATGGATTTTGAAGACATTGTATTCGGTGTCTGGGGCTTTTTATTAATGTTCCTTGTATTTGCAATAATACGTGGCATCATCAAAGGCATCGCCAGACTAATAAAGGGCTCAGGAAAAAGACGTCGTGCCAGGTAACTCCTCCATATAGGAATCATCCTGATACTCAGAGGCTATAATATACACGTCATTGCCATGTATTAATTTGCATGGTATGCGCCATGGCATATTATGAAAGAATTCATCATCCACCAGCTTGCCCTTTACATAAAGCTGCATGACATCGCACTTTAGACGAATATTTACAAAGCCCTCTATATGATGACAAATAAGCTTATAGCAGTACACCTGCTTATTGCTGTAATTCAATTCCTGTGCATAAATATGTGGGATTTCAAAAGGCTCCATATCCAGTAGCTGAAGCTCATAATCCTCACCTTTATCATTTAATAAATCAAGTGCAGACATAGATGGCTTCTCCTCAAAATAAACATTTCCATCTACTTTTCGAAGTCGCTTGGCTTCATCCATATTTAATGTAATAATATTTACTTTATTGCTCTCATCCTCGAATACATACTGAGGCTCTATTCCGGGGATTTCTACGAACAGCCAATTATTTCCTGTTCTACATAATGGCTGTGCTGTGGCATATTTTAAAATCACATCATCCCCCATATCCATATTAAAAGGCATAAAAAAGCTTATATCCCCTTTTACATCAATTGGTGGGAATTTTACTATACCGGTATCAATGACAACATCATACAAATCCTCCATCTGATGAAGACGCTGATAATGATTGATGAAAACAAATCCGCTCTCTCCATCTGTTCGCATGCCATAGCGAAGAGTCTCCATATCATCAAAAGGAGAAGTATATTCAGATGAAACATATGTCATCGGAGCTAGCTTCTCCTCGTACTCCTTTATAAATACATGCAAAATATTCAACAAGTCATAAGATTCTCTCGTCTCACCATAACTTGAAATAGGAGCTTGAAAATCGTAAGAAATAATAGGATAGTCATTGGGATAGCCCGTCTCCTTTGACTCCTGCAGAGTGTAATCCTTATAAACCTTGTTGCTTCCTCCATGATACATATAGTACCCCAGGAGATTCGTGCCCTCGCAAAGCATAATCAAGGCCATGGCATATACATCCATTCCCCGAATAATATATCTGCGATGATAAGTATTCATCAATCCCCCGCCTATCTCACAGGTTGCATAAGGGTACCTGTCATATGGCAACTGCCATCCATCATCGCTTACCTGGTCAATTTGATCCTTTCCAATAGCCGAATCATTTCTGATACCGGTAAAAGAATATCGTGGGCATGGTGGCAACAAATCAGTCCCCTCATCCCATGGCGCATCACAATATCCACCAAAGACCGGAATTACATCATCCACAGGTATATGCGCGCCATTAGTCGCATTCCAACCGGTAACGGTATAGTAAGGCACCTCGATTCCAACATCCATTGCTATATTTTTAAGTGCAAGCAAATGGTCAGCATCATCCGTAAGTTCATTTTCCACCTGACACATAATTACAGGACCACCATCCTTAAAATAAAGCCCCTGCAACTGTTCCGAAATTGCACTATACCAACCATTAACTATATTCAAATAAGCCTCGTCATTACTGCGGAGCTTGCAATTCTTTTTTAATAACCAATCAGGAAAGCCACCGTTTCTAACCTCCCCGTGACACCATGGACCTATCCTAATGCAAACTTGCAGACCTAATTCTCCGGCCAGTTCTACAAATGCTCGAAGGTCATTATCCTCAGTAAAATCAAGATGTCCCTCCTCAGGCTCGTGATATATCCAGATAATATAAGTAGACACTATCTGTATGCCTCCGGCCTTCATCTGAACCAGTTCCTTTTTCCAATACTGTCTTGGTACACGCGAAAAATGAAACTCCCCCATTATCCCAATAAAAGGGCGATTATTTCTTGTAAAATATAGGCTGTTAAGACTGAGTTCATTACCATCATTATCTCTACCACCCAGATTTAAGTGGTTTTCAAGTATATCAGGCTTAACATAATTTTTAAATTTATACTCCATAATACCCCCACAATAATTTCCCGATAAATAAAAAGAGTTTTGCTTGCAAAACTCCAGCAGTGCGAGCCGACAATTGCTGCAAGCAATTAACTTCTTCTGTCGGCGAGACACCTCTTACAAGCGTAGCTTGTTTTTTACTTTATAGGAATTACAAAGTAATTTCTATAAAGTAAAAAAAGCGGTCATCCTATTTTAGGATAACCGCTCAAATCAATAATTACAATAATTAAATCAATGAAGCAACGCACTTTGCCACTTCATCCATAGGTGCTGTTGGCTCAAAACGTGCTACGACATTTCCCTGTCTGTCAACAACAAACTTAGTGAAATTCCACTTGATTTCAGAATTATTCTTGTAGTCCTTGTCGATTTTCTTGAGCATGGCACTCATTGCAAGAGCCTTTGGCCCTTTTCCAAATCCCTCAAATGTCTTCTGTGACTTCAAATACTTAAAGAGCTCAATAGCATTCTCTCCATTCACATCAGACTTCTTCATCTGAGGGAACTGTGTATTATATTTAAGCTGGCAGAACTCATGGATTTCCTCATCGTCACCGGGTGTCTGACCTGCAAACTGATTACAAGGAACATCCACAATCTCCAGCCCCTTATCATGATAATCCTCATAAATCTGCTCAATATCCTTGTACTGAGGAGTGAATCCACAACCTGTAGCTGTATTTACTACAAGAACAACCTTGCCTTCGAAATCCTTCATTTGAAGCATCTCACCATTTGACTTCTCAACTGCTAAATCATAAAATCCCATTTTCGCGTCCTCCTTACCTCAATTTAATTTTTAATACCAAATCTTAAAATTCAATTGTGTGCAATCTATTTTTATAAATTGATTGTACGCAATTAAATTTATTTTGTCAACATATTTTTACCAATAATTATTGAAGCCTAAATCAAGGAGACGATTTGTTTCGTAGTAACGCATAGAGACAATATTTCCATCAAACATAGTTCGATTTTTTGCTCCTAAGACGACGCTAATAACAGTCTTGCCCTGTTTTTGAGCAACAGATACAAGGCACTGGCCGGCTCGATTTGCCGTACCGGTTTTGCCCCCAATTACATATGGATTATAGTATGGACTGGATGGCAGCATGAGACTATCTGTATTTACAAGCGCTCTGGCTGCAGAAAGATTTGTTGCAGGCAATATAGTACTTGCTGTATTAAAATGTTGGTTAAAAATTGGGTGAGAAATCGCATTTGTTGTAATTAAATACAGACTAAATGCATTTGTATACATAGACTTATCAGGATAGCCAGATGGATTGGTGAATTTGGTATCTATACATCCCAATTGGGCGGCCCTTGTATTCATAAGTGTGACAAAATTAGAAACGGACCCTGATATGAGTTCCGCTAACACATTACAAGCATAGCAATCAGAACTGACCATGACGCAATTAAGAAGCTGATCTACTGTAAGAACCTCCCCGGCCTGAAGTCGTGGATTGACATGGCTTGCATCGGACGGCAATGTGGATAATACTGATGCTGAAACAGCCACCGGCGTGTCTAATGATATTTGTCCTGCCTCAATAGCCTCAACTGCGAGCAAGGCTGTCATTATCTTAGTCGTGCTAGCCGGCTCAAGCCTGTCTAAGGCATTCTGTGTATAGATTAACTTGCCTGTAGCAGCATTGGCTACCAATGCTGCACCAACATCATAGGATGTAAATCTATATGCTGTTGTATTAGCAGACATGGAAAGAGCCTGCTGCGATACATAAAATATGCCACCATTTATACTCACCTGCCAGAATCCATTACTGGTACGACCCGTCACCTGCACAGGGGTATTAACTGCAAGCGTCATAACGTATGTAGCAGTATCAGCATCGGTAAAAACCTCAGCGCCATCGGCGGCAAGCAATACGCCTGATTCCTGTGTAACAGTATAATAAGCCGCATCCGCACGAATAGATAATTGTGGCGACAATCCTATTAAAACCGCCGTCGCTATTATTGCAATCTTTTTAATCAACCTATTTTTCATAAAAATCTCCCCTTTTTCTCTGATTTTATCCTCGCTGACAGGCATAGATTATTTTAATATTTCAACATATTCGTAGCCTGCTGACTCTACTGCAGCCTTTAATTCTGATTCAGTCACATCACCTGATGTCTTTATTGTAACAATGCCTTTGTCATGATTTGCAGTAGCCTCATCCACGTTGGCTATCTTTTCAATCGCTTCCTTTACATGGGCTTCGCAATGTTGACACATCATTCCTTTAACCTTGATTTCCATATTAAAATACTCCTTATTGATTACATTATCATTCATTGAATTCATAAGCAATGGCTCATGTCCCAAAGAATTCTTTTTAGGTTTGTCCTTTGTATTATCCTTTATATTAAATAGATTTAATCTGAGAGCATTTGATACAACACAGAAGCTTGATAAACTCATTGCTGCGGCACCAAACATCGGATTAAGCGTCCATCCAAATGCATGGATATACGCTCCGGCAGCTAGTGGTATTCCTATTATATTGTAGAAAAATGCCCAAAATAAATTTTCGTAAATATTAGTGAGTGTAGCACGACTCAATCTGATCGCACCAACCACATCACTAAGCTTGCTTTTTAGCAATACTACATCTGCTGCATCTATAGCCACATCTGTACCGGCTCCTATCGCTATGCCAATATCTGCTCTGGTAAGTGCCGGGGCATCATTTATACCGTCACCCACCATAGCAACTCTTCCATACTGCTGCAATTGACGAATAACTGCTTCCTTGCCATCTGGCTTAACTCCGGCAATAACCTCGTCGACTCCAGCCTCCTTTGCTATGGCAGTGGCAGTTTTTTCATTATCTCCTGTGAGCATAACAACGTGAATTCCCATATTTTTGAGAGAATTAATTGCTTTTGGAGAGTCCTCTTTAATAACATCAGCTACGGAAATAATACCTAGGAATCTGTCTTCCTCTGCAAAAAACAAAGGCGTCTCACCCTTAATTGCAAGCTCCTCAGCAAGCCTTACCACCGTATCATCGATTTGTATTTTAGATGATACAAATTCATAATTGCCGGCATATATATTTTTATCATCCATTTTGGCCTGCAAGCCATTACCTGCAATAGCTTTAAATTCAGTTACCTCAACAGGTTCCATTCCGGATTCTAATGCAGTCTCAACTATTGCCCTTGCAAGCGGATGTTCTGATTTACTTTCCAATGCAAATGCTGTTCTAATAAGATCTAAATCATCAACACCATCATATTCAAACGTACCGATAACCTTTGGCTCACCCTTTGTAATTGTACCGGTTTTGTCCAAAGCAACAATCTGAGCTTTACCGGTTTCCTCCAGTGATATTGCTGTTTTAAACATTATTCCGTTTTTGGCACCTACACCGTTGCCAACCATAATTGCAACCGGTGTAGCAAGGCCAAGAGCACAAGGGCAACTGATAACGAGTACAGATATCGCTCTTGCAAGAGAATATCCAAATGTCTGGCCAACCAGCATCCAAATAATAAATGTAACAAGAGCAATTGCAATAACAGCGGGAACAAATACACCTGATACTCTATCAGCTATTTTTGCAATTGGAGCCTTGGTTGCAGCGGCATCGCTAACCATCTGAATAATCTGAGAAAGTGTCGTATCCTTTCCTATTCGTGTAGCCTCGCAAACCATGTACCCACTTTCATTGGTTGTTGCTGCAGATACACTATCCCCGGGTTCTTTATCCACAGGAATACTCTCACCGGTAAGTGCTGACTCGTTTACAGCACTATTTCCCTCGACAACAACTCCATCAACAGGAATATTATCACCAGGTCTGACAACAAATCTATCACCTATTCTGACCTCTTCAATAGGAACCTCAGTTTCATTGCCGTCCTTTATAACAACAGCAGTCTTGGCTGCAAGCTTCATCAAATCCTTGAGCGCATCTGTAGTACGCCCCTTTGAAATAGCCTCTAGTAACTTACCGACAGTAATCAGTGTCAGAATCATGGCTGCTGACTCAAAGTAAAAATCATTCATCAACTCCATTACTTTGGTCTTATCTCCACTTACCTGCGCGTCTGTCATTGCAAACAGAGCATATACACTATAAAAATATGATGCCGCCGAGCCCATGGCAACCAATGTATCCATATTAGGTGCTCCATGCAAAACGCCCCTAAATCCACTTACGAAAAATTTTTGGTTAATGACCATAATAATCCCTGCCAAAAGCATTTCATAAATGCCCATAGCAATATGATTACCATCCAAAAATCCGGGTAATGGCCAATCCCAAAGCATATGTCCCATTGATACATACATAAGTGGAATCAAAAAGATAACAGATACAATCAATCGATTTCTAATCTTTGGAGTTTCTATATCAACGAGCTCATCATCATAATTAAAAGTATTTGTTGTATCTTGTGAGGCGTTATTCTTTTTACTGGCACCATATCCCGCATCCTCTACAGCTTTTATTATGGCTGCAGAGTCAGCACTTCCTTCTACTCCCATAGAATTAGTAAGAAGACTAACTGCACAGCTATCTACTCCGGGTACGGCCGATACTGCCTTCTCTACCCTTGCCTGGCAGGCTGCGCAGCTCATGCCTGTAACATTGTATTGTTCCATAGTTTTCTTCCTTTCCTTACTTCATTAGCTTCTGTAATACTGTCACAAGTTCATCTACAACTTCCTCATTGCCCTCACGAATATTATCTGCTACACAAGTCTTGACATGATTAGCAAGAAGAACCTTATTAAAGCTATTTAGCGCTGACGTAATTGCAGAGACCTGTATTAGAATATCCGTACAATACACATCTCTTTCAAGCATATTCTCTACACCGCGTACCTGTCCCTCTATACGCTTAAGACGGTTCATCAAATCTCTGTATTCCTTGTCATCTCGATTCTTGTGCTTTCCTGAACAACAAAAGTCGCAGCTCATCTCGCCTGTCTCATCCATTACATCAGTCTGCAGACTTGGTTTAATCCCATTATTATTTGCCATATTAATCACCTCTCGCATACCCCGGTAGGGTATATTTATCTGTAAAGATATTATACCCTCTGGGGGTATATGTCAATATATCACTATGCCACCTTAAACACTAAAAAAGCCGCACCCATAAAATAGGGATTGCGGCTTTTTTCATCTTCGATACTTATTTTTTGTAAAACAAGTATTATTCATATTTAAACTTATCTACTTCATCTTTGAGTTCACGAGAAATTCCAGAATTCTCATCTGCTTCCTCTCCGATATTCTTTAGGTTATTTGCAACCTCTACAGTGGCTCCCGCTACATTTGTAATTGCGTTTGCATTCTCCTCAAGAGCAATATTAATGCTATCAATTGTTTCCTTTATAGCATTCATCTTTTCGTTAATTTCGTTGCTATCCTCGGCGAAATGTCCCATTGCTTCAGCGACAGTTTTAATATCCTCCTGATATGTCCCCGTCATTGATTCAACACCCTCTCGTCCGGATTCGTTGCTCTCTATAAAAGCATTTGCAAGAGCATTCGCTTTCTCAGAAAGGTCATCAACGCTGGCAATAACACCATTTGAAATCTCCTGTATTCCACCGGCAGTTTCTTTTGAATTGTCAGCAAGCTGTCTGATCTCATCGGCTACAACTGCAAATCCCTTTCCTGCCTCACCTGCTCTGGCTGCCTCTATTGATGCATTTAATGCAAGCAAATTAGTCTGCGCAGCAATATTTAGGATTTCATCGGTAAGATCTGCTATCTTTTCTACTTCCTTAGCAGTCTTCATGCTCTCCTGTAACTGCTCAATTACATTATTAGCCTCAGCATCAGACCTATCTCTCAGCTCAATAGCATCGATTCTCAGCTTTTCTACCTTAGTCAAAATGCCTTCTGTCTGCCTAGCCTGATCTGTAGCCTTTACATTAACGTCATCAACCATTTCCGTAATGTCATTAATCTGTCCTACAACCTGCTGCAATGAAGCCGAAATTTCCTCAGTTGATGCAGACATTTCTTCCATAGCCGCTGATACGCTATTAATCTCATCATTGGTCATATTAATGTTATTGCCTACAGTTTCAGAAATAGTATTCAACCTTTCTGAATTGTTTCCTAACATTCCCATGACATCCTGAAGTACACCGACAAATTTATTAATAGAATTTCCTATCTGGGCACTCTCATCATTGCCCTTTACATTAACTCTATTGGTAAGATCACCGTTTCCGGCATTAATACTATCAATAATCTCATTTATAGTTTTATTTGTATCTTTAAGAGGCTTAATTATAGACATTGTCACGACGACAACTATAATAACACTCACTATGAGTGCAATTATCATAATAAATAGTGACGTATTTCTAACTGCTGCTCTTGCAGAGTCAAAATCAGAATCCGGCTCCGAAACTTCCACAACAAAATTATCTGTCACATTAAATCCGGTATACGTCAATTGATTGGTATAAGGGTCTGTAAACTCAAGATATCCTGTACCTGTATTTACAGTATATTCCCATGATTCCGGATCCAACTCCTTCATATCAATTGAAAGAATTGCCTCAGAATCCGGTGATGCAATAACAACGCCATCCATCGACAGAATCTTTACATCATAATAGTCATCCATGACAACCGCTTCTGACATTGCTTCTAGAGATATCGATGCATTTACTGTACCGATATATTTTCCTGTATCAGGATTGACAATTGCATATGCAATAATATACACAGGAAGGTTGGTTGCCTGCGACACGTATGTACCGAAATAATATCCGTTTTCCATACATTCCGAATAAAAATCTTCCAATTCAACATTATGTAATGTTGTATTGCCAAGACAATCCGCAAGTCCCATTGAACCTATTGTTATAAAAATATTCTCATAGACATTGTCACAATCTTCCTGGATTGTTGCAAGATAGTCTGCAAGAATCTCCTGGCCCTCTTCATAGGTGAAATCATCAGACAGCACTCCGGAACTGGCTACTGTAATGATTGCATCATCAGATTCAACAGTCACCTCTACAGCAGGCTCTTCAGCTGCCTCTGTCTCACTTGCATCAACTGTCTCCTCAGATATTTCTTCTGATGAACTTTCATCTGTCGAGAGGTCATCTGATACAATATCTTCATCCGTGACATCAGCGACTTCTTCGACTACATCTTCAGTTACAGCATCATCCGATACAGTCTCATCCACCGACTCATCTGCTACCACTGTGTCACTTACGCCTGCCGGCACATAATCAAGCGTTACGTACCCTTGATACTTTGTTGCCATTTTGACAACCGTAGGATTTTCTGCAATAGCGTGTGTAATGGCTTTTTGAGCTTCAATATAGGTATCTAATGTATCACCTTTTGACACCGATAGATTAGCCAGATTATCCTTTCCTGTATCAATGAGTTTCTCGGATGCCTTATTTGTGCTCAACACTGTTGTGGTAACCATTGATGCAATTAGGATTACTACAGTCATAATCAAAATTTTGGCTGTTATCGACATCCTAAAATTGCCGCCGCTTTTAACCGGCTTATTTTCACATTTCTTCCCCATAAATAGCCTCCTATAATGCAAGATATTCTAGATTCTAGATTCTTGATTTTCTATGGAAAGCCGTGAATCTAAAGTCCTATCATGATTATATTCTCCAAAAGATAATTAATGGTGAAAAAAGTGTTTCAATTATGTGTTTTATATGGCTTTTTAAGGCTTTTACAAGGCTTTTTTTATTCTAATTAATTCTGTCCATAATATGCATTTGCACCATGCTTGCGATTAAAATGCTTATCTCTTATGCAATCAGGTGCAGGTGTAACCTGAGGATTAACCTGTTCTGTAAACAATGCCATTTTTGATACTTCTTCAAGAACTACCGCATTATACACAGCCTGGTCAGCATCCTTGCCCCAAGTAAAAGGTCCATGATTCTTACAGATTACGCCCGGAACATACTTCGTATTAATACCGCGCTCCTCAAATGTCTCGATAATTACTTTTCCTGTATTAACCTCGTACGCTTCATCGATTTCCTCGGGCGTGAGATTTCTCGTGCAGGGAATAGTTCCACAGAAATAATCTGCATGAGTTGTACCATATAGCGGAATATCTCTACCTGCCTGAGCCCATGCAACTGCATAGGTTGAATGAGTGTGAACAACTCCACCGATATTATCATATTTCTTGTATAACTCAACATGAGTAGCAGTATCCGAGCTTGGCTTATATTTTCCCTCTACTACCTCACCGTCAAGATTCACCAAAACCATATCCTCCGGCTTTAATTCCTCATACTCGACGCCGGATGGCTTTATTGCAAAAATGCCTGACTCTCTATCTATTCCGGATACATTTCCCCAAGTATATGTAACAAGACCTCGCTTAGGGAGTTCCATATTAGCCTCGTAAACCTGTTTCTTTAATTCTTCTAACATCTCTATTCTCCTGGTCCGTCCGTTACGGTGACAAGCCTTGTTATGCTCCGCTCGACAGCACGTCTCACTAAAGCATTAACAAAAGCTATTCACCTACGGACTCATCTAAGTAATTTAATTGTCTATTTAACGCCACTCCGCCACGGCAGCCGCCTCAGCCTTAAGCGCCTTACGATAATCTGCCATCCACTTATCATAGCCCTTTACCATTTCAGGATCCGGTTCCATGGTTGTAGAATCCTGGCCTGCAAAAACCTTTTCATCCAAGTAACTCTGCAGCTTTTGATTCTTATCTGCTCTAATACAATAGTTAGCCAAAACAGCCATACCCCATGCTCCACCTTCACCGGCAGTTGCCATAACAGTAATAGGCGCATTTAAAGCCGCTGCAAGAACAGATTGTCCTACACCCTTTGTCTTGAAAAATCCGCCATGCCCTGTAATAGACTTGATTGGAACATGCTCTTCTTTCAACAAAATATCATTGCCGATTTTCAAAACCCCAAGTGCACCGTATAGATTTGAACGCATAAAATTTGCCAGAGTAAATTTGGCATCAGGCTGACGAACAACCATTGGTCGACCCTCGTTTACATTAACAACAGGCTCTCCTCCAAAATAATTGAATGAAACAACTCCACCACAATCATTATCTTCAGTAAGAGCCTTGCGATAGAGAGTTCCATAGATATCATTCATGGAAACATCCACTCCAAACGCATCAGCAAATTCCTTGAAGATGCCTACCCAGGCATTAAGATCCGATGTACAGTTATTGCAATGAACCATGGCTACAGCCTCACCAGTAGGCGTTGTAACCATATCAATTTCCTCATAAGGCTTAGAAAGTGGCTTATCAACTACGACCATAGAAAATACAGATGTACCCGCTGATACATTACCTGTACCTACAGAAACCGCATTAGTAGCGACCATGCCTGTACCGGCATCCCCCTCCGGCGGAGCAAGTGGGCAACCTGCCTCAAGCTCTCCTGATGGATCCAAAAGTTTAGCTCCCTCTTCTGTCAAAGTACCTGCATCATCTCCCGCCACAAGAACCTCCGGCATCAAATCCTCTACCTTGGTTGTAATTCCCTGTGAAGCAGCAAGCTTGTTGAATCTTTCAAGCATTGTCTTGTCATATTGACATGTCTTTGAATCAATAGGAAACATTCCGGATGCTTCACCGACTCCTGCCACCTTCTTGCCTGTCATTTTAAAATGCACATAGCAAGCCAATGTCATAAAGTAAGCTACATTCTTTACATGTGGCTCCTTACTGAGAATCGCCTGATAATAGTGCGCTATACTCCAGCGCTGTGGGATATTGAAATTCAATTCTTTTGAAAGCTTGGCTGCCGCCTCGCCTGTAATTGTATTTCTCCATGTTCTAAAAGGAACAAGCAGATTGTCATCCTTGTCAAATGCGAGATATCCATGCATCATTGCAGAAAATCCAATTGCACCGATTTTCTTGAGCTTGACATCATATTTGTTATTTACATCCTGCTTCAGCTTGGCATAGCAATCCTGTAATCCTGACCACACCTCATCCAAAGGATAGGTCCAAATGCCATTATCAAGATGATTTTCCCACTCATGATCTCCCTGAGCCAAAACCTTATTTTCGCCGTCAACAAGGACTGCCTTTATTCTTGTAGAACCAAATTCAATGCCAAGGGCAGTCTCCTTGCCCTCAGCAATTATCTCGTTAATATTCATGCACAAAATCCCCCATACATATATAAAGATCTAAATATAAATGTCGTTAGCAGGCTCTTAGAATTCTCTCAACAGTCCGAGAATTCAACCGGCTAATTAACAGATATGCTATTAATTTCCGAATACTGCAATATAATCCTTCTGGAACTTTTCAATTCCTGCAGTTGTAAGTGGATGAACAGCCATCTGCTCAATTACCTTGTATGGAACTGTTGCAATATCAGCACCGGCAAGAGCTGCATCATGAACATGAATAGGATTACGAATAGATGCAGCAATTATCTCTGTCTCATAGCCATAGATATCAAATACCTCTGCAATTTCTCTGATGAGGTCAATACCCGGCATATTTATATCGTCCAAACGTCCAAGGAATGGTGACACATATGTTGCTCCTGCATTGGCAGCAAGAATAGCCTGATTAACTGTAAAAATGAGTGTGACATTTGTCTTGATGCCCTCTGCCGCAAGAACTTTTACAGCCTTTAAGCCTTCCAATGTCATAGGAATCTTTACAATCATATTTGGATGAAGAGCAGCGATCTCACGGCCTTCCTTTATCATACCCTCTGCATCTACTGTTGTTGCCTTTACCTCTCCTGAGATAGGACCATCAACAATGGATGCAATCTCCTTGAGAATGTCCTCCTGACTACGTCCGCCCTCTTTAGCAATAAGAGATGGATTGGTCGTAACACCACAGATTACGCCAAGGTCGTTAGCTTTCTTAATGTCTTCGATTTTTCCGGTGTCAACAAATAACTTCATTTTAATTTCTCCTTTTTCGGCTATGCCTATATTTTTAGTTACCGGGGCCTTTGCTTTGGCCCCACGTTAACTAAAAGTTTAAGTCTTTTCTTTGTTTGCTTCAATCAAATAAATTACTTTCTAATGGCAATTTATTTACCGTAAACAATATTTCCAAGTGCCAAATCGCGCTTGAAATCACGAATCTTTGTATCCTTATCAATGTATACAGCCTCAATACCCATGGCAGCAGCCCAATCGCCCATCTGATCTGCAGTAAGATCATAAGAGAACGCTGTATGATGTGCACCACCGGCAAGAAGCCAAGCCTCTGTTCCTGTATAGAAATCAGGCTGTGGTGTCCAGAAGTTAATAGCTGTTGGCAGCTTTGGAAGCGGCTTTTCTACCTTCTTGCAATCAACATCCTGAATGATAAGTCTAAATCTATCTCCTAAATCTATGAGAGATGTTGCAATTCCTTTGCCAACCTTTGACTGGAATACAAGGCGAGCAGGATCCTCTCTGTCACCCATTGAAAGCGGCTGTACCTTTATCTGAATTGGTCCCTCAGCAATTGATGGACAAATCTCAAGCATATGAGCCTCGATAATTCCTTCCTTGCCTTTTACAAGATTATATGTGTAATCCTCAAGCATAGAAGTTCCCTTCGCATCCTTCATGCCGGTTGTCATAATCTTCATAAGGCGAACCATAGCAGCTACCTTCCAGTCACCTTCTGCACCGAATCCGTAGCCCTTTTCCATAAGTCTCTGTATAGCGAGACCCGGAAGCTGCTGCAATGAGCCCAAATCGCCAAAGTGAGTTACGATTGCCTGGTAGTTCTTCTCCTCAAGGAATCTTTCAAAACCAATTTCTATTTTTGCCTGAGCTGCAACATGCTGCTTAAACTCCTCAGGATCTCTTCCCTCAAGCACAATCTCATACTTGTCATAATACTCATCTACGAGTGCGTTAACATCTGATTGTGATACTGCCGAAACTGCCTCAGCAATTTCGTTAACCGGATACGCATCTATCTCCCAACCAAACTTAAGCTGAGCCTCAACCTTATCACCCTCTGTAACAGCAACATTTCTCATGTTATCTGCAACTCGCATAACACGAATATGGCTGGACTCTACAATACCGACCGCAGTGCGCATCCATGAACCGAGCGCATCCTGAACTTCGGGATCCTGCCAATAACCAACTATTGTCTTTCTCTCGACGCCCATTCTCGAAAGAATGTGAGCATATTCTCTATCACCATGTGCAGCCTGATTCTCATTCATGAAATCCATATCCATAGTCTCATACGGAATCTCACGATTATACTGTGTATGCAAATGGCACAATGGCTTTCTATACTCCTGATGTCCCAAAATCCATGACTTTGCAGGCGAGAAAGTGTGCATCCATGTGATAACACCTGCACATGTAGGATCATTATTAGCCTCGTTAAATGTTCTTCTGATCACCTCGTTTGTAATCATGGTTGGTTTCCATACAACCTCAAAAGGAAGTCTTCCCGACTTGTTCAAAGTATCAACAATCTCCTTTGAATGTGCAGCGACGTGCGAAAGGCATTCATCACCGTACAAATCCTGTGAACCTGTACAAAACCAAAATTTGTAGTTAAGTTGTGTCTTCATAGCATTACCCTCCAATAAATTTGTTCTAAAAAAATAATACAACTTGTACATACGTGCGTACAAGTTGTATTTATTAATAATTATTTATTGAATTTACGGCCTTTTGCGGCTGTTACAAGTCGTTTTAACTATGTACAAGTTATCCGTGCCACAAGATTACATGCAGCTTTGTCTCTCAACAAGCTGTGGCCTCAAGAGAACATGAGCATCCTTTCTATCCAACGAACCATCTATAAGCCCTATCAATAACTCTGCCGCACGCTTCCCCAGCTCCTCTTGAGGGTGAGCCACGGTTGTAATCTCCTTGCTACGCGCAAGTAGAGAATTGTCAAATCCGGTAACCGAAATATCATGTGGAACATTTCTACCGATATTTCTCAATCCCTTCATCACATCCGAGGCAATCTCATCATTGTAGCAAACCACCGCATGGCAAGGCACGCCACTTTCCATGATATGCATAAGCCCTTCCATGGGGCGAACCAGACGGTCCTTGGTATGATACCAAATCACAAGATCAGGATCATATGACAGCCCCGCAGACTGAAGCGCCTTTACATACCCCTTGTGTCGCAATATCCCCTGGCTGTCATCAGCCTTGAATATTCCGGCAATTCTGCTATGTCCCAACTGTATCAGATGGTCAGTAATCAATCTGCCCCCTTCAACATCGTCAAGCATAACAAATGGCTTGTCCATCATGGATTCATAGCATCCTTGTATGAAAACATATGGAATTCCCATCGCATCCATCTGCTCATACAGAACTCGGTGCTGACAGCTAATCGCACTCTGGCTTGGCTCAATTATCATTCCATCGATATTTTTGGAAAGTAATTCTTCCATACACCACGCCTCACCCTTTCGGGAATTATTAGTGGTCTTTAGGATGATACTAAATCCATTATTGTCAAGGACCTGATTGATTCCTTGTATTACCCTTGGAAAAATATAATCGGACATGTAAGTAGAGACAACCGCAATATTCTTGCTGTTGCCTCTCTTAACAATTCGCTTCGCAACAAATGTTCCGCTACCATGAACAGCATAAAGATATCCCTCATCTATAAGCTGTTTCAAAGCTTTCCTGACAGTCTGCCTGCTAACACTATATTCCAGCGCCAGACTATTCTCGGAAGGAATTTTGCCGCCCTCCCGATAGCTTCCATCATTTATTGCTCTCTTAATATTTTTAATGATAAGTTCGTATTTAGTCATATTAAAGATTCTTGATTCGCTCAATTGCGCGAATAGTATTCTCAGCCGAACCAAACGCTGTCAGTCTGAAATATCCCTCACCTGATGGTCCAAAACCTGCACCTGGAGTGCCGACAACCTGAACATTAGAAAGAAGATAATCAAAGAAATCCCATGATGTCATATTATCCGGTGTCTTGAGCCAAATGTAAGGTGCATTAACACCACCATAAACCTCATAGCCTGCATCCTTTAGACCTGTATAAATTGTCTTGGCATTGTTCATGTAATAGCCAACCTGCTCCTTTATCTGAGCCTGTCCCTCTGCCGAATAAACTGCCTCTCCAGCTCTCTGGATAATGTAAGGTGCTCCGTTGAACTTGGTACCATGACGACGTGCCCACATACCATGAAGTGATACACCATCATAAACCAAATCCTTTGGAACAACAGTATAACCAAGTCGAACTCCGGTAAAGCCGGCATTTTTAGAGAATGAATGTATCTCGATAGCGCAAGTCCTTGCACCTGTACACTCATAGATTGAATGCGGTACATCACTTTCTGAAATATATGCCTCGTATGCTGCATCAAAAATAATCAAGCAACCGTTTTTATTGGCGTAATCTACCCAAAGCTGTAACTGGCTCTTAGTGAGTGTAGTTCCCGTAGGATTATTAGGAAGGCAGAGATAAATAACATCAGGTGTCTCCTTTGGAAATTCCGGCACAAAGTGGTTCTCAGCAGTGGTTGGCATATAAATAATGTCCGACCATTTGCCGGCATTAGCATCATATGTGCCACAACGTCCTGCCATAACATTGGAATCAACGTACACAGGATAAACCGGATCGCAAACCGCAATGCGAGCATCAGGTGAAAAAAGCTCCTGAATATCTGCCGAATCAGACTTAGCTCCATCCGATACAAAAATTTCGTCAGAGGATATATCACATCCTCTTGCCTGATAATCGTTTTTGGCGATTGCCTCACGCAAGAACGGATAACCCAAATCCGGTGCATATCCATGGAATGTAGCAGCATCTGCCATCTCATCAACAGCCGAATGCAAAGCATTAATCATTGCCGGTGCTATAGGCTGTGTTACATCGCCTATTCCAAGACGAATTATATCTGCGTCAGGATTCTCCTGCTGATATGCTGCCACCTTTTTTGCAATCGTTGAAAATAAATAACTACCCGGCAGCTTGCCAAAATTTGTGTTAACCTTAAACATAATTTCCTCCTATATACTTTAGTGGACCTTCATCCTTGATACTATTCTGTCATAGACAAGATCTCCGCCAAATAAATCAAGGCATGATCCTATTGTAAAATCCATATTATTATCACTGAGATAACTAATTAATTCGATATCTCTGTAATTAGAAACGCCTCCGGCATAAACTACCGGAACACGCTTATATCGTCCAATAAGCCCTACCAAATCTCGATCTATACCACTCTGTCTGCCCTCGACATCTGCAGCATGAATCAAAAACTCATCACAATAAAATGCCAATTTATCCAAAAAATTGTAGCCGATAACCTCTTGTGTCACCTTTTGCCAACGGTCAGTGACGACAAAAAATCTGTCTCCTATCCTGGTACATGATAAATCAAGCACCAGATGCTCTCTTCCTACCAACCCGGAAATCCTTTCAAGCGCCTCATAATCGACACGTCCCTCGTTGAAAACATAGGATGTAACTATGACATGGCTTGCGCCTGCATCAATAAATTCTCGGGCATTGGTATCATCAACTCCGCCGCCATACTGAAGACCATCAGGGTATACCTTCAGCGCCTCTATGGCAGCCCTTTTGGACTTGTCATATTCCGGTGTCCCTTTCATATTAAGATTAATAATATGACCGCCTCGAAGTCCGTCCCGCTGATAAATCTTCGCGTAATAAACCGCATCCTTGTCAGCTACGAAATTTTCTTTTGGTTGCCCATCCGCCTTTCCTAAATCTGAGATTGTATCACCGACAATCTGCTTAACCTTTCCATCATGGATGTCAATACATGGCCTAAATTGCATTTCAAGTCCTCCCCGCCATTTAAATTACATAATAGCATTATGATGCCTTACTAAAAAACAAAATCAGTTAATAGTATAACTGTCGTCAGCATTACTTTCAATGCTGCAAGCAAAGAATTTTTCAGCAAGTTTTACTAAATATTCGGTATCCTTCGCGCCAGCAGTTTCATATGGTGAATGCATCGCCAACTGAGCTAATCCTATATCCACTCCATTGATAGAAACGTGAGCATTTGAAATATTGCCCAGAGTCGAACCTCCTACCATATCTGAGCGATTTACAAATACCTGATATGGTACATCTGCCCTCTTACAGATATCAGTAAAAATCCCAAAAGAAACACCATCTGTCATATATTTTTGATTAGCGTTAAACTTTACAACAATACCCTCGTTCATAAATACCTTGTTGGTCGGGTCGCTCTTGTCAGGATTATTAGGATGTACGCTATGTGCATTGTCAGCCGAAACCATAAACGAATTGGCAATGGCTGTCAATAAATCAGAATTATTACCACCCATGGCCTCATTAATTCGCACCATGGTATCATACAAAAATGTAGAATCAGCGCCCTGCTTTGTGCCGCTTCCAACCTCTTCGTTATCAAACGTCACATGAATTTCAACTGCTGTATCTGAATTATCTGCGCGCAGTAACCCCTGCATAGAACCATACGAACATTGCAAATCATCGAGTCTGCCAATAGAGATAAACTCATCCTCTGCACCCCAGACAACTCCCTTGTCCCTATTGTATAAGAAAAGATCATCTCCAATTATATCTTCCTTAACAACACCAACAGACTCTGCCACCAAATCCTTTATTGTAAGATTCTCATTCATTGTAAATAGCGGCAGCATATCCTTTTGCGCATTATATTTATAACCATCATTAGCTTCTCTATTCATATGAATCGCAAGGGATGGCAGCATACATAGATTCCTGTCAATATTGACAAGCTTATTAACAATACGTCCGTTTTTTTCTTTTACAATAACCCTGCCGGCAATTGATAACGGTCTGTCAAACCATGGCGCCATCAGCATCCCGCCATATTTTTCCACATTCAGCTTTACATAATGTCCCTCTTTCATTTCAGGGGATTCCTTTATTCTAAATGTGGGAGAATCGCTGTGGCTCGCCATAATCATATAGCTATGTATTTTCTCTTTTGGCATGCGAAACGCCAGTATAGATGAACCATTTCTGGTAACGAAATAATTCTTTCCTAACTCCAATTTCCAGCTTTTCCCCTCAGAAAGCTCTGTAAATCCTGCCTGCAAAAACTCCTGCTTTTGATTTGCCACCACATGAAATTGGGATGGACTTTTTTCTATAAAATCAAAAAGACCTCTGTTGATTTCCATAAAATATACCTCTGTTACTTACTCTTTTTTATACTATATCCGAATGTCCCCATTGGATTTGTCAGGCCATAATATGTACCATGTGAATATGCCATGAGTCGAGCCGCCTCTAGGTCAAACTTGCCATTCTCATCCATATATTTTTCATCCGCATGAACACACAATACATCTGCAACAAACATAGTATGGCTTCCGTACTCATGCTTTTCACGAACTTTGCATTCAATGTTTACCGGAGACTCTTCTATCATAGGAGCATCTATTTCATCCGCCTGTACTTTGTGAAGATTGCACTCCTCAAACTTATCCAGGTCCTTGCCACTCTTCACGCCGCAAAAATCTGTCACAAATGCCAGATCCTCTGTTGTCAGATTAATAACAAACTCACCGGTCTCCTCTATCATTGAGTACGAATGCCTCTCCGGTCGCACAGAAATATAACACATAGGAGGATTCGTACATACCGTCCCGGTCCATGCCACTGTAAGTATATTGTCATTTCCGGATTTATCTCTGCAACTGACCATTACAGCCGGCAGCGGATAAATCATATTACCTGCTTTCCATTTTTGTTTGCCCATGCCAGGTCTCCTTATCTTTGAATTTTAGTTTCAATCCCTATAATATTACCCTAAGTTAGAATTTTATCAAATATAAAGGTTTTTAAGGCAAAATAAAAGCACGGCCTAAAACCGTGCTTATTATTTATCTGTTCATCATGTTTTTTCTTGAAATAAAATCTATGATATTTTCATTTTCTATTATCATTTCCTGACAAATGTTTTTGTCATCAGGATAATCATTATCCCTTTCAATATCCTTCTTGTCTTCTAAAAGAGTTCCATATTTCATCATCATTGCACAATAACCGAACATATTAGATTCCTCCTTTACAGCCTACATACATATTGCCAGTTACGTATCTGTAAGATATACATATCATAGCAAATGTATATTCATAAAGGAGTGTCTAAACTGTAAAAACAATGTGAAATAATTGTTACGACCCGCTCTCTGCCATCATCTCTGAGAAGGTACCCATATATACATTTTCCTTACCCAATATAAATCGCAAATCATCCAAAAAAGCCTTCGTCTTAGGATCGTCAGAAAAACCTCTTTTCTCGAGCTCCTGCAAAAACGAATCACCCAAAGGTGAAGAAATTACATATGCAGCGTCCAACTCAGAATCATCAAAGCTACGGTTTTTGACATACTCTCCTCTAAATCGCTTATATTCTGCAGCGGCAACGCCGTCATAAACCATACTATCAGTCTCAATGGCTTTGATACAGTTAAGCATATCCTCTGCATCATTCAGAGCATTATGAGCAACATTGCCTCCAAACCCACATAGTGTCTTCATGTCTGCAAGCGAGAGATTTGCATCCAATCCTCCGGTGATATCCAGACTCACCTCTTTTTGAATATTCTCTATAGTACTAATAAATTTGCCGACGCATCGCTTTAACGGCTTATCCAAAACCCTCGATTCAAAATCTCTTTGAAAACTGTTTTTGTCGCCGCCCCATACACAGATTTTGCCAACCTGATATTTTTTAATCAGGCCCACAAGCTCTGTCATGACATCCTCGTATGCCGGTGCAAATTCCAATTCTTCATTGGTCAATCCAGTCAACTCAGTAATCAATGGTGGTAGCTTGTGGCCGGGCTTCAATTGAACAGTAGAATAAAATCTATCAAGCTCGTTATGAGCAGTATCCGTGATAATAATCCCCACGGAAATAACGTCCTCAATAGAAGTCTTTTTATATCTTGCACTGAGATATTCCGCATCAAGAAATGCCTGGTTTTTGCCTTTGAATCCTGCCGGGGCTGTCTGACTCGGCCCCTTCTTTTTATTAGATAAAGTAGTCAATATATTTTCTCCATATCGTAATTCATTCTTCGAATCTCGTTTGTGCAATAAAAACAAGAATCATTATTCAACGAAATAATACGTTGTTCATTGATAATCTTATCAGATTTTAACATTATTTATTTGTATCAACAACCAAGCAACTTCATAGCCTCATGTACAGCATCAGAAAGACAAGTGATGAAAATCTCCGGATTTATCAAAGTGTATTTCCGCACGCCAATAAAACATTATTTTTTTCTTGCATTTTCATAATTACTACATAATTATAATGTATACTTTACTAAAATAGACTAGGAATTGTGCGTTAATATCCGAAAGGAGGATGGCTTATGTCAGATATTAGTAGCATCCGAAGCAATACAAATTTAATCAACAATTCCAACACTGCTCTACAATCATCTGTTAGTACGGCATCAAATCAGGCAAAGTCAAATTCTACGTCTACAACGAATGCATCCGACAATATAGTTAACGATGAATATGGTCCGATAGTTTCCGTTTCAAAAGACGGCGATACTCTGCGCGTAAAAACAGACAGCAATCAGGATAGCATATATGATTTATCTGACCCTCTAGTAGAAGCTAATCACGAAATGGTTGACTTTCATGTTAATTCTCCGGTCACGCAAGAAATTAAACAGGATACATCGTCTATATCAGAAACTATAGCCGAGGCTTCAACCAAACCCGGTGGAATAGAAAAATATCTATCAGAAATCACCTCCTACGTCGGTTTTACTGATTCCGAATTAAAACAACTATATTTAAAGGGATTGATTTCACAGATTGACTATACAGTCGAAATGGACTCAAGAAATGCCCGAAAAGAAGCTGCTGCAGAAGAAAATGCCGTATTCAGTGATTCTATCTCCGACAGAATTTCAAAAATTTCCGACATAGATAGGGATGCAAAAACAGTCAACTCTATTGAAAGCGGAAATACTTCAGATACTCTTTCGGACCAAATAAGAATGCAGGCACTTCAAAATTTTGATACAAACTAAAATAATCCCACGCAATTTTTAAATCAACGCTCCACCTTTTCGGCGGAGCGTTTTTATGCGCTTTTTTGCGCTAATTTTAATCGTAAATTTTCAAAATTGTATTTTTTTGTATTTTGTATTTTTTTGTATTTATATAAATACATTTATATTATGTTTTTATTTAAATACATTGTGAATTTTTTATCAGTCTTATGTTATAGTTAGAAATGGCTAAAGTGTTAGATTAGTCTAACTGTCCAGGATTATCTAATACACCCCATTGGCCTATGATTATTAATAATCATATCAGAGTGTCATAAATTATCATTTTAATCACTCTCTTTTACAATTATTATTAATGTTTATTTTTAGAAAGGACATGTGAACACAATGGCAAATCATGAATTCGCACAGTGGAATGGTTTCGTAGGTCGTGTTTGGAAAGACAATATCGACGTACGTGATTTCATCCAGAACAACTACACTCCTTATGACGGAGATGAATCATTTTTAGCAGGACCTACAGAGGCTACTAACACTCTTTGGGGCAAGCTTCAGGAGCTTCAGGCTCAGGAGCGTGCAAAGGGCGGCGTACTCGATATGGAGACTGAGGTTGTTTCCTCTCTCACTTCATACGGTCCTGGCTACATTTCAGACGAGACAAAGGATTTGGAGCAGATTGTTGGTCTTCAGACAGATAAGCCACTCAAGAGAGCTTTCATGCCATATGGTGGTATCAAGATGGCTGAGCAGTCATGCAAGATGTATGGCTATGAGCCAAGTGAGAAGCTTCACGAAATCTTTACAAAGTATCACAAGACTCACAACCAGGGAGTTTTTGATATCTACACACCGGAGATTCTTAAGGCTCGTCACAACAAGATTCTTACAGGTCTTCCTGATACATACGGCCGTGGTCGTATCGTAGGTGATTACAGAAGAGTTGCTCTTTACGGTATAGATTACCTCATCGAGAAGAAGCAGATTGATTTTGCTAACACAAACCGTCAGGGTATGAGACGTTATGACTTCCAGCTTCGCGAGGAAATCACAGACCAGATCAATGCTCTTAAAGGCATGAAAGAGATGGCTCAGGCTTACGGTATCGACATTTCTAAGCCTGCAGGTACTGCAAAGGAAGCTGTTCAGTGGTTATACTTTGGTTACCTTGCTGCTATCAAGACTCAGAACGGTGCTGCTATGTCAGTTGGTCGTGTTTCTACATTCCTTGATATCTATATTACACGTGATATTGCAAATGGTACTCTTACAGAGGAGCAGGCTCAGGAGCTTATCGATCACTTCACAATGAAGTGCCGTATGGTTAAGTTCGCACGTATCGAGTCATACAACCAGTTATTCTCAGGCGATCCTGTATGGGCTACACTTGAGGTTGGTGGTATCGGTCTTGATGGTCGTCACCAGGTTACAAAGACATGTTTCAGATTCCTTCACACACTTGAGAACATGGGACCTTCACCGGAGCCAAACCTTACAGTTATGTACTCTAGCCGTCTTCCTGAGTCATTCAAGAAGTACGCTGCAAAGATTTCTGTTAATACATCTTCTATCCAGTATGAGAATGATGATGTTATGAGAGTTACATGGGGCGATGATTACTCAATCTGCTGTTGTGTATCTGCTACAGAGACAGGTAAGGAGCTTCAGTTCTTCGGTGCTCGTGCAAACCTTGCTAAGTGTCTTCTTTACGCTATCAACGGTGGTGTTGATGAGAAGTCACATGATCAGGTTGGTCCTGAGTACACACCTATTACTTCTGAGTACCTTGATTATGATGAGGTTATGCACAAGTTCGATCAGATGATGGATTGGCTTGCACACCTTTATGTAGGTGCCCTCAACATGATTCACTACATGCACGACAAGTACTATTATGAGGTTTGCCAGATGGCTCTCATCGATACACACGTACGTCGTTCATTTGCTACAGGTATCGCTGGATTCTCACACTGTGTAGATTCACTTTCAGCTATCAAGTACGCAAAGGTTAAGGCTATCCGTGATGAGAACGGAATCACAAAGGATTTCGAAATCGAGGGTGATTTCCCACGTTACGGTAACGATGATGACAGAGCTGATGAGATTGCTGTATGGCTTCTCCGCACATTCATGGGCAAGCTTCGTCACATTCATACATATAGAGATTCAGAGCCTACAACATCTATCCTTACAATTACATCAAACGTTGTATACGGTAAGGCTACAGGTGCCCTTCCAGACGGAAGACCAGCAGGCGAGCCACTTTCACCAGGTGCCAACCCAGCATACGGTGCAGAGCAGAACGGACTTGTTGCATCTCTTAACTCTGTTGCAAAGCTTCCTTATGAAGAGGCTCTTGATGGTATCTCTAATACACAGACAATCAACCCAGGCGCCCTTGGACATTCTGAGGAAGAGCGTGTAAATAATCTTGTTAACGTACTTGACGGATACTTCGATCAGGGTGCACATCACCTCAACGTTAACGTATTCGGCAAGGAGAAGCTCATCGATGCTATGGAGCATCCTGAGAAGCCTGAGTACGCTAACTTCACAATCCGTGTATCAGGATACGCTGTTAAGTTCATCGACTTAACAAAGGAGCAGCAGCTTGACGTTATCGCACGTACTTGCCACGAGGCTCTCTAATTAATATAAAGCCACTAGATTATGGCTAAGCTACAAGCCCTACGTATATAAAGAGCACATTTGCTGACTCGCATTCGCTCTTGTCGCGCTACTCACGTTACTTGAATCCGCAACACGCGGATTCAAGTAGCGTGTGCGCTTTAAGGTCAGCTTAATGTACTCATTTATATACTTGGGCTTTTATTTTAACTAAGACTCATTATGACAAAATATATAGTAACTATGACTTCTTGTGGCTTTTTCCTTAAACAGTCCACAAAAAGTCATATATTTTGTCACGATAAGTCGAAGGCTATAGAACGAGGTACGATATGAGTGAAATAAAAGGATACGTTAATAAGTTTGAGAGCTTTGGGGCTGTAGATGGTCCCGGAGTTAGATTTTTGATTTTCTTAAATGGATGCAAGATGCGCTGCGCCTTCTGCCACAATCCTGAGACTTGGGCTGAGCATCAAGGCGATGAATTTACTGCAGAGCAGGTGCTTGAGAAAGCTCTTCGATTCAAGCCATATTGGAAGAAGGACGGCGGAATCACCGTTAGCGGCGGCGAGCCTCTTCTGCAGGTTGATTTTGTATTGGATCTATTTAAGAAAGCCAAAGCAATGGGAATTTCCACTTGTATCGATACAGCAGGTCAGCCTTTTACACACGACGAGCCTTTTTATACAAAATGGAAGGAGCTCATGAGTCTAACAGACACTGTTTTACTTGATATCAAAAACATCGACCCTGAGGAGCACCTTAAGCTCACCGGAGTTGCAAATGACAATATCCTACAAATGGCACGCGAAATATCAGATATGGGAATTCGCATTTGGATTAGACATGTATTAGTGCCTGGCGGAAGCGACAATGATGATTATCTTCATCGCACACGAGAATTTATCGATACTCTCTCATCAGTTGAGCGTGTAGAAGTGCTCCCATATCACACCCTCGGGGTTCCAAAATATAAAGAACTAGGCATTCCTTACCGCCTTGAAGGGGTCGATTCTCCTACGGCCGAGCGTATTGCAAATGCCAAAGAAATACTCGGTGCGAAATAAACAAATTTTGCACTTACATTTTGTTAAAAATCATGATATAATTGCAACGCAAATAAAGTAAATATGGTTTAATTGGAAACGATACATCCTCCGGATGATAACGAACAACACATTTATTACATTTTGGTTATTCATTATTATAAGGAGGATTTTTTATGCCAAAAAACAAATTTCAAGATGTTGTATACACACTCATCATGGCTTTCGTAATGGTTTATGGAATGATTGTATACAATGTAGCACTTAACATGGGCGGCGTTTCAGGAGCCACATTTCTTGCCGCTTTCTCAGAGATTCCTATTATGTGGCCTGTTGCATTCGTTTTAGAGTTCTTTATTGTTGGTAAAATCGCAAAGGCTCTTGCTTTTACAGTTGTTACACCACAGGATAGACCACAGATTATTACATATGCTATCTCAATCTGCATTTGTTGTATTATGTGTCCTACAATGAGTCTTATAGCTACATTTCTTTTCAAAGACTCACACACATTTGGTACATGGATTCAGACATGGGCAATGAATTTCCCTATGGCTCTCCTTTACCAGTTATTCTACTGTGGACCATTCGTTAGACTTATCTTCCGCACAATTTTCCGCGAGAAGAAAAATAGTAAAGCAACAGACGAAACAACTTCTGCAGCTGATGCTGCTTAAAATGTAACAAAAAAGAGTCATTCTCATAAGAGGATGACTCTTTTTTGTTACCAAAGAATGCCCTATCGCCATAGGCGATTTATAATGGCATTCTTTCATTATTACCAAAGAATGCCCTATTGCCATAGCAATTTATGTTGGCATTCTTTCATTGTAATTTTATAATTTTCTAGACTTTTCTATACAAACTCTTTCGGCTTCAATCACAGAATTTCTAAATCCCAATGATTCCAAAGCTGCCACAGCCTCAATTGTAGTGCCCCCTGGTGAACATACAGCATCCTTTAATACACCCGGATGCTCTCCGGTCTCAAGAACCATCTTGGCTGAACCGTAGACAGCCTGTGCAGCAAACTTATATGCCTGTGCTCTAGTCATTCCCTCTGCAACAGCTCCATCAGCCAATGCCTCTATAAACATATATACATACGCCGGCGATGAGCCACTTATACCACAAACAACATCCTGTAGCTTCTCAGGCACTATTTCGGCCTGACCAAAAGCCTCAAAAAGCTTTACAATAGAATCTGATTCTTCCTTTGAGACAAGACTATTAGGACTAAGACCACTCATTCCTTCACCAACCAAAGCAGGTGTATTAGGCATTACTCGAACAAGCTTGATTTCCCTGCCAAATAACTCTGTCAGCCTCTCAAGAGATTGTCCGGCAGCAATGCTTACAACAACCTTGTTAGAAAAATCCATATCTTTTATTCCATTTATAGCCTCAGATAGAAACTGAGGTTTTACTGCAAGAAAAATAATATCTGCAAATTCTACAACCTCTCTATTATCTAGTGTAGTATTAACCGATAATTTTGACTTTATTTTATCCAGGGCAGTCTGAAGTACATCTGCAGCAATTATATCCGATGAAGATACAACTCCTGCGGATATGATACCTCCCATCATTGCACTACCCATATTACCGGTACCAATGAATCCTAATTTCATACGATATCCCTTCCTAAACTTCTTGGTAATTGATTTTTCCAAAATCTAGCCTCTAGCAAGGATCAGCTTTTCAAGGTATGCAATACGCGCACATACGGTAAATATCTCGGCTGCCTGCTCTAGCTCTTCCAATGGCGGAAGTGACGGTGCAAATCTAATGATAGAATCCTCTGGGTCCATATGATATGGGAAAGGTGCACCGGCAGGAGTAAGCTTTACACCTGCCTCCTCAGCCAGGTCAACAATACGTGTTGCTGTCCCCTTAGGTGCCTCAAAGGTAATGAAATATCCACCCTTTGGAGAAATCCATGAACCGCATCCCGGCTCAGATAAATCTCTTTCCATAGTGTTAATTACCAACTCAAATTTTGGGCGAAGAATCTTCGCATGCTTTTCCATATGTTTGCTAACAGATTCAACATCTGCAAAATATCGAGCGTGTCTGAGCATGTTAATCTTGTCATAGCCAATAGTCTGAACAGTCAGCGTCTTTTTCAATTCCTGACGATTTTTGTTATTACATGCAATGGCTGCTATGCCACCACCTGCAAATGTTATTTTAGATGTAGATGCAAATTCAAAAACAAGACTAGGATTATCCGCCTCCTCACATTCGTGGAGAATATTAAGTATCTTGGCCTTTTCCTTATAGAGATGATGAACAGCATATGCATTGTCCCAGAATACTCTAAAGTCTGCAGCGGCAGGCTTTAGATTTGCCATGCGGCGTACAACCTCATCTGAATACACTATTCCCTGAGGATTAGAATATTTTGGAACACACCAAATTCCCTTAATGCTCTCATCCTTTGAAACAAGGTCCTCTATCATGTCCATATCAGGGCCATCCTCATTCATAGGAATATTTATCATCTCAAAACCAAAGTGCTGCGTAATAGCAAAATGTCTGTCATATCCCGGGACCGGACAAAGCCATTTGACATTGTCAAGCTTACACCATGGAGTACAGCCGCCAAATCCAAACATATATCCCCTGGCAACAGTATCAAACATAATGTTTAATGAAGAATTGCCGCATACGATGACCTGCTCAGGCTGACAATCCATTATCTCTGCCATAAGATGCTGTGCTTCAACGATTCCCTCAAGCTGACCGTAATTTCTGGTCTCAACCCCGTTCATGCACTTCATAAGTGATTTGCCATCAAGGATATCAAACAACGGCATAGACAGATCTAATTGTTCAAGAGATGGCTTTCCACGACTCATATCAAGCTTGAGTCCTTTAGACTGCCACTGCTTATACTCTTTCGAAAGCAGTTCCTTCTCCGCCATTAATTCCTCATTTGACATTTCGCTGTACTTCTTCATTAACTAATCCTCTTTTCCTTTTCTGATTTTATCTAGATATTCATTGATAACATTCTCATAGCCCATTGTACCGGGCTTATAAAAATCACCATGCTCCAACCCTTCAGGCAAATACCTCTGGTTAGAGAAATGATTTGGAAAATCATGTGCATATTCGTATCCAATGCCGTGTCCCAACTTGCCTGCTGACTTGTAGTGAGCATCCTGCAAATGTACAGGTATAGGTCGCGTGGTATTATTTCTCACCTCTTCAAGTGCCAAATCAATGGCTCCGTAGGCCGAATTAGATTTAGGCGCGCAGGCAACATAAGTAGCTGCATGAGACAATATTATACGACACTCGGGCATACCAATACGCTCTGTGGCAAGAAATGCTGCAGTAGCTACAACCAATGCCTGTGGATCAGCATTTCCGACATCCTCCGACGCGCAGATACAAATGCGTCTTGCGATGAATTTAGGGTCCTCTCCGGCATAAAGCATACGAGCAAGATAATAAACTGCTGCATCCGGATCAGAGCCTCTCATACTTTTTATAAACGCAGAGATGGTGTCATAATGATTATCGCCATCCTTGTCATATTTAATAACACGTCTTTGGATACATTCACTTGCAACATCCAGCGTAATATGAATTTTGCCATCATCTGATCTGTCCGTTGTGAGAACTCCAAGCTCTACTGCAGTCAATGCCGATCTTGCATCACCATTTGCAATATCAGCCAGGAATTCTAAAGCATTCTCATCTATAACGGCATCATAGCTTCCCAACCCCTTGGTCTCGTCTGTCAGAGCGCGATTTATCAATATCTTGATATCGTCTACCGCTAAAGGCTTTAACTCAAAAATTATAGAACGAGATAATAATGCCCCATTGACCTCAAAATATGGATTCTCTGTAGTCGCACCTATAAGTATGATTGTCCCATCCTCAACAAATGGTAGCAAATAATCCTGCTGTCCCTTATTAAAACGGTGTATCTCATCGATGAAAAGAATAGTCTTTTTGCCATATGCTCCAAGGGTCTGCTTGGCAGCCTCTACCACAGCCTCCATATCCTTTTTGCCGGAGGTAGTCGCATTGATAGATGTAAATTCCGCTGATGTTGTATGAGCAATAACTTGCGCCAATGTTGTTTTGCCGGTACCCGGCGGTCCATAAAAAATAATAGAAGAAAGCTTATCAGCCTTTATGGCACGATATAATAGCTTATCCTTGCCAATAATATGCTGCTGTCCTACAACCTCATCTAGAGTGGTTGGTCTGAGTCTTGCTGCTAATGGAGACTCTTTCTTTTTCGCTTCCTGTCTCATGTAATCAAATAGATCCATGTTACCCTTCCTTAGATACTTAATTTAGCTATATTAAAAAATAAAAGTATCAAAAGAAAACACTTTAACTCGCTAAAGCATTTACCTTTGATACTATACTATAAAATCCTCTGTGACACAACATAAAATTTTTCTGCAACGGACATTTGTCCGTCTCTGGCAGTATGTTCGTTATCATTTGTTTGCCACCTGACGAATAAAATCTATCGCTTCCTGATTGTTTCCCTTGATCCAGCTGGATACTCTAAGTCGCATCGGCAAAATCGTGTTGTGCAAATCATATTCATCCGTAGCAGCCACAACCGAATTGACAAGCGTATCAATATATGTCTGCGTATCATTGGTTAGAAATACCAGGTATTTCCCCTTTCCATAATGTATAATGTTATTCTCATGCTTTAAACTTTTCCTCAAAATCTGAGCAAACGCAATTTCAGCTTCATCGATGGTAAACAATATTGCACTATGATATTTAAGTTTTTTGACGCCTGCTATTTCTACCAATCTCTGTAAATATTCATTATTATAGAATCCTGTTGCACTATCTTCGTATTGCCATGAGGCAATCATTGAAAAATACAGATTATTAATTCCGATTGCTGCCCCAAGGGCTACCGCAGAATAATTCGATAAAAGAGTCACAGCTACGCCTATTAAAAGCGGTATCCATAAAGGATTGGCACTAAAAAAAAGTAATCGACCATATTTTTTACGGTAATATACGATATAAAAAATAGTATGTATTAAATACAATACCTTAATAAATTGCATCACATAATAAAGTTTTGTGTAGGTATATCCAAGCTTATCAGTCGGCGAGAACATTACTCCGGAAATAGGATTTAGTAGAAGCAAAAACAAAAAAATTATCACCGGTATGAAAAAAATTGCAAATTTAGTTTTTAATCTTTCCTCGTCACCGTTAATTTTGTAATCAGAGTATAAAACCCATTGGTAAATGAAAAATAGCTCAGCAAGCTCCATAATTGTCTTACCCAATATCGAAACAGAACTATAACTGACATAATTTTGATACTTAAACATATAGGTAAAAAAATTACCAATTGCATCAAGCAGCATGCTTATACACATAGACAAGAAAAGTCTACCCTCAATGGTGCTCTCAGTCACGCGCCTAGACAATATAACCAATCCAAAAACCAACATGAAGGCCATGACATCAGAATACATTGTAATAAGAGATTCTCCCGAAAATGTCATTGTCCCACCTCCAAGTTAAAGTTTTTATTCATAACACAAACATGAGAATACGATAATCCAATGGCAAACAAAAATGATGTAGAAGATATCCCTCTTATCATATATCCTAAAATACTACGAACCAAAATAACTCCAAGAAAAACAATCAAATACTTTTTGTTCATCTTGATTATCTGAATTATGCAAATAGGAATCAGGAAAACCAATGGCAATAAAATAACATAGTATAGGGGGCCAAAATGATAAGTAACTGTATCATCCACATAAAATAAATACTTGCCAAATATATTGCCTATAATAACAACTCCCACTACCGCCATGGGAGTGGCATAGCGTCGCCATTTAAAACGAACAACTACTTCTTTGCCTGCCAAGCACATCAAATACAATGTGTAAATCAAGCAAAAAGCCTCAAAGGCAAGACTAAATACTGTATCCCCCAATATAATTGCTATACCTGCAAATCTTAAACTGCTGTACTCCAATGAGTAATTAAATGCATCTGCAGATGCAATAATAATATCCAGAATAATTAAAACAAAGAAAAGCTGATCTGAAAGCCAGCTGCGACGTCGAAATATTGATGTGTGTATTGCCATCTCAACCAACAAGAATATTGTTGATAAATCGATGATAATAGTGCCAATATTTAAATCATAAATATTTATAATATTATTCATTCATCCCCTCAAAATACAATTTGCTCGGTCTATTGTACCATTATTTATTATAGAATATCCAGCCCACGGCTTTACGTTATTCACACTTTTTTCACACCGCATTTATCAAAATCTCCACGGTACTTATATACAAGAAAGAGTTTTTCATGCAAAACGTAAACAGTGCGAGCTGGCAATTGCTGCAAGTAATTAACTTCTGCTGGTGAGACACCACTTACAAACGTAGCTTGTTTTTTTACTTTATAGGAATTGCAAAGTAATTTCCTATATAGTAAAAAAGGTCACTGCCTGTATAAAGCAGCAACCTTATAAATTAGTTTGTTTTTGGAATCAATTGACTTCCGTCAGAATCTATTAAAATAACAGCACCCTCACCTATATTTCCACTGAGAATAATTTTGGCAGCCATTGTTTCCACATTCTTTTGAATATATCTTCTTAGAGGACGCGCGCCATAAACAGGATTATATCCATTATCGACAACAAATTGCTTCGCTGCCGGAGTAAGCTCGAGTCTAATCTGTCGATCTCCGAGTCTCTTGTTTAGCTCGTCCATAATCAAATCAACGATTCCTCCGATATTACCCTTTGTCAATGGCTTGAACATTATAATCTCATCTAATCGATTCAAGAACTCCGGTCTAAATGATGCCCGCAATTCGTCCATGACCTGATCATAGGTTGACTGCTTTATCTCTCCTGTCACATCATCTATTCCTTCAAGCAGATATTGGGAGCCAATATTGCTTGTCAAAATTATAATGGTATTCTTGAAATCTACTGTCCTACCCTGAGAATCAGTTATACGTCCATCATCGAGAACTTGCAAAAGGACATTAAAAACATCCGGATGAGCTTTTTCAATCTCATCGAACAATACAACAGAGTACGGCTTTCGGCGAACTGCCTCAGTCAATTGACCGCCTTCATCATATCCCACATATCCCGGAGGTGCACCAATCAATCGACTCACGCTGAATTTTTCCATATATTCAGACATATCCAGTCTCACCATTGCATTTTCATCATCAAATAATGCAAGGGCAAGCGTTTTTGCCAGCTCCGTCTTACCTACACCGGTAGGTCCCAAAAACAGAAATGAACCTATAGGCTTGCTAGGGTCCTTTATTCCGGCCTTAGAGCGGATAATAGCCTCGGAAACAAGCTTAACAGCATCATCCTGACCCATAACTCTTTTGTGTAATTCCTCATCGAGATGTAATGTTTTATTTCTTTCAGACTCATTTAATTTGGAAACCGGAATTCCTGTCCAACGAGAAATAATTCTGGCAATCTCATCTTCCGAAACATTCTCATGGACCAGTCCCGCAGTCCTACCTTTTAGTCTTTCCTCTGCCTCCTCAAGTCTATTTGTAAGCTCGGGCAGCTTGCCATACTGTAGCTTTGCCGCTTCCTCCAAATCGTATTTTTGTTGAGCTATCTTTATCTGTCCCTGGACATCATCTAGCTCCTCTTTTATCTTTGCTACATCCTCAACTAGTTTCTTTTCATTGTCCCATGCAGCCTTTTTTGTACTGTATTCATCTCGAAGCTCCGACAATTCCTTCTGTAAATCAGCTAGTCTATCCTGAGATAATTTGTCGGTCTCTTTTTTCAATGCTGCTTCTTCTATCTCCAGCTGCATCACACGCCTATTCATCTCATCCATATCTGCAGGCATTGAGTCCAATTCCGTCTTTATTAAAGCACAGGCTTCATCAACTAGATCAATCGCCTTATCCGGCAGGAATCTGTCAGAGATATATCTATTAGAAAGTGTTGCTGCACTAACTAAAGCTGCGTCGGTGATCTTTACTCCATGGAACACCTCATACCTCTCCTTCAATCCACGAAGAATAGAGATAGTATCCTCAACAGTAGGCTCATCTACCATGACAGGTTGGAAACGTCTCTCTAAAGCCGCATCCTTTTCAATATATTCCCTATATTCATCGAGTGTTGTAGCACCTATACAATGCAATTCTCCTCGGGCCAGCATAGGTTTTAACATATTGCCGGCATCAAGTCCGCCATTACCATTTTTACCTGCACCGATTATTGTGTGTAATTCATCAATGAAAAGAATTATCTCTCCATCTGAATTCTTTATTTCATCAAGGACCGCCTTTAATCGCTCCTCGAACTCTCCCTGATATTTAGCTCCGGCAATCATAGATCCGATCTCAAGAGAAAATACCTTTTTATTTTTAAGAGCCTCAGGCACATCACCTCTCACAATACGCTGCGCCAAGCCCTCTACTACTGCAGTTTTACCTACACCGGGCTCACCTATAAGAACCGGATTATTCTTGGTCTTACGACTGAGAATTCGAATTACATTTCGTATCTCCTCATCTCGACCAATAACCGGATCAAGCTTGTTTTCCCTGGCTCTTTCTACCAAATCATAACCGTACTTCTCTAATGTATCATAGGTCGCCTCAGGATTGTCTGTGTCTACAGTCTGATTGCCCCTGACTGTAGCAAGTACTGATAAAAATGCATCCCTGGTAATACCAAAAGCTTTAAAAATATTCTTTACAGGTGTACTTGGTTTCTTAATCATCGCAAGCATCAGGTGCTCAACAGAAACATAGCTGTCTCGCATCGCCTTTGCCTCATCCTCGGCATAGGTGAGAACATAATTCAAATGCTGACCTATACGCAAATCACCGCCCTGTACCTTGACTCTGGCCTGTAGTGCTGCATCTACCGCATCCTCAAACTGCTGAACATCTATATTCATCTTGCTAATAAGCGATGGAATCAAACCATTCTCCTGCTTTAGCAAAGCCATTAGCAAATGTTCCTGCTCAATCTCCTGATTACCATAATCCATAGCAAGCTTTTCACATGAATTAATGGCCTCTATAGACTTTTGTGTAAATTTCTGTATGTTCATACCACCACCTCCTTATATAGCTTGTGGCATTTAAAACTCACATCTGTTGTTTAATTTAGTTATAAACCTAAAATTAGCACTCGTCAAGTGCGAGTGCTAATAATTTTCAATTATTTACTTTTTTAGTTATCTAAAACCGAAAGTGATAGCGTAGTATTTTTTATTGACACCTGTCACTAAGGAGAAGTGCCAGAATATGTGACATTTGTGGAAAGGCGCCACTTTCTATCATGTCATCTATTTCCTTTCTATTATATAAGTGAACATTAAGGTATTCCGTATCATCGAGTTTTTGATCACTTATTTTTTTACAATTTCTGGCTACGAAAATATTTGCGTAATTGTCAGCCATAGTAGCATTTGAAGGGACTCTCATTAGAAATTTCCACTGGTCGGATTGGTAACCGGTTTCTTCTAACAGCTCTCTTTTAGCTGCGTCTAGGGCCTTTTCGGCGTGGGCCGAGTCATTGGGTATGCCATATTCCTTGCCGTCGCTTCGTTCTATTCCGCCGGCACAAAATTCTGTTGTAATCATTTTAATGCCATGACGATACTGGCGTACACAGATATAATTATTATCCTCGTCAGTTGCAACTATGACGACATAATCTCTTCGACTATAGCTATAGTAAGGCTCAAATTCTCTTCCGTCAGGGAATTTGTACTTGCTTCGCCTAAAGTCTATCCATTCATCATTTATAATGTGCTCGCATGAGACCTCCTGCCATGCGAGATTCTCATTTTGAAATTCTTCCATAAAAACCTCTATATTTATATACGTGTTAAATCTATATGCTTTGTAGTCATATCATTCAAAGATACAACGCCAAGATTGCCACTGGATAATAATTCGTCAAAGCTTTGCTTTTTCGCGCCTTTGATGTAATCCTGATAACTCATATATGCGAATGCTTCCATAAGTGTAGCTTCAGATTTATCGATTGAATTTAAATCAATAATATCAATCCCAGGCAAATATTCGTTTTGATTTAATGAATAAGTCTGAAGAAGAACCCTAGGTGATTGAGGTGTAGAATCCGCATGTTTGATTGCTGCTATCTTATATGGATCAAACTCACCCATGCCAACAATGCAATTACCTAAAATCTCATAGCTTGTAGCATCTACCTGTGTTGACATGCTAAATATACTGTTGATTGAGAAGACTCGCTCCTCATCTATATCGCCACCGTCGTTTCGATTGTACTGAATAATTTCCTCAGCGCTAACGATTTTTTGAAGCTCGTTAAACAAAACCATATTTCCGATATTAACAGCCATAATTCTGGCGTTATCAGCTATTTCGATAAAATCATGTCTTTCTTCGGGAGCAGAACCTGAAGGGTTTAAAGCTTTAACAGTAGCATCACTAAAATAATAATCCGGATAATTTTCTTTCACAAATTGCATTGCCATTTGAAATTGGAAAAAAGTCGCATTGTGCAAATCAATTTTCCCAATATCATCAATGGTGATGGTATTATCATCTTCAATTTGAAGTTCCTGCTCAATTTGAAAATCAAGCGTTGTTTTAAATAGGATATCAGCTGCCATATAAATCTCCCTATAACAAAATGACCTGCTTTTATGTCGTAAAATGAACTAACAGTAATCCTACATGAATTTTAGCATATATTGTATCTAATGTATATAAAAGGCACAAAATATCGTATTATATTTAAAATTATAAAAATAGATTGCATTTTCTATAGAAAATGTTACAATAATCTAGGCTATTGAGCAGGTTTGTTTTTTAATAACGGAGCAGATATGGATTTAAGTAAAAATATTAATAATTCTTTCAATGATGTGCAGCCGGCTGATGGAGGCAATCAAAAGAAATTAATAGATAAAACATATGTAATGATGGATGTTTACACATTCCAGAATAAAATCCTCAGCGGAGAAATCAGTGATGACAAAGGAACTGCTGAGCTTTTCATCAATGGCGCCCCATCTAATTACAATATTTATATAGATAGAAAATGCATTACAAAATCTGACGGTACATTAATAACATATTCAGGTATGCTTAAACTATATGAGCCTGAGCAGTTGCAGATAAAATATACCAAGAAGAAAAAACGCGTTATGAATATGAAGCAGTATCGGGAAATGATGAAACAACGCGGCAACAATTTGAATTAAAGCGTGTTAAGAAAGCCTTTCGAGGCTTTTTTATTTTTCCTGAACTGACGAATCATATCATATCTTTCGCAAAATTAGGTATTTCAAAAAACTAAAAGCAGCTTCAAATAATGATTTTTATAAAGTAAATATTAAACATTTATAAATTATTAGCACTCTCTATTGACGAGTGCTAATTTTAGGTTTATAACATAGTTACAACAAAGGAAGAGCAAAAGATATCTTTCTAAAGCAACTGGTTTTTACCAGCCCACGCGACACATTACGACAATACAAAGACGTATTGCCACTACATTAACAAGTAGAATTTATTATAAAAGGAGGAAGGACTTATGTTAATGCCTAGTATTTTTTCAAACAATTTTATGGATGATTTCTTTGGAGTACCTAGTGTAACAGGATTCGGCAAGAGTGTATTTGACAATGATTTTGCTAAGATGATGACGACAGATGTCAAAGAATCTGACAAGGGTTATGTAATCGATATGAACCTTCCCGGATTCTCAAAAGATAATATCAAAGCACAGGTTAAGGATGGATATTTGACCATCAATGCTTCAACAAGCAACGACAATGACCAGAAAGACAATAATGGAAAATATATTCGAAGAGAACGTTACACAGGCTCATGCCAGCGTAGCTTCTATGTAGGTGATCAAATCACACAAAATGATGTACATGCTGAATTCAAAGATGGTGTTCTCTCATTGTACATTCCAAAAAAGGAAGAAATTCCTGCAAAGGACGAAACAAATTATATCGCCATCGAAGGATAATTAAACATCTTCACTATTTTAAAGGGTTTCAGTTAAAACTGAAGCCCTTTTTTATTTCATAATCGTAGCAATCCAAGCTTTTCTTTACCACTTTAATGTGGTATCACTTTACTACCACAATTTGCCATACTGTTAAAGTGCGTATATAATAATGAAATCTTTGAGTAGAAAAGGAGATTCAATGTAATTATGAATGAAGAATTCAAACCCTACATTCCAGCAGATAAAATTACATCTGAGATGACTCCCACTTCTGTAATAATGGGTCTTCTCTTGGCCGTGATTTTTGGTGCTGCCAATGCATATTTAGGATTGAGAGTAGGTATGACCGTATCAGCCTCAATTCCTGCAGCCGTTATTTCTATGGCTGTTATTCGCGTAATCATGAAAAAGGATTCTATCCTCGAAAGCAACATGGTTCAGACTATCGGTTCAGCCGGTGAATCATTAGCCGCAGGTGCTATTTTTACAATGCCTGCATTATTCCTGTGGGCTAGAGAAGGTGTCATGGATACACCTTCACTTTTCACCATTACAATCATTGCGCTTTTTGGTGGATTACTTGGTGTATTTTTCATGGTTCCTCTTCGCAATGCTCTTATCGTAAAGGAGCATGGTGTACTTCCATATCCGGAAGGAACTGCATGTGCTGAGGTACTTCTTGCAGGTGAGGAAGGTGGATCATCAGCAAAAGCTGTATTTGCCGGCATGGGCATCGCAGCTATTGTCAAGCTTGCCGTTGATGGATTCCAGGTTATTTCCGGTACAATCACCCTCAAGCTCAACTCTCTAAAGACAGAATTATCTGCAGAAGTTTACCCTGCACTTATTTCAGTTGGTTATATTTGTGGAGCAAAGATTTCAGGATATATGTTCGCCGGCGGTGTACTTGGATGGTTTGTCCTTATCCCGGCAATCGTCTTCTTTGGCGGAGACAATACACTCTATCCCGGAACTGATACCATCGCAAATATCTACGCTGCAAGCGGAGCAAGTGGCATATGGTCAAGCTACATCCGCTACATTGGAGCAGGTGCTGTAGCAGCAGCCGGTATCATCAGCCTTATCAAGACACTTCCTCTCATTGGAAAGACTTTCGTTGAGGCTCTTGGTGGAATCAAATCTGCAGGCGGTGCCGGTACTGACAGAACATCACAGGATTTGGATATGCGTATCGTTTTAGGCGCAATCGTTATTATAATACTTGGAATCTGGCTTGTTCCAGCTGTTCCAGTAACATTACTTGGCGCTATTCTTATCGTAATTTTCGGTTTCTTTTTCAGTGCCGTTTCATCACGTATGGTTGGTCTAGTCGGTAGTTCAAACAACCCTGTTTCAGGTATGACAATTGCCACATTACTTATTGCTACTCTGCTTCTTCGTCTTTCAGGAGACACCGGTTCACATGGTATGCAGGGTGCAATCGCAATCGGAACAATCATTTGTATCGCCGCTGCTATGGCCGGTGATACTTCACAGGATTTAAAAACAGGTTATATTCTTGGCGCAACTCCTAAAAAGCAGCAGATTGGCGAGATTATGGGTGCATTAGTTGCAGCCCTTGCTATCGGAGGAGTTATGATTCTTCTCGACAGCGCTTATGGATTTGGTACTGATGCACTTTCAGCACCTCAGGCTACAATGATGAAAATGATTATCGAAGGTGTTATGAGTGGAAATCTCCCTTGGACATTGATTTTTATCGGTGCATTTATCGCAATTGTGATTGAGATTCTTGGTGTTTCAGCACTTCCTGTTGCTATTGGTCTTTACCTTCCACTTGAGCTTTCATCAGCTATCATGGTAGGTGGTCTTATTAGATTTTTCGCTGATAAGAAAAACAAATCAGCAAGTGAAAATGCCGGTAAAGGAATTCTTTTCTGTTCAGGTCTTATCGCAGGTGAGGGTCTACTTGGTGTAATCCTTGCAATCCTTGCTGTTTTAGGAATAACTGACAAGATGGATATTTCAGGCGTAGTAAATACAGGTTCTTGGGGCGCAATTATTCTATTCGTTATCTTAATAATTGCCGTTTACAAGGTAGCCGTTGGTAATAAAAATGAAAAATAAATCAGAAAATTTTCTTGATTACAAATTCAAAATTACAGACGGACTTCAATGGTCCCTTGACGAAAATGATATCGTTACAGTAGCCATGGAAAACACAGGTTTCACTAATAGAATTGCTCAGCGCTTCTTTAAAAAGCCTGCTGTATCTATGATTACTCTTGAGGGTATGGGAAGTTACATCTTTACCTGCATTGATGGTCAAAACAGTGTCTATGATATTGGATTAATGGTTCATGAAAAATATTTAGATGATGCCGAGCCCCTTTATGAAAGGCTAAGCATCTATATGAAAAAGCTCGAAGAAGTAGGATTTATTACCAGAGCTTAAATTTCCTCTAAAATAAAAAGGTGTTTCAGCAATTATGCCGAAACACCTTTTTTCATTGTATTAATTATTTAAAATAGCGCTCCAATAAACCTTTGAGTGCTTTTCCGTGTCTTGCCTCATCTCTAGCCATCTCATGAACAGTATCATGAATTGCATCAAGATTATTCTTCTTTGCACAAGTAGCAAGATCAACCTTGCCAGCTGTAGCGCCAAACTCACAGTCAACTCTCCAAGCCAGGTTTTTCTTAGTAGAATCAGTCATATTTGGTTCCAAATCGGATCCTAGCATTTCAGCAAACTTTGCTGCATGCTCAGCCTCCTCATAGGCAGCCTTTTCCCAATATAATCCAATTTCCGGATAGCCCTCTCTATGTGCCACACGAGCCATACAAAGATACATACCAACCTCTGAACACTCACCTTCAAAATTTGCCTTGAGCTGCTCAAAAATATATTTCTTATCTTCCTCTGTAATATCCGGATTATTCTTTACTGTAGCTGCATATACTCCAAACTGGTGCTCAGCCGCAAGTGTCAGCTCGCCCTCCACCTTTTTGAATTTATCAGCTCCTACGTGGCATACAGGACACTCATCAGGAGGATTATCTCCCTCATATACATAACCACATACTGAACAAACATACTTTGCCATAACAGACTCCTTTCGTGTTTAAATTAATAAATATTGCTAACGCAGTTCTTTTAAATGCCAGTTAATGAAGCTGCCGAATAAATACGACAGCGCCTGCGCTAGATTTCAATTTTAATAGCTCAATCAGCTGATTGAGCTTCAAATGTGCCTGCAACATTTTTTAGAAGCAGGCGTATCCGAAGATGTTGTGGACATACCTTTTCACATTTGCCACATTCAATACATTCTGAGGCTTTACCATGACCACCATTCGTTAAAACAGTATTATAATAATATCCTGTGTTCCAATTATGAAATGTCTCATGCGCATTCAAAGAGGAGAACATATCCGGTATAAGAATCGACTTTGGACAATGGTTTTCCTCTACACAATATCTGCATCCGGTACACGGTATAAAATTAAGATTATTGAAAATCGCGGTAACCTTTGCAACCGCCTCAAGTTCCACCTCGTTCAGTGGCTCAAATTCGGTCATTACGCTAAGATTATCTTTCATTTGCTCCATATTACTCATGCCCGACAAAACCATGGCTATACTAGGAAAACTCGCTGCAAAACGGATAGCATAGCTGGCATTACTTTTATTACCTAATTCCCTAAAAATCCTATCCGCATCCTCCGGCAAATTCACAAGACTGCCGCCCTTAACCGGCTCCATTACTATTACAGGCTTTTTATACTTTTCGCAAACTTCGTATACCCTACGACTCTCTACAGAACCATCCTCATAATCCACATAATTAAACTGAATCTGTACTATTTCAATTTCTGGATGTTCTGACAAAATCATATCAAGGACCTCTGCTTTATCATGGAACGAAAGTCCCAAATGCTTTATCAGGCCCTCCTGTTTTAATTCATATGCCGTTTCATATGCTTTACAAGCCTTATATTTCTTATAATTTTCTTTGTTTTGAGCATGCATTAGATAAAAATCAAAATAGTCAACCCCACATAGCTTTAATTGATTTTCAAAGAAAGGACGAATATCCTCCTGGCTTTTAAAATACTGTTCTGTCAGCTTATTGGTAAGAAGGTACTTGTCCCTATCATATCTGGATGTAAGACACTGTGCTATAGCCGTCTCCGACTTGCCATCTATATAGCCATGAGCTGTATCAAAATAGTTGAGTCCTGCTCCAATAAATGCATCAATCATTTTATTGAATTCATCAAGATCAACCTCATCGCCATTCATAGGCAGTCTCATACAACCGAATCCGAAATTGCCATGTATTTCCGGAAATAAATTATTAATCACCATATTAGACCCCTCAATTCGATAACTTTATTTATCATTTTATAAATTATATCAACATTTTCGTACCATGAAAACTACTCAATCATAAATATTTGAGGATATTTCTTACTAGTAATTGGAACAACAACATTTATTCCACTCGGAAGTAACAAATCATTCAAAATAAGTACCGGACGACAATTTCCCTGTTCATGACCTTTAACGGGATTAAGGTTCATCATGACGATATCACCTTTTGAATACATTAGAAAATCTCACCTCCTACGTCACTGCCCCAATCTATATCTTCAGCCACACCAACATCTTCAAGTGTGATTTCATCCATAGTCTTTTTGTAAGATTGCTCAAACATTTTTTGTATATAGATAGATATAGGTAATAAAATTGACCTTATCCAATTCTACATTCATATTAAATCAAATTAGCATGCAAGATTCATTATTTTGAATTTCACATATCATAAATCACATGGTTAAACATGTAAACTTTTGTTTATTAGATTCCTGCATGTCATAAATTGCAAGTTTCAACATGTAAATTTTCGTTTATTTGATTCCTACATGTCGCAATTTACTATTATATACATGCAATCCTCTAGATTTTGAATTTTACATGTTGCCATAATCAATTTAAGACATGTAAATTTAATCTTTCAACTTTTTACATGCTATATAACGATCTCTTCTACATGTAGATTTAGTATATATCGTTATTTACATGCTCTATGATGAACTCCTTGACATGTAAGATTTATAACTTGCAATTTCCACATGTTCCAAATTTATGACTTTCTGCGGATAATTAATGAAAACATCCGCAGAAATCTGGCTTCGCCAGACAAGAAATT
>FLNY01004295.1_pt1 | contig 63637 bp, 59 predicted proteins | sample 1140381 | NCBI WGS metagenome assembly FLNY01 (sample SAMEA3878172, study PRJEB12797) | bioreactor metagenome | biome: Moose rumen | place: Sweden | collected 2011-10
GCCGGAGCCGGAGCCGGAGCTGGAGCTGGAGCGGACAAGGCCGCCAATATCAGGAACACCCGGCCGGGCGGAACCAGGAACACAAACATAAAAGACAATAATAATGCTTCGGGAAGAGACGGTGTTCGGGCCGATACGGTCAAGGCGCCTGGGAAACTCGTTAGGAATAAACCTGCTGCCGGAAAGAGGTAAAGTCTGCAATTTCGACTGTATCTACTGCGAATGCGGCTGGAACAAGGACGGAAGGGGAGACAGCACCCTTCCCTCGGCGACCGATGTCCATGACGCTCTCGAAGCCAGGTTGCGGCAATGTTCCGCGGACGGCGTCCCCATAGACTCGATTACCTTTTCGGGCGACGGGGAACCGACGCTCAATCCGGACTTCCCGCTTGTCGTGCAGGATACCGTGGCGCTGCGCGACACCTATTACCCCGAAGCCGCGGTCTCCGTCCTTACCAATGCCACCCGGCTGGGAGAGAAGGAGGTTTTCGAGGCCCTGAAGCTGGTCGATAACCCTATTCTCAAGCTGGATGCTCCGACGGACGCTCTCGCAGCCGTGATAAACAGGCCCCAGGGCGATTACCATGTGGAAGACGTGGTTCGCAACATGGCAGCTTTCGGAGGCCGGTTCGTGCTTCAGACAATGTTCCTGCGCGCCCCTTTCTTCGACTCCTCGTCTCCCGAAGTGCTCGGTCCGTGGATGGACATCGTGCGCCGGCTCAGGCCCCGGGAAATCATGGTTTACACCCTCGACCGCCCCGCTCCCATGCAGGGGCTGGAGAAATTCACATACGAAGAAATGAAGGCGCTCGTACAGCCTTTGATTGATGAAGGAATAAAAATCCAGATAAAGTCATGAGTTATTTAAAGAAGTACAATTACACCCCTGATTCGCAGAAGATAGCCTCCTCGATAGAATCGATAGTGGCAGGCGCGGAAAGCGTGGCCTCTCCCGAGGTCTTCAAGACCTGTTTCTCCTTCATGGACCTAACGACGCTCCATACCCAGGACACACCCGCGAGTGTGCGCAAGCTGGTGGACAAAGTGACCCGTCTCCGCGGGGAGTATCCTTCGTATCCGCTTCCCGCTTCGGTGTGCGTGTATCCCAATTTCGCTTCCGTGGTAAGGGACGCCCGGCCCGTCGAGGAACTTCATGTGACCACGGTGTCCAGTTGCTTCCCCAGCGCCCAGAGCTTCCTTGAGGTGAAGGTGCGCGAATGTGAGCTGGCGGTGGAGAACGGCGCGGACGAAGTAGATATCGTCCTCGCCCTCAACGCCTTCCTCGCCGGCGATTTCGACGCCGCTTCCGGGGAAATACGCGCGATGAAGGCTGCCATCGACGCCGCCGCCGCGAAGCAGAAGCGTACCGTGGTGCTGAAGGTCATCCTGGAGACCGGCCTGCTTGTGACGCTTGAAAACATCGCCGAGGCATCGTTCCTTGCCATGGAGGCGGGAGCAGACTTCATAAAGACCAGCACCGGCAAGGTGGAGGTGAACGCCACGCCAACTTCGGCGTACGTGATGTGCGAATGCATCAGGGCTTTCCATGAAGTCACCGGCCGCAAGGTGGGTTTCAAGGCCGCGGGCGGAATTTCCAACGCCAAGGATGCGCTGTGCTACTACTGCATAGGCCGCCATGTGCTCGGGGAGGAGTGGATGAACAAGGACAGCTTCCGGTTCGGAGTCAGCCGCCTGGGCAACAGCCTTATGAGCGCGATAGAGCAGAAAACCGTGAACTTCTTCTAGGCAAACAGAAAAAACTGCTGCATAATTCTTTTAAGCGGAAATAAATTATCGGCCATGGGTGCGCGCCCGTGGCCGTTTTTCAATATTAAACGTTTATCTTTTTGATACACGGATATTTCCTCCCCAACTTTGCCGCTGCTGAAACCATTGTGACAGAGTATGAGAAAAACGGTATTATTGCTGGCGGCGGCCGCAACAGTCTGTGCGTGCAATCCGCTGGATTTCTTCACAAGGCAGGGGGAGGAAATCGACACGGAAGAAACCCTTGCCCACGGAATGATAATCCTTGGGGAAAAGCTCCAGGACCCCTATTCCGTGGAAAATGTAACCAAGGCGCTCGCTTCCCTTTACCCCACCAAGGCGGGGGAGATTGACGTGAAGACCACTCATCTTTACGTCCGTTTCCTCCCTGCGGGTGAGGAGCAGTTCGAAAAGCTGGAGGACATGGGCGTGGAGATGCTGGACCATCCCGTGGACTTCAGGATAGAACGGGAAGGGGATTACTATCATGATCCGGAAATTCCGCAGGATGAAATTACATGGCAGTACGCCGTAGTGCCCCCTGAATTTGAGTTCCCCGACGGAATAAGGTACGAAGTGCTGGACCGTTGCCACATCACGGAGCTGCGTCCCGCAACCCGTTCGGAAGACGGGATCGACTGGGCGGCCGTGGAGCGCGAAGCTTTCCGTCTTACCGGAAACGGAGACATGCTCCCTCCGGCCACCAGGGCTGACGAGGAAGAAAGCGCCTTTCCGGAGGGATATATCACCATAATCGACGAAATGAAGGGGGATGAACCTTTCGGAGTGGCCGGCGTGCGCGTATCCTGCAACACTTTTGTAAAGTTCGCCCACTCCTATACGGACGGGGACGGCCATTACAAAATGGACGTGGCTTTCAGTTCGAGCCCGCGTTACCGCCTGGTTTTCAAGAACAAGAAGGGTTTTGCCATGGGGTTCAACCTCATCCTGTGCCCGGCATCTTTCTCCACCCTGGGCCGGTGCGGCCAGCAGGGGTGCAGCGTAACCGTTGACAGGTATTCCGACCGGGCGCTTTTCACCCGCTGCGTGGTGAACAACGCGGGCTGGGATTATTACAACAAGTGCAAGGGCGAGTCGGGCAACATCTGCACGCCTCCGGCGAACCTCCGCATCTGGCTGCTCAATTCGATAAGGGCGAGCAGCACCGTCATGCTGCAGCAGGGATGCGTCATAGAGGGCAGCTTCATAAGCAAGTATCTGGGGGAATACACCGACCTGGTGAAGGTATTCCTCCCGGACATAACGCTCGGACTCAGCGGGCAGGAGAGCTATTCTTCGGTTTACGCCACCGCGGTACACGAATTTGCCCATGCGAGCCATTTCATGCAGGCTGGCAAGGATTACTGGAACATCCTTGAGGAATTCGTCCTCAAGTCGTTCGTGACTTCGGGCTTCGTCACCTACGGGGTGGGCACCGAGGAAAACCACGGTTACTGCGAGGTGGCCGAGATGTGGGCTTATTACATGCAGACGCGCCTCTACAAGGACAGGTATCCCGACAGCGCCACCATTTTCGGGACATCCTTCTGGTTCTATCCCCAGATATTCAACTACATGGACGACAGGGGACTAAGCTGCTACAAGGCGTTCAATGCGCTGCTGCCCTCGGTGACGAACCGCGACGAGCTCAAGGAGAAGCTGGTACAGCTTTATCCCGATGCCAAGACCATGATATTACTGGCATTCAACAGATATAGATGATTATGAAGAAAATGATTGTTGTCGCGCTCGCGCTGCTGTCCGGCTGCATGCTGCGTGCGCAGGAACTTGGCCTCTCGACCAACGTGGCCGACTATATCGCCGGAGGCACCATGAACATGGAAGCCGCATACGCCTTCGCCCGGCACTGGACGCTCAGCGCCGGAGTAAAGTACAATCCTTTTTCTTTCGGGGAAGGGGAGAACACCTTCAGGATGCGCCAGCGCTGCGTGTCGGCGGGCGCCCGTTACTGGCCGTGGCATATCTTCTCGGGCTGGTGGCTGGGAACGAAGCTGCAGTACCAGGAGTTCAACGAGGGGGGGATAGTGTCTCCATCGACTTCGGAGGGCGACAGGTACGGGGCGGGGCTGTCGGCCGGGTATTCCCGCATGCTGGGAAAGCATTTCAACATGGACTTCGGGCTCGGAATGTGGGGCGGATACACGGTATATACAACTTATTCCTGCCCGACCTGCGGCCGGAAGGTGGACCAGGGGCGCAAGATGTTCGTGCTCCCAAATGACGTCATTCTGGGAATTAATTACATTTTCTAGGGCCGGCTGTTCCGCGGAAAGAAAATTTTACTATCTTTGCAATCCCCAAGGGATGCCGGGTTTTCCGGGTCCGGGGAAAGCAGCGCGGGAGTGGCGAAATGGTAGACGCGCTAGTTTCAGGAGCTAGTGCCGATTAAAAGGCGTGTCAGTTCGAGTCTGATCTCCCGCACAAAAAAAAGAGCAGCTTTATGGCTGCTTTTTTTTGTGCGGGAGATCGTGATGATTGGGAGCGTACCCCCAAAACCCCCTGCGTCGCTCCGCTCCACTCCAAATCATACGGGAATCTTGTCGATGCGCCTCTGGTGCCGTCCGCCCTGGAACTGCCCGCCGAGCCATGTGCGCACGCAGCCTGTGGCCATGCTGTAGCTGATGAAGCGTGCGGGAAGCACCAGCACGTTGGCGTTGTTGTGGCTTTTCACGAGGCGGGCTATCTCATGGTTCCAGGCGAGCCCGGCTCGTATGCCCTTGTGATGGTTGAGCGTCATGGCCATGCCGTTGCCGGTGCCGCAGAGGGCGATACCGCAGTCAACCTGTCCTTTCTCGACGGCCTCGGCCATGGGATGGGCGTAATCGGTGTAATCGCAGGATTCGGGGCTGTCGGTCCCGAAGTTCACGACCTCGTGCCCCTTGCCCAGCAGGTAGCTTATGAGCCTGGTCTTGTAGTCGAGTCCGGCGTGGTCGGAGCAGATGCCTATTTTCATAACGTGTCGAGTGCTTTGTTTATACGTTTTACTGTTTCCTGTATGCCTGTCGTATAAATGATTTCGGCGATGCCGAGGCCGCTCGCGGCGCCTGTAAGGGAAAGCCTCAGGCAGTTCATCACCTTGCCGAGCGGCCATTCGTTGCCCTTTATGAAGCCTTCGAGGCTCTCCGCTATGGAAGCGACCTCCATGGGGCCGGTGTAGGCGGCGATGTGGTCGCGCACCTCGGGAAGATGCCCGAAATTCTCGCTTTTCCAGAATTTTTCCACGTCCTTTGCGTTGTATTCCGTGGGCGCCACGAAAAGGTAGGGGGCCGCCGTCCAGAAGTCGGCGACGAAGGTTGCGCGGTCCTTGATGACGGATATGGCTTTCTGCACATAGGCTTCGGGGGCTTCCACGCCGTGCTCCCGGAGTATAGGCATGAAGGCGCGGGCGAGCTCCGGCACGCTTTTCATCCGGAGGTACTCCCTGTTGTACCATCTGGCTTTCTCGGGATTGAACTTGGCTCCCGCCTTGTTTACCTTGTCCAGGCTGAATGCTTCCACAAGCTGCTCCAGCGAGAATATTTCCTGCTCCGTTCCGGGATTCCATCCCAGCATGGCGAGCATGTTGACGAAAGCTTCGGGGAAATAACCATCCTCGCGGTATCCGCGGGACGACTCGCCTTCCGCGTTCACCCATTTGAGGGGGAATACCGGGAAACCCATCTTGTCGCCGTCGCGCTTGCTGAGCTTTCCGTTGCCCACCGGCTTGAGAAGAAGGGGAAGGTGGGCGAAGCGGGGCATGGTGTCTTCCCATCCGAAGGCCTTGTAAAGCATGTAGTGGAGGGGGAGGCTGGGGAGCCATTCCTCGCCGCGGATAACGTCGGTGATCTCCATCAGATGGTCATCGACTATGTTCGCCAGGTGGTAGGTGGGGAGCTCGTCGGCGCGTTTCCACAGCACCTTGTCGTCCAGGGTTTCCGTATTCACCTCGACATGGCCGCGTATCATGTCGTCCATCTTCACCACTTCGTTTTCGGGCATCTTGAACCGGATTGTCCAGCCGGTGGTGTTCTCCAGCAGCCGCTTCACCTCGTCTTCCGGAAGAGTGAGGGAGTTGCGGAGCTGCCTGCGGCTCTGCTGGTTGTAGATGAAGGTCTGCTTGTTCTTTTCCGCCTCCGCGCGCTTTTCAGCGAGCTCCTCGGGGGTGTCGAAGGCGTAATAGGCGCAGCCGGCCTCTATGAGCTGCTGCGCATACTTGCGGTAGATGCCGCGCCTCTGGCTCTGCCTGTACGGGCCGTAGGGATGCCGTCCATTCGCCTCTTCGACCATCCTGCCGTTCTCGACGCCCTCGTCCGGAGTGATGCCGCACCATGCCAGCGCCTCGATTATGTACTGTTCCGCCCCGGGCACGAAGCGGCCCGAATCGGTGTCCTCGATGCGGAGCACGAAAGCGCCTCCGTGCTGCCTGGCGTAGAGATAATTGTAAAGTGCGGTGCGGACTCCGCCCATATGAAGCGGACCGGTGGGAGAGGGGGCGAAGCGCACCCTTGTTTTTCTGGAGCTCATGCTGTAATGCTTTCTTATGGAAAACAAAGATAAGCAAAAAAGATGACTCCGTGCGCCAAAAAGGGAAAGGGCGCACGGAGCCGGCGAAAAAACACGGCAATACCGGACTACTAACTGTATATTTATTCCTTCTTTTGTTTCCTTCGTATGGCCGGTGTGCTTTCCAGGCATGAAATGCTCTGGCCGTCATTCAGCAGCAGGACGGGGCGCTTGTCCTGGTCGTAGTTGAACACGCGTTCGTTGTCCTTGCTGGAATAGCCTATGTGCGAGCTTGAATCGGCCTGCAGGGAAATGCCCTCGCCCTTTGCAAGTTCGCCTTTGTTGTATGTGAAATTCTTGTCAATGATGATGTAATTGTCCGCGTCCTTCGCTTCATCGCCGATGACGTCGGAGAAGAGCAGGCCCGTGACTATGGAGGTGATGCGGATGATGTCGCCCGCATTGTCGTCGTAATTGTATATGATGCCCCTCTTGAAATTGTTTGCGCCTCCGGTGTATTCGTCTATCTTGGCGTTGAGCTCCTTCATCTCGTTCATGCTGAGGTTGTGCTCGTTGTGGGGGACGGTGATGTTCACGAGCACCTTTTTTGCACTCTTGAGGTCGAAGTCGTTCTGGAGCGGGGATTCGAACGCGCCCCGAACGGCGTCGTCTATACGGGAGGGACCGGTGCCGGTGCCGCTTCCCATGAGGGCCATGCCGCTGTCTTTCATGAGGGTCTTGACGTCCTCGAAATCGACGTTGATGTAGCCCCTCTTCTTGATTATCTCTATTATGCCCCGGACCGCGATGGCGAGCACCTCGTCGGCTTTGGGGAAGGCGTCGTGGATGAGCTGGTCGCCGAAGAAGTCGTATAGTTTCTCGTTGTTGATGATTATGAGGCTGTCCACGTTCTTCTCCAGCTCGTGGATGCCGTCGAGGGCCCTGACCAGAGCCTGGCGTCCTTCGTTCAGGAAGGGTATCGTGACCACGGCCACGGTGAGTATTCCCTTGTCCTTGGCCATCTTGGCGATGACGGGAGTAGCTCCCGTGCCGGTGCCGCCTCCCATGCCGGCGGTGATGAAGAGCATCTTCGTATTGTCTTCCAGGATTATTCTGGCAATCTCTTCCTGCGCGTTGATGGCGGCGTTGCGCCCCTTTATGGGGTCGGTGCCGGCGCCCAGCCCCGGACCGAGCTGGATTTTGGTGGGAACGGGACTTTCCAGGAGATGCTGGCTGTCGGTGTTGCACGCTATGAAACTGCAGCCTTGGATTCCCTGCTTGTACATGTAGGCCACGGCGTTGCAGCCTCCTCCTCCCACTCCGAGGACTTTTATAGTTGCATCTGAAACCACCCAGTCTGCCGGGGTTATTATTTCGTTTTCGCTCATTTCAGGATTCTTTAAAATGTTATTCCATACCGTCATAAAGGTCTCCCATGAAATCGCCCGTCTTCTGCTTTATCCAGGTGAATATGGCGTTGGGCTTCTTCTCCCTCTTCGGCCTCTTGGGAGGAGGCACGACTTCCACTTCGCCGTCTTTGAAAAGCTTGCCCTGGGAAGTGTCCGCCACAGGTTCCGGAGCCGGTTTCTTCGACTGCTTCGCAGCCTTTGCCGGGGAAGGGACCGGAGAGGTGGCGGGGGCTGGCGCGGCGTTTCTCTGGCTCTTCTCCACCGCGCAGTCCAGGTGGCTGTCGGACGAGGCCATCAGAAGCATCCCCACGGTGGCCGCTGCGCTAGTCTCTCCTATGCCCGGACATCCGCTGGAAGACAGCATCCTCGCCCTCGGGAAGCCTATGCGCACATTGTAGCCGGACATCTGCTTGATGAAGGCGGCGCAGTTCACCAGGTTCGCGCCTCCTCCGGTGAGTACCAGGCCGTTGCGCAGCTTGTCCGCATATCCGCTCTCCTGCACCTTGAACAGGATGGCGTCCATTATCTCCCGCACGCGTGCGGTTATAATCTCGGAGAGATACTTGACGCTCAGCTGCTGGGCGGTGCCGTCCTCTTCGTTGTTGATCTGCAGTATCTTGTCGCTCATGCTCTGCAGCCTCTCGGGCATGCAGGCCCCGAATGCGAGTTTTATGTTCTCCGCGAGCCTTTCGGTGAAACCGCATTCGTATTTTATGTCGGTGGTGATGCTTTTGCCTCCGAAGGGGATGGCGTAATAGTATCGCAGGATGTTGTCCTGGTAGATGGTTACGGAGGTCACGCCGGCTCCCATCTCTATGAGCGCCACGCCGTTTTCCTTTTCTTCGCCGGTGAGCACCGCGTCCGCGGTGGAATAGGGCAGGAAGAATTTGCAGGCTTCGCTCACACCTGCGTTGTTGAGCATGATGTCTATGTTGCTGACGGCTTTCTTGGCGCCCACGAACACCTTGAAGTTGCCCTCGAGCACGGAGGAGGGCATGCCCACCACGTCCTCTTCGCTGTAGTTTATGGCGTCCTCGGTGGAAAAGGACTGCGCCACGGCGCCGTAGCGCTCCTCCCTTTCCGCGTCTTCCAGCGGATAGGTCTCGAGTGCCATGTCCTTCACGGCCTCTATCTCCTCGCGGGTGATGCAGCTCCCCGGGTCGCTCCTCTGGGTGGAAGCGGAGGCTGTCTCCTGGCGCACTCCGAAACGAGGCATGCCTATGACAACCTGCCGTATTTTTATGCCGAGCTCGCCCTGGGCGTCTTCGATGGCCTGTTTCAACGGAATTGAGGCGCGCATCGGGTTGAAGATGCGCCCGTAGCGCACGCCGTCGGAGGGAATCTCGCGGTAGTAGAGGATCTGCACATCCTCCCCGTTGATTTTGGCGACGCTCAGGGCGAATTTCCCGGTGCCCAGGTCAACTGTAGCAATGTATCTGTCTTTCATATGCTTGTGTTTTATTGTTGTCTGCAGATAATCTGTCCGTCATATTTTACGTTCACGGTGCGGTAGTAGGCCGAATCCTTCGCCGGCCGTATGTATTTGTAATAGTCTTCGATGCGGGAGAATTTCGCCTCGAAGTCTTCCGGTTCGCCGAAAATGAACCGTTCCCTTCCCTGGCGGGGAGAAAGGACCAGGTCGCCGTTGCCCTGTACGGTAATCTGGGAGATGTCCCTGTCCCATACGCCGCTGCGCTTCATGTAGGCGAGCATGTCCAGTATCTTCGATATCCAGCCCTGCTCCTTTTCGCTTCCTGGCTCGCCCTTGTAATCCTTTGCGACGTTCAGGGGGATGTCCCCGTCTATCACCGGCACCAGGGGGGTATATTTGCTCTGGAGGGGGAAGATGAACCCGGTCTCGTCGGCGTAGAATCCGTCGTTCCCGAGCTGGAAACGCACCACCGGCCTGCGCTGCATGACGCCTATGTGCAGCATGCCGTCGGCGGTTGTCCACGCTTCGCATTTCCGTATGGCGCTGCGCCGGTCGAGGGCGGCCTCTATCTTCGCGAGGTCCATGCTGTCTATCCTTTCCCCTATGTAGGGGCCGTAAAAATCCTGCAGATACCCCTTCACGTCCTCTTCGCTCACGAAGCGGCCTTCCTTCGGGAGCTGCACGTCAAGTCCGGTGCAGGTCACGAGGTGCCGCTGGCGGGAGGCTCCCGCGCACAGCAGGACGGCCACCGCGGCGAAAAGCAGCAGGCAGAGAACGAAAATGAGGTATTTGAGGCCTTTTTTCATCGTTTGGACAGCATTTCTGCAATGGGTTCGACAAAACGGTCTATGTTGCCGGCGCCGAAGGTGACGAGCACGTCCAGCGGCTCCTTCTCAAGGAAGTCCATGAGTTCTTCCCTGCGGAGCATGACCTTCTCCGGGGCGGTGACATCCTTGAAAATGATTTCGGAGCTCACTCCGGGGATGGGCTCCTCCCTTGCGGGGTAGATGTCCAGCAGTATGAGCTTGTCCACGGCGCTGAGCGCTTCGGCGAATTCGCGGGCGAAGTCGCGGGTGCGGGTGTACAGGTGGGGCTGGAACACGGCCGTTATCTTCCTCCCCGGGAACATGCCCCGTATGGACGAGATTGCGGTCGAGAGTTCCTGCGGATGATGCGCGTAATCGTCGATGTAGGTAAGGTGCGGGGTGTTGACGTGCTCGTCGAGGCGCCTTCTGGCCCCTTCGTACGTGCCTATCGCGTGGCGCATCTTCTGGCCGTCCACGCCGTGGCACAGGCAGACCGCGGCGGCGGCCACGCTGTTTTCCACGTTCAGCCAGCCGAGGGTGCCCACCCGGATTCCGGTAAGGAGCCCTCCCGGATAGCGCAGGTCGTAGGTATAATGCCCGAGGGCGTCCATTTGCAGGTTCTCGGCATGGAAGTCTGCGCGGACGTCGTCGTAGCTGTAGGTGTAAATCCTGGCCGGGGTGGAGTCCTTGGAGAGGGGCAGCCCGTATTTGAGTATGAGGACGCCGCTTACCTGCGAGGCGAACTCCCTGAACGCCTGCCGGTAATGCTCGAGGTCCCCGTAGATGTCCAGATGGTCCGCATCCATGGCGGTGATGGCCGCGATGGTAGGATGCAGCTGCAGGAAACTGCGGTCGAACTCGTCCGCTTCGGCCACCACCACGGGATTGTGGCTCACGAGCATGTTGGTGCCGTAGTTTTTGGAGATGCCGCCGAGGAATGCGCTGCAGCCTTCTCCGCTCTCGGTGAGGATGTGCGCCACGAGGGTGGAGGTGGTTGTCTTGCCGTGCGTGCCGGCCACGGCGAGGCAGGTCTGCCCTTCGGCGATCTCCCCGAGCATGCGGCTTCGTTTTATCACCCGGTAACCGCGCTGCGTCACATGACGGAATTCCTGCAGGTCCTCCGGGACGGCCGGGGTGTACACCACGAGGGTGCCCTCGACGTCCTGCGGGATGCGCGACGGGTCGTCTTCGTAGTGGACGGCTATTCCCTCGGCCTCCAGCTCCTGCGTGAGCTCCGAGGGTGTGCGGTCGTATCCCGACACCCTCAGGCCCTTGAAAGCGAAGTACCTGGCGAGGGCGCTCATGCCTATCCCGCCTATTCCGAGGAAGTATATGTCGTTGTATTTCTTCATTTTACGAGTTTGTAGATTTCGTCCGCTATGGTTTGCGCCGCGTCCAGCCTGGCGAGCGGCGCCACGTTTTTCGAGAGTTCGGCCATCCTCGCCCCGTCGTGCACCAGCGACAGCGCGACGGGAAGGAGTTTCTCTTTGGCTTCCGCATCCTTCACCAGCATCGCAGCGTCCCTGCTTACGAGCGCCATGGCGTTGTGCGTCTGGTGATCCTCAGCCACGTTGGGGGACGGCACGAACACGGCCGCCTTCCGCGCGGCGCAGATTTCGCTCACGCTGGAAGCTCCGCTGCGGGACACTACCACGTCGGCTGCCGCATAAGCCAGGTCCATGCGGGCGATGAAGTCGGAATACTTCACTCCGGGCGCTTCCATTCCGGCCATGAACTCGTCGATGCCTTTTTTGTAGTACTTGCCGCACTGCCAGAGCACTTCCACGTCTTCTCCGCCGGGACATCCGTCGGAAATCCACTGTTTCATGGAGTTGTTGAGCGTCGCGCTCCCCAGGCTCCCGCCTACGATGAGGATGTGCCTCTTGTCCGGGTCCAGCCCGTAGAATTCCATGGCTTCCCTGCGTTCTTCGGCGGAGTAGGGATGTATCTCGCTCCGTATGGGATTCCCCGAGAAGACTATTTTTTCCTTGGGGAAGAAGCGCTCCATGCCTTCATATGCCACGCAGATGCACTGCACCCTGCCGCCCAGCGTCTTGTTGGTGAGTCCGGCGAATCCGTTCTGCTCCTGGATGAGGGACGGTATGCCTAGCCTGGTGGCCTCCTGCAGCAGGGGGGCGCTGGCGTATCCGCCTACCCCCACGGCCACGTCGGGGGAGAATTTCTTTATCACCCTCCGCGCCTTCAACCGGCTTTCCAGGAGCTTGAAGGGCACCAGTACGTCGTTGCAGATGTTCTTGAGGTTGAGGTGGCGCTGCAGGCCCACTATGGGCAGGCCCACGATTTCGTACCCGGCGGCGGGCACCTTTTCCATCTCCATCTTGCCTTCGGCCCCGACGAAGAGTATTTCTGTTTCCGGATTCAGTTCCCGGAGCTTGTCGGCGATGGATATCGCGGGGAAAATGTGCCCGCCGGTGCCGCCGCCGCTTATTATCACCCTGATTTTCTTATAGTTCATCTGCAATATCTATTAAATCGTCGTCGTCGGAATTCATACCGCTTTCAAAGTCGTCCAGCGTGTCCAGGTCCTGCTTTATGCTCTCCCTCTCCACAAGCGGGGCGGACTCCTGCTGCTCCTTCTTTATCTTCCTTGAGGCATAGCGGGAAATGGAGAGGATTATGCCGAAGGCTATGCTGAAGCACAGGAAGGCGGACGTCCCGTGGCTTACCAGGGGCAGCGTCTGTCCGGTCATAGGCCCTATGTCGCAGTTCACGAAGATGTGAAGGAAGGCCTGCAGCACTATGAGCATGGTGAGTCCGGCCACGGCCAGTTTCGCGAAGAGGTCGTTTCCGCAGTAGCGCACTATGAGGGAACCCCGTGCCATGAGGCTGAGATAGAGCATGAGCACGATTATGCCGCCGAATACGCCGTATTCCTCTATGATGAAGGAGTACATGAAATCTTCCGAAATGTCCGGCACCACGTAGCGCTGGGTGCTCTGGCCCGGCCCCTTGCCGAACAGCCCGCCCTCGTGTATGGCGATCTTGGCGCTGTACGGCTGGCGTATTTTGTCCAGGGCCTGGTAGTATTCATGCGAGCCGGTGGGCGATTCCGTTACCACCTGCTCCCAGTGGTCGTCCTCGAAAATGCGGGAGATGCCGGTGCCCACCCTCTGGAATACCGAGCCTCCGGATATCTTGTAAATCCCGAAGACCAGCGCCACCATGAGCACGGCGGATCCGGCCAGTATGAGCATGTCCCTGGTGCCGATGTTCCCGATGATTATGGTTATGAACATTAGCAGGCCTATGACCAGGGCGCTGGAATTGCTGCCCGGGATGATCATCACGAACGTGATGACGAAGGGAGCGTAGATATAGATTATCTTCTTCCAGATTTCTTTCTCCGGGCCCTTGAGCTTGCCCCGCTTGAGCGCGTCCATGGCCCAGGACAGGTACATTATCATCGCCACTTTCACCACCTCGAAAACGTGCAGCTGGACAGGACCCACCTGGAGGATGCGACGTGCCCCGTTGATTTCCACGGAACGCACGAAGCCCAGGTCCGCCTTCAGGTCCAGGAGGGCCAGCAGCGCGAAGGACAGCACGAATCCGAATTTGCTCAGCCAGCGCAGCACGCCGAGGTTGCGTATGCTGTAGATCGCTATAATGATGCCTATGCCGAAAGCGACCAGTATCAGCTGGTCCTTCACCACGTCGATGCGCGACTGCCCGCTTACGAGCAGCCTGGAGGTGGAGGAGAACATGCAGAGGACGCTGATGAGCATGAGCAGCAGGGCTATCATCCATACCACCTTGTCTCCTTCGATGTCCTCGAAGATGTTCCAGATACTGCGCTTTTTCTTTCCGGCCATGTTACAGTCTCCTTACGGCTTCCTTGAATTTTTCTCCCCTCTCCTCATAGCAGCTGAAGAGGTCGAAGCTTGCGCAGCATGGGCTCAGCAGCACGACGTCGCCGCTGCACGCCAGCCTTGCGCACTGTTTCACGCACTCTTCCGCGGACAGGGTGTCCACCATGTTCTCCGCCCCTACGATGGGCTCGAACGCCTCGTGGATCTTGCGGTTGTCCACTCCCAGGCATACGATGGCCTTCACTTTCTCCTTCACGAGACCGGCGAGCTGCGAGTAGTCGTTGCCCTTGTCGGTGCCCCCGGCTATCCATACCACGGGCCTGGTCTGTGCGTCGAGCGCATACCATGCGGCGTCCACGTTCGTGGCCTTGGAATCGTTGATGTACAGCACTCCTCCCACGCTCAGCACGGGTTCCAGGCGGTGTTCGATGGCCTTGAAAGTCCTGAGGCTGGCGCGTATGGTCTCGTTGTCTATGCCCGCCGCCTTGGCGGCCAGGGCGGCGGCCATGGAGTTGTAGATGTTGTGCCGGCCGCCCAGGGCGAGTTCCTTAAGGTATATCTCGCTTTCGCTCTGCCCGTAGCGGAGCACTATGCGGTCGTCCCTGAGGAAGGCGCCTTGCGGGAGTTCCTTCTGCTGGGAGAACGGCAGCTGCTTCGCCCTCGTGACGATTTCGTTCAGGTGGGCGATGGTCACCGCGTCGTCGCTGTCGAAGATGAAACAGTCTTCGGGACGCAGGTTGCGGGTGATGCGGAACTTGCTGCGGGCGTAGTTCTCCAGCTTGTGGTCGTACCGGTCGAGGTGATCGGGGGTGATGTTCATGAGAACGGCTATGTCCGCCCTGAAATCGTAGCATCCGTCAAGTTGGAAGCTGCTGATTTCCAGCACATAGTAGTCGTGCTTCTCAGTAGCCACCTGAAGCGCGTAGCTCTTGCCAATGTTGCCTCCGAGCCCTACGTTGAGCCCGGCGTTCTGCAGCAGGTAGTAGATGAGGGAGGTGGTGGTAGTCTTGCCGTTGGAGCCGGTGATGCAGATTTTCCTGGCGCTGTCGTAACGGCCGGCGAACTCTATCTCGGAAATGATGTGCGTGCCGCGGGAACGGAGTTCGCGCACCATCGGAGCTGTCTCGGGGATGCCCGGGCTCTTCACTATCTCGTCGGCGGACAGTATCTTCTCCGCCGTGTGCCCTCCCTGCTCGAAGGGAATGTCCCATTTGCGGAGCATGTCCGCATAATCGTCCTTTATCTTCCCGTTGTCGGACAGGAAGACGTCGAAACCCTTGACTTTGGCGAGCACTGCCGCACCTACGCCGCTCTCTGCTCCGCCCAATACTACTAATCTGCTCATTATCTTAACTTTAATAAAGCCAGTGTGCTTACTGCGAGAATGATTCCTATGATCCAGAAGCGGGTGACTATGCGCGGTTCCGGCATGCCTTTCTTCTGGTAGTGGTGATGGAGGGGCGACATGAGGAACACCCTCCTGCCTTCCCCGTATTTTTTCTTGGTGTACTTGAACCAGCTGCGCTGGATGATGACGCTGAGGCTCTCCATCAGGAAGATGCCGCACAGCAGGGGCAGCAGCAGCTCCTTGCGGATGAGCACCGCGCTCACGCCGATGACCCCGCCGATCATGAGGCTGCCGGTATCTCCCATGAATACCTGCGCCGGGTAGGTGTTGTACCAGAGGAAGCCTATCAGCGCGCCGACGAACGCCGCCATGTACACCGCGACTTCGCCGCTTCCCGGGAGATACATGATGTTCAGGTAATCCGAGTTGATGGCGTTGCCGCCGAGGTAGGCGAGCACCCCTATGGCCACCCCGACGATGGCGGAGGTGCCGGATGCCAGGCCGTCGAGCCCGTCGGTGAGGTTCGTGCCGTTGCTGCACGCGAGAATCACGAAGATAATCAGCAGCACATAGACCGCCCAGGAGAAGTACATGCCCGCCTGCCCCTTGAATGGGGAAAGCCAGGAATAGTCGAACTCGTGGGCCTTCACGAACGGAATGGTGGTGATGAGCTGCTTGGGACCGTCCCCCCAGATCTTGTGGGAGAAACAGAATATGACGGCGATGACAAGCGCAAGCGCAAACTGCAGGATGAGCTTCGTCCTTGCGCTCATGCCCTCCTTGTTGTGCTTGTAAACCTTTATGTAATCGTCGGCGAAGCCTATTCCGCCGCACCACAGGGTGGTGAGCAGAAGCAGCTGGACATATATGTTGGTGAGGTCGCACACCAGCAGCGCGCTGGCCACCATGGAAATTATTATTATCACTCCTCCCATGGTAGGGGTGCCCTTCTTCTGCATCTGCCCTTCCAGCCCGAGGTCGCGGATTTCTTCGCCTATCTGGTTGCGCTGCAGGAGCTTTATGATCCTGCCTCCCGCGATGAAAGCTGTCAGCATGCTTATCACGACCGCCAGTATGGCCCTGAAGGAAAGGTAGGTGAACAGATTCTGGCCCGGTATGTCGTATCCCTGAAGGAGATTGAAAAGATGATATATCATAAAAAAGCCTGTTTTACTATTTCACGTTCGTCGAAATGTCTCTTGACCGTACCCGTTATCTGGTAGGTTTCGTGGCCTTTGCCGGCCAGCAGTATGGTGGAGGAGTCGGGGGCCATCTGGACGGTGGTCTTTATGGCCTCCTCGCGGTTGGTTATCTTTATGGCGTTGCGGGGGTTGGAGAACCCTGCCATGATTTCGGAGATGATGGCCTCCGGGTCCTCCGTCCTGGGGTTGTCGGAAGTGACCACCACCTTGTCGGACAGTTTTTCCGCAATCGCGGCCATCTCCGGGCGTTTCGTGCGGTCGCGGTCCCCCCCGCAGCCGAAGAGGCATATCAGGGTGCGCCCCGGGGCTATGTCGCGGAGTGTCCGGAGCACGTTCTCCAGCGCATCCGGGGTATGCGCATAGTCTATCACGACGGCCAGGTCGCGCGGGAGGTGCATGACCTCGAGCCGGCCGGGTGCGGATTCGAGTTTGCTGAGCGCGAGCAGGGCTTCCTGCGCGGGGGTGCCGAGCACGAGGGCGGTCGTGTATATTGCCAGCAGGTTGTATGCATTGTGCCTTCCCACCAGGCGGGACCATGTCTCGGTGCCGTCGATTTTGAGGAGCATGCCGTCGAAGCTTTCTTCCATCACCCTGCAGGTGTGGTCCGCGGCCGTCCTGCAGGAGTAGGTGACCACGGCGGCCCTGCAGTTCTGCACCATGACGGCCCCGTTCCTGTCGTCGGCGTTGATTATGGCGCAGGCGTCCTTCCCGAGCGAATCGAAGAAAAGTTTCTTGCAGCGGAGGTACTCCGCAAAGGTCTTGTGGTAGTCCAGGTGGTCGTGTGTGAGATTGGAGAAGATGCCTGCCTTGAATTCGAGGCCGGCGACCCTTTCCTGCTCGAGCCCTATGGAGCTGACCTCCATGAAGCAGTACTGGCATCCGGCGTCCGCCATTTCGGCCAGCAGGGAGTTGATGGTGATGGGATCGGCGGTGGTGTTGGCGGTTTCGCTGCGCCTTGTCCCCACGTAATTGGCAATGGTGCTGAGCAGGCCACATTCGTATCCCAGCGAACGGAACATGTTGTACAGCAGCGTGACCGTCGTGGTCTTCCCGTTGGTGCCGGTTATTCCCACCAGCTGAAGCCTGCCGCTGGGATGGCCGTAGAAATTGTCGGCGCAGAGGGCCAGGGCCCTGCGGGAGGCGTCCACGACGGCGGAAGCTCCGGCCGCCAGGGCGGCATCTATATAATCATGGCCGTCGCCGCTGCACCCTTTCACTGCGATGAAAAGGCTGCCTGGAGCGGCTTTGCGGGAGTCGATGCAGACTGCGTTTATTTCGGTGCCGGGCGTCCCGTGCAGGATGACGGCGCCGGTGTCCTTTATTATTTCGCCCAGTTTCATCTCAGTTCTATGTTGATGGCCGTGCCTCTCGCGGCGACGGCGCCGCCGGAGGGGGTCTGTTTGTAAACCTGTCCCGTGCCGGAGTATCTGCATTTGAAACCGGCGTTCTCCGCAAGGAACAGCGCGTCCTTCAGGCCGAGCCCCTTGAGGGAGGGGACGGGGGCCGTGCTTTCGCCGTCGTCGGAGGGGATTTCGTATGCTACGGACATGTCCGGCACGCTGCCGGTCCTGGTGATGGCCGTCTGCCAGTAGGGCTGGGTGTCGTAAAGGCGATCGACCACTTCCCTCACGGCCCTGGCCGGTATGCCGCCGCCCTGGTACTGGTGCCTCGTGGGCTTGGAATATACGCAGCAGATTACGCTGTACCGGGGAGCTTCCGCGGGGAAGAAACCGACGAATGTGCCCTGGTATTTGCGGCGTCCGGCGGCGTCGGAATACTGCCCGTTCTCGAAAGTGGCGAAGGATGTGCCCGTCTTGCCGGCAACCGTGCATTTGGCGTTCTTCAGGCGCCTTGCCGTGCCTTCCTCGGTCACCGCGACAAGGGCGCGGGTGATGGTGTCGGCGGCAGCCCTGGAGCAGATGCTGGCGTTCAGCACGCCGGGACCGCGCCTGGAGCTCACCGTGCCGGCCTTCTCCACGTCTTCCACCAGATAAGGCTTCATCATGCGTCCTTTGTTGGCTATGCCGTTGTAGAAGGTGAGGATGTGCAGCGGAGTCTCCTCCGTGGAATAGCCGAAACCGACGCTGCCCAGGGTGGTGGCGTTGAGCTCCTTGTTCTTGGGCACCTGCGGGATGGTGGGCGTCAGAAGGCCCTCGAGGTCGAAGTCGAAGGCGTCGCCCAGGCCGAAGGAATAAATCTTCTCTATGAAGTGGCGGGTGCGGTTCCTGTAGTTCTGCACGGCCAGGGTGGACAGCACGTAGTTGCTGGAAATCTTGAATCCGTCGTAGATGCTGATTTCGCTGGTGTGGTGCTCGCGTTCCCAGTCCGGAATGTGTATATCCTGCTTGAGGGAGGTGCCTTTCACCCAGCCGTGGTTGGTGGGGATGGTCTCGTCGAGGCTCTTCACGTAGCCGTCGTCCAGGGCGCAGAGCAGGGTGACGGTCTTGAATACGGAACCCGGCTCGCACTTGCGCCCTATGGCGTGGTTGGTTATCTCCTCGAAGGAGTTGCCCCGCGAAGGGTCGCGCTGGAGGTTGACCATGGCCCTGATGGCCCCGGTCTTGACTTCCATGAGCACCAGGCAGGCGCCTTCTATGTCCGGAAGGGTGTCTATCTGCCTGTGGAGGGCCTGGTCGGCGAGGTTCTGGAAATCTATGTTTATGGTTGTGCGGAGGTCCTTGCCGTCCACCGCCCTGGTATAAGTGCTGTCGAAATCGCGTACGCTGCCGTAATCTGTCTCGCGGAGGTACTCGCGGCCGTCGGTGCCGTGCAGCACGGCGTCGAATTTGCCTTCCAGGCCGATATGTGTCTTGGCTACCGTGCTGCTGTTGTCGCGGACGAAGCCTATGGTCCTGCGGGCGAGCTGCCCGTAAGGGTATTTGCGGATGAACCGCTGCTCCACTATGAGCCCGCCCTTGTTGGAGCCCTCCCTGAAAAGGGGCAGGGCCTGAATTTTTTCGAGCGTGCTGCGATCGACGCGCCTTGCGATGGATATGTATTTGCGGTTGGAGTCGCGTCCGTTCTTGATGGTGGAGTAATACTGGTCGGCCGTCTTTCCGGGAAGCACCTCGGCGAGCCCTTCGGAGAGGCTGCGGGCCTTGCCGAGCCACTCCTGTTCCTTAGCCTTCGCCGATTCGCGGTCGCTGAGCCCTGCGAATTCGGCTTTCCTGACGGTGCAGTCCATGTGCAGGTCGTAAACCGGATAGGACATGGCCAGGAGCCTGCCGTTGCAGTCGATGATGTCGCCGCGGACAGGTTCCAGGGTGCGGGTTTCGCGCCTCGGGGTGAGGGCGGCCTCTATCTTGGGCTCCGGCTTGAAGAACCATTGTATATAGACGAGCTTTCCCACAACGAATACGGAAGCCACGAGCAATGCGAGGTACATTGCCGTCAGGATTGTCGCAATCCGGTCTCTTTTGGGCTCTCCTTTCATTTCTTGAGTATGGTTGCGGGCTGGAGAGGCTCGCCCACGCCGGACCCCGTGGCCTTCAGGCGCTGCTCGACGGAGCCCCTGCGGCTCTTGTCGGCGACTTCGAAGGTCCTGTCGGCGTAGATGATTTCCAGTTCCTCTATCGTCCTGCGGTTCTCCTCCACCTTGTTGAGGGTGCTTTCGACGCCAAGGCTTATGAGTATGAGCATGGCCATGAGGAAGAACACATATACTATATGCACGAAGTACTCGTCCACGCGCAGGCGCATCAGGAACTTCCCGTGCACTATCGCGTCGAGGCTGTTCCTGAAGAATGTGCCGATGTCGGCCACCTTCCATTTGCGCAACCGAGTTTCTTCTTTCATATCTTTTCTGCCACCCTGAGCTTGGCGCTGCGGGCGCGCGTGTTTTCTGCTATTTCGGATTCCTGCGGCAGCACCGGCTTGCGGGTCACGGGCCTGAACGGGGACGCCCCGTTGCCGTAGATGTCCTTCTGCTGCTTTCCGTCGAGGTCGCCGGTTTTCATGAAATTCTTCACCATGCGGTCTTCCAGCGAATGGTAGGTGATGACCGCGAGCCTGCCGCCGCTCTTCAGGGACGCCGCCGCCCCCTGGAGGAATTTTTCAAGGGAGCGCATCTCCCCGTTCACTTCGATGCGCAGCGCCTGGTAAACTTTTGCCAGGAACTTGTGCCCGGCGAAAGACGGCAGGGCCGCCGCAACCGCATTGTCCAGGTCTTCTGTGGTGAGGATGGGAGAGCTCTCCCGGGCGGCCACTATAAGCTGCGCCACCCTGCGCTCTCCCGGCACCTCGCCGTAGAGTCTGAGAATCTTTTCCAACTCGTCTTGCGTATATGAATTGACAATGTCGGCTGCGGTAATGCGGCCCTGCACGTTCATTCGCATGTCGAGCGGGGCGCAGAAGCGGAATGAAAATCCCCTACCTGCAGTATCGAACTGGTGGGACGACACTCCCAGGTCTGCGAGAATGCCGTCCAGGCCCTCCGGGGCAAGCCGGAGGGTGTAGTTGTGGATAAAACGGAAATTGTTGTGGACGAACGTGAAACGCGGGTCCTTTGGGGCGTTGGCCTCAGCGTCGGCATCGCGGTCGAAACCTATCAGGCGGCCTAAGGGGGAAAGGTGCCTCAAAATCTCTTCGCTGTGGCCTCCGCCCCCAAAGGTGGCGTCGGCATATGACCCTGCCGGGTTGACTATCAGTTTCTCTACACTCTCATGCAGCAGAACCGGTTCGTGGTACACTGACATCGGCCTTCTCTCCTATCTTTTGGAGAGGCTTTTGGCTATGGCTATGAATTTTTCCTGCGGGAGTCTGCTGTCTTCAAATTTCTCTTTCGACCAGATTTCCACCATGAAGTCATTGCCCGAAAACACCACCTCTTTGTCAGCACCGATTTCGCTTAGCAACTTGCGCGAAATCATGATTCTTCCCAGTTTGGCATCGGGTTCGACTTCGTCCATCCTGTCGGTGAATGTCCGCCAGAAGGCCTGGTCGTCCGGGTCGAAGAAATTCAGCTTGGAACGGACTTCTCCGCTCCGGCGCTGCCATTCTTCCAGAGTATATACCTCCAGGCAGGGGGAGTAGAGGCTCTTCTTTACGACGAGCTTCATGTCCTCCGGCGGGAGCAAGGCCTTGAACGCCGACGGGAAGACGATTCTTCCCTTGTCGTCGATCCTGGCTGTATATTCTCCGATGAACGAGACCATAATTCATATACGCAAGTACCGCAAATATATGAATAATTTTCCACTTAATTACATTTTTTTACAATTTTTTCCACAAACTTATCAACAAAGGGTTTGAAAGCCGTTTTAAAACGGAAAAAAATAATTTCGGCATACGAATTTTATGTTTCCGGGGGTCCTGTGAATGCCGTATCGGCTATCTTGCGCGGGTTATGAAAATCCGTGAACTGCCACCGGGGGAGAGGCCCCGGGAAAAAATGATGGAAAAGGGGGCTTCCTCGCTGAGCGACGGGGAGCTCCTGGCGATACTGCTCCGCACCGGCAGCAGGGAGGAGAATGTGGTGGACATGGCGAGGCGGCTGCTTCAGCGCTCGGGCGGCAGCCTCACAAGCCTTTACTCACGTTCGCGGGAGGAACTGCAGGAGATACCCGGCATAGGCGCCGACAAGGCCTGCAGCGTGCTTGCGGCAGCCGAGCTCGGAAGGCGTTTCATGCTGGAATACTCGATGCCGGAAAAGCGGACGGTGGTGTCTTCCCGGATGGTATATGACGTCATGCTTCCCATGCTGAAGGGGCTGGACCATGAAGAATGCTGGGTGATGTTCCTTAACAAGTCCTGGTACATGATCGGATATGAGAGGGTTACGACAGGCGCCGGGGATTCCACCTCCTTCGACATCCGGAGGATAGTCAAGCGGGCGCTGGACTGCAAGGCGTTCGCGCTGGCGATAGTGCACAACCACCCTTCGGGCAACCCGCGGCCCAGCACTCCGGACATACGCATAACCGATAACCTGCGCAAGGCGCTGTCCGGGTTCGGCATATCCCTTCTCGACCATGTGATCGTATGTGACGACTGCTACTATTCCTTCGAAGAGAGCTGCTGCTGCGAGGCGTGAGCACGGCGGCGGAAGCTGCCGGAACCGGCTGCGGAGGCGGTGAAAAAAACGAAGCCGGCTAAAAAGCGATTTTTAGCCGGCTTCTGGCAGGAAGGGTGCAATATGGGGCTCGAACCCATGACAACTGGAACCACAATCCAGGACTCTACCAACTGAGCTAATTGCACCGTATTGGGATTGCAAAGGTACAAAAATATTTTAAGCGAACAAGATTAAAAATGTGTATATTTGTAAAATTTCTGGAATATGGCACGCGAAATAAAATTCTCCCTCGTGTACAGGGACATGTGGCAGTCCTCCGGCAAATACCAGCCCCGGGTGGATCAATTGGAAAGGGTGGCTCCGGCCATCATAGACATGGGTTGCTTCGACCGCGTCGAGACCAACGGCGGGGCGTTCGAGCAGGTGAATCTGCTCTACGGCGAGAACCCGAACGTTTCCGTCCGCAAGTGGACGGCCCCGTTCCACAAGGCGGGAATCCAGACGCATATGCTGGAAAGGGGGCTCAACGCCCTCAGGATGTATCCGGTGCCGGCCGACGTCCGCGAACTCATGTTCAAGGTGAAGAAGGCCCAGGGAACGGACATATCGCGCAGTTTCTGCGGCCTCAACGACCACCGCAACCTCAAGCTCAGCGTGGAATACGCAAAGAAGGCCGGCATGATTTCCCAGGCGGCGCTCTCGATCACCGAATCCCCCGTGCACACGATTGAATATTACATGGGTGTGGTTGACAAGCTCGTGGAGTACGGCACCGATGAAATCTGCCTGAAGGACATGGCCGGCGTGGGCCGTCCCACCTCGCTCGGCCGGCTGGTGCATGACATCAAGAAGAAATATCCCCACATCAAGATACAGTACCACGGGCATACGGGCCCCGGATTTTCTCCGGCAAGCATGCTGGAGGTGGCCCGTGCGGGCGCGGACTATCTCGACGTGGCGGTCGAACCCCTCAGCTGGGGCAAGGTGCATCCGGACATCATAACCATGCGTGAAATGATGAAGGCGGACGGTTTCCTCGTGAAAGACCTCAACATGGACGCCTACATGGAGGTCCGCGCCCTCACCCAGGAGTTCATCGACGATTTCCTGGGCTACTGGATCAATCCGGCCAACAAGGTCATGACGTCCCTGCTGGTGGGCTGCGGCCTTCCCGGCGGCATGATGGGATCCATGATGGCGGACCTCAAGCCCTTCCTCGGTGCGGTGAATGCCGCGCAGCGCATGAACGGCAAGCCGGAAATGACCCTGGACACCCTGATGGTCAAGCTGTTCGAAGAGGTGCAGTACGTATGGCCCAAGCTTGGGTATCCCCCTCTTGTCACCCCGTTCAGCCAGTATGTCAAGAACACCGCCCTCATGAACCTGCTCGACACCCTGAAGGGAAAGCCGCGCTGGAGCTCGATAGACAAGGACACCTGGGGAATGATTCTGGGCAAGTGCGGCCAGCTTCCCGGCCCTCTCGCTCCCGAAATCGTGGAGCTCGCCAGGCAGAAAGGCATGGAGTTCTACACGGGCAACCCGCAGGACATGTATCCGGACGAACTCCCCAAGTTCCGCCAGATGATGAAGGACGAAGGGTGGGATACCGGCCGGGACGACGAAGAGCTGTTCGAGCTCGCCATGCACGAACGTCAGTACCGCGACTACAAGTCCGGTATCGCGAAGGAGCGCTTCAACAAGGAGCTGGAGGATTACAGGGCCAAGGCCGGCGCCCCCATAATAGTCAGGCGCCCCGTGGTTGAAATGCCGGAATTCTCCGTAGAGGAATACGCCTCCAAATATCCCCACGCCGTTCCCGTACAGGCTCCCGTCAAGGGACAGCTCCTCTGGGAGGTGGACGTGGACGACGATTCCAGGGCTCCTGTCGCCGGCACGAAGGTGGAGGCCGGCAAGGCCATGGGTTACGTGCAGACATACTATGGCAGGGAAGAGATCCTTCCTGCGATCGACGGCCGCGTGGTAGCCGTCGTGGGCAGGCAGGGAAAGAACGTCGTGAAGGGTGAAATCATAGCCTTTATCCAGTAGGCCATGAACGGATCCGCATATTCTCCGTCTCCGGGCCGCTATGACGGGTGCATGGCATACCGCCGCTGCGGGAGCAGCGGGGTGCTCCTTCCCGAAATATCCCTCGGTCTCTGGCATAATTTCGGCACCGCCGTTCCGTTCTCCAATGCCATGGAAACGGTTCATGCCGCCTTCGACAACGGCATTACCCACTTCGATCTCGCAAACAATTACGGCCCGCCTCCCGGCAGCGCCGAAGAAACATTCGGGCGCATAATCCGCAGGTCTCTGGCTCCTTACCGGGATGAACTTTTCATTTCCAGCAAGGCCGGATACGACATGTGGCAGGGCCCGTACGGCAACTGGGGTTCCCGCAAGTATTTGACAGCCAGTCTGGACCAGAGCCTGAAACGCATGAATCTGGACTACGTGGACGTATTCTACTCCCATCGCTACGATCCGCAGACCCCTCTCGAAGAAACCATGCAGGCGCTGGTGGATGCCGTGCGCCAGGGGAAGGCCCTCTACGCCGGTATCTCCAATTATCCCAGGGAAGCCGCCGCAAGGGCGTTCAAGTATCTCTCTGAGCACGACACCCCATGCCTTCTCTATCAGGGCAGGTTCAACATCTTCGACCGCGGCGGCAGGGTGGACGACCCTTCGCTTATACAGTTTGCAGCGGAGAACGGCGTGGGATTCATCGCCTTCTCCCCGCTGGACCAGGGGCTTCTCACGGACCGTTACCTGAACGGGATACCCGCCGGTTCCAGGATGTCGGAAGGGGGTTCCCTCAAAGAGTCGGCGCTCACGGCGGAGAAGCTGTCGCAAATAAGGGCGCTGAACGAGCTGGCCGCCTCCCGCGGGCAGTCCCTCGCCGAAATGTCACTCGCCTGGATACTTTCCCGCAGGCAAGTCACCAGCGTCATAGTGGGGGCGAGCTCCGCCGCACAGCTCCGGAAGAACCTGGGGGCGCTTTCCAGCCCGCCCTTCACGGAGGAAGAGCTGCGCCGCATAGACGAAATATGCTCTTCTACGCCAACTTGCAGATGAGCGTGGCCTGGGTGCAGTCCAGCACCCTCACCATTATATATTCGCCCGGATGGTGCAGGGTATCCGGCCAGACGCACATCTTGTTCGTTCCGGTGCGGCCGCAGAGTTCGGCCGCATTCTTTTTTGACGGGCCTTCCACCAGCACTTCGAAGGTCTTGCCGACGTCGCGCCTGTTGCTCTCGAGGGAGAGCCGGTTCTGGAGGGCTATCAGCCTTTCCAGCCTGGCGGTCTTCTCCGCGGGCGGCACGTCGTCCGGATAGCTCCTGGCGGCAAGAGTCCCCGGGCGTTCCGAGTAGTTGAACATGAACGCGCTGTCATAGCCCACTTCCTCGAAGATGGAGAGCGTGTCCTCGAATTCTTCCGCGGTCTCGGAGCAGAATCCGACTATCGCATCGGTGGTAAGGCCGCAGTCCGGCATGACGGAACGTATCTTCCTCACCCTTTCCAGATACCATTCGCGGTCGTAGCGGCGGCGCATCTTTTCGAGTATGCGGTCGTTCCCGCTCTGCACCGGCAGATGTATGTGGCGGCAGATGTTGGGATACTGCGCCATGGTGTAAACGAGGCTGTCGGAAATGTCCTTGGGGTGGGAGGTGGAGAACCTTACCCTGAGCTGCGGGGAAACTTCCGCCACTTTTGCCAGGAGCTGTGCGAAATCCACGTCTTCGAAGAGATAGGAATCCACGTTCTGCCCCAGGAGCGTAACCTCCCTGTAACCGGAGGCGAAGCAGTCGCAGGCTTCCCGCACTATGGTGCGCCAGTCCCTGCTGCGTTCCGCGCCGCGGGTATAGGGCACCACGCAGTAGGAGCATACGTTGTTGCACCCGCGCATGATGCTGATGAAGGCCGAAACCCCGTTCTTGTCCACCCGCACCGGGGAAATGTCCCCGTAGGTCTCTTCCCGGGACAGCTCCACGTTTATCTGCGGATGCCCTTCGGAGGCCGCTTCCAGCAGGGCCGGGAGGCTGCGGTAGGCGTCCGGGCCGGCTACTATGTCCACCTTGCCGCTGTCCAGCAGGGCGTCCTTGAGGCGCTCCGCCATGCAGCCGAGTATGCCGACCGTCACTCCCGGGCGGCTTTTCTTCTGCTGCGCAAACTGGTCTATCCTGCCCCGGATGCGCTGCTCGGCGTTGTCGCGTATCGAGCAGGTGTTGGCCATTATGACGTCGGCTTCGCCGATTTCTTCGGTGCGCGCGTATCCTGCCGCTCCCAGGATGGAGAAAACCACTTCCGTGTCGTTCACGTTCATCTGGCAGCCGTAGGTTTCTATATATACCTTTTTCATCTCAGCGGCAAAGATAGATATTTTTAGTATCTTTGCAGAACCAGGACAATGAGAAAAACGCTTGGATACATATTGCTGCTGGCCGTAGCCGCCCTCTGCCTGTGCGGATGCGCAGACAAGTTCCGGCAGGTGCGGATAACTTCCGCCGGAGTGGAATCCGTCACGCCCGACGGCCTGAGAAGCTTCAGCGCCGTCGTTTCCCTCGGCGTGGACAACCCTGCCGCCGCCTTCACCCTGAAGGATCTTAGGGCGGACGTCATGTACGACAGCGTGGCCGTGATGCATCTTGCCGCGGACGTCCTGGCTGTGGAAGGCCGCACGGAAAAGGTTTACACCCTGCCCGTGGCCGGCACCCTCGCTTCCGGCATGAACGTTCTCCAGCTGCTCGACCTGGCGGGGCGGTCCAGCCTGGACGAATATTCGCTTCGCATAAGGGCGCGGGCGGTGGTTGCAGGAGTTGGCAAGGATTTGGCATATGACGACATACCGTTGACAGGCATCCTCGGAAACAAGCAATGAAAAAGACATTCACCATATTGGCGGCGCTGCTCGCGGCGGTATTCTGCGCAAGCGCCCAGACGGCCCCGGAAGGGTACGAGTGGGCAGATTCGCTGGTGTTCATCCCGCTGTCGAGCGTGGACTCCACCCTGGCCGGGAAGAGCATTTTCAACGTGCTTCCCGACAATGTTAAAATCGAGCAGAGCGGCGCGGTGCGGACCGCCGTGGAGGGCATGGCGCGCAACGGAGGGAACCAGACCATGAGCGGCTACCGCATCCGCATCTTCTTCGACAACAGCAGGACTGCGCGCGGGGACAGCGAAGCCGCCCTCTACCGCTTCAAGGTGGCCCATCCGGGAACTCCCGCATACCGCACTTTCACAAGCCCTTACTTCAAGGTCACGGTAGGGGACTACCGCAACAAGTCGGAGGCCCTCGAGGCGCTTTACGAAATCAAGGGCAGTTTCCCCTCCGCTTTCATCGTAAAGGAAAAATTCCAGTATCCGCAGCTGGAGAACACCGCCTCCTTCAAGGTGGACACGCTCCGTTACCTGCGCCGCAAACAATAAAGCAAATGCAGAAACAGGGACTGGAACTCAAACAGACGCAGCGGCTTTCCCCGCTCCAGATTCAGACCATAAAGCTCATTGAGCTGCCGGTGCAGGAGCTGGAGCAGAAAATCCGCAGCGAGCTCGAAGAAAACCCTGTGCTGGACGACGGCCCGGACCCGAACCGCGAGGGCGGCGACGAGGAATCGCCGAAGGACGTGTCCATAGACGAAATAAAGGAAGACGACTACATGCCTTCCTACCGCACCCGCGTGAACAACTGGGGCAAGGACCCGCGTCCGGAGTACAACACTTTCTCCGTGAGGGAAAGTTTCACCCAGAGCCTGGTGGACCAGCTCGGCTACAGGAGCCTCGACCCGCGCCGGAGGCAGATAGGCGAATTCATAATCGGCAGCCTGGATTCGGACGGATACCTGCGCCGTGACATCGATTCGCTGGTGGACGACCTGGCATTCCGCGCCGGAATAGACGCCTCTCCCGAAGAAGTCCTGGAAATGCTGGCCATAGTGCAGGAATTCGAGCCTGCCGGAGTCGGCGCCAGGGACCTGCGCGAATGCCTTCTGCTCCAGCTCAAGGCCGAGAAGCAGACCCCCGACGTCATCTGCGCGGAGAGGATACTCACGGAGCAGTTCGACGAGTTCACCAACAAGCACTTCCAGAAGATAATGTCGCGAATGGGCATTTCGGAGGCGCAGCTCAAGGGGGCGATGTCCAAAATAGTCCGCCTCAACCCGGCTCCCGGGGGGCAGGTGGACGATTCATATTCCGACCAGGCACAGCAGATAGTGCCGGATTTCGTGCTCGACGAGAAAGACGGCGAACTGTCTTTTTCAATGCCCCGTTTTTCCATTCCCGAAATCCGGGTGAACCGCAAATATGCCGACCTGCTGGAGAACGCGAAGGGCTCCGGGCAGAAGGCGGAAAAGGAAGCTGCCGCCTTCGTCCGCCAGAAGCTGGATTCCGCGAAGTGGTTCGTGGAGGCGCTCAAACAGCGCCAGAACACTTTGCAGCGCACCATGCAGGCCATCCTGGACTACCAGCACGACTATTTCCTGGACGGTGACGAAAGTCATCTCAAGCCCATGGTGCTCAAGGATATAGCAGAAAAGACGGGCTTCGACATCAGCACCATCTCCCGCGTGGTGAACAGCAAATACATAGAAACCCATTTCGGGATTTTCCCGCTCAAGTATTTCTTCTCCGAAGGCATGGAAAACAAGGAAGGGGAGGAGGTGTCCACGCGCGAGCTCAAGAAGGCCCTCCAGGAATGCGTGGACGCCGAAGACAAGAAAAAGCCGCTCACCGACGAGCAGCTTGTGGAGGAAATGGGCAGGAAAGGGTATAAAGTCGCCCGCAGGACCATAGCCAAGTACCGCGGGCAGCTTGGAATTCCGCTTGCGCGCTGGCGCAAGGAACTTTAAGCGTATCAGTCAAGTTTGGCTCCGTATGCCAGGTCGCCTGCATCTCCCAGTCCGGGGACGATGTAGTAGTGGCTCGTGAGCTCTTCGTCTATGGCGGCGGTCCAGAGGGTGCTTTCCCTGGGGAAACTCTTCTTCACCTGTTCGACGGCGTATGCGCTGGCGATGGGGCATACAAGATGGACGTGCAAAGGCGCGCCGGCCTTTTCCGTGAGCAGGTTGTAGCCGCTGATCAGGGAGGAGCCGGTGGCTAGCATGGTGTCCGCGAGTATGAGCACCTTGCCTTCCAGGGGAGGCGTGGTGCAATATTCGGCGTTCACAACGAAATCGTGCCCCTTTTCATATTTGCGGTAGGCCGCTATGAAGGCGTTTTCCGCTTCGTCGAAATAGGAGAGTATGCCCTCGTGGAGCGGAAGACCGGCGCGGAGCACCGTGGAAACCACGACCTTCGAACTGTACTGCTGCATGTGGGCGATGCCCAGAGGCGTAATAACGTCCTTCGGTGCATAGTCCAGGGTCTTGCTGATTTCGTAGGCGAAAATCTGGCCCAGCCGGTGAAGGTTGTTGCGGAAGAGGAGACTGTTTTTCTGGAATTGCTTGTCGCGCATCTGCGCCACGAAAGTGTTGAGAACGGAGTTGCTTTCGCCGAGGTTGTGGATTTGCATTTTTCGAACGGTTTATTCGAAAGGCAAAGATATGAATTTATTTTGGAAAATCTAGCGGGACGAACCCCTGGGATGGCAGACTACCTGCACGTCTATGTCCTCCACGGTGTATCCGCGGAAACGGTGCTGTCTGAGGGCGGTCCTGATGGTTTCCTGCACTATGCTCTCCGGCAGATTCTTGTAAACGCCGTTTTTGCGGTCGTATAAATGTGCGTGGGCATAGTTGCAGACGTCGAAATAACGGCGGTTGTCGGCGCTCATGCGGTAAGAGTATATGCCCGCGGTGGCCATCTGCAGCAGCACGTTGTATATGGACGACACGGAGGCGGCGGAATCGTTTTCCTTCTGCAGCCACGCGGCGATGTCCTCGGCGCACGCATGCTCCAGGGCCATCATGGCCCTGTGCACGGCGAGCCTGGTCTCGGTTACGCGCAGCCCGCGGCTTTTCAGCATGGCACGGAATTTCTGTTCGTCTGGTATGGTCTTTGCCCGTCTCATACAACTGTGCAAATATCATCAAAAATTAATATCTTTGCAAACTTATGGAACCAGTCAAATGCCTTATAATAGGTGGAGGCCCCGCAGGTTATACGGCGGCCATCTACGCAAGCCGAGCCGCCCTCGACCCGGTGCTGCTGGAAGGTCCCCAGCCCGGAGGCCAGCTCACCACCACCACCGTGGTGGAGAATTTTCCCGGTTTCCCCTCCGGAGTGGACGCATATGAACTTATGTCGGGAATGCGCGAACAGGCCCGCAGGCTCGGCGCCGACATCCGCGGCTCCATAGCCGTCAGGGCGGACCTTTCGGCACGTCCCTTCCGGATCGTTGCCGACGACGGCAGGGAATACGGGGCGGACAGCCTCATCATCGCCACCGGGGCCAGCGCCAAATATCTCGGGCTGCCGTCCGAGGCCCGTTTCCGCGGCAACGGAGTAAGCGCCTGCGCCACCTGTGACGGCTATTTCTTCCGCAAGAAAGTCACTGCCGTAGTGGGCGGAGGCGACACCGCGTGCGAAGAAGCCTCATATCTCGCCGGCCTGTGCAGCAAGGTATATATGATTGTGCGCAGGGATGTGCTGCGCGCTTCCGAGGCTTCGGCCAGGCGCGTCCTCGAAAATCCCAAGATAGAAATCCTCTGGAAGTGCAACACCAGGGAAGTCCTCGGGGATGAAAACGGCGTGAACGGCGTACGGCTGGTGCGCTCCGACGGCACCGAATTCGACCTTCCCATAGACGGTTTCTTCCTGGCCATAGGCCATCATCCCAACTCCGACCTCTTCAAGGAATGGGTGGAAACGGACGGGCAGGGCTATATCCGTACGGACGGCTGTTCCAGCGCCACCAATGTTCCCGGCGTTTTCGCCGCCGGAGATGTCCAGGACCCGCATTACCGTCAGGCGGTGAATGCCGCTGCCAGCGGGTGCAGGGCCGCCCTGGACGCCGAAAAATTCCTTAAGCAATGAAAAAGACCTTAGTCACAGCCCTGGTCGTGCTGACGGCCCTGACCGCCTGCAAGAGCCAGTACGAAGCCCTCCGGGAAAGCAACGACGTGGATGCGAAGTATGCGGCCGCCTTTGATTATTTCAACCAGGGAAAGTATTCCAAGGCGGCGGACCTGTTCGAAAGCATGGCCGTGCTCACCAACGGCACCGCCAGGGACGACACGGTGCACTACTACTGGGGCCTGAGCAATTACCGCAACTCCGATTACTACACCGCGGAGACCAACTTCAAGACCTTCCTCTCCAAATTCCCGCGCAGCCCGTTTGCGGAAAGCGCGGAATTCCTGCGCGTGGACTGCCTGTACAAGGCCACCTACCGCTGGGAGCTGGACCAGACTCCCACCTACACGGCCCTGGCCGCAATTCACGAGTACCGTCTCAACCATCCGGGGACCGTGCATGCCGCGGCCTGCGAGCGCATGCTGGAAGACCTGAACGGCCGTCTGGACAAGAAGGCGTTCGAGAACGCCAGGATTTACTACACCATGGAGGACTACCTTGCCGCCCGCGTCGCGCTGCGCAACGTGCTCAAGGAAGATGCCGACAACATTTACCGGGAAGACATCCTCTACTACACCGCCATGGCTTCCTACAAGTATGCCGACATGTCCGTCCGCGCAAGGCAGCACGAGCGCTTCCTGGTGTTCCAGGACGATTACTTCAATTTCATCGGCGAATATCCCGATTCGGAATACCGCAGGGAGCTGGACCGCCTCTACGAAAAGGCGAAAGAAAAATAATGAAACTTTATGCGGCGCATGCTGCGTAATATCAGTATGGAAAACAAGAAAGTACCCACCAACACCATCACCCGGGACATAAAGTATCTCGCGGAACCCACAGGCAACATCTACGAAACGGTAGTGATACTGAGCAAGAGGGCCAACCAGATCGCCCTTGCCGAAAAGAAGGAACTCAGCCGCAAACTCGAGGACTTCAAGAACGAGCGCGACACCAAGGACGAAGTCTTCGAAAACAAGGAACAGATAGAAATCTCCAAGTATTACGAGCGCCAGCCCAAGCCGGATCTCGTAGCCATTTCCGAATTTGAGGACGGCGAGCTTTATTACAAGGTGGCCAACAACGAGGACATCGTCAAGTAGCGCCTTCCCTTGCTGGACTCCCTGCACATACGGAACTACGTGCTGATAGACTCTCTGGACGTTTCATTCCCGGAGGGTCTAAGCATTATTACCGGTCAGACCGGGGCCGGGAAGAGCATCCTTCTGGGTGCCCTGCAACTGCTGCTCGGGGGCAAGGCGGAGGCCACGTGCATCTCTTCCGGAAAGGATTCGTGCGTGGTGGAAGGGGAGTTCTCCCTTCCGGACGACAGTCTGCGCCCGTTCCTCGAAGAAAGCGGGGTGGAGTGGTCGGAAGACCGCAGCCTCGTGGTAAGGCGGGTGATTTATTCCACCGGCCGTTCCCGTTCGTTCATGAACGACTCTCCGGTGCCGGTAGGGGTGCTCTCGGAATGTTCGTCCCGTCTGGTGGACATCCATTCCCAGCACAACAACCTGATTCTCACGGATAAGCGTTACCAGTTGCGCATGCTGGACCATTTCGCCGGCAACGAAAGCCTGCTTGCGGAATGCAGGGGCGTGTGGGGCGCTCTCCGGAGCAAAACCGCGGAACTGGAGGAGACGGAGAGGAAACTTTCGCAGCTGCGTTCCGAGCAGGAATACAATGAAGCCCGGTGGAAGCAGCTTGACGGGGCGCATCTCGTGCCCGGGGAGCTGGAGGAGCTGGAGGCCGAGCATAAGCGTCTGGCCAATGCCGGGGAAATAAAGATGAACATGGAGGGCGCCCTGGCCGCATTTGAACTTCCCGGCGAGCGCTCCATCGCAGCGTCCCTCAAGGAGGCAGGCCGCCTGCTGGGCAAAACGGGGGAGTATCTTCCCGAGGCGGAAGAGCTCTCGGCGCGCCTCGACTCGGCCCGCATAGAGCTGGAAGACATTCGGGAGAGTATTTCCAGGGCATCCTCCGGGGTGGTGGTTTCGGAAGGGAGACTGCAGTCCGTGGAGGATCGCATGGGCCTTGTTTACGGTCTGTTGCAGAAGTTCGGGTGCCGCACGGTTGAGGAGCTTGCCTCTCTCCGTGACGAGTACGCTGCCAAAGTGTCCGGTTCCGCCGGACTGCAGGACGCCCTGGACTCCCTTGCAGCGGAAATATCCTCGCTGGAAAAGAAGCATGCATCCCTTTGCTCGGCGCTTCACGCGTCGCGGGAACGCTCTGCTCCCGTATTCGCGAAACAGGTGGAGGACCAGCTCCGCTATCTGGAACTGGACCGTGCCGTATTCAGGGTTGAACTTCCGGAAGCGGAAACCGGCCCGCGGGGGAGCGACGGAATCCTTTTCCTGTTCTCCAGCACCGGAGCGGCTCCCGCGGACGTCGCCAGATGCGCCTCCGGCGGAGAGATATCCCGCATAATGCTTTGTCTCAAGGCCCGGATGGCCCGTTTCGCCGGCATGCCCACCATGATCTTCGATGAAATAGACACCGGCGTGTCGGGGAGCGCGGCGGACAAGATGGGACGCATGATATGTGAAATGGGGAAGGACATGCAGGTCCTCGCCATTACTCACCTTCCGCAGGTGGCGGCAAGGGGGAACGCCCATTTCGTTGTGGAGAAGTCGGGTGATGCCAGCAGCATCCGCAGGGTGGAAGGGGAGGAACGTGTAACGGAACTGGCGCGTCTGCTTTCGGGCGCCGAGATAACTCCGGAAGCCATGGCGAACGCCCGCTCCCTGCTTTCGTGAGCTTGACAAAAAGTCGCTGGCAGAGGATTTGCTTCAACTTGGTTCAGAAAGACAATTAAACGCTATCATGGCAAAAGAAGATAAAAAGAAGGAACAGAAGCAGGCCGGGGTAAACGGGGAGCCTGCCAAGGAGCAGCCCGTCAAGGAACAGCCTGCAAAGGAACAGCCTGCAAAGGAAGAAAAGAAAAGGCAGTCCAAGGAAGCGGAACTTCAGGACAAGGTGATGGAGCTGACTGACAAATTGTCGGCCGAGCATAACGATTACCTGCGGCTGATGGCCGAGTTCGAGACTTTCCGCCGCCGCAGCGCGGAGGAGCGCCTGGACCTTGTGTCCACCGCGTCGGCCGATACCATAAAGGGCCTCCTGCCCGTGTTGGACGACTGCGAGAGGGCTATGGCCCTGCTCGAGAAATCCTCGGACGAAGCCGCGAAGGAAGGCACTTCCCTCATCTATAACAAGCTCATGTCTTATCTCAAGACCAAAGGTCTGGAGGTGATAGACGCCAGGGGCAAGAAATTCGACATCGATTTCCACGAGGCGGTGGCGCAGATTCCTTCTCCTTCGGAAGACTGTAAAGGAACGGTTCTGGACGTGGTTCAGACAGGATATACCCTGGCCGGCAAGGTCATCCGTTATGCCAAGGTGGTCGTAGGAGCATAAACTATGGCAGAAAAAAGAGATTATTATGAAGTCCTTGGCATTCAGAAGGGTGCTTCCGACGATGACATAAAGCAGGCGTACCGCAAGGCGGCCCTCAAGTGGCATCCCGACCGCTGGGTGTCCGGCACCGACGCCGAGAAAAAGAACGCGGAGGAGAAGTTCAAGGAAGCTTCCGAGGCGTACAGCGTGCTGAGCGATCCGCAAAAGCGCGCCAAGTACGACCAGTTCGGCTTCGCCGGAGTGGACCAGGGCGCCGCGCAGGACTGGAGCCAGGGCTTCGGCAGCCTGGACGACATCCTCAAGAACCTATTCGGGGGGGCGTTCAGTTTCGGCAACGGCGGCAGCGGCTTCGGATTCGATTTCGGCGGCTTCGGGGGAAGCTCTTCCTCCTCACAGAACAGGGTTCTGCGCGGGCGCGACATCCGTACACGTGTAGGTCTCACCCTTGAGGAGATTTACTCCGGCTGCACCAAGGAGGTTTCAATAGAACGGAACCGGCCCTGCGCCGAATGCGGCGGGCGCGGTGCCAAGAACGCCTCCGACGTCAAGACCTGCCCCGACTGCAACGGCAGCGGACAGGTCCAGCGCGTAGTGAATTCACTTTTCGGACGTACCGTCAGCTATTCTACCTGCCCGCGTTGCAGCGGCGAAGGGAAAGTGGTGGGCAATCCATGCCGGAAATGCGGAGGAAGCGGCCTTGAGCGCAAGCGCGAGACGGTGAGCGTGCGCATCCCCGCCGGCGTCGAGGACGGCATGCAGATAACGGTGCGCGGCGAAGGTCACAGCGCGCCCCGGGGAGGCGAGAACGGAGACCTGCTGGTAGTCGTGAGCGAACAGCCGCACAACCAGCTCAAGAGGGACGGCAGCAACCTTTTCTACACCAGGGTGATATCCGTTACGGATGCAATTCTGGGCACTACCATAAGTGTTCCCGCGCTCGGAGGGGCCCAGAGCCTGAAGGTGGATCCCGGCACCCAGTCGGGCACTGTCGTGCGGCTGCGCGGCAAGGGACTTCCCGGCGTCAACAGCTACGGAAATGGCGATCTGTACGTAAAGATTCTGGTATGGATTCCGCGCAAGCTGCGCGGCTCCGACAAGGAAGCGGTGGAAAAACTGGCCGCATCGGCAGCGGTGAAGCCAGATCCCTCAAGAGACGACAAGCAGTTGTTCGAAAAAGAAAGCCAATATTTTTGATTTGGCGCTTGCAGGGTAAAAAATTATTTTTAACTTTGCGGTCCCAAAAGAAAAGCAGCCTCTCTCTTTACGGTAAAGTGACGCTGCGAGGCGAAAAGATTTAAAGGTTTATGGATTTACTTAAAGTAGCAGAGCAGTCGTTCGTCAACGAGAACGTCGCAAAGTATCCCGAATTCAAGGCGGGCGACACCATCACCGTTTCCTGCCGTATCAAGGAAGGCGACAAGTTCCGTCTGCAGGACTTCCGCGGAGTTGTCATACAAATAAGCGGCGCAACGCCCCTCACCCGCACTTTCACCGTGCGCAAGGTTACCGGCGGCATCGGAGTCGAGAGGATTTTCCCCTTCCAGTCTCCCGCCATCGACAGCATCACTGTCAACAAGGTAGGCAAGGTTCGTCGTGCACGCATATTCTATCTCCGCAAGCTGGCAGGCAAGAAGGCTCGTATCAAGGAGAAGAGCCTCGGAAACAAGGCCTCCGCGGCAAAGTAATCCGGCATGGCCGGAACCCGGCTCCTTAGCTCAATTGAATAGAGCAGCTGACTACGGATCAGCAGGTTGCAGGTTTGAGTCCTGCAGGAGTCACAAGGGACACCCCTTCGAGAGCATCTCGGAGGGGTGTTTTGTCTGTCCTGGTGACGCTACAGGTCCAGTTGATTAGCAGAGTGTAAGCATTTTAAGCCTTTTTTGAGTATACAGGTCCAGTGGCATGACAGGGTAGCGTCATGAGATTATATAAACCCGGTCTTGTCGGCGAGGGAGAGCATTTCGGGGGTGGATTTCACGTTCATCTTGGCGAAAATCCTCTGCTTGTGATTCTTTACGGTATTTACGCTGAGATAGAGCTTTTCGGCAATCTGCGTGTTGGAAAGGCCGTCCCGGCAGCAGCGGACGATTTCCATCTCGCGGTCCGTGAGGCCGAATTCCTTTGCCACCTCCCTGCGGCCGCGGAGGATGCTGATGAAGTAGTCTGAGAGTTCCCTTGCGGCGGAGGGGTTGTCGGCAAACAGTTCGTTGCAATAATTGCGTATCCCGTCCTCGTCCATTTCGGTCATCTTCCCGGCTATTCTTTTGATTTCTCTGGGCGAGGCGGGGCTGGTGAACTCCCTGGATATCAGCTTGAGCAGCTGCTCCTTGGTGTCATTGGCCTCGGAAAGCTCCTTTTTCCTGGCATTGAGCCGGCGGTTCATGACAATGAACATGATGATGCCTGCTATGAGTATCGCCAGAAGGATGACAAGGATTATTATTGTCCCCCTGTAGGCGCTGACGCGCTGCTGGAGGAGATTGGCCCGGTAGCGGGATTCCATTTCCTGAAGCATGGAGTCCGAGCGCTGCCGCATGTAGTGCTGGGTGGCGTTCATGCACTGCTGGTGTGCCTCCACGGAGCGCGGCACGTCCCCTGCGCTTGCCCAAAGGCTCACGAGGTGGTCGTAGGCCTGGCTGCGCATGAGGTAATTGTCCTCGTCGGCGTTTTCGATGACCTGCAGGCAGGTGGATATGGCCTCTTCCGTCCGTCCTCCCTGGCGAAGGTAGCGCATGCGGTAGGGAAGCGCCTTCGCTTCATAGTCTGCAATGCCGGCCGCAACGGCAACGGAATCGCCCCTGGAGAGCGCCTCTCCGGCCTTGCGGTAGATTTCCGGGTCGAGGGGCGTGTTGAAGCGGTTCATGTTCACGTACAGCTGGGAGATGTTGTAATGGATATCCACCTGCCGGGACATGCTTTCTCCGCTGAGCCCGAGCGCCTCCGCAAAATAGCGCAGCCCTTCCTCGTCCCGGGGATTGCTTCCGTCGATGTTGCCGTAGGCGCAAAGTTTCCCCTTGTTTATGAGGGCGTCGGCAAGGAGGGTGTCGTTCTTCTCCTGGCGGGCAAGTGCCTCCGCCTCGCAGGCATGGTCCCAGGCCTGGGCGTCGCGCCAGGTCATGATGTCGATGGTGGAGAGCTGGGTGAGGGCCTCCGCCTTGAGGGAGGTGTAACCGGACTTGTCGGCCTCTTCCAGCGCCTTCAGGGCATATTCCGCAGCCTTCTCCCAGTTCTGGTCCTTGGCCCAGAAGCGGGACAGCGAGAGGTTCTCCTCCTGAGGCGACAGCATCACGGCCGCCATGATCAATAGCACTTTCATGCCTTAAAGATAAGCATTTTTCCCGATTGCCGCCTCACGTGCCATTAGTACTAAAGTATCATTTAACTACCCCCCCCCTCAATTGGTTGGATGGTACTAAAAGCCTTATTCCCTTTTTTGTTTACTTTGCGCGTTACCGTGAACAACCAATATAATTTCAAATACAAATTTTATGAAAAAAATTGAAAAGAAAGAGGAGTTGTACATCACTCCTGAGGTTTCCGTAATCGAAATCGCGACGGAAGCCATCATCTGCACAAGCGATCCCGGCGACATCCCGGGAGATCTCGGATCCGGCGGCTGGATTTAATGTTCAACGGTAAAAAAGGAAGAATTATGAAAAAGATTGTCATTATACTCGCAGCGCTCGCCATGGCGGCCACTGCCTGCAACAAGGCGGAGGAGATTTCCGCTCCCGACTATTCCAACGTTCCCGTGAAGGTCTCCCTGAGCCTTCCTCAGAGCGTGGACACCAAGTCCAACTTCACTTTCACGGACTCCGGCAATCCCATTGGAGGTTTCAATGTGACCTGGGCAGAAAGTGATGCTATATCTCTGTGTCTGTGGCAGACCGATACGCCGGACAACTCGTACAATAATTCTAATCAGCTAGTACTCACTTACTATCTTCCTGCTGCCGCGGAAGGCCTTGACACCTACGACCTTTCATCTGTCATCGGTACCATTGACCTCAGCAGCTTTGATTCAGAGAAGAAAATCAAGTATGTAATTGCAAAGGGTGGTGTGAACAGCTATTGGAAGACGCTCTCGTTCAACAACGGAGTACCCTACATATCTCCTTCTGCCGATTTAAAAAGCCAGTTGGGGGGAATTGGGATGCTTGCCTGCACCGCAGAGCAGGAAGTTGCTTTCCCTAGCGGAAGCGATCCCCTCGAGCTCAAGGGCAAGCTGAATTGGGTGACTTCGGCACTTGCCATACAGTTTGACGTGCAGGAGTCCGCGAAGGATATTCTTTACGCGAAGGATTCGTATTTTGTGGTTCAGTTCTCCGGGTCTTATGACCAGTTTATTAATAATTTCTATCCCAGCAACATGGAGAGATGGTACGGTGCATCGTCTCACAGAGCCATGGTCATCTACGCCTCTTCAACTTTCAAGCTTGGAGACGTGCTGGATGCCAGAAACTGCCGTTATGGCGCCATACCGGCAGACGGGCTGTTCTACACTGGATCTACGCAAAAACTTGCCGGAAGCAAGCTTCAGGTGCGCTATACCGTTGACGGCGGATCGGATACTACGGTTGATGTCACAGACGGCACCATAGGCGGCGCCGTGAGCATCGATGCGGGCAAGGTGTACGGCATAAGGATTCGCGTCACCGACAGCGACTCCGACGGCGTTCCCGAATTCACGAAATACTGATAAGCAGACAGACCGGCCAAAGCCCATTTGAAAGCGAGCCGATTCCTTGCAGAATCTCTGTAGGAGTCACTTCAAACACCCCTTCGAGAGCATCCCGGAGGGGTGTTTTATCTGTTATGGTGCCGCTACAGGTCCAGTTGACTGGCAGAGTGTAAGCATTTTAAGCCTTTTTTGAGTATACAGGTCCAGTGGCATGACAGGGTAGCGCCCGTGGAGGATGCTGATCATCAGGCAACACTCTTGTCGGAAGTATATCTGCGGGGGTCAGAATCTGAAGGAAACGCCCAGCCTGCGGGCACAGACCGACCCGATTTCCTGCAGGATGGCCCTGCACCGTGATTCCGGAATCCGAATTCCTGTTCCTGCCTTTATCAGCAGGGCTGCGTCCGGATTCCCGTCATAAAACACGGAGGTGGCGTGCTCTCCGTCAGTGCCTTTAGGGGAGTAGGTAAGGTCGTAAGCGGGCGCAAGGCTCCAATTCCCGCTGTCACAGATGAAACTGAAGTTCTTCGCATGGTCGTCCTTGTTGTCCGCTATGACATTGAAGCACATGAGACGGTACATCTGCTCGACCTGTGCGGGGTCTTGGGTCAGGAAACCCGTGAGAGCAAGGAGGTTCGTATAGTCTGCAGCCTGGCTGCGGAAATCAGACTGAAGCAGTGCCGTGGCGGTGAGGACATGCCTGCGGACTCCGTTGCTCCGGTCGAACCTTTCGGTAGCAACGTACTTGCCGTTCAGGAGTTCAATCCTGGGAATCTTTATCCCGCATTCTTCCGCGGTTTTCATGTAGAGGTATTCTGTTTTCCCCGCGTCAACCGGGTCGTACACATGCCGGAACTTGACCAGCCATTCGCTGCCGTCGTCCTTTTTCAGGATTGCTTTCGGCCTGGCTCCGCCGGAGTTGTTGCTGTTGTAATGAAGCCATTCCACATCCTGGACCGTGCTTTCAGAGAGAACCGCAAGCGCCTTTTCCTGAATGAGTTCGAGGTCTTCCGCCGCAGCCATGTCCCGGGTGTTGTAAAGTCCGATGCGGGGCTCGTAGGTCAGGGCCCCCATCCCCGATTCTCCGATTATGGCGAGGCGCTGGAGGACAGTCAGCTCTTTCAGGGACGTTCCCTCCTTTGCCAGCATCCTGTCGAGCAGATACAGGCCGTAGCCGTCGGGCATGCTGTCCTCAAAGACGGCGAAATTCCCGTTGAAGCAGCCTTCCTTTGACAGGAAGAGGCCGGTCTGAAGGGGAAGCTCCATAGGGGAGATGGAGAACCCGTGCTCAAGCCACTGCGCGGAGTATTCGAACGCAGAGCGGGTCCCGTCGGGAGTGGACTGGAGAACGCCTACCGGTTCCCCGCCAAGTTTGACCGTGAGTTTCGGGATGTCTTTCATCTTCCTTTGGTTCTGTGACGGTTTGCATTTATTGTCTCGAGTTCCTGTGCCGTCGAGTATTTGGGTTCGGACATGACGGATGTAAGTTCGTCGAAATAACCGAGGGCGGAAGCTATGGCGGAGAACGATCCGAGGGATATCTTTCCCGTTGTCTCGAACTTGCTTATGGTTGGCGCAGGAACGCCGCTCTGCTCGGAGAGTGTTCTCCTGCTCCAGCCCTTTTCAAGCCTTCTCTTTCGGCAGTAAGCCGACAACTTTCTGGTTGCGGCTTCCGGAGATTGTGTGAAAATATTATAATTATATTGCATATAATAGTATTCGTTTATGCTGAATTCTTTTATTTTTGCATACTATCATATCGCAAATATAATATAAAATATCGAGTTCTGCAAGAAATATGTCCGGCTCCGGGCGTCCTGCCCTAACCCAAGTTTCCGCTCCGGAAATTTGGGTTAAAGGTGCTAGGTTACCACCATTTCAAGATACTGTCAGAATCGACGGAAAATTTCTTGATGAGGTTCTTGAACGCTCTTGTATCATGGGGCTCAACTGAGTTAATGGGGAATCACCACTTCCGTGGAGCGGCATCCGCTGGAAAAGGGGTATTCCTTTCGTCCGGGCCGTGCCATGCCTGCTGAGGGTTTATGGTATGGAGACTATACCCCTGCAGAAGGCGAGAAAGTAATCTATTGGTCCGACAAGGCCAATCGTATGACAACGAATCTTTCGGGCAATTACGGCTTCCGTCTGGGTGTAAAGGCCGGGCTCTGGTACAACAATGTCGGCATCACGGCAGGTTATAACTTCGCCGGAGGTGTCGGCCCCACCAGTTCGTGGAACCGATATGACAGTTTTCACGTGGGAGTTACCGTAAGGTATTGATTATCTTCCGTGTGGAATCTCTGTAGGAGTCAGCCTCTTTCCGTGGGCGTCAATATCTGCGTTCCGGCAGGGGAAAGCTGCAGCAGGACAGATTCTCCCGGGGGGAAGTGCAGGGTGATGGTTTCGCGCCGGCCGTGATGGTTGACAGTCACCGGCACATCCGAACCGGTGTCACGCTCCGCGCAGCCATATTCCATGGGATAGGATACGATTTCGGTGAAGGGGTTTGCAAAAAAGATGAAAAGGTTTTTGCCGTCCTCGCGGCACCAGAAGTCCGGAATGGCATCACCCTCAACCAGGGGGGTGCCGGAAATGACTGAAGGATCGGATGATACGCACGGGAGCGAGAACAGTTCGTCGAGCATGGCTTCATAGTCCGGATGCTTGACGGCCCCCGGCTCCTCCGGCCTTGTCGCCATGCACACCGGCAGCCCTTTGCGGGCCAGGGCCAGTATGCTCCGCAGGGAAGAATAATCCATGTGCCGCACATCCGAATAAAGCGAGTGGAACAGCACCTCTCCGCAATGCAGCCCGTCTTCGCTCATCTCGGCGGAAGCCAGGAAGCGGCCGTTCACCCATAGCGGCTGCCTGCCTTTCAGGAACTCCGGCGTGCGGATGTAGCGCATCTCATATTCTCCAAGCGCCCAAGGCATTTTGGATGTGACCTCCTCAGGATATGCCCCGCCCATCCAGGCATCCTCCAGAGGCATGTAAACGGCGAGGTCGCTGTAGGTGCGGCCCTTTCGCATATAGCGCGAGACTTCTCCCATGTAACGGTTGAACTCCGTCAGGGCTTCGCCGGACAGGCTGTCCTGCCCGTTGGTGCTTACCTGGCAAGTCGTATAGAACCAGTTGTCCGTGCGCCCTACTTTGTTGAACGGCATCCCGTGCCAGATGATCTGGTTGGTGCCGTTGGCGAAAAGGGCGTCGCAAACCAGTCTCAGATCGCCGATGCGCTCCTCGCCCTGATGCGGACTCTGCCCGTGGCCGTTCTTGTAGCGGAGACCGGTCCAGCCGTACATGCAGGTGAAGGTCTCGGACGTGACTGCCTGCTTGCCGGAGAGGGCTGCGGCGGATGCGGCGATCCTGCTGAAGGACGGCTCGTACAGAATGGCTTCCGTCTCAGGGATGTCCACCGTGGTAAAAGCGGTGAGAAGGTCGGCCGGGGCCCCTCCGCACTGCGCCCGGGAGAAGGCCCCCATCTTCCTTGCATTCCCGGCGAACGGCTCGTAGAACTGGTGGATGACATAGTCGGACATGGTCATCATGTAATCGTAACGGACGTCGGCGTTTTCCGGATTGTAGAGGGTGCGCTCCTTCATGTAGGGCTCTATGTCGTAGCCGTGCGCGGCCAGGAAGCTGTCCGCGAACCCGGGTGTCCACAGGTATTCGGTCTCCACCTCCCAGGAATCCACGAAAATTCCGGAAGGGGAGCCTTTGTATGCCTCGCCCAGCCCCTCGTTCATTCTGGCGGCATAACGCCGGAAGGCATTGCTGTCCAGATGGTTGAGTATTCTGGCCACCTTCGGGTGATCCCAGGTGTAGGATCTGAGCGCCACTTCCACGGAGTCGAAATAGTTGCGCGTGCCGTCGCCTTCCGGGAGCTGTACGTCGCTGAACGGCCACAGGGAGCCGAAAGTGAAGTCGCAGCCCAGCCCGAGAGAATCCGCCACTCTCTTCGCATATACAACGCCGCTGCGCCACTCCGGGGACAGGAAGTCGGGGTGTGCGGCGGCGGTGTCGAGGAACATCGGATATATCCATGCAATTTCCACCCCTCCGAATTCATGGTCCTTCAGCCACACGAGCTGGTCCCTGACGTCGGAGTTGTCAATATTGGATGAGAACCACCACCATCGGGTGTAGGGCTTGCCGCTCCCGTACAGGGATTCCTGTGTCCCGGCGCTCTTGTGGCAGGATACCGCTGCGGACAGGGCGGCTGCGAGGGCGGCGGCCGCAATGAAGGTGCGTCTGATGTTCATAGGCTCGTGTTCATGTGTATCATTGCCTTGCTGCCATGTCGCGGAATGCCGCTCCGAAGATCAGGTAGGCGCAGTTGCCGGCGATGGTGCCTTCGTTCTGCCCCCATAGGAAGGGTCGGTCGTCATAGGTGCGGTAACCGCGGTACTGGCGGGCTTTGTCGCCGTTCGGGCGGCTGATGCTGTTGCCGTCCGGGTCAACGGTCCTGCTCACGGTTTCGGGAACGAGGTCCCATTGTTCGGGAGTCTTGTTCAGGCGTACGGCCCCGCCCTGCACGGTGCGCACTCCGTGGTGGATGATTTCAATGCCGGAATCCTTTTCGTCGTTGAATCCTCCGTCGAAGGAATTGCTGTACACAAGGACGTTCACTCCGCGTGCGGAAAAATACTCCAGAGCGTTGATTTTCAGGTCATGGCTTTCACGGGTGCAGGCCACGATGGACAAAATCGGAAGAATTGCCGCGAACAGAATCTTTTTCATACAGGTCATTATTTTACAGCAGTTCTCTAACCAGGGGTTCTACCACGTGGGTGAGGACATCGTCGTTCAGGCGGTGTCCTCCTTCGTACCACTGCGCCTTGGGGTAGTACTTTGTAAATATCTCGTATCCGCCCGTCACCCGGTCGTCCTGGCGTCCGAAGAGCCCGTAGCAGATTTCTTTCTCCCAGTCGTCTATCCCGTCGAACTGGTGTTCTTCCACCTCCCTGAGGTGAGCGATGATGTCCTTGGTGACGTGCCCTTTCTTCTGCCCGTCTTCGCGCCTGTTGGTCCACTCGAAGGTGCCCACCTTCATGACATTGTACATCTTGCTCATCTCGAATGCGGGGTTGACGCAAATCCGCATGAATCCTCTCATCTGCTGGGCGTACATGCCGCCCATGCTGGAACCCACGACGAGGTCGGGCTGTTCGCGAAGGCAGAGCGCCTTCAGCATGGGGAGCGCCTCCGCAGGATCCAGGGGAATGTCGGGCGCTATCACGCGGTGCTGCATGAAATGCTTCCGCAGGAGCAGCACGGTGCCGCTTGCGCCCGAGGATGCGAATCCGTGGAAGTAGATGATCTTGCTCATGCTTTGGTGAAGAAACGGTCTATCTGCTTGAGGGTGTCAGGAAGCGCGAAGATGGCGACGCGGTCGTAAGGCTCTATGAGAGTGTCTCCTACGGCGATGATAGCCTCGCTGCCGCGGATTACTCCGCCGATGATCGCTCCCTGCGGGAACCCCAGTTCCTTTAGCGGCTTGCGCGTGATGGGGCTCCCCGGAGCGACGGTGTATTCGATGATCTCGGCGTCGGTGCCGGACATGTACTTCACGAAGCGCGCGCGTCCGCTGAGGGTGAACTTGAATATCCTGCCGGCGGTAATGATTTTCTTGTTGATGACGCTGTCCACCCCCATCTCCTCGGCCAGGCGCGTGTATTCGAAATTCTCCACTTCGGCCACGGTGCGGGGCACGCCGAGCTTTTTGGCCACCACGCATGATAGGATATTGTATTCGTCCTCTCCGGTGAGCGCCACGAAGGCGTCGTATTCGAAAATTCCCTCTTCGTAGAGGAACTGGGAATTCCTGCCGTCTCCGGTGACCACGCGGATTTCGTCGGGCAGCGCTTCGGCTATCTCCTCGCAGCGGGCTCTGTCCGAATCGATTACCGTCACTTCTATGCCGGCCTTGCAGAGGCTCTTGGCGACCATCACGGAAATGGGACTGCCGCCGATTATCATCACCTTGTGTACGGAAATGTTCTTCTTGCCGAAATATTTCACGAGACGGTCCATGCCTTCGCGCTTTGCGATGGTGAATACGAGGTCCCCGAACTGGAAGGTGGTGTCGGGACGCGGAATGACCGTCTTGTCGCCGCGGGAAACCGCGATGATGCGGAATTTGGAAGCATCCTCCTGGTCGAACTGCCGGGCGAAATCTATAAGCCTGAGGTCCAGCAGGGGAGAGTTCTCATCCAGTTTGAATACGGCTATCTGGAGCCTTCCGTGGGCGAAGTCCATGCTTTCGGAGAAAGTGGAATGTTTTATCTGGTCCACGATTTCGTCGGCGGCGATTTTCTCGGGATAGAACATGAGCTCGATGCCCAACTCCTTGAACATAAGTTTGTTCTCGGCGTTGAGGTATTCCTCGGAGTTTACCCTCGCAAGTACCTTCTGGGCTCCCAGCTTTTTTGCCAGGATCGCCCCCACCACGTTCATGTCCTGCAGGGCGGACGGATAAACGGCGATGAAAAGGTCGGCGGAGTCCACTTCCGCCTGCTTGAGTACGTTGATGGATGTGGGATTGCCCTCGATGGAGAGGATGTCCACGTTGTTCTCCAGGTTCTGGAGCCTCGAAGGGTTGTCGTCAATGACGGTTATTTCATTGCCTTCCGCCCGGAGCATTTTAGCCAGATGGGAACCCACGGCGCCGGCGCCTTGAATGACTATCTTCATTTTGCAAACACTTTTTTGTCAAGATATGTGAAAACGCCTTTTCCGCGCAGCAGGGCGTGGGGTATCATGCAGATACCCGAAAGACCGTGCACGGTAGAGCTGCTTTTGAAGGGCGTCCTGGCGGAGGAGCGAAGCTGCCTCCAGCTCTCGTGCGCCTTGCCCACGGCCGCAGCGTATTCCTTTTTGCCCGAAAGGGAATATGCCGTTTTCGTGAGATTGTCTATGAAGAGACGGCGCCTGAGGATGCGCTCCGCCTTCTTTTCCGCCCTCTCCGCGGAGTATCCCCTCGTGACGAGGGTGGGGGCGAGATTGTTCTCGAGGAGCAGGAGGTTGTTCCTGTAGTTGAGCTGCAGCTTGAAGGGAGAGTCCGGGGCAAGGGTCCCCCCGCCCAGGTGCCATACCACGCTCTGCGGCACTACCGTAACCTTCCAGCCGGCGAGCTGGGCCCTCCAGCAGAGGTCTATTTCCTCCATGTGGGCGAAGAAGCGGTCGTCCAGGCCCCCCAGGGCCTTCCAGAGGCTGCTGCGTACAAGGAGGCAGGCACCCGTGCACCACAGCACGTCCGCGGGCCGGTCGTACTGGGCGCGGTCTTCGCATACGCGTTTCATTACGCGGCCCCTGCAGAAGGGGAAGCCGAAACGGTCGAGCCAGCCTCCGGCGGCGCCCGCATATTCGAAGCGGTCCGTCTTGATGAAGGAGCCCCCGCCGTCCTTTGTCAGGGCGTGCAGTTTCGGGCCGCAGATGCCGCATTCGGGGTGTGAATCCATCCAGGATACCAGCGGCTCAAGCCAGCCGTCCCCTACCAGAATGTCGGAGTTTATGAGCACGAAGTATTCCGCGTCCAGCTCTGCAAGGGCGCGGTTGTAGCCCCCGGTGAAGCCGTAGTTGGCGTCAAGCGGGATTGTCCTGACTGCAGGGAATTCGGCCGCCATCATTTCCATCGAACCGTCGGTGGAAGCGCTGTCGGCCACGACCACCTGCGCGTCATCCCCCAGGCTTTCCAGGAGCGGGGGCAAAAAACTGCGAAGGTATCCCTTTGTGTTCCAGTTGAGTATGACCACGGCGGTTCTCATATCTCACAAATTTAAGATAATTTCCGTATTTTAGCAACATGAAACTATTTACCCTCACTTCCGACCTGCACAGCGAGCTTGCACGCACCGCTGCAAGGGAACAGTTCATCAAGGACATAGAAGCTGCCATGGGGCAGGAATTCCATATTTGCGACGCAGACTTCTCCTCTTACGGGGAGGCTCCAGGGGAGGAATTCATATATGTGCGTACGGGAGGCACCGAAGGAATCTTCAAAAGCCTTTTCTGCAAGGACGGCAAGCCCGCGGTCCCGGAGCCTGTGCGTCTTCTCGCCAGCGGGCGGAGCAACTCGCTCGCCGCGAGCATGGAGATACTTTCCTACCTGAACCTGCACGGAGTGAAAGGGGAGATACTGCATGGCAGCGCGCAGGACATCGCGGAAAGGATCCTGCATCCGTGCGTTTCCCGGCCTTCCGGGGAGGCCCCCGCGGGAGTGCTGGCCGTAAGCCCCCGCCAGGTGCTGGCCGGCAGGCGTTACGCCGTAATCGGCCATCCGTCCGACTGGCTGATTTCCAGCGACGTGGACTATGCCCGCGCGAAAGAGGCGCTGGGCGCGGAGCTGATCGACATCCCCATGGAGGAATTGCTCTCGGAGATATCCCGGCATGAACATCCGGCGGTGGACCTGCCGGCCCTCAACGTGCCGAAATACGGCAGGCCTATTCCCGCTTCGGACCTGGAGCAGTCCCTGGACATTTACGGAGCCCTCAGGCGCTTGACAGAAAAGTATTCCCTGTCCGGGCTTACCGTACGTTGCTTCGACCTGCTGACCGCCGTGCACAACACCGGATGCATGTCGCTCGCGCTCCTCAACTCGGAGGGCTTCACCGCCACCTGCGAAGGCGACGTGCCGGCCATGCTCTCCATGGCGCTCGCCCGGGAAGTTTCCGGTGTAAGCGGCTTCCAGGTGAACCTGTCGAGGATAGAAAAAGGCGAGTGCCTCTTCGCCCATTGCACTGTTCCGCTCGACATGGTGAAGAGCTGGGTTTACGACACTCATTTCGAGAGCGGTATCGGGGTTGCGGTGCACGGCGAAATGGAACCGGGCCCCGCCACCCTGTTCAAGCTCTCTCCCGACTGCAGCAGGATGTTCGTCCGGGAAGTCGGGCTCGTCTGCAACCGGTACGGCGACAAGCTCTGCCGCACGCAGGTGGTAGTAAAGGGCGAAGGTCTGGACGACTATTTCCTGCGCTGTCCCATAGGGAACCATCACATAATAATCCCCGGACACAGGGCCGGGGATCTGGAGATTCTGCTTTCTTAGAAAGAAGGGCTCAGTCGTCCTTGTGGCAGCATTCGTGCCCCCCTTCCTCTCCGTCGTGCTTGTGGCAGTGGCCTTTGCCCTTGCCGTGGCAGCAGTGTTCCTCTTCTTCCGGAGGAAGGTATTCTCCGTGCAGGCCTTCGGCCAGCTCCTTTTCCGTGGCGTCCCTTACCGAAACCACTTCGACGGTGAAATCCAGCGTCTTGCCGGCCATGGGATGATTTAGGTCCATGGTCACGGCATCCTCTTTCACCGCGGCAACCGTGGCCTGGACCACGTTGCCGTCCCTGCCCATCAGCGGAAGCACGCGTCCGGGCTGCATAAGTTCCTCATGCAGCCGGCCGTCGATGACGAACGCCTCTTTGGGCAGGTCCACCACGCGCTGCGGGTCATGCACGCCGTAGCCTTCCTCCGCGCTCAGCGTGAAGCTCACGCATTCGCCCGGTTCCTTGCCTTCCACCGCCTGTTCGAACTTGGGGAGCAGCATGTGTGTCCCGTGAATGTATTCGAGAGGGCTGTCCTTGCCAGCCTGGTCCGCGATTTTCCCCTCCACCTCCAATTTGTAGGCGAGGGCGACCACCTTGTTCTTTTCTACTTTCATTGATATCGTCTTTAAGTTGTTCAACCGCTGAAATCCACATCCCTGAAAGCCAGGGAAGGTATGAGTTTGTCCTGGCACGGCCGCGCGTCGTCCCCCGACGCAATGAAACCGGCCCACAGGCTCAGGAAATTGCCGGTGACGAGCATCCCGTTCACCGGCCGTACAATGTTGCCGTCCTTGAAAAGGAAGCCTTCGATGCCGTACGAGAAGTTGCCGGTGGCACTGTTGGAATTGCCTCCGTTGAAACCCGTTACTAGGATGCCGTCGCCGCACAGCCGCATCAGCTCCGTCCTTCCGAACGCCGATGGATGCCGGCATGCGACTGCGTCCTGCGCAAATCCCTCCGGGACGGAGGGGCTGCTCCCGTCGGACGGATAACGCAGGAGTACCGGCCGGATGGCATCTTCCTGCGTAGGTTCCATGCCCAGCTTGTTGGCCATGTAAGTGTTCAGGAAATACTCCCGCACGACTCCGTTCTCGATTATGGCGTGCCCGTGCGTGGCGACCCCTTCCGAATCGAAGAGCCTGCTCCCGGTCTGCCCCTTTATGTGCGGGCAGTCCAGAAGAGTCATCCCCTGCGGGAAAACCTGCTTCCCGGCGGAGCCGGCAAGGAAAGAGTTGCCCTGCTGTATGCTGTATCCGTTGAGGGCGCGGAGCACCGGCGAAACCACCTTGTACGCGAACTCGGCGTCCAGCACCATGTTGTATTTGCCCCCCTTCACCCGCCTGGAGCCCAGACGCTCCACGGCAAGCTGAAGCGCCTTCCGGCCTATGCCCTCCGGATCGAAATCCCGGAGGAGCGGGGTGGAGTCCCACCAGTAGCTGCTGTACTTGCGGCCGCGGGAGTTCTTTATGGTGGTCTCGACGCCGTAGGAGATGCAGGTCTCGTGGTGTTCGGCCTCCAGCCCACCGGTGTCCGCGATATAGCTGAATTCCTGCGTGTCGGAGTATTCCCCTTCTTCGCTGACCAGCTTCCAGCCGTCTCCGGATTTCGTTTTCACGGCGGCCTGCAGCGCATATTCACGCCTCCTTTCCGCAGTCAGCTCCGCGCAGGAGTCGTCGAACAGGCCGAGTTCGCGCCCCGTGAGAGGCCCTTTCACCTGCCTGTCGCGGTCCGGAAGGTCCCTGCACGGGTCCGGTGCGAGCATGCGGACAGTCTGTACCGCGTTCCCTATGAAGCTGCGCAGGGACCCGGTTTCCAGCTTGTTCGTGGAAAAGCTCCCGAAGCGGCCGTCTGCAAAAATGGAAATCTCCATGGAACGGTCCATGCAGGAACTTATTTTGTCCACCTCCGCATTCAGGGTGGACACAAGGTTCATGTTGCTCTTCGAAAGGCTCACCCTGGCTTTCTGCGCGCCGGCCTCCAGAGCCGTCCGCAGACATTCTTTCGCAAGTCCTTTTTCTTCTGCAGAAAGCATCTTATTCTCCTCCGACTGTAAGTTTGCCCACCAGCACGCTCGGAATGCCCTGGCCCACGGGAGCGCTCTGCCCTTTTCCGCAGGTCCATGTGGCGTCGTCTATGCGCAGATCCCCGGCTACGGCGGTGATGTCCGCGAGCGCCTCCGGCCCGTTGCCTATTATGTTTATGTCCTTCACCGGCATGTCGAGCCTGCCGTCCGCTATTGTCCAGCCGCTCTTGACATAGAAGGTGAAGTCTCCTTCGCCGATCTTCACCTCGCCGTTCGAGAATTCGTCCACGAACAGCCCGCTGCGGACACTGCCGATGAGGTCCTGAAGGGTGCCGTCGGTGCCGCTTTCCATATAGGTGCAGCGCATGCGCGGGATGGGATTGTAACGGAAGGATTCCCTTCGCCCGTTGCCGGTGGGCGCCACGCCGTAGTATCTGGCGGAGATGCGGTCGTGCAGATAGCTGTTGAGTATGCCGTCCTCCACCATGAAGGTCTTCTGTCCGCTCACTCCTTCATCGTCGAAATTGAGGCTGCCCCGGTTGGCGCTTATGGTCGCGTCGTCCAGGATATTGATGCCCCTGCGCGCCACGCGCTTTCCCATTTTGTCCGCGAATACGCTCTGCCCCTTGCGGTTGAAATCCGCTTCGAAAGCATGTCCCATGGCTTCGTGAAGCAGGATGCCGGAGGCGCCCGCGGCCATCACCACCGGCATTTCGCCGCCTTTGGGGCGCCGGGCCGCGAAGCGTTCGTCGAGACCTTTCACCGCGTCTTCGGCCATTTCCCCTATGAGGGAATCCGTAATCATTTCCACCCCCGTGCGGAAACTGCGCGACACGGACTTGTTCTCGACCTGGTCCCCCTGGCGGAATATCACGGAGGCGGCTATGCTCGCCATGGGGCGGGTATCCGTCGTGAGTTCTCCAAGGGAGTTGTACATCATAATCTCGCTCATCTGCCAGGAAAGCATGGCTATCACTTTCTGCACTCTGGCATCCTTGCCCCTGATGGCCTTGTCCAGCTTCTGGAGCACGGGCACGAAACGTGCGGCCCCGCTCTCCCTCCAGTCCTGCCTTACAGGATAGAAGTTGTGCGCCGGAAATACCGGAGTGACGCTCCAGGGAGCCCCCGCGCGGGAGGAGATGCCGCCGCCGATTGCCGAGGCGGCCTTCGCGGCCTTCATGAGCGCCGGGAATTCCGTGGTCTCCGCATAGGCGTACCCGGTTTTCTCGCCGCAGAGCACGCGTATGCCGCAGCCGAAGTCCTGATGGCTGCCGCCGCTGTTCACCTCGCCGTCCCGGAGCAGGATTTCCGCGAAGGTGCTGTCTTCGAAATACAGGTCGCACCAGTCGCCTCCGCCGCTCAGGCCCTCCGCCACAAGCTGCTGCAGCTGACTATCGCTTACCTTGAATATTTCGGTGAATTTATTCTGCTTCATCTGGATATGCAATGGCCCTGATGGCCTTATACTTGGCTTCGTCCTTTATGTAGGTGCCCAGCTTGTCCCCTTCCGCAACCACCTTGAACGGGTCTTCGGAATTGTCGGCGAGAATCCAGCGGTCGCACATGGGTATGTAGGTGTCGAAAAGATAGCCTATGCCCATGTAGTAGCGCCTCCGTATCACATTTTCGGGGATGCTGTGGCCGCCTTCGGCCACTCTTTTCTTCACCCTTGCAACTGCCAGGTCCGGGGAATTCAGCCAGAAGTACAGTATGTTTACGGTGTATCCGAGCGCCCTGGCATCGTTGATTATGCCCACGAGCGAGCGCGTGGCAAGGGTGGTCTCTATGCTGAAATCCTGTTTCCTCCCGAGAAGATAATTGATTCTCATGAGCATGTAGCGGCTGGCCGCAACGGAAGCCTGGGACGGATTGAAAGGCGACAGGCTCTTGGCGAACTCGTCGGAATTCACGAACTGGGAACACCCCAGCATTTCGGGCAGCAGCGTGTAGGAGGCTGTCGTTTTTCCGGAGCCGTTGCAGCCGGACAGGATGAAGAGCCTAGGCATTGTTCACTCCGTAGCCGAAGAGGGCGAAATCCCCTTTGGCCGGGTCTCCGGGGAAGATTTCTTCGAATTTAGAGGTGATTTCCATGGCCGTGGCGATGTCTTTGGAACGGCGCCGGGTGAGGCCGAGTTCCGCGGCCTGCCTGTGCACATGTACGTCCAGCGGGATTACAAGGCCGGCCGGGTCGCTGTGCTTCCACAGGCCGAGATCCACCTTGCCGTCCCGGCGCACGAGCCAGCGTCGCATCATCCATATCTTCTTGTTGGCGGCCTTCGGGTCTTCCTTCTGCCCGAAAATCCGCACCCGCATCCCTTCCGGACTCAGCTCCTCCAGGGAGCGGCCGAGGGTAGCACCCCCGGCCCCGGCGCCGGTGCCGGGAGTTGAATAGAACTCCCTGAGCCTGGCGCAGATGGCGGCGACTTCACTCCACTTGACGGTGCGGTGTATGCTGGTGTCGTCGTCGCGGTAGTCCCCGGCCATGACGTAATCGTACGGGCGCCACATCATCTCGTCGAAGAGACGGCTGCAGTCGCGTACGATCATGGCCCTGCGGCCCCATGCGAAGTGAGCCGCGAAAACAGATGCGATTTCCACGTCCTGCAGGGACGGCCGCCACTGCTCACCCTCGAAACCGAGGGTGGGCTGGTTGGTGGTCATGAGGGAGGCGAAGCGGCGCGGGAACGCGACGGGGTCGTCAGCGAAATACCGCGGATTGTTGTAACGCTCCGCCCAGCCGCGCAGCTTGTCTGCAAGAACTTCGTCCATGTGAATCTATTCTGCCGTAGCCGCGTTGATTTTCTTGAGCATGGCGAACATGATGGCGCCCGCGATGAGGCAGAGTGCCATGAGGATGGCCCAGTTGGCCCAGAGGGGAACCTTTTCCCAGAGCAGTCCGGGAATGGAGCTGAGGTAGTTGCCCACCGCGGTGGCGGCGAACCAGAGACCCATCATGAGGCCCTTGACCTTGGGGGGAGCCACCTTGGAGACGAAGGAGATGCCCATGGGGCTGAGCAGGAGCTCGGCGAAGGTGAGGGTGAGATAGGTGCCCATCAGCCACTGCGGCACAACCGGATCCGGGGATACGGTGCCCTGAAGGTCGTGGGGGGACATCTGGCCCCTGGAGGCAAGGATCATGATGAGGTAACCGACGGCCGCCACGAACATTCCGAGACCTATCTTGGTGGGCGCGGACGGTTCTTTTCCGTTGGGATGCCTGGCGTCCTTCTTGTTGGCCAGTGCGCTGAAAATGGCCATGGAGACGGGCGTGAGGGCCACCACGAAGAAAGGATTGAACTGCTGGAAGAGCTGCGGCTGGATGTCCATCGGGCTGGGCAGCCCCTTGTAGATGGCGAATGCCCCGCACCACAGCACGGCGGTGACGGCTCCGTTGATGATTTTGGCTTTGGTGGTTTCGCTCTGGAAGATTCCGAAGAGGGTATAGACGCTGGCGGCGATGAGGGCGAGAGCCCAGATGTTGAAACCTATGCGGCTCCAGCCGGTGGCGAAGCTGCGGGTGTAGTCGCGCGCGAACCAGGTAAGGGACTGGCCGTTCTGGTGGAATGCCATCCAGAAGAAGATGACGACGGCGAAGACGAGGATGAGGGCGGTGATGCGGTCTTTCTCCTGCTTCGGGGTGAGCTCCACGTAGTTCTGGTCGCCGGAAGCCTTCTGCTGCTTGGCGTTCACGTCGGCGTGGCTGAACCAGCTGCGGAAGCCGAAGTAGATGGCCATGGAGACGATGAGCGAGATGCACGCCACCGCGAAGCCCATGTTGTAGGAAGAGGAGAGGTGGTCAATGTAATACTGGCTGAAGGTGCCGAGGTCGGGGGCGCTGTAGGCGGGCATCTGGGCTGCCAGGGCGCTGAGCTTGTCGGTGTTGGCGGCGGTGATCGTGCCGTCCAGGAACTGGTGCGCCAGGGCGGGGATGTCGGCCTTGTAGATGAGGCCGGCCTTCTTTAGGAAACCGTTGGTGATGGCGGTTGCGGCGCTGGGGGCGAACATGGCGCCGATGTTGATGGCCATGTAGAACAGGCTGAAGGCGGAGTCGCGCCTGGCCGAGTATTTGGGATCGTCGTAAAGATTGCCTACCATGACCTGCAGGTTGCCCTTGAAGAGGCCGGTGCCGACGCTGATGAGCAGCAGGGCGCCTATCATGAGGGCTATTCCGAGACCGTTGGCCGGAGTGGGGATGGACAGGAAGGCATAGCCTGCGAACATTACCACCACGCCGGTGACGACGCACTTGCCGTAGCCGATTTTGTCGGCCAGGATGCCGCCGATGACGGGCATGAAATAGACTGCGGCCAGGAATATGGCGTAGATGGTGCTCGCCGTGGCCCCTCCGAAGCCGAACTTGGCCTGGAGAAAGAGCATGAAGATGGCGAGCATGGTGTAGTAGCCGAAGCGCTCGCCGGTGTTTGCGAGGGCGAGGGCGTACAGACCTTTTGGTTGACCTTTGAACATATTAAACGCAATTTAGATTATTTCCACATCCACAAATATAACAAAGATTTCGCTAAGGAACGATTAAAAATCTTTATATTTGTAAGTGTTATGAAGATTCACAGGGGCTTTTCGGATTTTCTCGCCTGGATGCTGCGGTGCGTGGTCCGCTACCGCAGGGACGTGGTCTTCATAAACCTGTCGCGCAGTTTCCCCGAAAAGAATTACAAAGAAATCGACGCCTTGTCCCGGGACTTCTACCGGCACCTCGCCGACATAGTGACGGAGGCCCTGTGGTTTGGCCGCCGCCGCGGCGGAAGGGGACGCCTGCAGCTGCACGACTCCGGCATCGTCGATGTGGTCAATCCGGAAGTGTTCAACGAAGTGTACGACAGCAGCGCCTCCATGATGGTGCTGGCGAGCCACGCGGGCAACTGGGAACTCCTTGGAGGCTGGTTCTGCTACAACCACAATCCCGACGTGGCTTTCCGTTCCGGCTATCCTGAAATCGCGGTGGTGTACCGGGCCGCGGAAAGCGCGTTCTGGAACCGCATCATCGCCCGCAACCGCTGCGCACCTCTTTCCGGAACCGGTTTCAACGGATATTTGGAGTCGCGCGAGGTTTTCCGTTTTGCCGTCTCCCACCGGAAGGAGAAGTTCATATACATCTTTCCTACCGACCAGTACCCCTACAAGGGGGTGTCCTCGCATGGCGTTGGGAAATTCATGAACCAGGAGACGCTGGCCATGACTGGCGGCACGGCGCTTGCATGCAAGATGGGCATGTCGGTGTCGTACCTGCGCTGGAAAGTCAGTGAGCGGGGACGGTACGGGGTGGATTTCGTGCCGATTTGCGCCGATGCCTCGGCGGAGACCCCGGAGGGTCTGATGGAAAAGTATTACGCCCTGTTGGAGCAGGATATACGGCAGCAGCCGTGGAATTATCTCTGGTCTCACCGCAGGTGGAAATAAAATGACTATTATGAAAAAGACATTGTCAGCAACAATTCTGGCTTTCGCCTGCGCCTTCTGCGCGTCCGCGCAGGGCTCGGTGAGCTACGCCCTCCCGCAGACCACTCTGCAGTTCACGGTGGAGGCGTCCTGTGAAACCTTCCACGCCGGCCCGTACGCCCGCTACGCCTCGAAGTACCTGGGCATACCGGCCCGTACCGCGGGGGGCACTACCTGCAGCATCAGTTCCATTAAGGTGCGTACCCTGGTGGAGGCTGACCAGCAGGCCCGTTACAGCCTTGCCCTCAACGACAACTCGGAAAAGGTCTTCCTGCAGCTCACGAGCCAGGGCCTCGTGGCGGGGCCCCAGAACGCTTTCGGCTCCGATTCGGGGTGGAAGTACACTCCCTCCCGTGACGCGGATTTCTCGTTCAAGGGCTTGCCTGCCAATCTCACGAGCGAATCCAGCACCCTCTACACGCAGGGGCGCGGCAGCGTGCAGCAGAGCGTCGTGGTGGAGAAGACCGATGAGCAGAAGGCGGCCGAAGTGGCCGGACGCATTTTCGAGATTCGCGAGAACAAATACAAGATACTCATCGGAGACACCGACGCAACCTACAGCGGGGAAGCCATGAAGGCCACTATCGACGCCCTGGACAAGATGGAAGAGGATTATCTCACCCTTTTCACAGGCTACAGCGAAAAGAACGTCCAGACGGCCACTTTCGAAGTGGTGCCGGACGCGTCCCGCAAGAGCCAGCTTTATGTGGCTTTCAGGGTTTCCGACAAGAACGGACTCGTGGGTGCGGAAGACATAGACGGCCGCCCCGTCTATATGGAGCTCGCTCCGGAGGAGGTGGAGACTCCGCCCGCCGTGAAGGGCACCAGGCCGGAGCAGTCCATCCGCTACCGCATACCCGCGGTGTGCGTGCTTACCATGAGCGACACGGACGGCACGCTCCTCCGCATGCGTGTGCCCGTTTACCAGCTGGGAATAGAATCGACTTATCCAATTTTCAAAAAATAACCACATGAGTACAATCAAAGACTTGACGCCAAAGAACGTCTGGAACAATTTTTATCTCCTTACACGCCAGCCGCGTCCCTCGAAGCACGAGGAAAAAGTGCGCAGCTTCCTGCTCGAATGGGGGAAGGACCGCGGGGTTGACATCGAAGCCGACGATACCGGCAACATCATAATGCGCGCCCCCGCGACTCCCGGTTACGAGAACCGCCGCGGAGTCATCCTCCAGGCGCACATGGACATGGTGCCGCAGAAGACGGCCGACACCGTCCATGACTTCCTCACCGATCCAATTGAAACCGAGGTGAAGGGCGAATGGCTGGCCGCGAAGGGCACCACCCTGGGCGCGGACGACGGCATAGGCGTGGCCCTTGCCATGTCCGTAGTGGAAGACAAGAACCTGCCCCACGGCCCCGTGGAGGTGCTCATCACCTACGACGAGGAAACCGGCATGACCGGCGCCAACCGGCTGAAGCCGGGCCTTTTCAAAGGCGACATACTGCTCAACCTCGATTCCGAGGATGAAGGCGAACTCTGCATCGGCTGCGCGGGCGGCCTGGACGGCATCGCCGACTTCAAATACACCACGAAGAAGGTTCCCGCAAAGGGCTGGCTGGGCTATCATATCGGGGTGAAGGGCCTTCAGGGCGGCCATTCCGGCATGGACATCAGCCTTTACAGGGCAAATGCGTGCAAGATTCTCGCCCGCGTGCTCCTGCCCCTCGTCAGCAAGTACGGCGCCAGGGTGGCGTCCGTCAAGGCGGGCAGCCTCCGCAACGCGATCCCGTTCGAGGGATATGCCGACGTGCTCATACCGGAAGACAAGCTTGTGGCCGCCAGGCAGAAGGTAGCCCGCATCTTTGCGGACGTAAAGGCGGAGTTCGAAGACACCGACCCGGGCGCCAGCTTCAGTTTCACCAGGCTCTCCGACACCCCGTCCACCTATATTCAGGAAGACGTCGTGCTGCGTGCGGTCAAGGCCATTCTGGCCTGCCCCGCCGGAGTGGTGCGCATGAGCAGCGCCTTCAAGGGGCTCACCGAAACTTCCACCAACCTGGCGATGATACGCTGCGAGCGCGGCCACCTCAAGGTGTACTCGCTAATGCGCAGCGCAGTGAATTCCGCAAAGGCGGAGCTCGCCCGGGAGATGCGTTGCGTGTTCGAGCTCGCCGGCGCCAAGTTTGTCACCACCGGCGGTTACAGCGGATGGACTCCCCGCCCATCGACTCCCGTTTACAACGTGATATGCGATGTCTGGAAAAAGGTTTCCGGCAAGGAGATGAAGGTCGGCGCCACCCACGGCGGCCTTGAATGCGCCCTGCTCGGAGCGAAATATCCCAACTGGGAGATGGCTTCCATAGGCCCCACCATCGTGCATCCGCACTCTCCCGACGAGAGGGTGAAGATAGACACCGTGGGGAACGCATGGGAATTCCTCAAGGAACTGCTCAAGGCCATTCCGGAGAAATAAGATTCTTCACTTGTGCCAGAAACGTTCCGTGATGTCAACGGCCGAGGATCTGTCGCCCCTGCGCAGCAGGTGGTAGAGGCGCTGGTTGGTCGTGGGTTCGTTGAGCGGGCCGAGGGTGCGCTTGTAGGGACCGGTCTTCACGTAGTCGAAATAATCCCATACCCTGTCGTCGATGCGCTCCAGGCCGGAATAGAGGCAGGTGTCCATGGCGGGATACCTGCGGTTGATGTGCTTTACGAGCCCGAGCAGGGCGTCCACGTCCTTCCCTTCGCCGAAGAAGAGGAAACAGTTCACGCCGAAGTTGTCGTCTATGAGGGCGTCTATCCTGCCGGCCGTGAGTTCCTCGCCGAAGTTGCCGCGCAGGAAAGGGGAGTGGCAGCCGGCGCAATCACCCTGGCAGTTCGTTATGTCAACCGCCAGGGTGATTTTGTCGGGTACTTCTTCCAATACTACGGAAGCGCTTTCGGGGAGGTATTTTATCACGCTAGGCTTCCAGCTTGGCGTTCTTCGGCTCGTCTATGTAGAAGCGCTGGTAGGCTTCTTTCTGGCGGATTTCGGCGAAGCTGGATATGCGCTTGAGATAGCCGATGACGCGTGTGAGATAGTCCAGGTTGTTGCTGCCGCACTTGGGGCACACCGTAAGGGTGTCCTTGGAGATGTAGCCGCAGTTGTTGCAGACCGTGTTGCGGCAGTTGAAGGTGAAGTAGTTGGTGCCGTAATGCGCGGCCACGTTGAGGAGCTGGCGGTACTGGTCCTTGGTGAGATGCTCCTGGATGTTCATGTGCAGCGCGCTGCCGCCGTCGAGGTACTTTACGTAGTCTTCCCCGTGCAGCTTGAACTTGTCGATCATGCTGAGGCTTTCGTCCTCCGGATTGTAGAAGTAGGAGGAATAGAGCACGTGCTTGTCGGAGACGAAGTATCCGTCCTTCTTGTCCCAGTTGTAGTTCTTTCCGGCGAGGTTCTCGGCGGGCACGAACTCGGTATTGAACATGCAGTCCTTCGTCTTGTCGGCGCGGTTGCACTTGTTGATGGTTTCGAGCAGCATGTTCACGAACTCGTTGTAGTCGGGGTTGGGACTTACCTTGAGCCCGAGGAACTCGGCGGCTTCGGTCATTCCGTTCACGCCCACGGTGAGGTACTGGCGCTTCATGTCGATGAAGCCGGCGCGGTAAACGTCCAGCATTTCCGCCTTGAGGAAGTCCTTGATTATTTCGTTGAAGGCGGTCTGGTACTTGTGGACGCGCTCGGTCTCGACCACGACGGCGTCGCGGATGTAGCTGTAGAGCTCGTCCTTTTCATATACTTTGGGGCTGATGGGAACGCCGGCCTTCATGTCGATGCCCATCTTTTCGCGGAAATACTTGCGGGCGGCGTCCTGGATGAGACGGTTGAGGTTCACGGTCATCACGCTCTTGCTGCCGGTGGAGACCGAAGCGGTGCCCATGGAGTACTGGTGCGTGGTGTGGTTGTGGTCTTCGTCGGAATTGTCCAGGTCTTTCAGGGAGTTGCGCAGGCGGCAGCAGCTGGAAAGGCTGTCGGGGCTGTTGGAAATGTAGCAGAAGAAGCTGTGCCCCCTGCTCCACATTTCGGCGGTGAAGTCGGCGTATTCCGGGTCGGCGTAATCGTCGCCGCCGTCGGTGAGCAGCGCCATGGTCTCCACCGGGAAGGTGAGGATGTAGTGGTTGCGCTCCTCGTTGAACCATTTCATGAAGTGCCTCTGCAGCCAGTTGAGGGTGTCCCACCTGGGAGCTGTGCCGTCCGGGAAGCGGAAGTCGCCGAACACGCCCTCGAAATAGGGCTTGTCGAAGTAGCTTATGTTCCAGAACACCGTCTGGTAGCCGCGGTTGCCGGCGGGCATGTTCATGCTGTGCACCACCTGCTGGAAACTGTTGTCTATGACCTTTGTGAGGGTGCGCGCCTTGCGGTTGACCTCCACCACCTCGTCGAGGCGGGTGAGGTAGTCGTCCCCGTAGTCCTTGCGGATGAAGTAGTCCATGTACATGAGGAATTCCGGGGTGGCCACCGCGCCCATGAACTGGCTGGACACGCTATATACGAGGTTGATGAACTCCCCGCAGAAGCTCTTCAGGTCGGTCGGCGCCACGGAAACGCCCCCGAGCTCGCGAAGGCCGCTCTCCAGGAAGGGGTACATGGTAATTGCGACGCAGTACGGATAGCCGGGGGTGCCGCTCTCGTCATGCTTGTAAAGCACATGGCTCTCCAGATCCTTGATGTACTGGGCGGCCAGGTCGCGGCCGTAGAGGCTCGCGATCTTGTCCTGCATGATGTAGCGGTTCTGCTTTATGTTGTTCTCTTTGTAGAGCTCCTGCCCGAGCGTGACGATGTTCTTGCGCGTAACGTTGGCGTTCGCATCGAACTTGCTGCCCGTGGCCGCGTTGGATGCATGGATGTAGTCCTTTATGAAGTCGCGCTTCTTGCGGATGTCCTTCCCGGAATCGAATTTCTCGATGTATTCGAGAGCCGCTTTCTTGTTGACGGACATGAGTGAATTGACCACCTGGCGGCGGATTTCCTGGCTGGACATGCCGTCGTAAATGTAAAGATTGTCGGTGATGGACACGAGCACCTCTTCGGGGCAAATCTGGCCGGTTGATTCGTATGTCTGGCGTATTCCGCGTTTCAGTTTCTCGAGGTCGAACTCTTCGACGGATCCGTTGGTCTTTCTAACATCCATGATGACAATAGGTTATAGATTTTGTTACAGTGCGCTGGGCGGAATTGGGGCAAAAAATTTCGGACTGCGCTTTGAACAATCCGGCCGTTTTCCGATTTACTGTGAGCAAAGTTAATGAAAGCCGCACTAAAAAGTGCGGCAAAAATGCAAAAGTTATCAACACTTAAATAACAATCCTGTTCGCCCCGGCAGGCTGCCGGAGGATGCTCCGGACAGGTCATTCGGCCGTCAGGTAAAGCACGTGGCTGCCGAAGTCCAGATGGGGACCGGCGGAGGTGTTGTCCGCAGGGATGTCCAGGCCGTTCTGCATGAGGAAACGCCCGCTGAAGACCTTCCCTTCGAAGGGGAGGGGCCTCCCGGAACGGTTGAGTTCACGCACCCTGTAGTTCTTTTCCGGGTCGAGCCCGGCCATGACGGCGGCGCTTACCCGGTGATATTTGAGGTAGTCGGTCCTCCACCAGAAATATGCCGCGCGGTCCTTGTCCCCGGTGGCATAGAGCAGGGTGGCGAGGCCGTCCCCGTCGTAAGGGGAGTGTATGCGGTAGATGTCGCCCAGCTGGACTATGTCCCGTATTATCTTGTAATCGGCAATGGCGCGGCGGCACATGTCCTTCTCTTCCGCCGTCATCTTCGAGGGCTGCATCTCCATTCCGAGCCTGCCGCTCATGGCCACGTCGATTCGGTATTTGAGCGGGATCTCCCTGCCGGTCTGGTGGTTGGGGCTGGCGCTGATGTGGGCCGCCATGGCTTCGGCGGGGAAGAAGTACGAGGTGCTCCACTGCATGTACACGCGCTGCAGGGCGTCGGTGTTGTCGGATGTCCAGAATTCGTCGAACCAGGGAAGAACGCCCCAGTTGGCGCGTCCGCCTCCGCTCGCGCAGGCCTGTATCGCCACGCCGGGATATTTCGCGCGTATGCGGTCCAGCACCCTGGCCAGTCCGCGGTGGTATTCTATATAGAGGTGCTGCTGGTTGCCCAGATAGCCCGAGCCCTGGGAGACCACGCTCATGTTGGCGTCCCACTTCACGTAGGCTATCTGCGGGTTTGCGGTCATGATGTCATCGAACACTTTGAAGACGTGGTCCTGCACGGCTGGATTGCTGAGGTCCAGCACCATCTGCACTCCTCCGCGGCCCGTGACGTTCGCGCGGTTGGGGGCGTTGATAACCCAGTCGGGATGGGCCTCGTAGAGTTCGCTCGTGGTGTTGAGCATCTCCGGTTCTATCCATATCCCGAACTTGACCCCGACCTTTCCGGCCTCTTCCACAAGCCCCTGTATGCCGTGGGGGAGCTTGGCCTCGTCCACCATCCAGTCCCCCAGACCCTGCCTGTCGGAATTGCGGGGATACTTGCGGCCGAACCAGCCGTCATCCATCACGAAAAGTTCTCCCCCGAGGTCTTTTATGTCCCTCATCATCTGGTGCATCCCCTCCTCTTTGATGTCGAAATATACTCCTTCCCAGCTGTTGAGGAGTATGTCGTTCACCTCCTCTCCGTGCGCGAGCCTGTACTTCCGCCCCCATTCGTGGAAGTTGCGGCTGACTCCGCTCATGCCCTGCGCGCTCCAGGTGAAGGCCAGTTCGGGGGTTGTGAAGCGTTCGCCGGGCCCGAGCGTATAGTTGGAGTGGGCGGGGTCGATGCCTGCATAGAAGCGGTGGAAGCTCGCGCCGCGGCTGGCGTCGCTCATGGGGGTGGCGAAGCGCAGCTCGTAGTTGCCGGGATAGCACAGGGCGGCGCCGATGACACGTCCGCTCAGTTCCTGCGGTTTCCCGTCCAGCGAAATCATTGTTTCGGCGCGGGATGTCTGGGAGTTGCGCACCCCGTCCCGGTTGTACACGCCGTGGATTCCGCCCTTGAGGGGCTGGCATATCATGTTGGCCTCGTCGGCCCATTCCCCGTCGAACGTCACGGTCCACACGTCACCCATGCGGATGGGCAGGGTGCCGGAATCGAAGCGCGTCAGGAGTATGCTCCCCGCCTTGCGGCCGGAGGCGGTGTTGCATATCTCCGTCCAGGTGACGATCATGTCCTGGCTGTCGTATGACTTGTAGAAGATGTGTACGCTTACCGGGTAAACCGGGTCCTTGCAGCAGATGTCGATGGTGCTTCCGCCTTCCCACGGGACGACGCTGACGCCCTGTACGCGGAGGTCGAGGCTGAGGCTGCCGTCGGACTGCACCACGGCGACGGCTTCCGGGTCCACCGTGTTGTCATTGTGCGAAGGATAGAGGGGCACCGCCCCGAAGCCGGCCGAGCTTATGTTCTGCAGGTCGTTTTCCTGCAGCCTGGCGCCATAGTGCAGAAGATACGGGACTTCGCCCTCCACGGCCCGTAAAACGAGGCTTGTATTCCTGGTGGAAATCACGGTCTGTGCGGCTGCCAGATTGCAGGCCAGCACGGTTATCAGCAGCAGTGTCTTTTTCATGTTGCAAAGATAACAAATATAATTTTCGCAAGTCCTTTTCACCGTCCTGCCAGCTCGCAAAGCAGTTTTTCAGATGCAAAGGCCCTCGCACATTTTATTTTGTCCACGTTACCCCATCCCTAAATCCCTTCCCTCGGGGAAGGGAC